>Ga0247610_10000060_pt1 | contig 172553 bp, 144 predicted proteins | sample 174DNAGHGhighgp2_FD_193483 | JGI IMG/M metagenome (GOLD analysis project Ga0247610, IMG submission 193483) | Sheep rumen microbial communities from Palmerston North, Manawatu-Wanganui, New Zealand - 1742 DNA GHGhigh gp2 | ecosystem: Host-associated > Mammals > Digestive system > Stomach >... | reverse complement strand
AGCTCGATGTTATGAACGAGCGTGCCATCGGGGATGTTGCGGAGTTCGCAGCAGTTGCCGACTTTGATGTCGGTCGCTTCGCCGGAGACGAGGACGTCGCCGACTTTGACTCCGCTCGGAGCGATGATGTATCTCTTCTCGCCATCGGCGTAGGCCAAGAGGGCGATGAAGGAGGTGCGGTTCGGATCGTACTCGATCGCCTTCACGGTCGCGGGGATGTTGTCCTTGCGGCGACGGAAGTCGATGACGCGGTAACGATTCTTGTTGCCACCGCCATGATGGCGGCAGGTGATGACTCCTTGATTGTTGCGGCCACCGGTATGTTTCTTCGGGGCCAGCAATGCTTTTTCAGGAGTGGCTTTGGTGATGCCTTCGTAGCTGAGGGTCGTCATATGGCGGCGGCTCGGCGTGTACGGGCGATATGATTTGATTGCCATTTTCTTTCTCCTATAGTGGATTCTTTACAAACAAACTTTGTTTGAGGGTGTGCCTTACTCCTTGAAGAGGTCGATCGCACTGCCTTCGGCAATGGTGATGATCGCCTTCTTGTATCCGCCGACGATGCCTTTGTAACGGCCGCCGCGGCTCTTTTCTTTCGGCTTCTGATTCACGACCTTGACGTCAATGACCTTGACTTCGTAGAGGCGCTGGAAGCTGTCTTTGATCTCGATCTTGTTGGCGTAGTCGCTGACTTTGACCGTGACCTTGTTCTCGTTTTGGAGGAGAGCCATCGTTTTCTCGGTGATGACCGGGGCGAGGATGACTTTGTAGTCGTGTTCGGTCGGGGCGGCGAAGGATTTCTTCGCTTCTTCGACGACCGCTTCTTTCTTCTTGGCCATTATTCAAGTCCTCCTTCGATCGCCTTGATGCCAGCTTTGCTGACGACGACCGACTTGCAATTGAGCAGATCGACGACCGACACGTTGCCGAGCGGGCGGACGATCACTTTGCCGATGTTGCGGGCGCTCTTGACGACGTTCTCATTCTCGCCATCGACGATGAGGAGGGTCTTGCCTTCCGCTTTGATCGCGGTAAGAGCCGCGGCGAAGGCTTTGGTGCTGACCTTCTCGGCCTTGAGCTCATCGACGATGATGAGGCCTTCGGCTGCCTTCTGGCTGAGGACGGTCTTATACGCGAGCGCATGCGCTTTCTTATTTTGGCTAACCTTATAGTTCTGGTTGCCATCCGGTCCGAACACCTTGCCGCCGCCGACCCAGATCGGGGAACGGCTGCTGCCGGCGCGGGCGCGGCCAGTGCCTTTCTGTCTCCAGGGCTTTTTGCCGCCGCCGGAAACTTCGTGGCGCTTTTTGGTTTTGGCGGTCGCCTGACGGGCGTTGGCTTGTTCGGTCACGACAGCGTCATGAACGACTTGCTCGTTGGCTTCTTTGATGCCGAACACCGCAGCGCTGAGGGTGACGGTTCCAGCATCTTCGCCGGTGAGAGTAACGACCGGCAATTTGATTGTTTTCGCAGCCATCGTTATTCTCCTTTCTCTTCATGGCTCACCAATTCTTTGACGACGGGTTTGCCGAATTGGGTGAGGGCGGCGCTGCGGACGACCACGAGGGATTTCTTCGGGCCGGGGACGGCGCCTTTGATGAGCATGTAATTCTTTTCGGCGTTGACCTCGACCACGGTGAGGTTGAGGATCGTCGCCTGACGGGGGCGCCAATGACCGGACATTTTCTTGCCGGGGATGACGCGGTTGTTGTCACGGCCGTTGTTCGCGAACGAACCGACGCCGCGGTGGTAACCGGAACCATGCGCTTTCGGACCGATGTGGTGATGATAGCGTTTGATGGTGCCGACATAACCATGGCCTTTGGTGGTGCCGATGACATCGACGACTTCGCCGCTAGCGAAGATGCCGACATTGATCTCTTCGCCAACGTTCTTGGCGTAGATTTCATCGCCTTGGAGCTCGATGAGATTCTCTTTCGGGCTCACGCCGGCCTTCTCGAAGATGCCGAGTTCCGGCTTGCTGAGGCGCTTGGCCTCAATGTCTTCATAGCCGACCTGAAGGGCTTCGTAGCCATCTTTCTCGATGGTTTTCTTTTGGATGACGACGTTCGGGAGCACCTCGATGACGGTGACCGGATACATCGTTCCGTCTTTCGCGAAGACCTCGGTCATGCCCATTTTTCTTCCGATGATGGATTTCATGTTTGGGGTCCTCCTTATAACTTGATGTCGATATCGACGCCGCTGGGAAGGTCGAGCTTCCGAAGTTGCTCCACCGTTTCCTTCTGCGGATTGACGATGTCGATCAATCTCTTGTGGGTACGGATTTCGAATTGCTCACGGCTATCCTTGTACTTGAAGGTAGCGCGGAGAATCGTGTACACCTGCTTTTCGGTGGGAAGAGGGATCGGCCCCTTCACACTCGCACCGGTCTTTTTTGCAACTTCGATGATCTTCTCAGCCGATTGGTCGAGGATCGCGTGATCGTAAGCTTGCAAACGGACGCGGATGGTTTTGTTCGCCATGAATTTTCCTCCTTACGTAATTTCTTCAGACTTCCGGCGTTTTGCTCCGTGTGAGTTCCCTGAGGTCCCCCATAGCGGACAACGCTTATGGGTGTGTCAGCAACATCCCACTTCAACGCAGACGCCAGCGAGGGAAACTATATGCCTACGCGTATAGGTATGCAACCGAAAACTACAAATAAAATGTGAAAAATAGTCGAAACCATCGACATTATTGGTGACGGGCATCCCAAAAAAGCTAGGAGTTATCGGTTTTTCTCATTTTATTGTGCTCGGTGCACAAAGTTTTGTAAATATCAGTATTTAATATCGGTCTTATATAAGTCGAGAACCGTAATTTTCTTTTGGGAAACATCGCAGCCTACAAAAATTACGGAATACTTGCCAGGCGCGACATTGGTTGGGTTAAAAACACCATCCGACGGCAAATACACAAAGAATCGTTTGAGGTTCATAACATACGGCCAAAAACTATCAGGAAGCAACCCTTTTGAGGCGGGCGGAAGACTACTCAGCCAAATATTCCATTTGGTTTCGTTTGCAAATGTTTCTAATTCCGAGTCATTCAATATTTTTGCGTTTCCAAATCTGCCCCCAAAAAGAGTGACCGATCGCGCATCGGTCTCAGACGGCAAGGCGATGCCAGTAGAGTGAGAAACATTTTCCAAGAAAGCTCCGGTTGTGTCTATTTTGAATGCCATACTCGATAAGCCAATTACAAGCATGTATGTGGAGGCAATCACACCAATTACAATATTTTTTTGATTTTTCCCCCCCTCGTTTGCGCATGATCATTCCAAAAATTAGCGAACCTAGCGGAATGACGGCAAATAAGGCAATAATCCACATATATCCAAAACCGGCAAGTCCGAAAAAATCCGCATCGCCAATCAGGGCGGCAATGGTAAAAGCAATGGGGCCAGCAATGATTGAGGCAACAAATAGTAGAATTCCTAGGACGTGCATAGATTGTTCCTCCGATATCAACGATGTGGTGTTATGTTCAATTTCAACAATAGAAAAGACGCTGCCACTCTGCTCTAAAATGGTTTTCAATGAGATTGTTTTTCGTCCTTAAGTTCGATGCCCCAAGGCAAAAGCGCATGTTTAAAGCCATGGATGAAAGGCTCATCACTGCAAGTCTCCTTGATCGCCTGAACCACCTTCGGAGAGGGCTGAAAAACAATTTTGGAACCATCGAGAAAACAAATAACTATCCTGGAAATCCAAATATGTTTTGCACCAAATTTCAGCACAAATCTTGGCAGAACTTTAAATTCAACCGCTTCGGCCCATTTAAATCTAACTCGCTTGTTTAACTGCTTCTGAGTGATTCCTTCAGAATTAAATGCAATTGGACGATTCCACGAAAAGAAGAGCCCTATGAAAGCCACGATTCCATTGATGAGGAACAGAGAAACAATGATGATAAGACAAATTTTTTTGGTCATGGCCGCCTTAAAGAATAAAGTGCTGATGAGCGCAATGCCAAGAAGCAAATAAATGACGGATTGCATAACCCAAACAAAATAACATGGTGAGAACCATGACGTTTTTTTGTCATGCCCAAGAGGCTTGGGTTTTTGTTCAGAGGAGGACATCAATCAATTTTAACAAACTCAGCAATACAACACTAGCGTTCCTTGCGGTTCGCGAGGCTATATTCGCACCCGCAGTAATTCTGATTGTATAAATCGTAGCGGAGGCGGATCTCTTTTCCCCTAAGCACTCCGTTATCTTTCTTGAAGTCGCTATAGAAGTATTTGCAGTTCGGATGATCCTTCTCTAGTTCCTTGCCGATGAGATTCATGACTTGGCTGTTTTTCTGGCGGGACACGGTCATGACGGTCGTGAAATAGTCATACCCATGTTGGTCGGCATAGTCATAGGCTTCCGCCATTCGCTTCCGGTAGCAGATCTGGCAACGGTTCAAACCCTCGCGTTCTTCGGCGAACGGAACGAGGTCCTGGCGATAGGTCTCATAGTCATAAGGCGGCACGATCAATTCGATCTCGTATCCTTTGTCCCGTTTGTAATTGGCAATCAGCTTACGGACTTCGGCCAAACGATGGTCGAATTCCTCTTTCGGATAGATGTTCGAATTGTTGTAGTAAATCGTCACATCGAAAACGGGGCATAGGAAATCAAGCGGCCAGCAGGCGCAGGGACCGCAGCAGACATGGAAAAGCAGCTTCGGCCGTTTCCCACTCGCCTTGATTTTTTCTATTTCATCGAGGCTTTGCAGGTAATAATTCGTTTTTTGCGGAGGTAATTCAATCATCTTCTGGCCCAATATTCGCTTTCCCATATATGAACATCGCGTCGCCGAACGAGAAGAAACGATAACGTTCTTTGACCGCTTCAGCGTAGCACGATAAGGTGAATTTCCGTCCCATAAACGCGGACACCAACATGATGAGGGTGCTCTTGGGAAGGTGGAAATTCGTGATCAAAGCATCCACCGCTTTGTACTTGTAACCCGGGGAGATAAAGATACTCGTATCATCATCACAGGCAACGAATTTGCCGTACTTGGCATAGACGGATTCCAAGGTGCGGACCGAGGTTGTTCCCACCGCGATGATGCGCCGGCCTTCGGCTTTGGCTTTATTGAGGACCGAGGCGGCTTCCTCGCTCATGACATAGGACTCACTGTGCATGACATGGTCTTTGGTGTCTTGAACTTTGACCGGGCGGAATGTCCCCAAACCGATGTTTAAGGTGACGTCCACCACTTCGACGCCTTTGGCTTTCAGAACATCAAATAAGGCTTCGGTGAAATGGAATCCCGCCGTAGGCGCTGCGGCGCTTCCGGGCACTTTGGCGTAGACGGTTTGATAGTCGTCTTTGTTCTCGCATTGTCTCTTGATGTAAGGCGGCAACGGCATCAAACCGAGCTGATCGAGAATCTCTAAGAAAATGCCGTCATAGATGAATCTCATATGGCGGATGCCCTCATCGAAGACGGCAACGCATTCGCAACGAAGGCGGCCATCGCCGAAAGAGCAATGAGTGCCTTCTTTAACGCTTTTAGCGTTACCGACGAGGCATTCCCAAACGTCATTGCCCAATTCATGGAGGAGAAGGACTTCGACCTTGCCACCGGTTTCTTCTTTGACGCCGATCAATCTGGCAGGAATGACTTTAGTGTTGTTGCGGACCAAAACATCCCCGGCATGGAGATAATCGACGATGTCATGAAAGCGTTTGTGCTCAAAAGAATGATGTTCGCGGTCAATGAGCATCAAACGGCATTCATCGCGTTCCGCCATCGGGGTTTGGGCGATGAGCTCTTCGGGAAGTTCAAAATCAAACAAGGAAATATCCATGGATATCAGAATCCTCTTTCGTCGCCGTATTTGGCTAGTATCTCGGCTTGGTATTCTAAGAAACGATCTTCTTGGATCGCTTTGCGGGCTCCTTCCACGATCTTGATGAGGAAGCGGATGTTGTGGATCGAATTCAATCGTTTCCCGAATTCCTCATTCGTTCTCTGAAGATGGCATAGATAAGCCTTGGTGTAATGTTTGCAGGTATAGCAATCGCATTCAGGGTCTAGCGGAGTGAAGTCTTCTTTGTATTCGGCCCCTTTGATGTTGATGCGTCCCTGAGACGTCATCAAAGCGCCGTGCCTGGCGAGTCTCGTCGGCAAGACGCAGTCCATCATATCAATGCCTCTGGCGATTCCGCCGAGGATGTAATCCAATGAACCGACGCCCATCAAATAACGAGGTTTGTCTTCGGGGAGATAACGGATGCCGTCTTCCACCATTTGGAAACAGACGTCTTTCGGTTCACCGATGGAAGTGCCGCCGATGGAATATCCATCGAAAGGCATCGCCGCCAACGCTTTGGCGCAATGCTCGCGAAGATCTTTGTACGAGCCGCCTTGGACGATGCCGAAGAGGGCTTGGTCTTCCCGTTTATGGGCTTCGAGTCCCCTCTTGGCCCACCGCAAGATTCTTTCGGTGGATTTCTTGGTGTAGTTGTAATCGGCCGGATAGGGGATGCATTCATCCAAAGACATGATGATATCGGCGCCCAAAGCCTCTTCGATCGCGATGGCTTTCTCTGGGGTAAACATCTCTTCGGATCCATCAAAATCGTTCCGGAATTTGACACCTTCCTCAGTCAATTTCCGTTGGCTGGATAACGAAAAAACCTGGAATCCACCGGAATCTGTGAGGATTGGACCATCATATTGCATGAAGGAATGAAGGCCTCCCGCTTTGGCGACGATCTCTTCGCCAGGCCGATAATGGAGATGATAAGTATTGGCTAAAATGACGCCGGCTCCGCATTCTTTGATTTCCTCGGGGGAAAGGCACTTGACGGTGGCTAAGGTGCCAACCGGCATGAACATCGGGGTTTCGACATCGCCATGAGGGGTATGCAAAATCCCGTAGCGGGCGCCACAATGTTTGTCGATATGTTTGATCTCTAAATAAAAGTCTTTGCTCATGACCGATATTTTATCGGTATTTGGCTAAGAAAGAAAGATTACCAAGACGGATTGGCTTTGCGGACGGGGTCAAGGAAACGCATGAATCCTTTGTTCCGCCACAAAATCATCCACAGGATATAGCTGCCGAGAATGACTGGATGAAAGAGAGAAAAAGATTGATTAGGAGCGACCGCCGTGCCGAATAATGGCATAACACTTTTCTAAAAAAGATTTTAGTGTGTCGGGATGAACAATCAGCCGCCTGTTAATTTGAATCATGTTGCCAGATTCCAACAATACGATCGTGATCATCCAATGGCCATAATTGTAAATACCTTGGTCATCGATACGACAATCTGGGGAATAAAGATCTATCTTGTTTTCTTTGCGAAGCGTTCTTTTTATAACTTCATGCCCATCGATAAAAACACAAGAACAGGAAAGAATAACTGAAATTGGAAGACAAATGGTGCTGAATAAACAACCGGAGCAAATTGCTTCAGGATAGCGTTGGCCATCATCCAAGAAGGTGAATCCGCCGATTATAAAAAATAACGAAAAAGAAAGGGAAATGAACAAAGGGATTAAGCTGCTTGGAAAAAAATGGATTGTGGTGGTGGTTGGAACAAACTTTTTTTTACGCCAAATTGCAATCGTGAGTATCGAACCCAGGGTTTCAATTATTAGAAGCGTTCCAAAAACAATGGCAAGAACGACTCTTTCCATAACTATATTTCCCCATCCAACGAAACGCGGCCGGCGCTTAAAACAAGGCTCATGGACTCCCCGGTCGACGACGAGACGGTCGCCGAGGAGGCGCCATAGGAGAACGTCAGGACGGCATCGCTCTGCAAAGAAAGGGACGACACCTTCCCTTGAATATATGAGATGGCGGTCTCCGTGTGGGTTTTGCCGTTGAACACGCGAATCTTGGTCAGGAAGCCGTCCGCGTCAAAGACGAATTGGTTCCGCGAGGCGTCCTCCACCGTGCGGGCCGAGGCCGTCAGAAAGCCCGACTGGTGCCTGAGGGGCCGCTTGTATCTCTTATAGACGGCGGGATTGATTGGGTAATTCACAATTATATTGTGACATCAAAACAAAAAACGGGCAATGACCCAGCCTCCAAAATTTGCATGTGGCAAAGATCACCAAGACGGATTGGCTTTGCGGACGGGGTCAAGGAAACGCATGAATCCTTTGTTGCGCCATAAAATCATCCATAGGATATAGCTGCCGAGAATGACCGTGGCTTCGCCAATGCCGACCCAAAGGACGTTGACCCAGTAAGGAAGGTCCAGAAGGAAATAGAGTTCTGCAGCAACCCCAAATGCGTTGAAAGCAATCGGCCAAATGCAGGCTATGAGAAGTTTTGGGGTATAAGCAACCAAGATGCAGGAAACGAGAGTGAGGACGGTGCCCACCGCCATATCGATGGGACCCAGCGTGCTCATGGCGTTCGCTAGTAAGCAACCGACGGTGACACCAAAGATGAAATCTCTCCGCCAGAAGCAGAGCAAGACGAATAATTCGGCGATACGGAATTGGATTTGATCGTAAGCGAGCGAACCGCTGACGAGGCAGATAACAAAATAGACCGCCGCGATCATAGCGTTCTCGACGATCTTCTTGATGGTGTCGTTTTGTCTCATAAGAGACCTCCTTGTTTTTTATACGTGGTTCAGAGGATAGAACACGTTCGGCCTAGCAATGATATCGATAATATCGATGAAATCAATAGAAATTCATCCAAGAATCAGGAACTTCTTTCCCTTCTTCGGTCGCTTGGATGATCCCGGCGATCATCGGGGCGATCGAAATGACATTGAGACGCTTGGAACCACGCTCAATGGAGTTGGTGATAACAACATCGGAAACGCCGGAATTGAAGAGGCGTTCCTCGGCATCGCCGGAAAGGACGCCGTGGGTTCCGCCGATAAGGACTTTGGACGCACCGCGTTCCAGAAGAGCTTTGGCTGAGGCGATGACCGTACCAGCAGTATCGATGATATCATCGATAATAATGCAGACTTTCCCTTTGACATGGCCGACGACGTTCATCACTTCGGCGGTGTTCGGGGCGGGGCGACGCTTATCAATGATTGCCAAAGTGGAGTTCGGGATTTCGGAAGCCAAGTCACGGGCCCGATGGAGGGAACCATGGTCCGGGGAGACCACCGTGACGGATTCGGTCGGGATGTCGTGTTCTTTCAGCCACTTCCGGTAATATTCACCGAATAACGAGATGCTGGAAAGATCGTCGACGGGGCAGGAGAAGAAACCCTGAATCTGCGGGGTGTGAAGGTCCATCGTGATGATGTGATTGACCCCGGCATTTTCGTAAAGATTCGCTACAAGTTTCGCTGAAATAGGTTCGCCGGCTCTCGCAATACGGTCCTGACGGCTGAATCCATAATAGGGGCAAACGAGGATGATTTCTTTGGCTTTCGCGTTCTTCAAACCATTGATGAACACCAATAACTCCATGATGCGTTCGGCAACAGGGGTGGCGGTGCTTTGGATGATATAGACGGTTTTGCCACGGACTGAATCTAAAGGTCTGGCAAGGACTTCGCCATCGGCGAAATGATGAACCTCGCTACGCGAGAGAGGCAGGCCCAGGATGGAGCAAACCTCGTCGGCAAGCGCGGGGTTGGCGGTTAATTTGAAGATCACGACGTTATTCATAAATTTCCTCACTCGTATTTTACTCAACAAGTACCGCGATTTGTATCTTTTAAGACATCGGCCAAACCGCCGATGGCGGTCTCTTTGTATGCGGTCGGCAGAGAATCGCCGGTCATCTTCATCGCGGAGACAACGTTATCGAAGCTGACAAGGTTCTTTCTTAGCGGGGCGATATGTTTGGCATAAAGGAATGCGTTATATGCCCTAAGGGCACCGATGCCATTGCGTTCAATGCAAGGAACGACAACATAACCATCCACCGGATCGCAGGTTAATCCTAAGAAGTGCTCTAAAGCGCATTCGGCGGCGTATTCCTGTTGGTAGAGGGATAACCCATCCACATAGGCCAAAGCGGCCGCCGCCATCGCGCTCGCCGCACCAATTTCGGCTTGGCATCCACCGACAGAACCGGCAATCGTCGCATTCTGCTTGATGATATTCCCAAATACGCCAGCAACATAAAGGCTGCCAACGAGGATTTCTTTGTTGATTCCTTTATTTTTATAAAGGAAATATAACGCTGCGGGTAATACGCCGGCGCTTCCGCCAGTCGGGGCGGTCACGATTTCCCCGCCAGTCGCATTTTCTTCGGCGACGGCATACGCATAAGCGGAAATGAGCATTTCCGTTTTAGCATCGGAATCTTCCAACGACTGAGCTTTCTCGAAAATCTTCTTCGCAACCCTTTCAGTGCGGAGCCGCTCGTTCGCGCATACGCAAATCGCGCCTTCCTTATTTAATCCGCGTTCCACGGTCGCGAACATGGTGTCCAAACAACGGGATAAATGTTCACGAACATCTTCGAAACGAAGTCCGAAAGCGACAAGATCTTTTTCGCCATGTTCCTTCATAAACGTTTTGATCTCTTCGAAAGTATGGAACGGATAGACCTCTTTCGCGTTCACCGTGGGGTCTTCTTCGGAGCGGAGTTCCCCACCGCCGACGCTGGTGTAATGGGCTTGATCCAATAATTTGTCGCCAGAGAAAAGACTGAAACAAAGATAGTTGGCATGGGGGATATTCGACGATAAATCCCGCTTAAAAATGATATTATTGCCCGCAAAAACGCCACGAATGGCTGATTCGGTGCCATGTCCTTGACCGGTCAAAGCCAGGGACCCATAGAGGGTGACCTCGATGCGGTTGCCGCCCTTCCCGGCAATGCGCCGCTTGAAAGATTCGGCGGCCAAGGTCGGGGCTATGGTATGGCTCGAAGACGGGCCAGGCCCAATCCGGAATAACTCTCGTAACGATTGCATATGCCAAATTATATCCCCAGGGGCGATCAATTGACACTTACGAGATTTTGGTTTCGCAAATGCGGCTGCGCGTGTATCATTAGCAGGTATGAAAACGATGATTCTTCTATCGGCAATCCCTGGAAGCGGAAAGAGCACCTGGGCCAAAGCGTTCTGCAAGAGCCATAAGAATGCCCACATCGTCTCCAGTGATGAACTACGCCTTGAATTATTTGGTGCGGTCAATAACTTCGACCACGAAAAAGATATTTGGATCACTTTCGTTCAGCGTCTCAATGCGTTAAGCGAAATGGATGACGTCTACGCCATCGGCGATGCGACCAACCTCAAGAACATCCACCGCGCTTTCTATGCGCGCCAGACTCCGGGGTTCGATCGCCACATCCTTCTCATCTTCAAAGTCGACCCGGAAATCGCCCGTAGGCAAAACAAAATGCGCGAAGGCGCCCGCATCGTCCCCGATTATGCGATGGATCGCTTGATCGACGAATATCAGGATCCGGATGAAGAAGTCCGCTCCCTCTACGACAAAGTCGTAATCGTCAGCGCCGAAGAGCTTTACACCAAAAGCGCAGACGAGATCCTCGACATCTAAAAGAAAAAGGCGGTTGACCCGCCTTTTTTGTTTGCTGATTGGTTATTTCTTTCTGCGGAACACCGGCTTACCGGTCGCATTGGAAACTTCAACGAAGATACTGGCAACGAGGACTAAGCCGCCGATAACGAGGGAGGCAATGCCGAAGCCGTTGCCCTGCCAAGCGAAGTTTTCACCATTAAGGTGAATAAGACGGGTGTCGTTGTAGATGAGTTCGAGAAGGCCATTGACGATGAAGGCGAAGGCAACGAGCAAGATCGAGCCAGCGCCGAGGTGGCCAGCGAGTTTCTGCGCTTTCGGATCCTGGGACCGTTTGAGAAGGAGGACGCCAGCGAAAGCAAGCATAAGGGTGATGGCAAGGAAACCAAGGGTGTAGCCGAGGAATTCGCCGTTGAAGAACTTGTAGTAGGAATAGACGCCGTGGGCCCAGCTGCCAACCAAGGTGCCGAAGTCAACGATGGTGATCCAACCGAAGAGGATAGCGGCGCCAAAGGCGAAACCAGCAAGGAGCGGGGTTTGATCTTTGCCGTCATAGAGTTTGACCATCGGGATGTTGGTCGCGATCATGAGGGCGATCGCAAGAACGATACCAACGATGATGACGAAGGCGACAGAGTTGCCGCTGATCAAATCGAAGAAGACGACAGCATTAAGCAAGCAGAACAAGGCGGCGATATAACCTTCGACGATGAAAGCGGTAAACGCTTTGACGACCGGTTCGTCGTTGCGGTTCTCTTTGATGCCTTTCAGCGCTTGGATGAATCCATACACCGAAATGCTGCAAAGGGTCAAACCGATGACGCCGAGCTCAAAGTAGAGAAGGTACGGGGCACCGAGTTCGGTATAAGAGGGATGGCTGCTCGCCAAACCAAAGGGGGCGACCATCAGACCGAAGTAGAGGCCGAGTGCGCCAAATGCCAAAACGATAAGGCCGTGGAAGACCAAGTTCAGGACGCGGGAAGTGTTTGAATATTTCATAACGATCCTCACTACAAGCGCAAACTTACTGACGAATGTTTGCGACAATGAATAATTAAAATCTATCTTTTTAAGATAGTCAACTCTTGGGGTGAAAAACTGCCAAAACCGAAGGCAATATTTGCCTTTTTATCGAGTGATTTGTTCAGCGACAAGGAGGGCGCTTAAGAGGGCCCAAGTTAAGTTAAATCCACCGCAAAACCCGTCTACATTGAGGCATTCGCCCGTGAAAAACACGTGCGGTTCGCGCTTGGATTCGAGATTCATGCTGACCTCGGAATCAATGAGGCCGCCAATCGTCACTTGGCTATTTTCGAAGCCGTAGGACGCCTTGAAGGTATATTCGAGTTCGTGGACGGCGATGTCCATCGGGACACCGTTCTTTTTCGCCTGAGCGGCCACTTCTTCATAAAGGGCTTCAGTCAAAAGACACTGTTCTTTATCGCCGCGCAGATAGGCGGAGACATCTTCGCCGGGGAAGAGGTCGAGACGGATTTTCGTTTCTTCACCAAAGCCATTTCTGAGAATGAAACTATTGACGTTAAACATCACAATTCCGCTTAAACCGTCTTTTTTGAAGAGAATCTCGCCAGCCTCTTCGTAGTAGCAGATGTCGTTGACGAAGGCACGCACTTTGGCGGCATGACGCTCGCCATCCAGAGCCTTTGGTAGTTTCTCTTTAACACGGATTGGGGCGAGACCGCTTTGAAGCTCGCTGATCTCATAACCGTGCCGACGGAGGACATCAAACATTGATCCATCGCTGCCGAGTTTCGGGGTGGATTTCCCGCCGGTGGCGATAATTATTTTTCTAAAAGAAAACTCGCCCTCATTTGTTTTTAAAAGAAAACCATCATCGCTACGGGAATAATCTTTCACAGAAACACCCAAACGAACTTCCACTGCGCGTTTCTCCAAGAGGGCGGAGAGGTAGTTCACGAAGGATGGGGCATGGTAATTGGCCGGATAGAAGAGACCATCGCGATCGATGAGGGGGATTCCCCAAGATGAGAAGACATTGAGTAGATCATCGAAAGAGAAACGAGACATGGCGTTCTCAACCAATAGGGTATGGTTAAAGTTCGCTGGAGAATAATCTCTGTTTAAAAGATTGCAGTGACCATTCCCGGTCGCGCAAAGTTTCTTCCCGAGTTTTTGCTCTTTCTCGAAGATGGTGATTTTCAGATTCGGATTGCGGTCCGCGATGAGGAGGGCGGCATAGATTCCCGATGCCCCTCCGCCGATGATGGCTATGTCTCTCATTGGGTCTCCTTTTCTCATTCATAGGATAGGGAATCCGCGATTGTTTTCAAAGAAAAACCGAGGCTGACGCCCCGGTCTTGGTGGTCAACAATTATCGTTTGGCCTTTTCGGCATCCGCTTTGCGGATTTCTTCGACGATGATTTCTTTGTTCCGCTTGGTGCTGCTCACCGAAGTCTTGCGCGGATCGAAGACCTCGAGGCTGGCATAGACCTGCCGTTTGGCAACGTCTTTGCTGATGGGCTTGCCCCAATTGAATTGCGGTTTGCAGTAGACAATGTCCACTTCGGTGCGGACTTTGTCTTTCTTTTTGACTTCGAAGGTCTCGGTTTCGGCGGTGTAGTTATAGACGACCGCGGGATTGACGACGGGTTCTTCAACAGGCGCTTCTTCGACTTTGGCTTGTTTTTTCGGCTCCCTGAAGACGATGAACTTGCGGGTCACATAGTTGTAGACCAACACGATGATGGTTTTGATGACGAAGACGATGACATAAGCCCAGAAGGCGATGCCACCGGCACCGAAGAGCTCGCCCCAAATCTGGTCATCGAACGGATTGACCGGGTAGCGGAGATCCCAAGCGCTGTTGCAGATGAATTCGCCAAGAACCATGAGACCGATTCCTAAAAGGAATCCGCCAAAAGCGAGGGCGACATAGATCCAGAACCATTTGGCACGCTGGGTCTTCTTATCGCGTTCGACATTCTGGAACACCCAGTATTTGGAAAGGAAGTAATTGACAATGACGCTGACGATGAAGCCGGCGGCGATGCAGATCGCGGTCGCAATGTAGTGACCGCTGGTCGAAAGGTAATTGCCTTGCCCATCAACGGCATTTAGGTTGTTGACGAAAGCAAAACGGAGAACATAACCGACGGCAAAATCAATAACGGTGCATAGAACGCCGACGATGATGAAACGGAAAACCTCAGCCCAATGGCTGGTACGCCATTTTTCTTTTCTGGCTGCTTTGGCGTTTGGATCTTTTTTCATATGAAAACACCTCGTTAAATCTATTGTAGTGAATGCGGCAAAACTTTACACCCTTAGAGTGAACGAATTTCTTCGAGAACCGCATTCGCGGAAGCGTCGGACGGCATCACGAGGCCGCCGCGCGGCGAAACGGAAATCGGGCCGACCTGCGGGCCGTCCGCGGAACAGCTTCTCTTGAACTGGCTTTGATAGAAACGGCGGAAGAAATTTTCCAGCCATTTCTTTAACGTTTCATTGGGGTAGGCCTCGGAGAAAACCTGTTGCATCAGGTAATAGATTTTCCGGGGACCATAATGGTTTTTGAGATAGTGATAAATGATAAAATCATTTAACTCATACGGACCGACGATATCTTCGGTCTTTTGATCGATCACGCCTTGGGCGTTAGGCGGCAATAATTCAGGACTGATCGGCGTGGCGGCGATATCAAATAACGGGGCCCGAACCTCTTCGTGCAATTCGCCATAACTTTCCACCAAATAACGGACCAGTGTCTTCGGAATCGTGCCATTGACGGCATACATCGAAAGGTGGTCGCCACCATAGGTGCACCACCCGAGGCAGAGCTCGCTTAGGTCGCCGGTTCCAACCATCAAACCGCCATGTTCGTTGGCAATGTCCATTAGGACCATCGTCCTCATTCGAGCTTGCGCATTCTCGTATGCGGTGTTGCGAATTTCAGGATCATGCTTCGTATCCCGGAAATGGGCAAGCACGCTTTCTTTGATGTTGATTTCATCAAAACTCACGCCGAGACCACCCGCTAATGCGACCGCGTTGTCATGGGTGCGTTTGCTCGTGCCGAACGCCGGTAAGGTAATCGCATGGATGTTTTTGAGATCAAAACCCGCCATTTTGAAGGCTTCAACCGATACAAGTAGGGCTAAAGTGCTATCTAAGCCACCAGAAAGACCGATATAAACTTTGTCTTGGTGAATGGCTTCTAATCGGCGACGCAAACCCATGGCTTGCATGCGGATTGCGGATAATGCATGGACTAAATCGCGGGACTCACCAGGATTCGTCGGCAAGAACGGATACCGTCTTAACGGCCGTTTCAAACTTTCCGGATCATGGTTGACCGCCACAAAAGGGATGCGCAAAAACTGATGACTTGTTTGAATAACAAATCTAGGATTTGCCATTCTGGAATCGCGGATTAAAGCAACATCAATATCGGCCACCGCTTCACCATTTTCAAACAAAGCGGATTCACTGAGAATCTCACCGTTTTCACTAATAATGTTTTGACCAGCGAAGATATAGTCCGTCGTGCTTTCATCTTTGCCGGACGCGGCAACAACATAAGCACAGTTAAGCTGATCGGACAATGAACGGAATAACGAGCGGCGCCGTTCGCTACCACCGATGATCTCATTTGGGGCGCTCAGACGGGCGATGACGGTCGCGCCCTCATTCGCGGCGGCCAGCATGGTTTCCGACGCATAGGTTTCGTCGGCGACCTCAAAGGCAACGCGAAGCGCACCATTATTTTTGGCGGTGAAAATCAAATTAGTTCCGAAAGGATATTCCTCTCCACCGAAACATAAAGTATCGATTGTTGGCGACACCTCTGCGAAGTGGCGTTTTTCACTCTCAGAAAGGCTTTCTTTCGGCACAAATCCCAATATTTTGCCATTTTGGATGATAATCGCGCAGTTGAGGAGGCCCATCTCTGTTTTGATGGGGGCGCCAACGGCAATAAGGGGGCTCAATCCCTTTGTTGAGGCAACGATTTTCTTGATCGATTTCCTGATGGCATTGTGCATGTGCTCATTTATGAGCAAATCGCCTGCCGTGTTGCCGGTTAATGACAATTCAGGGAAGACCAGAAGGGCTACATGCTCATCTTGAGCGGAGGCAATGCACCGGATCATTTCGTCCGCGTTCGCTTGCGGATCGCCGATAACCATTTTCGGTGACAACGTTTTGGTGCGGACAAAGCCAAATCCGATGTCATCAGCAACGGATAAGTCGAGGCCTTTTTTATCGGCCAGATCGATTTCCGGCTTGGCTTTGGTGAGGCGCTCATATTCGTCCAGGCGAAGCAAAACCAGGTGTCCATAACCGTTTTTGGTGATGAAAATGGGCTCTTTTGAAGCGGCTAATTCCGCTTCGATTTCATTCGTGTTTCGAAGAAAAGTGATAGGTTTGATACTCATATGACATAATTCTACCATTATTTCGCCACTATCAAACCATTAGATCTACTTTATAATCATTAGCATGGCGAAAGGTTTAGCGATTGTTAATGGATACGGGGTCCTTCCCGGTATCGAAAATTTCCTTCTCCGCATGACGGAGGAGTTCAAAAAACTCGGTGTTCAACTGGATCACAAAAAGACCACCGATGTCTTGGCGTTCGTGCAGAACGACGGAATGATTCATTCCCCGTTAGATGCGTACGATTTCATCTTATTCTTAGACAAGGATATGTATTTGTCTGAGCTGCTCGAAAAGCTCGGCTATCGTCTTTTCAATTCGGCGGAGAGCATCCGTTTATGCGACGACAAGATGCTGACTCACATCACATTGAGTCAAAATGGCGTCCCAATGCCGAAGACAATCGCGACCCCTTTGAACTATCTCGGATTATCCAGTCCGGAATTCATCGAGAACGTCGAGAAAGAATTGTCTTATCCGATCATCGGAAAATCCTGCTTCGGCAGTATGGGAAATAGCACTTATTTGCTTCGCAAACGCGAAAATCTCGCCCGCTTCTTAGAGAGAAATATCCAGGCTCCGACTTTGCTTCAAGAACAAATCACGAGCAGCTATGGCTTCGACTATCGTTTCATCGTCATCGGCGGAAAGTTCGTCGCCGCGATGGAACGGAGAAACGACTCTGATTTCCGCAGCAACCTCGCTCAAGGCGGTCATGGAAGACCTTTGTCTCCAAAACAATCCTTCATCGATCTCGCCGAGAAGGCGGCGAAACTCATGGGCTGCGATTATTGCGGCGTCGACCTCTTGGCGGACGATAAGGGCGAACCCATCCTCTGCGAAGTGAATTCCAATGCCTTCATCGCCGGCATCGAAAAGACGACCGGAATCAACGTCGCTGAGATCTACGCCAAGTATATCCTTGAGACAATCGGCAAATAAAAAAGGGCCAAAGGCCCTTTTCTTTTTACTGGTTTACTTTGCTTTCTTTTCTTTGCGAAGTTCGGCAAGAATCTCAGCAAGTAATTCGTTGGTGGTGGGCTCCGGCGGAACGGGTTCGGCAGGAACTTCTTCAACGACTTCGCCTTTTTCCTCGGCCTCTTTCTTTGCGAGTTCGGCTTCGAGTTTTTCTTTGGCCTGTTGGGCTTTAAGGCGGATGGTGTTGATGACCTTGACGACGATGAAGAGAACGATGGCAACGATCAAGAAGCTGATGACGGCGTTGATAACGGCGCCCCAGTTGATGGTCGCGGAGAGGTTATAAGCATACTTGGTTCCGTAGAGGGTGTACTTGGAATTCAAGATGTTGGCACCATACATCGCGGATTCGCCTTCCGGAGTGAGGAATTTGGCGTATTCGTTGAATTTGGACGCTTCAAACCACTGCATCGGTTCGCCGCTCGCATCGAGGACCATACCTTTTTGAGCAGCGTTGACGGCCGGCAAGACGGTGATCAAGCCATTGAGGCCACCAGGGACGGCCCACATGACGAGGCTAAGCAAGACGTTGACGACCGAGGTGACGATCGCACTGAACGCCCCGCCAATCACGACGCCAACGGCCATATCGAGGACGTTGCCGCGAGAAACGAAGGCTTTGAATTCTTTCCAAAGACCCCTGATCGGGCGCTTGCGCTCTTTCTTTTCTTTCTTCTTGGACATATGAAATCTCCTTATTCGCCCCCATAATAGTCCAACGCCCTCGCGAGGGCAAGAATTAAGAAAAAATCTCGCCGTTTTCCCCGCAAAAACTCAATATATTGGCAGAAAAAGGCATGTAGGTAACACTTGCTCTGAGGCGTAAAAACTTCAAAAGCGAGCGGCCATAAAGGTTTTCGGGACAATTTTATACAGTGTCTAAAAACGGCGAAATCGATATTGACAAGGTTTGATGCGGTCGGCGCCCTTTGAAAATGGCTCATTTTTGCCCTAAATCGCTAAATTTTTGATTACTTGGATAATGGGCGGCCGCTCGCGGCGCAACAACCGCGCAAATGGAAATTGAAAATTAAAACTTGTTCTATAACATAATTGGCACACGCTTGGGGTAACCCTCGTTTGGTCATCATAGGGGAATGAAGACCATTTTCGAGCCCCCTTGCGAATACTAGAGGCACCACAACATGATTAAAGTCCAAAAGAGAGACGGCGGTATCGTCGACTTCGACATCGCCAAGATCGAATCAGCCATGCAAAAGGCTTTCGAGCAAGAACACAAGAACATTGAGAAGAACGTTCTTGAATTGCTTGCCCTTCGCGTCGTCGCGAACTTCGACCCGAAGGTCAAAGACGGAATCGTCCAAGTTGAAGATATCCAGGATTCCGTTGAAGTCGTATTAATCCAAGCCGGATTCGTCGATGTGGCCAAGAGCTACATGGACTACCGCAGAAAACACCAGGAGATGCGCGACATCAAGAAGACCGAGCTCAACTACGCTTCGGTCGTCGATAACTATCTCCGCATCAATGACTGGCGCGTCAAAGAGAACAGCACCGTCACTTATTCGGTCGGTGGTTTGATTCTATCAAACTCCGGCGCTGTCACCGCCAACTACTGGCTAAGCCAAATCTATGACAAAGAAATCGCCGATGCCCACCGCAACGCCGATATCCACATTCATGACCTTTCGATGCTCACCGGTTATTGCGCCGGTTGGTCTTTGAAGCAGCTCATCCAGGAAGGCCTCGGCGGCGTTCCCGGCAAGATCACCTCTTCTCCGGCCCGTCACCTCATGACCCTTTGCAACCAGATGGTCAACTTCCTCGGCATCATGCAGAACGAATGGGCCGGCGCTCAGGCGTTCTCGAGCTTCGATACTTATCTTGCCCCGTTCGTTAAGGTCGATCACCTTACCTACAAACAGGTCAAGCAGTGCGTCCAATCCTTCATCTACGGCGTCAATACCCCATCAAGATGGGGTACGCAGGCTCCTTTCACCAATGTCACCTTGGACTGGACCGTCCCTGATGACATGGCCGAGCTCAACTGCATCGTCGGCGGCGAGGAAATGCCGTTCAAGTACAAAGACTGCAAAGAAGAAATGGCGATGGTCAATAAAGCCTTCATCGAAATCATGATCGAAGGCGACGCGAATGGCCGTGGTTTCCAATACCCGATCCCGACCTATTCCATCACCCGCGATTTCGACTGGAGCGACACCGAGAACAACCGCCTCTTGTTCACGATGACCGCCAAATACGGAACCCCTTACTTCAGTAACTATATCAACAGCGACATGAAACCGAGCGACGTCCGCTCGATGTGCTGCCGCCTCCGCCTCGACCTCCGCGAACTCCGCAAGAAGAGCGGCGGTTTCTTCGGCAGCGGCGAATCGACCGGTTCGGTCGGCGTCGTCACCCTCAATATGCCGCGTTTGGCTTACTTGGCCACCGACAAGAAAGACTTCTATGAGAGACTCGACAAGTTGATGGACATCTCCGCGCGTTCGCTCGATATGAAGCGCAAAGCCATCAACACCTTCCTGGAAGCCGGATTATATCCGTACACCAAGCATTACCTTGGCAGCTTCAAGAACCACTTCTCCACCATCGGTTTGGTCGGCATGAACGAAGCCTGTTTGAATGCCCGCTGGATCCGCAAGGACCTCACCCATCCGGAAGCCATCGAATTCACCGAGGAAGTCCTCAACCACATGAGAACCCGCCTCAGCGACTATCAGGAGAAATACGGCGACTTGTATAACTTGGAAGCCACTCCGGCCGAATCCACTGCCTTCCGTCTTGCCAAGCATGACCGCGAGCGTTATCCGGATATCATCACCGCTGGCAAAGTCGGCGAGACCCCGTATTACACCAACAGCTCCCACTTGCCCGTCGGTTATACCGATGACATCTTCAGCGCCTTGGATATCGAAGATAAGTTCCAAACCCTTTATACCTCTGGCACCGTCTTCCACTGCTTCCTTGGCGAGCGTCTCCCCGATTGGCAGAGCACCATGCGTTTGGTCCGCACCATCGCCGAGAACTACAAACTCCCGTACTACACGATGAGCCCGACTTACTCCGTCTGCTCCGAGCATGGATACCTCAAAGGCGAAGTCTGGAAGTGCCCGATCTGCCAGAAGGAAACCGAAGTCTACAGCCGTATCACCGGTTACTATCGTCCAGTCAAAAACTGGAACGCCGGCAAGAGCCAGGAATTCCGCGATCGTAAGACTTATGATCTCGAAGTCAGCAACCGCCACGAATGCGCGAGCGAAGAAGGTCACCTGAGTGAAGAAAAGCCCGCCGTTTCCGTCCAGGAAATCAATGAGCTTCTCCTCTTCACATCGCCGACTTGCCCGAACTGCAAGATGGCCAAGATGCTCTTGGACCGCGAAGGCATCCAGTATCGTCAGCTCGACGCCTATGAGAACAAGGATGAGGCCGTTGCCCTTGGCATCGTCAAAGCCCCGACCTTGCTCGTCCCGAACGGACATGGCTATGACGTGTATGAGAACGCCTCGCTCATCAAAGGCTACATCGAAAAGGTAAAAGCCAATGGCGAAGCCTGATGTCATTATCATCGGAGGAGGGCCTGCCGCGATGACGGCGGCCCTTTACTCCTTACGCGCAGGACGTTCCGTCCTTCTTCTCGAAAAAGAGAATTTCGGCGGCCAGATCGCCGATTCGCCTAAGGTGGAGAACTTCCCGTCGGTCGGGTCGATCTCCGGCCTCGATTTATCCGCCAACCTCTTCGATCAAATCACCAGCCTCGGCGCCGAATTCGAACTCGATGAGGTTTCCGAAATCATCAAAGAGGGCGATGAGTTCATCGTCAAAGGCAACTATGGCGAATACCGCGCCAAAGCGGTCATCATCGCCACCGGTGTGAAACACCGCCATCTCAATATCGAAGGCGAAGATGAGTTCGCTGGCAAAGGCGTGTCTTATTGCGCCGTATGCGATGGCGCCTTCTACGCCGACAAGGATGTCACCGTCATCGGTGACGCCAATAGCGCACTTCAATACGCGTTATCCCTCGCGAAGACTTCTTCGCACGTCAACGTCGTTACCTTGTTCGATAAATTCTTCGCCGATCCGATCTTGGTCAAAGCCCTTAGGGCCCAAACCAACGTTACCATCTATCACAACAAGAATGCCTTCCGTTTCTATGGCGAGGATGCGTTAACCGGCGTCGAATTCGAAGACACCCAAACAAAAGAGGTTCTGAACCTCCGCACCGCGGGCGCCTTCATCGCCATCGGGCAAATCCCCGACAACGACCGCTTCGGCAACCTCGTTGACCTAGATAGAGGTTATATCGTCGCCGATGAGACCATGGCGACCAAGACCCCTGGCTTATTCACCGCCGGTGACTGCCGGGTCAAAAAAATCCGCCAGCTGACGACAGCTTGTGCGGATGGTGCGATTGCCGCCTTAAGCGCCAATTCGTATCTGTATCAATTCGAATAATCAAAGATAGCCACGCAACGAAACTTGCTCGACATCGTTCCGAAGTAAGTCGACGAACGCCGTGGCTTTTTCTTTTTCCACTTCGTGGAATCCGCCTTGAATGCAATGTTCGGAATCAATATACCGCTGCAAGAAAAGACGTTTGGCGCCGTGGATCAATTCACCAATGCCACGGATGGATTCCTTGTTATGCAACTCGGAAAAAATCGTGGTCCGGAACTCATAATCCGGAGCTTCCTTCATGATGATGGAAATCGATTCGCGGATCGCATCCATATCCACTTTCGGAAGACCGATTGTTTCGGCATATTTCTCGGCAGAATTTTTGATATCCATCGCCACATAGTCCACTAAATGGGCTTCGAGCAAGGATTTCAAAACTTGAGGGCGAGACCCATTCGTATCTAACTTGATGGCATAACCAAACGCTTTGATGTCGCGCAGTTTATCGGCGAGATCCGGCATCAAAGTCGGCTCGCCGCCGGTGATGACAACACCATCTAAAATGCCCTTCCGTTTCTTAAGGTAGGAAACGATTTCATCCCAAGGGATGACTGGTGCTTCAGAGGGGTTAAGAACAAGATCGCGGTTATGGCAGAACGGACAACGAAAATCACACCCCGCCGTAAACAGGGTGGTCGCTATATGCTTATCAAAATCGACAAGCGTTAGTTTCTGCCAACCGGAGAAGTCCATATTACTTCAGACCGATGAAACGGTAGCCCGCTCCTTCAACGGCTTTCTTATATTCGTCCGCGGCGATTTCGCGGCTTGCTTTGACGACGACTTCGTTGCGGTTATGGTCGGCCTTTGCTTCGAGGACGCCATTCACCTTTTTGAGGGCTTCGACGACATGGGCTTCGCAATGGCTACACATCATGCCTTCAACGTGGAGAATCTGTTTCATATGTTTCCCTTTCTTTTGTTGGTCCGGATAAAGTTTGAATAGATTTAAACGCAAAGCGTTTATGACAACGGTGACGCTCGACAGACTCATCGCCGCCGCGCCAATCATCGGATTCATCGCCCAGCCGGTCGCGAAATAGATCGCCCCTGCGGCAACGGGGATGCAAATACCATTATAGAAGAAAGCCCAGAAAAGATTCTCTTTAATGTTCCAAAGAATCTTTCGGCTCAGACGGATGGCACCGGGAATGGCCATCATAGATGGGCTGGAGATGACGACGTCCGCCGCTTCCATGGCGATGTCGGTGCCAGTCGAAATACCGATACCAATATTTGCCGTGGTAAGGGCTGGGGCGTCGTTGATCCCGTCACCGACCATGATTACCTTTCCGTCTTTTTGCAGTTCACGGATAATGGCTTCTTTATCGCCCGGAAGCACCTCGGCGCGAACTTCTTCAATACGGAGTTCATTGGCGATGGCGCAGGCGGTCCGCTCATTATCCCCTGTAAGCATAACGATGCGAACATTGAGGTCTTTAAGGTCGGAAATCATCTTCAAAACTTCGGGTTTAATTTGGTCTGCAATTGCGAAAATCGCCAGCAATTCCGCGTTATTTGCAACGAAAATGACGGTATTTCCTATAGATTCGTATTCGGCGGCTTTTTGGGAGATTTCATCAGGAATAGCTAATTGTTGGCTGATGAAATTGCGGTTTCCGACGAAATAAGCCTGGCTATTGATGGTACCTTGCAAACCATTGCCGGCGAAGGTTTTGAACTCCTCGACCTCCGAAATGGCAACACCTTCGGATGAACCGAAATCGCAGATCGCCTTGGCAAGAGGATGCTCGCTCTTGGACTCCAAAGAGAACACCGCGGTCAGGATCTGTTCACGGTTTCCGCCAAAGACAATGAACTCTTTGACAGCCGGTTTACCAATGGTGAGGGTTCCGGTCTTATCGAATACGACGATTCGGCACTTACCAGTTTCCTCAATCGCCTCGGCGGTCTTAAACAAGATACCACCGCGAGCGGCAACGCCATTGCCAACCATAATCGCAACGGGCGTAGCAAGCCCAAGAGCGCATGGGCAGGCGATCACGAGAACCGAAATAGCTCTCGCTAGAGCAAAGCCAGCGTAAGTGATTGTTGGATCGGGCGATCCTTTGACTCCGCCATAGATGAGCCAGGCGGCCAAAACGATGACCGCGATGCCCATAATCACCGGAACGAAGACATAAGAGACTTTGTCCGCCATCTTGGCGATGGGTGCTTTATCGTTACTGGCGGTTTCCACCATCTTGATGATTTGGGCAAGAGTGGTGTCTTCGCCGATCTTTGTCACTTCGCATTCGGCATAGCCGGATGTATTGATCGTGCCAGCGGAAACAGAATCGTTTTCTTTCTTGTCGACGGGGATGGATTCGCCAGTCAACGCGGATTCATCGATCGCGCAATCGCCCGAACGGATAACGCCGTCCGCGGGGATGGCGCGTCCAGGACGAAGAACGAAGATATCGCCAACCCGAACTTCGGAGATGGGAACCTCGATTTCCTGCCCATCCCGCAACAAAGTTGCGGTTTTCGGGGCGAGATTCATCAAGCTCTCTAAGGCGCTGGTGGTTTTTCCTTTGGAAATCGACTCCAACAACTTACCGATTGTGATCAGAGTCGGAATCATCGCCGAGGTCTCAAAATAGAGGCCATGGAAATAGGACATGACTTTGTCCATATCCCCGGCCCTTTGGGCCTCGCTCATAAGGAATAGAATAACGACGCTATAGATAAAGGCCGCGCTGGAGCCAAGGGCAACGAGCGCGTCCATATTCGGGACCCGATGCCACAAGCTGCGGAACCCATTGGTGAAGAATTTGAAATTGATGCCCATGACGGCAACGGAGAGAAGCAACTCGAAAATCGCTAAAGCGACATGGTTATTTTCAAAGAATTCGCCCACCGGCCACTGCCACATGGCGTGACCCATGGAGAAATACATCAAAACGAGCAACAAGACGGCAGAGCAAACCAATCGACGGATCAATGCCGGCGTCTCATTGTTCTTGATTTTCTTCTTTTCGGGTTTCGCGCCTTCGAGCTCGGCGCCGTAACCAGCCTTCTCCACCGCGGCGATGATCGCCTCGCTTTTGGCGGTGCCTTCCACCACCATGGAGTTGGTCAAAAGATTCACGGCAACCGTGTCGACGCCCGGCACATTCTCCACTGCTTTTTGAACGTGGGCCTGGCAGGCGGCGCATGTCATTCCTTTTACGGCGTACTTTTCTTTCATTAACGCATCAGCTTTTGCAATAAAGCGGTCAATTCGTCAAGGGACGCCTCGTTTCCGGCGCTGACGTCCTCGTAGACGCACGAATGGATGTGGGATGATATTAATTCTTTATTTAAAGAATTTAACGCGTTCTGGGCGGCTGAGACTTGGGTGATGATCTCGGGGCAATACACATTGTCCTCAATCATTTTCTTGATGCCGCGGATCTGGCCTTCGATTCGGCTCAGACGATTGGCAAGGGTCCGGATTTCCTCTTCGGACCGTTTGGCTTTTTTCGCACACATGGGACAGGTTTCCATAACGATTCCTCCGCGAATATTAAAATACCCTATGGGGGTATATTCAAGGAAAAAGAAAAGGAGGGGCTAACCCTCCATTTCATTATTTCTTTTGCCTGGCGAGATATTCGGCGAGCTTCGCTTCGTCTTCAAGTTTCTTTTTGAACGCCTTTGATTGTTTCTCAATCAATTTGCGGTCGGAGAAATAGTTGACTCCAATCGCGCGACGGACGCGGAGAACGGTCTCGTGGGCTTTGGCGCTGGCCCGTTCGGAACCTTCGCGGAGAATCTCGTAGACCTCAGGAATGCGGGCTTCGTAATACTTTCTCCGTTCGCGGATCGGAGCGAGCACGTCGTTGATCACCGCGGCGAGGAAGCGTTTGACGGTCACGTCGCCAAGACCACCACGCTCATAATGGGCTTTGAGTTCGCCGAGGTTCTTATATTCCGGCAGGAAGCGACGGAAATGATCATCGGTGGCAAGGGCTTCGAGATAGATGAAGACCGGGTTGTTCTCGGTGTGGCCAGGATCATTGATGTTGAGATGGGTCTCATCGGTGAACATCGACATGACCTTCTTGGAAACGGTCTTTTCATCATCGGAGAGGTAGATGGCATTATCCAAAGATTTAGACATTTTGGCTTTGCCATCGGTGCCCGGAAGACGGCGGCTGGACTGATCGGTCGGGACCATCGCCTTCGGCGCCACCAAGGTTTCGCCATAAAGAGTGTTGAATTTATGGACGATTTCGTTGGCTTGCTCGATCATTGGCAATTGGTCTTCGCCCACCGGAACGCCAGTCGCATCAAAGGCGACGATGTCGGCGGTCTGGCTGACCGGATAGCAAAGGAATCCCGCGGGGATCGATTCGCCGAATTGTTTCTGAGTGATCTCGGTTTTGACGGTCGGGTTCCGTTCCAAACGGGATAAGGTGACCAAATCGAGGAAATACGAGGTCAATTCGAAGAGTTCGGGAACCGCAGACTGGACAAATAAGGTGACTTTGTGCGGATCGAGACCAACGGAGAGGTAATCAAGCGCGACTTCGATGACGTTGTCGCGGACCTTTTGAGGCACGCCGAAATTATCCGTCAGGGCTTGGGTGTCGGCGATCATGACGTACATCTCGTCGAAGGCTCCTTCGTTTTGGAGCTCGACGCGACGGCGAAGAGAACCGACATAATGGCCAAGATGGAGACGGCCGGTTGGGCGATCGCCCGTCAGCATGATTTTCTTTTGGCTTTCCTCACTCATTTTTTGCGGAGCCTTTCCGGCATCTCGGACACGATGCCTTTCTCGATCAACTTTTTGAAGATCTTGCGTTCTTTCCGCAGATCCTTCTTTGAAGGATATAGTGTCGGGAGATCCTGTCCGTTTTTCTTCTCCTCGATTGCGGTATTTAAGAACTCTTCCATTTTATCCACTTGGGATTGCAAAGCAAACTGTTTGGAATATTCCAAGTATTTTGCAGAAAGCTCTTTCCGGAGATCAGGGTGCTCATAGAAGAAGTCGATCTGGTCGCGAAGGCTCTTGTATTTGCCGTGTTTGAAGATGCATTCGGGACTGAGGGAAAAACCCTTTGTCGCGCAGTACTTCGAGTCGGAGATGATAGGAACCGCGCCGCATGCCAAGGCTTCCATACAGGAGATGCCCTCGGTCTCGAAATCTGAGGCGTGGACATAGAGGTCGGTGTAGTTCAAAGTCTCACGGAGTTCTTCGGCTCTGCAGAATTTGATAATGGCAGGGTTCTTTAATCTATAAAGAACGGAGTCCTGCTCATAACGGGCTTTGGCCGGGCCCTGCCCGCAGAGAATGACCTGGATTTTGTCGTTGTATTTGGAGGCGCCGACCGCGCGAAGGATGAGGTCCTGGCGCTTCTCGGCGGATAAACGACCCGACATCGTCACAATGAATTTGTCTTTGAGTTCGGCGGGGCGTTCCGCTTCGACCGGATGGAAATATCCATTGATACCATTGGAAATGGCCCACATGTGGTTGCGGTCATAATGCTCGGCCTTAAGGTCGTCCGCGACCATCTGCGAGGGGCAATGGATGTTCTTGACATGGTTGAAGAGATAATTTCTGAAGGAACGATAGATCAGCCAGTTCGGGAACCGATGATGGCCCATGTGGAGGACACCGGTTATGTTGTATGGGGACATATGGTATGCGCCGGTGACGGCCACACCCAAAGAGTCCGCGATCATTTGGCAATGTTTGGAGAGCTTGAACGGCAGAAATAAATGGACAACATCCGCATCTTTGATGGTGTTATAGATGGTTGCGTCATCGACGACAACAAAGTTGAATCCTTCGTTCTGGATGATTTTCTCAAAGAGGGGGATCGGCAAAGGATAGTGATCCAAACCCGCATAATCAACCCAATAATGGGAAGTTTCATCATCGGGGATTTTCTGCCCCAAAATCGTGACCTGATGGCCGCGTTTGCGCAGTTCGCTGGCAAAGCGCAGGCAAGTGACTGTGGTACCGTTGTTTTGACGGTTGGCATTTTCAAGTACAAAGACAATTTTCATAAGAGTCTCCAATAGACCGGTTGGTATTATACGCCTTCCTAGGCGTGTTCGCATTAAGATGGCGAATCGGTTGACTGTTCTTGAGGAATATTTTTGCCATATCCGTAGCGGTTTCGGTAGCCATATAGGAAGGCAAACGCCATCAAGAGGGCCAATGCCTCCGAGAGGACGATCGACCACCAAATGCCGTCCCCGCCGACCAAAAGCGGCAATAACAAAACCGAACCGAGTTCAAAGATCAAGGTGCGGCATACAGAGATGATTGCCGAGATTAAACCGTTGTTGAGGGCGGTGAAGAACGAGGACGAGAAGATGGCCATGCCCACCACAAGGAACGATAACGCGTTGATGCGCATCGCTCGGGCCGCCAGGGCGATGAGTTCCTCATCTCCGCGGGCGAAAATCATCGCCAGAGGACGCGCCAAACATCCGCAGAGCAAACACATGCTGACCTGAAGGATGATCATAATCAAACACGTCCGGGTCAGAACGTTTCGCAGCTCCGTATGGTTTTTGGCGCCAAAGTTGTAACCAACCACCGGGGCGACCCCGATGGAGTAACCAATGAAAATCGAGATGAAAATGAAACTGATATACATCAACGCGCCATAGGCGGCTACCCCGTTTTCCCCGATGTATTTCAGCAACTGAATATTGAAAACGATGGAGACGATATTCATTGAAATATTGGAAACGAACTCGCTGAATCCGTTGGTGATCGCCCGCCAAATCGGATGAAATTCCCATTTGGCTTTGATGAGATGCAGCATGCCTTTCTTGTTAACCGCAAAGTAGATCAACGGACCGAATCCGCCGACCAGATAGCCGCCGACCGTGGCGCAGGCAGCGCCGATGACGCCGAATTTGCATGCCCAAACGAGGATGGCGTCCAAAATCATGTTGGTCACGCCGGCAGCAACCGTGAATAAGAACCCCAGACGGGGTTTTTCGGCCACCATGAAGTAGGATTGGAACACGTTTTGGAGCATGAAGGCGAACTGACCCAACATGAGGATTCGACCATAAATGGTCGCGTAGTCGATCATCTCTTCGCTGGCGGAGCTGCTGACCGAGGCCATCGCTCGCGCAACAGGACGGACCGCAAAGAAGCCACCGACGGAGGCAATTAGCCCCAAAGCAAGCGTGAATGTGATGATTATCGAGAAAATCCGGTTGGCTCTTTCTGGGTTTTGCTGACCGAATTTTTTCGAGCTCAATGCCGCACCACCGGTGCCGAGCATGAATCCGATGCCGCCGACGATCATCGTTATCGGGAAAATCAGGTTGATGCCGGCAAACGCTGTTTTCCCGACGACGTTCGAGATGAAAACGCCATCCACGATGCTGTAGATTGACGTGAAAATCATCATCAGCACCGGGGCGTAAGTCAGCCGGAAGATTTTCCGGTAAGTCATATGTTCGGAGATGTGAACGGTCTGCATAAGAACTTAAGACGGACGGATTATAGCACGCTAATGTTTTTGTTCACAAAAAGATTAAAAGTGAATGATTGTTCACTTACAAATCCCCACCAATCCTGTAAGCCAATAAATATTGCTTGAACGCCCTTTTGGATTGCCTATAATTTACGGGCTAAATACAAAGCGAAGAGGTCCTATTTATGTCATTTGCCGACTTTTTCAAAAACAACCTATCCATTTTGATCGTGACCGTTATCAGCTTGATCGGTTTGGTTTTCACCTTGGTGCTCCGTCACCGCGTCAACAAAGAGAAAATCGATGATCCAAGAATGGCGGAGATTCAAAAGTACATCCGCGATGGTGCCATGGCATTCTTGCGGAGGGAATACGTCACCTTAGCGATCTTTACCGCGGTGTTATTCCTCATCATCGTTTTTGCCATTAATTGGCAAACCGCTGTCTGCTTCCTTGGCGGCGCCGTCCTCTCCGGACTCGCCGGTTTCCTCGGAATGCGTTCGGCGACCAACGCCAACGCCCGCACCGCTGCCGCGGCCAAACGCGGCGGGATGAATGCCGCTCTCCAAGTCGCCTTCTCTGGCGGAGCCATCATGGGCATGTGCGTCGTCGGCCTCGGACTCGGCGGACTCAGCGCTCTCTTCACTTTGTTTGATAACCTCGTCGCGGACCCGACCCTCGTTGCCGATATCCTCACCGGCTTCGGTCTCGGCGCTTCTTCGATCGCTTTGTTCTCCCGTGTCGGCGGTGGTATCTACACTAAAGCCGCGGATATGGGCGCCGACTTAGTCGGCAAAGTCGAGGCGGGCATCCCGGAAGACGATCCCCGCAACCCCGCTGTTGTCGCCGACAACGTTGGCGATAACGTCGGTGACGTCGCCGGCATGGGTGCCGACTTGTTCGAATCCTACGTTGGCGCGATCATCTCTGCTATCTCCCTTGGCGCGTTTGTCCTCAAAGCCGACAACACCGCCACCACCTGTTATGTCCTCTTCCCGTTGTTCCTTGCCGCTGTGGGCGTCATCGCTTCCATCATCGGCAGCCTCTTCGTCCGCGGCAAAAATCCTTCCGGCGCGTTGAAGAAAGGCACTTATATCGCTTCGGCGATCGTCATCTGTGGCGCCGCCGGCATCAGCTATGGCTACTTCAAAGGCGAATTCTATCGTCCGTTCCTCGCCGTGGTCGTCGGTCTCATCGTCGGCGTCGTGATCGGCATCGTCACCGAAATCTTCACCTCCGATCATTTCCGTCACGTCAAACATATTGCAAAGCAATCCGAAACCGGAACCGCGACCAATATCATCGCTGGCATCTCCACCGGTATGTTGTCCACTTTGTGGCCGATCCTCCTGATTGCCGTTGCGATTATCGCCGCTTACTTCCTCAACGATGGTCACAACAATCCGACCCTCGGTGTTTATGGCATCGCTTTGGCGGCCGTCGGCATGCTCAGCACCACCGGCATCACCGTCGCGGTCGATGCTTATGGTCCGGTCGCCGATAACGCCGGCGGCATCGCCGAAATGAGCCACCAGGATGAATCGGTCCGTGAAATCACCGACCAGCTCGACTCTGTCGGCAACACCACCGCCGCGATGGGCAAAGGTTTCGCCATCGGCAGCGCCGCGCTTACTTCTCTCGCTTTATTCGTTACATTTATCTTCGCTTTCAAAGACAAAATCGGCGTCGACATCACCGGACTTCTCAATCTATCAAGCCCGGCGGTCGTCGTTGGCCTTCTCATCGGCGGCATGTTGCCGTTCCTCTTCTCCGCTTTGACGATGTCCAGCGTCGGCCGGGCGGCCAACAAGATGATCGAAGAGGTTCGTTCGCAGTTTAAGAACGACCCGGGTCTTATGGCCGGCACCTCCACGCCGAATTATTCCCGCTGCGTCGACATTTCGACGAAAGCCGCGCTCAAAGAGATGATCATCCCTGGCGTTCTCGCCATCGTCATCCCCATCGTCATCGGCGTCATCCTTGGTTACCAAGGACTCGCTGGCTTATTGGCTGGTTCGCTCGTCACCGGCGTCCTTCTCGCCATCTTCATGTCGAACTCCGGCGGCGCTTGGGACAATGCCAAGAAGTTCCTCGAAGCCTCTGGTCTGAAGGGAAGCGATCCTCATAAGTCCGCGGTTGTCGGCGACACGGTCGGCGATCCGTTCAAAGATACTTCGGGCCCGTCCATCAACATCCTCATCAAACTGATGACGGTCGTTGCTTTGGTCTTCATCCCGTTATTCGTCTCATCAACGAAGGCACCGGTTTGCTTGGATTCATTCATTAATCGATGCGTCAATTGAGCCCCAATCTTTGGGGCTTTTTTGTTGCATAGAATCTTGAAATAAATACGTGCCGCAATAAACTATGGGCATGAGCGAAACGCAGGCCAAAACGCGAATCGACTGGAAATTGGCCTTTTCTAAGGCCCTCAAATTAGTCGGACCATACGCGATTCTTTTCCTCGTTTGCTTCCCGCCGATGATCATTTGGTTCAAATCCTGGGGCCAAATGCCGGTCGGCCATGATATCAGTTGGCATCTTGGCTATGTCATCGATTTGGTCGAAGGTTGGAAGAACGGGGTCCACGGCTTATCCACTTCGCATTACTACTTGGGCAACCTTGCCTATGGCATCTATATCTTCTACGCCCCGTTAGCCCACTACATCGTCGGTGGTTTGTATTACATCGGCATCCCGGTGATCTCCGCCTGGAAAATCGTTCTTTTCCTCAGCGTCTATATTTCCGGCATCTGGATGTACAAACTCGGCACTTTGCTGACCAAAGACAAAACATTGGGCTTTGTGTTCGGGGTAGCCTATATCTTCCTGCCCTACCGCTGGACGAATTTCTTTATCCGTGACGCCTTCCCGGAAGGATTCGCGATGGCTTTCTTGCCGTTATTGATGCTCGGGGTATTCCGTGTCCTCAATGACGAGAAACCAAGAGTTTCGAGCTATATCTATGCAATCGTCGGGGCGGCTTGCCTCATCATCACCCACCCCTTCACCGCGTTGACCGCGGCGATTCTCGCCGTCTTCCTCATTCTCGCCAATTTCAAGAACCTGATGCGCATCTTCAAACAGAAACAAACCTGGTTCTATTTACCGATTGCCGTCGTGTTGATACTGCTATTGGTCGGATTCTATGTCTTCCCGATGAATGGGGCGATGAAATCCGGTTATTACCGCATGTCCAACGAAGTTGCGGTTTGGACAAACATCGAATATTTGATCAAAGCTCGCGATGGTTCGTGGATCTACGCCGGCTTCTGGAATCCTAGTTGGATTCAGAGTCTCATGGACAATGCCGGAGAGACCCTCAACGGTTGGATCATCGATCTGTCCGTCTTCGTCTTCTTTGCCGCCGGGGCGATTGTGGCGTTGACCTTGCTGCGCCGCAAAGGAAAACCGCTCTGGGGGCTCGGCGCCGCTATTGTCATTTCCTTGATTCCGCTGACCTTCCGTTGGCGTGAGGAAATGCTCTTTGCGGTCCCCGTATTCACCATTCTGCTCATCTTCGTCACTTTGTGGGAGAAACAGGACCCCGTTAAAGAGACGTTGAAAGATTCTCTGCGAGCTGAAGCGAAGAATCCGGAGATTTATGTGTTGCTTTTCGCTTTGGCGTTGTGCTTCTTGTATTTATTCTCCGCTTGGATGTGGACCTGGTCGCCATCGATCCTCCGGAAATGCCAATTCCCGTTCCGTTTCTGGGGCGTCCTCGATCTTATCTTCATCCTCATCTTCGTCATCGTGGCCAGGGTGTTCCGCCGCTATAACGTCACCAAATACGCGGTGGCCGCTTTCGCCGTGTGCCTCTATGTGACTTCGCATGCCCCGATCGACAAGCGGCTTAATGCCGAAGCGAACCGTGGCATGATGGAAGAGCCGACTTTGTCCATCGTCACCAGCCAAAGCAAGGTCGGCGTCATGAACGAATATATGCCGGATGTCTTCTACCAAGACGATTACGCCCCGACCTATGCGAATTCGCTTTATACGACCGTTAAAAACCAGATTCGTTACACCCATCGTTACGATTGGGGTTTAGAAGGATATCGCAGCCCCGTCTTCCTTGAAGGCGAAGGAACGATGAATATCGAGGAATTCTTCAGCCCGAACGGGACGTTCGACGTGACCGTCACCAGCGATGAGGCTTATGTTCAGCTTCCGCAGTTCTATTACGATGGCTATTTCGCCCGTTTCACGCTCGATGGGGAGCGTTATAACGTCAAAAGCGAATATGTGGATGGCTTGGTGGCCTTCCGCCTGCCTAAGGGCCACTACAAAGCGGAAGTCCGCTATGTTGGTCCGACCTCTTATCGGGTGTTTGCCCCATTGTTCTATGTCGGCTTGGTTGGGGTGGTCGCCTTTGGCGTATCGCCTTATGCTATCGCCGCGATCCAAAAGAAAAAGAGCGCAAAACAAAGCATCGAGGAGAAATAAGCTATGGCAAAGAAATTATTATTCTCATTCCTAAAAGGGATCCTTGCTGGGCTCGCGATCGGGGTCGGCGGTTTCCTGTATGTCATCATGTGCTACGCCGTCCCAGGCGAATTCGGCAAAATCCTCGGCTCCTTGTTATTCGCGGTCGGCCTCTTCACCGTCTGCACCTTCCAACTATCGCTTTATACCGGCAAGATTGGCGTCGTTTTTGAAGGCCGGCAGACGAAAGACTTCTATTGGTCCTTGCCCATCATGCTGATTGGCAACGCGATCGGCGCGGTCGGGCTCGGCTATGTCTGCTTTGCCATCTTCCGCAACACATCGGTGATGGACGCCGTAGCCGCCATCAACGCTTCGCGTTTGGCTTTGGCGACATTCGAGAATTACTTTGTGATCGCCCTTAAGGCGTTCCTCTGCGGCTTCTGCGTTTATATGGCGGTAAAGCTTTTCGCATTGAACCGGTTAAAACCGGTTGGCATCCTTTCCTTGGTCGCCTTCGTGTTCATCTTCGTCTACTGCGGCTTCCAGCACTGCATCGCCAATATGTTCTATTTCGGATTCGGGAACGCTTTCCCCGCCGAAGCGTTCATCAATTTGGCGTTATGCATCGTCTTCAATTCATTCGGGCCGATCATCGGGGTCCTTATCTTCAAGATGATCGACAAGGCAAAGGCAAAATAAATGGCACATATCCACGTCGTTTTGTTAGAACCGGAGATTCCTCAGAATACCGGGAACATCGCCAGGACCTGCGCGGCCACGGGTTCGTCTTTACATCTGATTGAGCCCCTCGGCTTCAAAATCGATGACCGTTCTTTGAGAAGAGCGGGTCTGGATTACTGGGACAAACTGGATGTCCATGTCTATGAGAACATCGAGGACTTCTATAAGAAGAATCCCGATGCGGATATTTATTACTTCTCCAAGAAAGCCCACCACGTCTACACCGACGTCGCTTATCCGAAAGAGGTTTATCTCATGTTCGGCAAAGAGACGAAGGGCATCCCCGAGGATGAGCTGCGCCGCCACGAGGAAAGAACCGTTCGCATGCCGATGCGCGAAGGGCTGCGTTCTCTTAACTTATCGAACGCGGTCGCGATCGCCGTATACGAGGTATTGCGGCAGCATGATTTCGAGCATTTGGCGTTGGAAGGACTATTATAAAAACCGCATGAAGCGGTTTTTTCATAACTTGTAGATTTCGCGTCGGTGGCCAATCGCGATCACCAAGATGATCAGGCGATTGTCTTCGATATTCGCGATGATGCGGTAATCTCCGACTCGATACCGCCACTGGCCGGATCGGTCTCCGCCGAGCGGTTTCCCGTGGATCCGGGGATCGGCGCATCCTTCGAGATTCTTATCAATCCATTCAAAGAGAATTCTCTTTGTGTATTTATCCATCTTCTCGAAGGTCTTTTTGACGGATTTCAGATATTCGACATGATACATCAAAGTCCGAGGGCCTTCCTCATATCCTCGTGCGATATGGTTTCTGGATCAGCCGCGTATTCCTTCATTGCCCGTTCGGCAAGGGCAATATCATATTCGTCTTCGATCGCTTCGAAATAAGCCCGTTTGATGGCTTCGCTCAGGCTGAGTCCTTTGATGGTGGCGTAGGCGGACGCTAACGCTTTTTCTTCGTCCGTCATTCTGATTGATACAACCATGGTTTTCCCTCCGTAATACATTGTAATACATTTTCTTCCGAAGTCAATATACGCGCAAAATACGCAGATGCGGTGCGGGTTTTTTAATTCAGTATTTAATTCCGTATTTTTTACCTTTTTTTGCGCATATGAATGTGGTTCAATAGTAATCACGAGGTACATATTCTATGAAGACATTTGACTTAAAGGGGGCAGTGCTCTCTTTAAACACACCCAACATTGTCTCCCTCCTCAATTCTATTGAGTACTACAAAGGGAAGACATCCGACCTCTCCAAATTGAAGAAGGCGGATATCCTCAAAGCCATCGCTTACAGAAGCGGCGCGATCGCCTCAAACGGAATCGGCAACATTTATGTTGCGGAAGAACGCGAACGCCCTCTCTGCACCCGAACCAGCCAACCGAAGACCCTTCAGGAACACATGGTCGTCGGTTACCTGAACGCCGTGGATCTCATCAGCGAAGTCTATAAGTTCCAGACTTTGGATCTCAGCTTCGTGACCACCCTCCACTACTACATCTATAAGGACTACAATCCCGATTTCGGCGGCCGTTACAAAGACAGCCAGAACTACATCAAGGAAGCGATGCCGGATGGCACCTTCCGCACGATCTTCGTTTCCGCCCGTCCGGAAAACGTCGTCCCCCTTCTCGATAACCTGATTTATCAGTTCAACGAATGCGCCAAGGACGAAGAATGCAACAAACTCGTGTTAATCGCGGCCTTTATGCTCGATTACATGTGCATTCACCCCTATAACCATGGCAACGGCCGCGTCAGCCGTCTGCTCCTCCACTTCTTGTTGAAGAAGTATGGTTATGACATCGATGATTACTTCGCCATCCCCTACCTCATGAAGCTCCATCTCGGCGAATACATCGACGCCTTCGAAAGCTCGGCGACCGGCTGGCACGAAGACGAGAACAATTATGAAGCGTTCGTCGCCTTCATCCTCCGCCGCATCCTCGAAGCCTACCGCAAATTGGATTACATCATCGAAATCAACAGCCTGGATGCCATCTGCGAAGACAAGGTGCTCAAAGTCATCTATGACAGCGCAACCCCAATCAGCAAGACGATGATCCTCCGCATCCTCTACGCCACCAGCAAGGCCACCATCGAAAAGGCGCTTGCCAAGTTGCTTAAAGAGGGCCGCGTCCAACTCATCACCAAAGGCCGTTATTCCAAATATTTCAGAATCTAATAAGGAGCGAACATAATGAAAGTCTATGATGCAAGCCACATCCGCAACGTAGCGATCCTTGGTCACCAAGGCAGTGGCAAAACCAGCTTGGTCGAATCGATGGCCTTTTTGACCAAACTCATTTCCGAAAAGGGCAGCGTCGAAAAGAAGAACACTATCTCCGACTATTCCCTCAACGAGCAGAAAAGAGGCGGCAGCACCCAAACCGCGATCATCCCGCTCGAGTACCTCGATCACAAGATCAATCTCGTCGATATCCCGGGCAACGATGACTTCATCTCCGAAATGATCGGCGCCATCGGCGTCATCCGCCGCGCCATCCTCGTCATCGATGCTTCCTCTGGCGTCCAGATCGGCACCATCAAGCATTGGCGTCAGCTCCGCAAACGCGGAATCCCGACCTTCATCTTCATCAACAAGATGGACAAAGAGCAGATCGATTTTGAAGCTCTCCTCGATGAAATTCGCGAAAAACTCGGCAAAAACGTCATCTCCTTCTGCTATCCGCTCGGGCATAACGATCAATTTGACGGCTTTGCCAACGCCGTCGATCTCAAGGCTCACATCTTCAACGGCAAGGATTGCGTCGAAGCGGAAATCTATCCGGATAAGCGCGATCGCGTCTTCGAACTCCACAACACCATCGTCGAAGAAGTCGCCAAGGTCAACGATGAACTCCTCGAGAAATTCTTCAATGGCGAAGAGTTCACCAAGGAAGAAATCCACAGCGCCCTCAAAGAAAGCGTCATGGCGGGCGAGATCGTCCCGGCCATCGTCGGCTGCGCGACCAAGAACATCGGCGTCCAGACCCTTCTCCAGATGCTCATCGACTATCTCCCGGATGCCCCGGAAGCCAACAAAGTCGAAGCCAAGGACGAAAACGGCGACAAAGTCGAACGCAAGTGCGACGATAATGAGCCGTTCAGCGCCGTCGTCTTCAAGACGGTCGTCGACCCGTATTCCGGCCTCGTCAACATCGTCAAGGTCTGCTCTGGCGTTCTCCACGCCGGCGATGACGTTTACGTCAATGGCGGCACCCAGCGCGTTTCCGGCCTCTTCGCAATGACCGGCAAGAAACTCGATGCCATCACCGAGCTCCATGCGGGCGATGTGGGCGCGATCACCAAGTTGGACGAAGTCCACACCGGCGACAGCCTCTCCAACCCGAAGGCGGTCACCATTTACGAAAAACCGCACTTCCCGACCGCGGTCATCTTCAAAGCCATCGTCGTCGATAAGGCCAACGAAGCCAAGTTGATGCCGGCTTTGGCCAAGATCCAGGTCGAAGATCCGTGCCTTGAAGTCCGTCGTAACAACGAGACCAGCCAATTGCTCCTCGGCGGCGTCAGCGACAGCCAGATCGACTTCGTTCTCAACAAGCTCGAAACCGTCTATAAGATCGTCGTCTCCACCGAACGGATGAAAGTCGTCTACCGCGAATCCATCAAGGGTCGCGCCGAAGGCGATGGCCGTTATGTCAAACAGTCGGGCGGCAGCGGCTTCTATGGCGTCGTCAAGATGCGTTTCGAACCGTGCGAAGAAAATGTCTTCGAAGAAGAAGTCTTCGGTGGCGCCGTTCCGAAGAACTACTTCCCCGCGGTCGAAAAAGGCTTCTTCGAAGCGTTGCAGAAAGGCTTATTGGCCGGCTTCCCCGTCATCGGCGTCAAAGGCGTCCTCATCGACGGCAAATACCACCCGGTAGACAGTAACGAACAAGCGTTCCGCATGGCGGGCATCCTCGCCTTCAAAGACGCTTATCCGAAGTGCAAACCGATCATTCTCGAACCGATCCTCCGCCTCCGCGTCAACGTCGAATCGAAGTACACCGGCGCGGTCCTCTCCGATTTGAACACCCGCAGAGCCCGCGTTCAGAACATCGAAGAGAAAGAATTCGGCAGCCAGGAAATCGAAGTCCTCATTCCGGAAGCCGAAGTCATCGACTACACCACCCAGTTGAAATCGATCACCCAGGCCAGCGGCTTCTTCAACCGTGAATTCGAAGGTTACGAAGAAGTTCCGGAAAGCCTCAAAGATCGCATCATCCGCGACAACAAGATCGAATAGGATCGATAAAAAGAAAAGGGACCCATTTGGGTCTCTTTTTTAATCAGCCAGCCTCTTATAGGCCTCTTCGATCTTCCGGTATTCCTCTTTTAGAATGCCGATCTCGCGATCGATGTCCGCTTCCTCTTTGTTGCGGGTGGCCTCCGTCAAGGTGGAGGCGATTTCGAAGAGTTTCGTTAAGGCCAGGTTGCCCGTGACCCCTTTGAAAGAATGCGAGAGAGCGAATACCTCTTTGATGTCATTGGCCTCATAGGCCTCGATTAACGCTTTATAAGCGTTGTTCTCCATGAACTTCTTGATCATTCGTTCGATGAGCATGTCGTTCATCATGATCGACAACGCGGATTCGTAGCTGCTGCCGGTCTCTAAGTAGAATTTCTTGATGTCCATTACTTCAACTCCTTCTCGATGAGTTTCTCGAAATCTTCGGGTGGGAGAGGTTTGCTGAAATAGTAACCCTGCACGACGTCGCATCCGCTTTCCTTGAGAAAGGCGCACTGCTCGGCGGTTTCCACACCTTCGGCCACGGTGACCGCGTTCATCGTCTTGGAGAGATTAACGATCATCTTGATGATGTCCCGAACTTTGGGGTTGCGGTCCATGCTGCGGATGATCTGCATATCGATCTTCAAAACGTCGAACGGGAGATCGATGAGGGTACCGAAAGAGGAATACCCGCTTCCGAAGTCATCGATTTCGATCTTGAATCCGTTGTCGCGGATCTTGTTGATGACGGGGATGACTTCTTTGGCGTCTTCCACGAAGGCGGATTCGGTGACTTCGATGTAATAAGCGCTGCGCGGGATGTTATTCGAGTCGACGTAACGGATGATGTCTTCCACGATGGTCGGACGATAAATGTCGATGCGGGACAGATTCACCGAAACGGGAACCAAAACCCCGTATTTCTTTTTCCAGGAAGCCATATACTTAGCAGCTTTCTCGAAAATATAGGAATCAAGTTGGCTGATCAGGCCGTTTTCTTCGAAAAGGTTGATGAATTCGCCGGGATTGACGAAACCGAATTTCGGGGAGATCCACCGCACCAAGACTTCGGCGCTCGCGAACACGGGCTTATCGCCGGTGATGTTATATTTCGGCTGGAAGAAAAGTTTGAATTGTTCTTCGTCCAACGCTTGCTGGAAGGACTCGACGAGTTCCTCCTTATGGAGCGTCTTGGCTTGTTTCTCTTCGTTATAGATGGCGATCTTCTTCGAATAGTCGCCAGAGACGGAATCGGCTGTGGATTCGGTACGACTGATCGCGATTTCCTTATCGACCGCCGGATCGACGAGGGGATAGACGCCCATACGGATCGAGACGCCGACGTCTTCGACGACGTCATTGACGGCGGACGTTAGTTGCTCCGTAAGATCCTCATAATCGTCACGGTGTTCCCCGTAGATGATGAAGGTGCTGCCGCCGTCTTTGCCGACGATGCCGCGATAGGTTTCCAGATAACGGTTCAGGGCGGCGGAGATCGCCAAAAGGACCTTATCCCCGAAAGCGCGGCCATAGAGCTCGTTGATGAGACGGAAACGGTTAACCGAGATGGCGAGCAGATCCTTGCCTAAATCGGGACATAGTGCGTCGAATTGCTGGGCGTACTTCTTGAAGAACTCGCGGTTGTAGAAGTTGGTGAGTTTCTCTCTTTCGACTTCCTTGAGGATGGAACGATCTTCGTAAAGCTCGATCATCCTCTTGATTCTCGCGACGATGATGTCGGGGTTTTCGTAAGGCTTCTTGACGAAATCGTTAACCCCTAAATGGAAGCATTCTTCTTCGATGTTCTTGTCGCTGGTGCAAACGATGAAGGGGATCTTTTTGAGTTGGGGATTCTCTTGTCTGTCTTTTAGGACCAGGCGGCCATCATAGGGCATGAAGATGTCCAAAAGGACCAAATCGATCTTATGTTCTTCTTTTAGAAGAATATCGATGGCCTCTTTGCCGTCTTCGGCTTCGAGGACGTTGAAATCCTCCGAAAGAATCGCGGACAGAATCGCGCGGTTGATCGGCTCATCGTCAACGACCAAAATGGTCTTCTTCACTTCGAATAATGGGGCCCGTTTACCTTTCATAACTTCAATCCTTTGCGACTAATATCGGTGATTATTCCAAACTTCCGTACATGGACACGGCTTCATCGACCGTGAGCGTGCCTTTGCCGACCTTGAAGGAGGCAAGGCGGATTTGCTTGGCGAGCGGGTCTTTGACGCCGAGACCTTCTGGTGAGAAGGTCCGTTCGGCTGGGATCTCACCAAACGCGGCGTACACCGGGTCGAAAGATAACTTTTTCGTCGGGGTCACCAAACGCTTGATGGAGGCCATCGCGTTCAACTCTTCGGTCCGGACGAGGAACCGCATGAACTCATTGGTCATATCCAGATTTTCGCAATCCTTGTTGACGGAGAATTCGATGGACGGACTATCGATGAAATATCCGCCTTGATCGGTCATCGGGATAGGAATGTACGTATATTCGAATGGCGATTCGGAGAAGGCCGTCGATTGGCTTTCGCGCTTCTTGGTTCCGGAAACGGTATCCGCGGCGGCGATCATCATCGGGACGTCACCCTCGAAGAAACGCAGGATGACTTGGGTATAGTTATCGCTGATAAGGTCGCACTTATCGATATTGATCGCGCCGGAATCGACGAGGTCTTTCACTTTCGTCAACGCGACACGCATATACTCGCCCGCTTCGGGATCGAGGTTATTGGCTTTAGCCAACGCTTCGGGTTTTTTCGCTAATTCGGCAACGAAGGCGGGGTAGGCGATCGTATTCATCAAACAGCTCGAATCCTTGGCGCTATAACCCATCATCGGACTCTCGTATCCTTTATCGAGGAAAGACTGGCAAGCGGCCAATAATTCGTTCCAAGTGGCCGGGATCTCGATGTTTTCCTTTTTGAATAAATCGAGGTTCACCATCGTGCCATAGGTTCTGGAGAACACCGGGACCATATAGACTTCGCCGCTGTCGGCATGGTTGAGGAGACCAGAACGGATGCAATCGAGATTCAACTTCAAAGAAGGATCCAAAAGGTCCTCCATATGGGCGCGAGCGGTCGCGTTTTTATCTCCGCCCGCCATCCAAGACGCATAGGAGAAGAAGATGTTCGGGACGTCGCTTTCTCTAGAAAGGGCGGTGCCAAGGTTGTTGGTGTAGTCATCGATCTTCTGGTAGCTGAGGGTAACCTTTGGATAGAACTCATTGAACTTGTCGAATTCGGCTTCGAGGGCTTCGAAATTGCTATAGTCCCCCACCACGCGAATGTCGCACTTGGTTTCTGGGTCCAAAGACGGTTTGAATTCTTCTTTGTCGTCCCCTCCGCAAGAGGCGAGCAACGACGTCATCATCAAGGCGGCGGCGAAACGGAATAATTTCTTCATTGTTTGGATTCCTCCTTGATTTTCTGAATCACTTTTATGACAAGTTTGATATCGATTGGTTTGGCGATGTGCCCATTCATGCCGGCTTGCAGGCACTCTGTGACGTTCTCGGCGAAGGCGTCCGCGGTCATCGCGACGATCGGGATGGATGAGGCCCACGGATCCTCGAGGGCGCGGATCGCCCGGGTGGCATCGAGGCCGTTCATCTCCGGCATCTGGATATCCATGAAGACCAAGGCATACTTGCCTTTTTCGGCCTCTTTGATTTTTTGTAAGGCGATGCGGCCGTTTTCAGCGCGTTCGGTGGTGATTCCGTACATGGAAAGCAAGGCGGAGATAATTTCCCAGTTGATGTCGTTGTCTTCGGCAACGAGGATATTCATGCCTTCTAAATCGGAGTAATCATTCTCGATTTCGGCTGACTCTGTTTCGGTTTCGAGAATTTCGCTGATCTTGTCATAAAGGGTGGAGCGGAACAACGGTTTGCTTAAGAACCCATTGACGCCGGCGTCCTTGGCTTGATCCTCGACATCGGACCACGAGTAGGCGGAGATGAGTAAAATCGGGACTTTGGTTTTGATTTCGGAACGGATGCGACGGATCGTCTCGATGCCATCGATATCCGGCATCTTCAGATCGATGATGACAATGTCGTAATTCTTCCCGGTTTCTTCGCGTTGGCGGATCATCCCAAGGCCCTCGAGGCCACTAGTGGCCTGCTCGACAGATAGTCCGAGGGATTCCATGGTATCGACCGCAGTTTCCAAAAGGATCTCGTCGTCATCGATGATCAAAACTTCCATCGCCTCGAGTTTCATCTCCGCGCGCTGCTGATCGGCGACGGGGATATCCAGAACGACGGTGAAGGTCGTGCCTTTGCCTTGCTCGCTTTCGCAGTCGATGGTGCCTTGCATCAAATCGACCATCTGTTTGGTGATGGCTAAGCCAAGGCCGGTGCCTTGGATCTTATTCACGCGGCTATCGGTCTGGCGAGAGAAGGGCTGATACATATTCGCCATGAATTCGGGACTCATGCCGATGCCGGTATCGGAAACTTTGAAGGTCAGTTTCACGCAACCTTCTTTCTTGCTTTCCTCTTCTTTCATGTCGATGCAGACCTTGCCTTCGGGTTCGGTGTACTTGATCGCGTTGGAAAGGAGGTTGATGTAAATCTGGTTCAAACGGAGCTGGTCGGCGTATAGATACTCTTTGTCCATGCGGCTGATATGGAAGCTGAAGTCGATGTTTTTTTCTTTGATCGTCGGCTGCGACAAGTTCATCAGGTTCTCGACGGTTGCGACGATGGAGAAGTTCTGCGGGGTGAGGTTCAGTTTGCCGCTTTCGATCTTGGAAATGTCCAAAATATCGTTGATTAACGTGAGCAAATGGTTGCTGGCCAGGTTGATTTTGTGGAGATTTTCCGCCACCAGCTCCTGATCGCCAAGATTTTTCTCGGTAATCGTCGTAAGGCCGATGATCGCGTTCATCGGAGTACGGATATCGTGCGACATCGTGGAAAGGAAGTCAGTCTTGGCTTGGCTGGCTGACTCCGCCACCTTGGCCGCAGCCTGGAGTTTTTTATTGAAGTAACGCATCACAACCAGGTCGAAGATAAATAAGAGCAAAAGACCAGAGGTGGTGACGCTGATGAGCAACCAGTTTTGCGAGTTGGTCGCCAGATCGGCCATCGGCATCAAAGAGATCAGGGTCCATCGACCGGCCGCATCGAATGGCTTGTGGGCAACGATGCATTCCTGGTTATGGGAATTCAGCATGGTGAAGGAACCGGCCGTGGTGGTGATCTTCTCGAAGAACTCCGGCGCCGAGGCGGCGTCGATGGCGTTATAGGACCGATAGAACTCAAAGAAACTGGCATTCTTGAAGGAAGCCCCTTTGATGATGTAATCTCCGTCGGCGTCGATGATGGAAAGTTCGGCGCTTTCGTATTCTTCCTTCGGGAAGACCCAAGTTGAAATAAGTTCGGACACCGGCAACAAACGAAGGAGAATCGCTTGTGTGGGTTGGTCGTCTTTCTGCAGGGTAACAAAGTTACAGAAGGCGATGGACTGTTTGCCATTGATCGGGTTGGTATAGGCGCGGGAAACATTGATGGATGTGCCGATCGGGGAGATCCAGGAAGTATCGTCTAGAAGATCTTGGAGATCCGCGGTGTTATAGGAGACGGCATAGTCATCGGTGGTGCCGAGTTTGGCCTTCGTGGATAAGCCCACGCGCGTGTCGGCATAAACAATGTGCGCGGAAGCTTCGGCCAAAACGTGGGAGACACGGATGAAGGAAACGGCTTCCTCCATGGTCATTTCTTTGGTGTTGATATAGTGGGTCCACACGTCGCAGATACGCTGCTCGCCTTCGAGATAGTTCTCGGTGACGCGTTCCATGGTTATGGTCGTATTTTCGAAATGCTCAATCTGCGTACGAGTCCCTTTTCGGGACTCGAAGGTCGAATAAAGCACGACGAAAGCGAGCATTGAAGACATAATGAGAATATTGATGATGCTTACCCAGAGTCTTTTTTTCATGTTTCTTCGGATGCCAGAGATTGAATTTGAAATCTTTATCGCAAATTATTTGTTGATATTATCACAAATATTGTCCCATAAGTCTCGCAAATAAAAAAGAACGCCCGTTATTGGCCCCGTCCCATTCCGTTGACTTAATCTACCAAAGTGCCTATGTTGAATATGAAGAAAGAGTGGTTTTCTTATGAAAAAAGCGACATTTGTTTGTTTGTTGTCCTCTTTATTTTTGTTGCTTTCATGCAACAACGGCACCCCGAGCACTTCCGGCGATGTGTGTTCTCAGTCCCAATCGACTGAAGCTACGACGATCGAGCGGGAAATCTCTCTGCTGCCGAATCATCAGGTCGACGCCGAAATCGAGAATGACGGCGGAAGCTTAGACGTTTCCATCCAAGATGAGAGCCTGATCGACGTCGTCGTCAGGAACAAGAACCGGATTTCGATCATCGCCCTCGCGGAGGGGAGCACCACCGTCAGGGTTTCCGCAGGAAGACGCCAATATGTGTTCTCCGTTCAATGCATTGATCTGCGGATCGCGAACGAAGAATCGTATGTGGAAAACGGACGCACTTTGCAGATCAATTTGTCGAAGAACGTCGCCGCCACATACGAAATCGACAACGAGGATGTCGCCACCGTTGACGAGAACGGATTGATCAGGGCCCTCAAAGAAGGCATCTTTGAGCTGAAGGTCAAATACAAAGACATCGTCTTAAGCAGAGTTTTCGATACCTATGTCCGGAAGAGCGAGATCGATGTTTTCAACCGGAAGAACCCCTTGGTTCACTATCTTGGCCGCAACTACCACGCGAACAAGAAAGTCCGGATGGATAACGAGGGAAGCGGATTCGAAGTCTACTTCGAAGGAACCGAATTGAAGGCGATCCTTTCCGGCAATAGTTCTTCTTGGTACGGATACACGATGGTTTCCGTGTTGGTCGATGACGAAATCGACACCACAAAACGGGTCGTCACCTTGAACCGCAGCTCAAAAGAAGCCGAATATATGTTGGTTAACAACCTCACGCCTGGCTTCCACCGCGTCCGAGTCATGAAGCGGACCGAGAACCTTTCGACCTACATGACTTTGGTCAAACTCGCCACCGATGGGAAATTCCATCCGGTAAACAAAGGCGATGTTTTAAAGATGGAAGTCTATGGCGATTCGATTACCGCCGGATATGGCAATTTGCGGGGCGATCTCGATGATCAGACCAGCGCGGTCTATCAATCAGGCCTGCAAACTTACGCTTCCTACACCGCGTTAGAGCTCGGAGCTGAGCTAAATATCCAAGCCCGAACCGGGATTGGCATGTACACGGCAAATAACTCGATCGGGACAGGCAATCACGTCAAGGACCACTTTGACAAAGTCAGTTACGATGGGCAGTACTATTGGAATTTCGATAACTACCATCCCGATGTCGTTTTGATCAACCTTGGCACGAACGACTATTGGGATACGCGTTTCAATGAGCAAACCTTCTTGGACAGCTACTGCGACACCGTCAATTCGTTGGCAAGTCTCTATGGCGCCGAAACCGCCTTCGTCTTCTTAAGCGGCTTGATGGAGCAGGAAGTCAACGCCTTCGTCCTTAAGGCAAAGAATCGTTTGACCTCGCTTTCGAACCCCATCTATACCTATCAATTCTCCCGCTGCGAAGGCGGGCATCCTCTCTATGGCGAGCACGCCAAGGCGAGCGATGAATTGATCAAACTCATCAAAGAAAATCATTTGGACGCCATCAGAAGCGAGCACGAAACGGAAAGAATCGTGCCGGAATCGCAAGGCGAGACAGTCACGTCCGTCACCACGGTCAAATTGTTGGACCAAATCAAAGAAGACAGCGTTTTGTACGCAAATATTGGTACCGAGAAACGGGAATTGACCAAGATCAGCCCGTTCGTTTATCAGCTCGCGTTGCCCGCTCGGGCGGAAGACGATTTGGATGTCACCTTCACAATCGACGACAACGAAGAATATACGAGTGACCACTACACGATTCATGTCCGTAAGAACTTCAGCGACGAAGTGGTTTTGGATACTTTCTTAGCCGCGCCGATCGACGAGGATCTCGGCGAATGCGGATGGACCATTTCCAACCATCTCTTCGATGAGACGGTAACCGTCATAGACGAAAGCAACATCGTCGTCATGAATACCAACTGGTTGGCCGGTTTGGTCGTCCGCGACTCGAACGAAGGGGATGATCTCAAGATCTCCGCCACCATCCGTTTCGACCACGCCATCGAAGATTACACGCAGGCCTTCGCGGGTCTCGTTCCTTATTATCTGGACGACAATAACTTTGTTACTGTCTATCTCCAGTGGGATTCCGCCGGCAGCATCAGAGGCCTTGGTTGCACCGGCATCATCGAAGGAAGAGATATCGGTTGGAACGACTTCTTCTCCGTCACCGGATTCGTCACGAACCCGACCGCGGGCATCGATCTCGCGGTGGCCAGAAACGGCTCCTCTTTGACCGCGGAATGCGGCGGAAAGACCGAGACAAAGCACATCGCCGGCATGAGCGGCGACACCGAAAAGGTCGGAACTTGGAATTACTGCGCGGATAACGCGGTGACATACGCCAACTTCACCGAAACGCATCAAGATGCGGCGCCGGAAGAAGCAACCTGGGAATTCACCTCGCACCTCTTTGACGGAACAATGACCGTGAATGCGGCGAACAACGTCACCTTGTATAACAACGGCAACTGGATGGCCGGTTTCGCCGTCAAGGAAACCTCGCTGACCGATAATTACTACATCTCGGCGACATTAACCTGCGCGAGCGATAACTTCGCCGCGTCCGATGACGTAACGTTGGGCTTATTGCCGTACTACGTCAATGACAACAACTTTGTTGTTGTTTATCTCCAATGGACCGATTCGCGCGTAATCAAATCCATGGGTTGCACCGGTCGGATCAACGGGGCCGACTTGGGATGGAACGACGAGTGGGGATTCGCCAACGTCCAATCCACTTTGGCGAGCGGACAGACGATAAAGGTAATGAGACAAAATACAAGGCTCACCGTTGAATATGGCGGAAAGAGCGGGACCATCACCTTGTCCAAACTGAGTGGCATGGAAAATAGTTTCTGCGGCCTCTATTCCAACAAGACCGCCACGACGTTCAGCGATATTGTCATCGCCAGCGTTTAAGAAACGAGAATAAAAAAATGGTGGAGCATAGCGGGATCGAACCGCCGACCTCCTCGTTGCGAACGAGGCGCTCTCCCAGCTGAGCTAATGCCCCACGGCTGAATAATTATAACCTTATACGACCCACGCGCAAGATTTCGCTTCGTTTTTCGGAATTCGCGATTTTGCGGTTTTCATCATTGCTTCGATACTTGGATTCTTCATCGATTTAGACAGTGATAAACAAAATCGGTTTTCTGACGAATATGACTGACTTATAACTGCCGTTACCCATACGAAATGATCACTTTTCCTTATAGGAAGGTATTCAAAGTGTAAAGAATTCGCCCGAAAGAAGAGACGGCATCGCCATAACCGAAATACAAGACTGGTTTCTTTTCTCATTCCCGCCAAAATGGTGTTCCACCGGAGGGATTATGGAACGGACGATCGCCATCATTGATTTGAAGAGTTTCTACGCCTCATGCGAATGCGCGGTGCGGCATTTGGATCCATTCACGACACCTTTGGTGTGCTGCGACCCATACCGCGGAAAAAACAGCGTCGTCATGTCGGTCACTCCTTATTTGAAGAAACATTATGGGGTGCCGAATGTGTGCCGGAAGAAAGATTTACCTGTGGTAAAGGGCATGATATACGCCCAACCCAGGATGTCCCTTTATCTCCAGATAAGCGCCCGAATCACATCGATCTTTTTGGACTATGTCGCCGCCGAAGATCTGCACACTTACTCCGTGGACGAAAGCTTCTTGAATCTTGGCCCCTACATGCATCTGTATCCCTCCGCCGAATATGTCGTTCAAACCATACAAAGTCGCATATACAAAGAATTGGGGATCGTTGCCACCGCCGGAATCGGACCAAATATGTTCCTAGCCAAAACGGCCTTGGATCAAGAAGGCAAAAAGAAGCCGCCTTATATCGTCAGATGGGATTATTCGGATGTCCCAACCAAGTTATGGCACATCCATCCCATCACGAAGATTTGGGGCATCAACGTTGGAATCGCATCGCATCTATCCCGCATCGGAATCCGTGATTTAAAAGGGCTAGCAACCGCGCCGGTTTCTCTTCTGGAGAAAGAATTTGGTGTCATGGGGTTCCAGTTGCACGACATCGCCAACGGTATCGATGACTGCGATATGCAAGAACGTTATGTGCCAAAAGAAACAAGTCTGACCTTAGGGCAAACGTTGCGGCGCGGATATTCTAACGATGAAGTCCGGTTATTGCTCAGCGAAATGGTCGATGAACTTTCCTATCGGATGCGCCAAAACGATCAACAAACCGGAAAGGTCTCCTTATGGATTAGATACGGGGAAGACGGCGGATTCAGCAAACAACGGAAACTGGCGGGAACCACTTCATCGCCGACATATCTGAAAAGTGCTTTATTCGGGCTTCTCAACGAGGCTCCATACACCGGAGACATTCACCACATATCCATTTGTTTTGGGTCTTTGCATTCCAGCATATACGAACAGGTGTTTTTAGATTGCGACGCGGAGCGAAGCCAAAAAGAAGAAAAGATCCTGGCCGCCTTGGATAAAACCCGCGAACGATATGGGGCCAACGCAATCTTTTATGCGAGCGCGTTGCTCCCGCATTCTACGCTGCGCGAGCGGCATGAGCAGATCGGAGGTCATAGACGATGAAAGACAGAGGCATGAAAAAATGGATGGCTTATCGTTCTTTGCCGGAACAGGAACGTTATCTTCAATCGATGCAAAGAGAGCGGGCGTTCATGGAACGTCCTCTTATCAGCGAGTCCACCGCTGAAGAGATCAACGCCATATTGACTTCCTATCAGGGCCAGACGGTTTTTGTCCGGTTTTATTGCAATGGGGCTGTGCGGGAAACCATCGGCACCATCGGTCATATTGACGGTGTTTTCAAGGCAATTCAAATCAACGCGATGACGATCGTGTTCGCGAATATATTAGGAATAAACTATGTTTAAAATGCCCAGGTGCCGTTTTTGAACAACTGAACTTCGGTGCCGTCTTCTTTGACGCCGACGATGCTTAAGTCAGCGGTCCCAATCATAAAGTCAACGTGACTCAACGAATGGTTGATGCCAAACTTGGTGATTTCTTCGAGGGTATATTTTTCGAAATTGGGATAAAGATTGGGGAAACCGGTGCCAATGGCCAAATGGCAGCAGGCATTCTCATCGTAAAGGGTGCTGTAGAATAACAACCCGGTCTGGTTGATGGGCGAATCGAATGGGACGAGGGCAGCCTCGCCGAGGTAACTCGCGCCTTCGTCGAGGGTCAAAATGCTACGAAGAGCGGCTTCGCCTTTTTCGGCACCGCAATCAACGACTTTGCCCTCATGGAAACGCATCCAGAACTTATCGATAAGCTGTCCTTGGTAAGCAAGGGGCTTTGAGGCATAGACAATGCCTTCCGCTTCGCCGCGTCTTGGAGAGGTGAAACACTCTTCGGTCGGAATATTCGGTTGGAATGACGTTCCGTCGATCGTCTTCTCCGCGCCACCGAGAAAAATCACGCCAGGAATGAGGCCAATTTCCAAATCGGTGCCGTTTTTGCTCGAATATTTCAATTTGCGGAGCTTCAAAGAGTTCAGAACATCACAACGGTTTTTCAGTTCCTCTTCATGGGCTTTCCACGCTTCGACGGCATCGCCCTTATCGCACCGAGCGGTATATAAAACGGCATCCCAAAGCTTTTCCACCGCCTTTTCTTCCGCGAGGTCGGGGAAAACCTTCTTGGCCCATTTCGGGGTCGGCACGCCAACGATCGTCCATTGATGCTTGTCTTCTCGGGCATCGATATATTCGCGGGTCGCTTGGTAACGGATGCTGCGGACTTGGGCAACTTTGTTGGCGTCGACGCCGGCGAGTCCATCGGGATCGTCCCCATCAAGCCAAATCAATACGGCGAGCTCATCGGTTTGGAATTTCTCGAAACCGATATCGTACGCGGTTGCGCGACCTAAGTCTTCGGCTGAAGCGTATTTAAAGCCAACGCGGTCAACCGCGAAAGAACGCCAAGACATGACAACGCGCTTGGCACCGGCTTTGTAGCACTCTTCCGCGACGATGGCAGCGAACTCTTCTATTTCCGGGTTCGCACGGATGACAACATATTGTCCGGGCTTGACGACCGCGCCGATGCGGACGGTCAACTCAGCGTATTCACGAAGTTTTTCTTGGTTCATATTGATACCCCCGATGACTCAACTATAATGACACGAACGCGGAAATTTACAAAAAGAAAAGCCGGAAACCCGGCTTTCTATTGTGTTTTCTATCAGATGAATTTATCAACGCCGGTCAATTCGACGAAGTGCGGGAGTTTCTCGCACCAATCGCAGAAGACGTGCCATTCTTTGAGTTTGTGATGGCGGCGCTGGATATACATGGTCTTGAGCTGCTGATAATTGGTGATCATCGTGGCAGTCAGGCAGAAGCCTTCCGGCAACGAGGCGACGATGATTCTCCACTGGGCCTTTCTCTCATCATCGTGTTCCGGGCCTTCGGGGATCTCGCGATAGGCAGCGACGAGTTCCTGAACACGGCGGATGATCGCAGGATCGGTTTCATCGACGCACTGTTCGGCGACGTCGAACTTCAAAAGGCAGTGCATGGTCGACTGGCTGCTGACGAAGTCGAACCAGTGATACCGCTGGGCCTCTTTCCACCAATAGAGCGGGGCGCAGACGTCGACGTGAAGGGTGATACCCTTCAAATAGTTGTCGTGGCCTTCACCAGTATGGCAGGAGCCGAGTTTTTGAGCGCGAAGGTAGTCCTTCTCGTTGGACGCGCTCGTGTCCACTTTGGTACGGAGCGGATTGCCAGAAGCCTTAACGGCGCGGTCTAATCCATAGACATACTCATTACCGACGGAAAAGTTCATTGTTTGAATGCCTCCAATAAATTATCTAATAAAGCCAAACGGGTCAGTAATCCAACCCCACCCGGCACAGGTGTCTGCAGAGCGACCGGAAGCCCCGGTTCGCAATCGCCGTGAAGATGTCCTTCTTCATCGCGGTTGATGCCAACATCCACCACAAAGGCGGACGGTTTTAGTTCATACGAGGAATCGATGACGCCGCGTTTCCCAACGGCAACGACGATCAAATCGGCATGGGCCAAATAGAATCTCTTATCTTCTTCGCTGGTCTTGCTGTGGATGACGGTGACGTTGCAACTGCGTTCCAGCAGCAAGCGGGCCATCGGTTTGCCAACGATTTGGCTGCGGCCGATCACGACGGCATTCTTGCCGACGAACGGGAATCCTTCGTGGGTCAAATAATCCACGATGCCCTTCGGAGTGCAGCAAACATAATGGCTGCCAGGGACGAATCCATCGACGTCTTTGGCCGGCGAGATGATGGCGTTCACCATACCCGGCGACAGATGCTTCGGAAGCGGAAGCTGGACCAAAATGCCATGAACGGAAGGATCTTCATTCTTTTTAATAAGAATGCGTTTCAGTTCTTCAGCGGTTGTTTCGGCTGGCAAAGCAACGTGTTCCGCCTCAAAGCCGACTTCGGCGGAATCTTTCTTTTTCCCGCGGATATAGGCTTGGCTCGCGGGGTCTTCTCCGACGGAGATAATGCAAAGTTTCGGCGGTTTTTCGGCAGAGGAAATCTCTTGACGGATTTCTTCTTTCCTCAACGCCACATATTGTTTGATATCCATGCTTCAAAACTAACACAAACGACAAGCGACTTCACGCATGAAAAATAAAAAACCGCCTGTTGGCGGATTTTATTTTTTTGCTCGGCTTAGAAACGGAAGAGAGCGATGGCTCCAGCGGCTTCGGGCTCGCTGCCACCAGACTTCGATCCGGTCGCGACGACGATCAGCAACGCGATGAACAAGAAGAGGATCGCGAAACCGAAGGTGAGCCAAGAGACGACTTTCTCGCTGCCGCGTTCTTTCGTCTTGGCGAAGACATTCAAACCACCACCGGTGATGGCACCGGACGCGCCTTCGGATTTACCACCCTGAAGCAAACTCAAAATGATCAGGATGAGAGCCACGATGATGAAGATGATGTCATACCACTTAAGCATAATTTTCGAGCTGCGCCATTTGGCGCCTAATAACTTTACTCAATTTCGGTTGCTTAGGCAACCCGAATTTCCCTCAATTGGCAAGCAATTCCCGTAAGTCGGTGATTTTTTCGCCTTCATAGGCGGGGAATTCGCCCTTTCTATCGATGAGAATGGCATGGATTCCGCCGTTGTGGGCCGTTTCGGGATCCTGCAAGGAATCGCCAACATAGACGACTTTGTCACGATTTATGTCAGGCCAATACGCCATCGCGGCCTCCACTGGGTCCCCAGAAGGTTTTGGCCGGCGATCGGGTGAGCGGCCAACCACGAACTCAAACAATGATTCGACGCCAAACTTTTGAAGTAACCCACGAATGTGGGGTTCTCCATTCCCAGACATAATGGCAACCCGCTTGCCTTTCTCTTTTAGAGAACGTATGACTTCAACGGTTTCGGGGAAGATTTTCACGAGAGCGAGGAATTCCGGATTGTCCGTGTTTGCCCTGATTGTCTGAATTAGAGTGTTGCTGTCCTCTTCGCTGAGGTTGTAGTGGGCGCAAGTTTGCACCAAAGCATAGTGCATTTCGCGGGCCACGTCCTCGGGGGTGCAAGGCAAACCAATGGCTTCAAATCCGCGCCGATAAGTCCCGACTAAAGAAGCGTGGGTATCAAAAATAGTCCCATCAAAATCGAATAAAAAAGCATCAAATTGCGCGGTTTTCACAACAATCCCTTCAATTCGAGCATGATATCGCGCAGTTCGGCAGCCCGCTCAAAGTCATATTCTTTTGCCGCTCTCCGCATCTGTTTTTCGACGTCTTTGATCCGCAATTCGATTTCGCCACGGCTCATCTTGCCTTGGAAAATATCCTCTCGTTCATCGTCGATGTTGGAAAGAGGCGGACGAATCTCTTTAATGATGGTCATTGGCACGATGCCGTATTCTTCGTTGTAGGCTTCCTGAATCGAACGGCGGCGTTTTGTTTCTTCGATGGCGGAATGCATGGCGTCGCTGATTTCATCGGCATACATGATGACTTTGCCATTGGCGTTTCGCGCGGCACGGCCAATGATCTGAATCAAGGAGGTCCGGCTGCGCAAGAAACCCTCCTTGTCGGCATCTAATATGCAAATGAGGGACACTTCTGGGATATCCAAACCCTCGCGGAGAAGGTTGATGCCCACCAGAACATCGTATTTGCCTTTCCGTAACTCATAAATGATCTGGGTCCGTTCCAAAGTTTTGGTTTCGTTATGGAGATAGGTCACCTTGATGCCTTCGGCTTTGAGATAAGAAGTAAGGTCTTCCGCCATTTTGATTGTTAAAGTAACAATCATTACACGCTCATTGCGTTCGATTCGTTGGTGAATCTCCTTGAGAATATCATCGACTTGTCCCAAAGTGCGCCGGACTTCGATTTGCGGATCCAAAAGCCCTGTGGGTCGGATAATTTGCTCCGCAACTTCGTAATTGGCCCTCTTGAGCTCATATTCGCCAGGAGTGGCGCTGGTGCAAACGATTTGATTGGGCATCAGATCTTCAAATTCGGCAAAACTCAATGGTCGGTTATCGAGAGCGCTCGGCAGACGGAAACCATACTGGACCAATGTTTCTTTTCTGGAACGGTCACCGAAATACATGCCACGAATTTGCGGAATCGATACGTGTGATTCGTCAATTAATAGCAGAAAATCCTTTGGGAAATAATCGATGAGAGTCCAAGGACGCTGACCTGGTTTACGTTTGTCGATATGGCGGGAATAATTCTCAATCCCTGGGCATCTTCCAAACTCCAAAAGGGATTCGATATCGTTTCTTGTGCGCATCTCAAGTCTTTCAGCTTCAAGGAGTTTTCCTTCGCTCTTAAGGACTTTGAGCCTTTCCTCTAATTCGGCTTTGATCGTCACGCACGCTTCTTCGATACGTTTCTTTGTTGAGGCGTGGTCATAGGCCGGGTAAATGGGGAATGTATGGTAATTTTCAAGGATTTCGCCTGTCAATGAGGCGCATTTTGAGATTTTTTCCACCTCATCTCCGAAAGTTTCGATGCGGATGAAGTATTCGCTCGTAGACATTGGGGCGATATCGATAATGTCACCTCTGACGCGGAAACTGCCGGGCGTTAGATCGTAGTTATCGCGAGAATATTGCGCCTCAACGAGCTTTTGGAAGAGGGCTTTTCGATCCAAAACGTCCCCTTGCCTGATTTCGAAAACCAAACCGCGATATTCATCCGGATCACTCAGACCATAGATGGCGGCAACGGATGCGACGACAATCGTATCAGACCGCTCTAAAAGCGAATTCACCGCACTCGTACGTAACATCTCAATTTCGTCATTCATCATGGCTTCTTTTTCGATGTATGTGTCGGTCTTTGGGATATATGCTTCTGGTTGATAGAAGTCGAAGTTCGAAACGAAATATTCGACGCGATTATGAGGGAAAAGGCTCTTAAACTCCCCATAAAGCTGCGAGGCAAGAGTTTTGTTATGTACTAAAACCAAGGTCGGGAGATTCACGGCCTGAATAATGTGCGCATCGGTAAAAGTCTTTCCGGTGCCGGTCGCTCCGAGAACAACCTGCATCCGCTTTCCCTTTTGGATACCCTCTAAAATCTGGGCAATCGCTTTGGGCTGGTCCCCGGTCGGCTTATATGGTGAAACTATTTCGAACTTGTGGGAATGATCCATATTTATTCCTTGTTTTGTTCTTCGTTTTCAGTGACCTTTGTTTTAGTTTTTTTTGTAACTCTATTCAGTCTTTTCCTGGTCACTAATGGGTCGAATCCCTCGCCATTAATACCGCGCGCTTGGCTGAAAACCACAAACGCGGTCGGATCTACTCTGGCAATCAATTCGCGGATTTCCACCTCTTCATGGTGGTAAATAACAACGCGCAAAAGTTTCTTGGGTTGGCCGCTGTATCCGCCGACGGAATCAATTAACGTGGTTCCGTGCCCGGAACGGCTTTGGCCCATTTGCTCATGGACATACTTTTGAATTTCTTCGTATTTGTCGCTGATAATGTCGACGATGATATACGAGCTTAGATAGATATAAACGTACTGAATAGCAACCGCTGTAACAAATGCGGTTAAAATGCCAATCAAACCAGGAATAATTTGACGAAATACCACTATACCGATGATGACGAGAATTCCATCGAAAATGAAGGAGGAAAGATCTTCTTTGATGACGGTGTATTTGGCCATGATTCGGGAAAGGATATCCAAGCCGGCAGTCGATCCGCCGCCAATATAGCTGACGGCTACGCCGATACCGGAAACGGCGCCCCCGGCCAGACCCATTAAGATCGTTGTGCCCGTCATGGAGAAATCATTAGATTTCGCGGCTTCATAAACTTCGGCCAGTCCGATCTTGAGGCCGATATTCAATGCCATGAACGCGGCGTATAGGCCCGCGAAGGCTAAACCGGCGAAAACAGTTTTGAGGCCAAAGTTTTTGCCCAAAACAATCCAACCAACGAGGAGAAGAATCACTTGGACAATCGCCGAAATGGTCGAGTTTGTATCAAAACCCCAAATCGGTTCTAAGTAATGGTTAATGATGATGCCGATGGAAGCAACGCCACCGCAGACGATATTGCACGGCGTGATGAATAACGCATCGGCGAGGGCAACCAAAAGGCAGCCAAGCAAAACGAGGGAGTATTCCTTTACGCAACGCTTGACTTGGTCCTTTGTGGGCTTGGACCGTTTGACTCGCTTATTTTCCATTGCCACGGCTCTCCATCTCTAGGTACGCGTATAGGAAGCGTTCGATGTTTCCATCCATAACGCCATTGACATCTGCGGTTTCCTCGCCGGTTCGATGGTCTTTGACCATCGTGTATGGACAGAACACGTAGCTGCGGATCTGAGACCCCCACTCAATGTTCTTTTGTTCGCCAACGATTGATTTCATTTGGGCTTCGCGCTCTTCGAGTTTTTTCTGCATGAGTTTGTTTTTGAGCATTTCCATACAGGTCGCCTTATTCATAAGTTGGCTGCGTTCAATCTCGCATTGCACGACAATACCCGTGGGCAAGTGGGTGATACGAACGGCGCTGGAAACTTTATTCACGTTCTGACCGCCAGCTCCGCCGGAACGGAACGTATCAACACGTAGATCTTTCGGATCAATCTCGACCTCGCTCACGTCAGCGAACTCAGGCACGACGTTAACGGATGCGAATGATGTGTGGCGACGAGCGCTCGCGTCGAACGGGGAGATGCGCACAAGGCGGTGCACACCCTTTTCGCCCTTGAGTAAACCATAAGCATGGACGCCCGTGATTTTGATCGTGGCGGATTTAAGGCCGGCTTCGTCACCGTTCTCATAATCCAAAACTTGGTATTTGAAGCCTTCGCGCTCGCAGAAGCGGCCGTACATACGGAACAGCATATCCGCCCAGTCTTGGGCTTCCGTTCCGCCTGCGCCAGGATGGACTTCGAGGACGCAATTCAGGCTGTCGTATTCGCCAGAAAAAAGTAATAAATTCCGCAAATCGGTGATTTTTTTCTCTAAATCGGGCACCAAAGACGCCGCGAGATGGAACATATCCTGATCCTCCGCGGCCAATTCCAAAAGGTCGGTCAGGTCCTGATAATCCTGACGGATCGTCTGATAGGACTCGACCCGTTTCTTGGCATCCGAAAGCTGGTTCACAACCGCGACGGCGGCTTTCTGGTTCTCCCAAAAACCTTCAACGTTTTGTTGTTCTTCTAAGTCGGCGATTTCTTTATTCAAACGGTCGAGGTCAAAGAGAATCACCGAGCTGCGATACCATAGACCCGATTTGCTGAGTCTTCTGTTTTAATTCGACGAGCTCTTCCATTCTATTCCCCTCTTATTTTTGTTCCGGTTCAGCCGGAGCCTCTTCTTGTTTTTGTTCCTCTTCGGCTTTCTTGACCAAGCGGACATTCAACAAGTTGAAAACGGTGTCGACGGCGGCCTTCTCGTTCTGTTCGCGGAAAAGGTCATAGCCTTCGTTGACGTAGTCCTGGAGCGGGTTGCGCTGCGCATAGCTGCGCAAGCCAATGCCTTCGCGTAAGTGCGCCATGGTGTCGATGTGCTTCTGCCAGTTGCGGTCAATGACCGAGAGCGAGATTTGGCGTTCGACTTGGTCAGCGACTTCGCTCGGCCAAGTTTTGCGCTTAGCGAGGTAACGCTGATAAAGGATCTCGGAAAGATCGTCGGCATCTTCATCCGCTGGCGCGCCATCGAACGCGGCTACGTTGAGCGTGCCCTCGGGCAAGAATTTCGGTTCAACCATCCGGCGAAGGGCTTGGCCATCGACCAAACCTTCGTCAGTAGACGTATCGATGCACTTGTTGCACAAGAACGTACCGGTGGTTTTGAAGAAGTCGTGAACGAGGTCAACAATGTCTTCAGCCATGAGGATGCTGTCGCGCTTATCATAGATAATCTGACGCTGTTTGGCTAAAACGTCATCGTAATCTTTGAGGTTTTTACGAGTATCGAAGTTGCGGCCTTCGATCTGTTTTTGGGCGTTGGTGACGGCGTTGGTCAGCGTGCGGTTCTCATAAGAGTCGTCCTGGAGGTTCTCCTGGAAAATCCTGCGGAGATTCTCCGGAGCGAAACGGCGCATGAGGTCATCATCGAATGAGACAAAGAACCGGCTATAACCAGGGTCGCCCTGACGGCCGGAACGGCCACGCAGCTGGTTGTCGATACGGCGCGATTCGTGGCGTTCTGTGCCGAAAACGCATAAACCACCAAGGTCTTTGGATTCTTGCGGCAACTTGATGTCGGTACCACGGCCGGCCATGTTGGTCGCGAGGGTGACCGCGCCCACTTCGCCAGCGTGCGAGATGATCTCCGCTTCGCGAGCCTGGTTTTTCGCGTTCAACACTTCGTGCGGGATACCCGCCTTAGTGAGAAGCTCAGAGATTTCTTCGTTGGATTCGACGGAGACGGTACCGATCAAAACCGGCTGGCCTTTCTCGTGGCGTTCTTTAACGGCCTTGACAAGGGCTTTGAGCTTGGCCTCATGGGTACCGAAGATCAAATCGGTGTCATCGATACGGATGACGGGGCGGTTCGGCGGAACGCAGACGACCTTCATGTTATAGATCGATTCGAATTCTTCCTCCTCGGTCTTGGCTGTGCCGGTCATGCCGCCGATCTTGTGATAGAGGCGGAAGAAGTTCTGGTAGGTAATGGTGGCCATGACGGTCGTTTCTTGCTTGATCTCGACGCCTTCTTTGGCCTGGATGGCTTGTTGCAAACCATCGTTATATTCACGACCCGGCATAATACGACCAGTAAACTGGTCGATAAGTTGAATCTGGCGATCTTTGTCGACCATGTATTCAACGTCACGAGCCATGATATAGTTGGCTTTGAGGGCTTGGTGGATACGATGAACCAAGTCTTGGTTTTCCGGATCGTAAAGGTTACGAACGCCAAACATGCGTTCGGCTTTTTCGTTGCCGGAATCGGTGAGAGAGCAGGTCTTGTCTTTGACATCGATTTCGTAATCGACGTTTTTCTTGAGGTACTTAACGAAGCGGTCAGCGACCTGATATTGGCTGGCTGGGGCACGGGCGCCACCGGAGATGATGAGTGGCGTACGGGATTCGTCGATGAGAATGGAGTCGGCTTCGTCGACGACGCAGAACTCTAAGCCACGAAGGACGCGGCCGGCGAGATTCGGCGCCATGTTGTCACGAAGATAGTCGAAACCCAATTCGGAGTTGGTGCTGTAGGTGATATCACAATTGTAGGCGTCACGTTTCTCGGACGAGGTCTTGGCGGCGAGGTTCACGCCAACGGTCAAGCCGAGGAAACGATAGATCTGGCCCATCCATTCAGCGTCACGTTGAGCGAGGTATTCGTTAACGGTGATGACGTGGACGCCTTTGCCGGTGAGAGCATTCAAATAAACGGCCATCGTCGCGGTTAAGGTTTTACCTTCGCCGGTCTTTAACTCAGCGATGTCGCCGTTGTTCAAAACCAAAGAGCCCATGATTTGGACCTTGAATGGTTTCTCGTGAAGGATACGCCATGCGGCTTCACGAGCGACGGCGAAAGCTTCGTATTTGATGTCGTCGAGCGATTCGCCTTTTTGGAGACGTTCTTTGAATTCGGCGGTTTTGCCGGCGAGTTCTTCGTCGGTTAACGCCGTCATTTGCTCGTCATAAGCCATGACTCTTTCGGCTTCGCGAGCGTAGCGGTTGACCTCTTTTTGGTCGAAGTGGAATATCTTTTCAAAAATGTTTGCCATCTTAGCACCTCGTAAAATCGTTTAAGATTTTATCAAACTATGTTCATTGTGGCAATTAAGCTTTTGCTTAATCGCGTAATGTCCGCCCCATCGTGAACACGACGATCTTCTTCGGGTGGCACTTATCAAGGAGGGAAACGCAGGCTCGGATCGTTGATCCGGTTGTGCATAAATCATCGACAAGAAGCACCTTTTTCCCTTCTAGGGACGGCCCGTTGCTGAGCCGGATATGACGTCCGATTTTGCGGCGTTCTAAAAGATGGAGGTCAGCTTGTTTCACGTCAGCGGTTTTCACTAATCGATCGACGACGGGCAAGTCTAAGGACGAAAACATTGCCCGCACATGATTGAACCCGCGCCGAGCATCGCGTTCGCCGAAACTGGGCACAGGCACGATGGTATACCCGTGGAAGCGGAGGCGCATCCACCACCGCTGATTGGCGAAAAACGCATCTTTCAATTCATAATCGCCGCATCCTTTAAATCGATACAGAATGCTGCGAATCGTCTCATTGTAGTCATACAGCCAATAGAGTTTGCGGCCAGCGATCCGCCCTTTCCGCAACCGGGGTTGCATCGCCTTCTGGCATTTGGAGCAAAGGGGCGAATCCGCTCCGGCGCGGCACCACCGAACGTCGGTGATCGGATCGAAACATACCTTACAGAAAGGTATTGCAGTATTTGATTTCGGATACGCTTCGTTCCATGGCTGGCGTTCGGTTGCCGGCGAAGAACCAAACGTCCCCGCCGGGCGCATCGAACTTCCTCCCGACCCGGCCGGCAATTTGGATGAGTGTGCTTGAATCATAAATATCCTCCCTATCAGAATGCAGGACGATCACCTGCAGATTTTTGACCGTCACGCCTCTTTCCAAAACAGAGGTTGTGACGAGAAATTTGTATTTACCGCGCTTAAAAGCGCGAATGATCTCTTCGCGTTTTTTCTTTTGGCTGTGAACGGCCGCACCATAAGGAACGAAATGGCGGAAAAAACGGAATGTCTTTTCGCATTCGGAAATGGTTGGGGCGAAAACAAAAACCGGGTGGCGTTCTTTTTGATAGCGGCGTAGCAAAACGATTGTTTTTAGGAGTGAAACGAAGTAGGGGTAAACCTTGATTTTCGGAATCGGGATTTCCCGTTTATGGAAGCGTGTCCTTAATTCGAGAATCGCCCGCCCCGGTTGTTGATAAATCTTCAAGTCTTTGGCGGACGGGGTTGCGCTCATAACGATGGTTGAACCGCGAGCGGCGCGCCCGGCCATCGCCGCTAACGTTTCATCGCCTCGATATGGAAACGCATCGATTTCATCCATGACGAGCAGATCGAAAATCTTGGGGTACCTGTATAGCTGATGGGTGGTTAAGACAACTACATCTCCCAATAAAACGTTGGTATGCCCGCCATAAACGGCGATGACTTTGTCTTCCGGAAAAGCATCTTTCAAACGCCAATACAACTCAATGACAACGTCACGTCTAGGCACCGCGAAAGCGACGCGGCCGCCCTTCCGCAGACAATCCGCAATCGCCCCATACACAAGCTCGGTCTTGCCCGCCCCACACACGGCGTACACCAATGTATTTATGCCGTTTGAACAATTGTTTCTGATTTTATCAGAAATATCTTTTTGTTCTGGCGATAATGGATAGTGCAAAACCAAAGGCGAAGCACTGGGTTGCCGAGGTGCGTCTTTGACCTCAACGCCTGAAAACGAAATGCACCTGCGACAATAAGGTTTGCCGTTCAGGTGACCAATGTATCGGGGGTTTCTATTTCCACAACGTTCGCAACAAAAAAGATCGCCCATACCAATGAATAGCCAGGACGATCGATTTTTTACAAATTATTTGCGTTCAAGTTCGGAAAGAAGCTCAACGCGCTTTTGGTGGCGGCCACCCGCGAAAGGTGTTGCAAGGAAGAGATCCACGCGGCGCAAGACGTCTGCGACCTCCATGTAACGGGCGCCAAAAGAAATCACATTGGCGTCATTGTGCTCGCGGAGGAGGCGGGAAACCTCATCGTTATAGCCAATGCCGGCACGGACTCCGGGAATCTTGTTACAAGCCATCATGATGCCTTCGCCGGATCCACAGCAGATAATACCGAAGTCGGCGCGCTTTTCGGACACGGCTTTGCCGACCGCCGCGCCAAACACCGGATAGTCAACGGAATCAAGGCTATTGGTGCCGCAATCAATCACTTCATAACCTTTATCCAGCAAGTACTTATGGATTTCCGCTTTTAGCGGATAACCTGCGTGATCACTGCCAATCGCAATCTTCATTGTAGTTTCCTCCAATATGCTTCAATGTCGGCGAAGGGGATGGAGCCCTCTCGAATCAATTTAATACCCGATGGGTCGGTCAAATCAACAATTGTGGTCGGCGTGCAGGAGACGCATTCGCCTTTGGCGATGAACGCAACATCATCCGCAAATTCTTTTTCCACTTCCTCATATTTCACGAGCGGCTTTTCGCCAGACCGATTGGCGCTGGTAACCAAACATGGTTTTCCGGTCTCTCTCAGCAACTCGCTGATCGCTTTGTCGGCAGGAATGCGAACACCCACGATTCCAGTGCCCAACGTGGCCTGAAATGGCAAATCCGGGCGAGAATGTACCAAAAAAGTGATTTCTCCTGGCAAGAAACGGCGGAGCGTTTTTTCGGTCTTCCGATCAGCGATCAAATGCTTCATCGCTTCTTCTAAACCCGAGAACATAACGGAGAAGGGTTTTTCGGGTGGGCGGCGTTTGATTTGGCAAAGCTCACGATAGGCATTCTCGTCATCAAAAATCACGCCGATTCCGTAAACCGTTTCGGTGGGGAAACAGACCACCTTTCCTTCCTTCAGGAAGGATGAAGTAATGCGGATGTCATTTTCAGGCATCATAATCGTCTCCTTCCAAATACACAAACAAGAAGCGGGCGTCGCCTGAGAGATCATTCACAAACTCATAACGATAGCGGCTTAGATATTTCTCCATCAGGCCCGTTAGCCATTCGACCAGGTCGGGCGAGATTTCAAATGCCATGAAGAGAGCGCCCTTCTTTACTTTGTAAATATCGCGGAAAATCTTCTCATAGACGCTATTGTTTTTATCCAACCACAGAGCAGACCCCGGTTCATAGTCTCTAACCGAGGGTTGCGCATCGTTTTCATTGACAATATATGGGGGGTTGCAAACAAGGATGTCGATTTTTGTCATTTCTTTGATGAATGGAGCGAGCGAATCGCCTTCGACAACCTGGACGGAAGTCTTATATTTGGCGAAATTGCCTTTCGCGACCTCCAAAGCATCCTTGCTGATATCCGATGCCATCATAACCCAATGTGGGAAGGCGGATTTAAGACCTAAAGTAATCGCCCCACTACCGGTTCCGATGTCCGCGCAGACCAAATAATTGCGCGGATCGAAATAGTCGCTGATCTTTTCAGTCACCAAGGCAACAAGCTCTTCGGTTTCGCCCCTCGGGATCAAGACGCGCTTATCAACATGGAGTTTCAAACCCAAAAAACGGGCCTCTTGAATGATATATTCCACCGGTTCCCCGTTTTTGAGGCGATCATATTGGCTTTCAAACAAGGTGGGGTGGGTCATTTCTTTGTCGCGGGAATAGATGACGTCAATCTGTTGATCGAGGTTTTCATCATAGGCAATTAAAAGACGGATGTCCGCAGAAGAAATCCCAAATTCCTTGCAATTTTCAATCGCTTTATAGTAAATCTCGCCAATTGTCGGCATTTTATTGTCCTTCTTCCAATAGGCGTTGTTCTTGGTCGTAATGGATCAAGGCATCGATGATGCTATCTAATTCGCCCTCCATGACACGGTCCAAGGTATTGGTTGTGAAGCCAATACGATGATCGGTAACCCGGTTCTGGGGGTAGTTATAAGTACGGATTTTTTCGGAGCGTTCGCCGGTGCCAACCTTCAAACGTCTTTCCGAGGCACGAGCGCTGTCTTCTTTCTCCTGGAAATAGGCTTTGACCTTGGCGCGAATCATCCGCATACAGATTTCTTTGTTCTGCAGCTGGGCTTTTTCCGTTTGGCAAGACACAACAATCCCGGTCGGAATATGGGTGATACGGACGGCGCTTTCGGTCTTGTTAACATTCTGTCCACCGGCACCTTGGCTGCGATATGTATCGATTTTCAGGTCATTTGGATTGATCTGGACATCCACTTCTTCCGCTTCGGGCATGACCAAAACGGTCGCGGTCGATGTGTGGATGCGCCCGGACGCTTCGGTCTTGGGAACGCGCTGAACGCGATGCGCGCCGGATTCAAACTTTAGTTTGGAATATACGTTTTCGCCACGGACCATACAAGAAACATAGGAGTAGCCACCTGCGGTGCCCTCTTCTCCATCAAGGAAACGAATGGTCCATCCTTGCATTTCCGCATAGCGGGAGTACATGCGAAGCAAATCGCCCGCAAAGATATTCGCTTCATCTCCGCCTACGGCTCCGCGAATCTCAACGATGATGTTCTTCGAATCGTTGGGATCCACTGGCAGAAGAAGAGTTTTTAACTCGCCTTCGAGGCGGACCATTTCTTCTTCGTCTTGCTTGCGCTGCTCGCGAGCGAAGTCGGAAAGCTCGGGATCGCCGGAGGAGATAATTTCCATGGCGTCCTGGATATCGTGTTCGAGGAATTCGTAACGGGAAAAGGCTTCGTACGCCGGACGAAGCGATGCTTGTTCTTTGGAGAGATCAGTCAAGCCTTGGATGTTGTTCGAAAAATCTTTTTCGCTTAATTCCTTTTCAATCTCTTCGTAACGTAATTTCGTGGCGGCAAGCCGCTTTCTCATGCTCTCTTCCATACTAATTCCTTCGAGGCGGCAAGATTATATCATGCCCGGCCAGATAAATATATCCCACTTCTCACTAGTGAGAATGTGGCAACGAAGTTATAATGTTAGACGATTATGGCATATCGTTCACTTTATCTCACATACCGCCCCCAGACTTTCGATGAAGTCGCTGGGCAAAAAACCATCGTCCGCACGTTACAAAACGCGCTAAAAACGGGAAAGATTTCCCATTCCTATCTCTTCGCCGGACCGCGTGGCACCGGAAAAACCTCCATGGCGCGTCTGTTCGCCAAGGCTTTGAATTGCGATGAGGGTATCGGCCATCAATGTGGCCATTGCTCCAATTGCGAAGCCATCGTTGAGGGAACCCATCCGGACGTCATTGAAATCGACGCGGCGTCCAACAATGGCGTCGAACAGGTCCGCGATCTTATAGATCGAGTTAAATATGCCCCAATCAAAGGCCGCATGAAGGTTTACATCATCGACGAAGTCCACATGATGTCGACTGGCGCTTTCAATGCCTTACTAAAGACGTTGGAAGAGCCGCCCGAGGACGTCGTGTTCATCCTCTGCACCACCGAGCCGCATAAGGTGTTGCCGACGATCGTCAGCCGTTGCCAAAGATATGATTTCGCCAAAGTCGGCGAAGCCGATATGAAAAACAAACTTCTGGAGGTTCTCGCGGCTGAGAAGGCCCAATTCGAAGAAAGAGCCGTTGATCAGATCATCAGCCTCGCGGATGGCGGCATGCGTGATGCACTCTCTATCCTCGACCAAGCGCTCGCTTATAGCGGCAACAACCTCAAGGAAAAAGATATCCTCGATTTGTTTGGGCTTGCTTCTGTTGAAGAAAAGATTTCCATCTTCGAATGTATCGCCAAAGGCGATGTCGGCGGGCTGAAAACCAAATGTGATGCCTATATCACTGGCGGCGTCGATATTAAGCGACTGACATCCGACTTAATCGACATGGGTAAGGACGCCATGATTTACGGCGTCACCAAGGACGCGAAATACATCCATTCCATGACCGAAGCCCAAGTCAGCCAACTTTCTAAAGCGATGCCTTTGGCCGAAATCAAAAAGATCACCTTCGCTTTGGTTGCTGCGCAAAACGACTATCGCAGCGTCAGTGACATCCGCCCGCTCTTCGAACTCAACCTATTAGCTCTGGCGACGAAAGCCGAGCAAAAGGAAGTCGTCGTCGAAAAGGTTGTTGAGGCGCCGCGCCCGGCACCGAAGCCCGCTCCTGCGCCAAAGGCGCCCGAGCCCAAACCCGAGCCGGAGCCCGCATCGAAGATCCCCCAATTCTTATTGGAGGACGAACCCTTCTTTGAAGATGCTAAACCTCAACCCAAGCCGGAACCGAAGCCTGAGCCAAAACCCGAACCGAAACCAGCGCCTCAGCCAACGATCAAAGTCGATCCGAGCAAAATCAGCCGCCTCAATATCGCGACCGATGGCGATGAATATGTTCTCAGCGATGATGAGATCTTCAAAATTCAGATTCTCTCTTCGAAGACCGAACGCACCGCTTTAATGAAAAAATGGCCATATCTGTCCGAATTGAAGACCGATCCGAAACTTGGCAATTTAGCCAGTTTGCTTAGCCAAGGCCACCCGTTCTGCTTGGCGAAAGAAGCGTTGATTCTATCCTTCGATTTCCCGCATCTTAAGACCAAAGCGAACATCAAAGCGAACCAAAAACCAATTCAAGAATTGGTTGAGCAACTACTCGGCCGCAAAGTCTTTGTTTATTCGATGGATCCGAGCGACCGTAAACGCTCCATTGAGAATTACACCAGCAACTGTCAGGTTGGCAATATCCCCGCCAAGGACACCATCGTCCTTGACCTTCCGAAAGATTAAGGAGTCACTATGAACCAAATGCAGCAAATGCTCATGCAGGCGCAAAGAATGCAGCGTGAGCTCGCGAAGGCGCAAGCCGCTCTCGCCACCCAGGAATTCAAAGTTTCCAAAGCCGGCATCGTCGAAGTCGTTCTTTTGGGCGACCGTTCGGTTCAATCCATTTCCATCGACCCAGATGCTTTGGAGCCAGATAGCAAAGAGATGGTTGAAGAGACAATCGTTTTGGCCATCAATGAGGCTTTGGCCCAAATCGATGAGGCCAATGAGAAAATCCAAGAAGAAATCACCGGGCAAAAAGGAGGCCTTGGTTTCTAATGAAAGAGCTGTCCGCGATTGTCGCCCTGACCGAAAGTTTTTCGAAACTTCCGGGCGTCGGGGTAAAAACGGCAGAGCGCATGGCCTATGCTGTTTTGGCCATGGACGAGGAAACCCGTCAGCAATTCGGCGATGCGTTGAAAGCGGTTGGAAACACCGTCCATCGCTGCCCTGTATGCGGCCTTTATGCTGAGGGCGAATTATGCGAAATCTGCGCAGATCCTGACCGTGATCAAACCACAATCGCCGTAATCGCCGAGCCAAAAGATGTTTATGTCATCGAGAAAATGAATGGCTATCACGGCCTATACCATGTGCTTGGCGGGCTGATCAATGCCTCTCGTGGCATCGGGCCCGACGACATTAGCATCGATGCCTTAATCGAAAGAGTGCGCAAAGGCGGCATCCAGGAAGTCATTCTCGCAACCAGCGCTACTCTCGAAGGCCAGACCACCGCATTATTCATCGCGAAACTCCTGGAGTCGGAGAACGTCACCATCACCCGCCTTGCGACCGGGCTCCCGGCCGGCGGATCGTTGGACTATGCCGATTCCCTGACTTTGGCAAAAGCGTTTGAGGGAAGGAAGAAACTGTAATATGTTCATCACATTCGAGGGCGGAGAGGGCTCCGGAAAAAGCACGGCCATCAAAGCGTTGGTCAAACGTTTGGAAACTGAAGGCCATTCGGTCGTTTTAACCAGAGAACCCGGAGGAACTCCGATCTCCGAGCAAATCCGCGAGATCATCCTCAACAAGAAAAACGTTGAAATGGATGGTATGACCGAGGCCCTTTTATATGCCGCATCGCGCCGTCAGCACATCCAAGAGAAAATCCTTCCTGCCCTCAAAGAGGGCAAAATCGTCCTTTGCGACCGTTATTTAGACTCCTCGCTCGCCTACCAGGGCGGTGCCCGCGGGCTCGGAATCGATCGCGTGTATGAACTCAACCAATTCGCAACCGAAGGGTTGCTTCCCGATATCACCGTTTTCTTTGCTTTAGACCCGAAGATCGGCCTCGCCCGCATCGGCGCGAACGCCAATCGCGAAGTTAATCGTCTCGATGTCGAGAAAATGGAATTCCATCAGCGTGTTTATGACTCCTTCATGGAGCTCGCTCGCCGGTTCCCGGATCGTTATTTGATCATCGATGCCTCAAAGGGACCCGAAGAAGTGGCAAACGCCACTTATGAGGCAATCCAACAAAAACTTCATGGAAATTAAAAAGTATCTGCAAACTTACCAACCCCTTGTTTACCAGATTCTTTTAAATGCGATTTCTGAACGGAAACTCGGCCACGCGACATTGCTTGTCGGCGAAGCGGGCATTCCTCTGAAAGAGACCGCTCTTTTCATTGCCAAGAGCCTTTTATGCAACCATCCCGATCCTCTCGCCGATGGCGATTGCTTGATTTGCCACCGCATCGACAACGGCACTTATGCCGATTTGCTCGTTCTCGACGGTGAAGAGGAAACCATTAAAAAGGACGCAGTCGTTGAATTGACTCGTTCGTTCTCGAAAACCGCAATTGAAGAAAAGGGCGTGATGATTTATATCATCAACCTGGCGGAAGCCATGACTACTGAAGCGGTCAACTCGTTGTTAAAGTTCCTTGAGGAACCCACGCCCAACACTTACGCGATTCTCACGACGCAGAACCCCGCGAAGTTGTTGCCGACCGTCATCAGCCGTTGCGAGACCATCCGCCTGAATCTTATCCCTCGGAAACAAATTCTTGAGGAGTGCGAATCGCTGCTTGTCGACCCAAAAGAGGCCGAATTGTTGTCTTTCTTCTACAACTCCGCCGAATTGATTCGCGAAAAAGCTGGTTCGGAAGACGGGCAGAAAATCATCTCTTTGTTCGACAGCATCGCCGAGGCGCTTTCGTTAGATCGCGATTCATGCATTGACCGTTTCGAATCGACGATTCTTCCAAAGGAAGGCATCCGTGAAGCGGCCAGAACGATCGTTTCGTTGCTAACGATCATTTACCGTGACATCGTCGAGAGACAACTCACCGGGACCGCTTTGCTCCCGCATTGTGATACACTTATCGAGCCGCTGCTCAGCATCAAAGATGAGCGCGCTCGCGAGAGGCTCCTCTTCTTGCTCAATGTGAAGGGCGAATTGGACCTTTATATCAACCCGGCCCTTCTATTGGACCACATCATCATTCATCTGACGGAGGAACTCTGATATGGATACACCTCACCGCTACTATGTAGGGATTACTTTCGAAGGCAGCACGAAGTCTTATTATTTCTCAACGGACTTTGATGATCTGCGCACCGGAGAATTTGTCATCGTCGATACGGCGAACGGCTATGAGATGGGCGTGATTTCCGCCCCACCTTTACCAATGGAGACTTACCATAGCGCGTTGGCGTTGAAACCGGTTGTCCGCCGCCCGACGGAAAACGACTTAGACATTTATCGTTACAACCTGCAACAGGCGAAGAAAGCCCTCGACATCACCCAAACCGAAATCGGGAGACTCGGTCTCAACATGAATCTTTTGGATGCCAAATATACCTTGGATGGCCAAAAGATCACCATCACCTATACGGCCGACGCCCGCGTTGATTTCCGTGAGTTGCTCCGTTTGTTGGCGCCGCAGCTTCGTTGCCGCATCGAATTGCGTCAAATTGCGCCGCGCGACAAGGCTAAAATCATTGGTGGCCTGGGCATCTGCGGTTTACCTCTTTGCTGCAATACTTTCCTTACAGAGTTCGATGGAATTTCGATTTCCCGTGCCAAAAACCAGATGCTGACTTTGAACATCCCGAAGCTTTCCGGCCCCTGCGGAAAATTGATTTGCTGCCTTCTTTATGAAGATGACATGTACACCGAGGCGAAGAAGAGCTTCCCCACCGTCGGAACCGTCGTCAAATACGAGAACAGCGAGTATACGGTTTCCGGTTTCAACATCCTGACCGATAGCGTCAAAATCGAGAATCCGCTCAGCACGAAAATTCTTCCGTTAAGCGACTTCAAACAATTGCCGAAGATTCGTGAGAAACACCCCAAACATGAAGTGGAGGAAATCGATGAAACGGGAGAATAATTTCGAAGGTTCCCTGCCCCTCTTATATTTGGTCGCAACCCCAATCGGCAACCGCGGGGAACTTTCGCCGCGCGCCGTTGAGATACTGACCGATGCTGATTTCATCGCCTGCGAAGATACGAGAAATTCTGGTGCGTTGTTCGCTTCTTTAGGAATTAAGAAATCTTTGATTTCTTGTCATGAGCATAACGAAGAAGAATCCGCTGAAAAAATCATCGCTTTACTGAAAGAAGGCAAGAAGGTCGTCTATGTCAGCGATGCCGGATATCCCGGTATCAGCGACCCCGGCGAACGGCTCGTCGCTAAAGCAATCGCGAACGACATCAAGGTCTCAGTCGTCAATGGCCCGAACGCTGGATTGTGCGCCTTAGTGGCCTCTGGATTGCCCACCGATCATTTCTATTTCGAAGGCTTTTTGCCCGCCAAAGAATCCGCCGCCAAAAAGCGGTTGGAAGCAATCCGTTCCATTCCGGTAACCATCATTTTCTACGAAGCGCCCCACCGCATCGGGAAAACGCTCGCGTTGCTATACGAAACGTTGGGAAATAGAAAAGCGTGCCTAGCCCGTGAGTTAACGAAGTTACACGAAGAATACATTCGCGGACCGCTCAGCGAGCTATGCGCCATCGATCCGGAAACGCTGCGCGGGGAAATGGTCATCGTCGTAGAGGGCGCGCCTCAAAAAGATGAAGCCCCTTCGGAGGAAGTAATCCTGTCCACATTAAAAGAACGCCTCGTATCGATGCGTTCTAAAGAAGCCATCGCCGCCGTCGCAAAAGAGCTGGGCGTGGCGAAAAACGAAGTTTACGACTTATATCTCAAGCATCTGAAGTAGGCTCTTCCAGATGCTTTTTCTTTTGGTGCCGCTGATAGAGGAAATAACCGACGTGCAACATGGCGTATCCGACGACCGCGCCGCCCGCTAAAGCATAGCCAACGCCAAGATACGGGGTTTTGTAACGGAACTGATACGTGACTTCGCCTTTGGGCGCGATGAAGCCAACAAACCCGCCATCCAAGCGATAGACCTGAAGTTTTTCTTCAATCGCCTGGCCGGAGTCGCCAGTGTATTTCGCGGTGACGTGCCAACCGGCATCATAACCGAGCGTGGTAACCACGATACGGCTTTCGCTGAAGTTCGTCTTTGCCGAAATATAGTCGGTCTGTTTGTAGTCAACATCGGTGAGAGCATATTCTTGCGAAGTCAATTTGGCATATTGGGCCTCGATCTCGTAGCGCTCCTTCATAAGAAGATATGGGTTCGGGGAGGCGCCGTCATCGCCATTCTTTTTCGAGAACACGATGTAGCGGACGCGGCCGGGGGCATAAATGCCAAAAAGGCCGCCGTAAGAGCCGCTCAGCTGGCTGTTCACGTTATCGAAGGAATGATATTCGTAATTGAGAACTCTGTTCTCCTCTTTGATGGTGACGCCATCTTCCTCGAAGGTGTCACCGATCATATAGACGCGAGAGATGTTCTTGCTGGGATAGGCCATGAGGAAATAGGCGCCGGTCGGATCTTCGTTGAAATAGTCTGGCAAGGCATTGCCTGAGGGGGCGTTGATCGTCCAAACGAGTTTGCCATCCGGTTTGTCGTTCACGCCATAGTTTGTCCCGAGGAAGGATTGACCCGCTCGAGCGTTGGAATAGGGACCTTTGTACGAATTGAACGAATCGTCGGTAAGGAAGGCGGCCGGATCTTGATAATGGAATCCATAACCAGGGACGTTTTGATAGACACGGGCTTTCAAGCGGGTGGTCAGGTTATTGTAAGGCAAGGCCGCGGTCGAGGGCGCTTCTTCGAAGCTCACCCATTCGGGGACAACGGCATCGTCATCGAAAATCGCGCCATCCAAATAGACTTCTTCGTTGCGGACGATTTCCGCATAGCCGGAATTGCCAGATTTATCCTGGTAGAAGGCCGAATGATTCAACTTTGTTGTGTCGAGGGTTCCATCTTCTTTGGTGATGTCTTCCGCGCCCTTGCGGTAGGCTTTGTCGACGGCGTGGCCGAGCGGCAGGTAATACGGATTTTCGTAAATGCGGAATTTATTGTTCTTGAACACGCATTTGCTGCCGAAGGGAACGTTATAAAGGAAGTTGTCGTCGTCCCAGAGATCACCGAACCCGGTATCCTCGCTGACGATGGCGTAATATTTCATGCCCGTGGACAAATCAAACGCAAATCGTTTGTTGTTATAATACCCACTCCAGCGGCTCGAGATATTCTGATAGCCGTAAGGGCTGCCAGAATAGTATTCGTTTTCGATGATATGGGAATAATGGCTGAGATCGATGACCGCGTAGTTGAATAGCGAAGACCACGGGGTCGTTCCGTTATAGCCCATCGCATAGTTCATGTTCTTCTGGGCGGGATAGTCGGCATAGGCCCGATAGAGAGAGTGGGGGTCGTATTCTTTGGTGACGTACTGGAACGCTTCGGTGAGTTGGGTCGCGGTCGTCCAACCAAGCGATTTGTCATAACCGCCATTGAAGCTGCGGCCATAGCTGTAACTAGAACCATAAAGGAACGAAATATTGCCGCATACGCAGGCTTCAATCGCCACAAATCCCAACACAACCGGCCGAAGAGACTTCCGGTGCTGAAGGAAATAGATGACGACCGATTCGACGACGGTCAAACCCATTTGATAAATCGATAGCCAGAGGGTCGTGTACTGCTTGCCGTTTCTGGTCACGTAAGCCGGGATGTTATAACTGCTGTTCCAGTAGGTCATGTAGTTGTCGTTGGTGAATGTTTCGTCTTTTAAGACCCACCGCACCATGAAGAACGTAAGAAGCGTCGCTACAGCGACGATGCCAGAGGCAACGGGCAATTGCCACTTCGGGGCGTCTTTCAAATTGTCCATGCCGCGGCACGCCTGCCGGATCAGCAATGGCACCAAGACAATATACCAACGGCCGTAGCCGTCGCCGGTGAATGCGAAGAAGAAGAAATAAGCGAAAATCGTGAAGACGAGATAAGAACAAAGGGCAAATCCGACAAGGTGTTCCCAATCCTTTTTCCGAACCGACTGAATCAGTTGGAAAGCGAAGAAGATGATCATCGGGGTGAAGATAAATAACGATGACGTCCAAGAGTCATACGAGGTGGTCGCTCCGCCGCCATATAGAGGCAGCCAAAGATAGTTGCAAGTCGGGAAGAAGAACGACACAATTCCCATCATTTCGCGTCCAGGATGGTTTCCGACCATCTCGAACATGCGGGCAAAAACGCGCTTCACGTCGAAGGTCTTCAAGGCATTCAACAAATCTTGCAGGTAGAAGTAGCCAATGGATTGGCCGCGGCCGCTTAGAGTGCTTTGGCGGACGGATGGGAGCACGCTCCATGAGCAAAGCATCAAACCCAACAGAAACGCTAATGTCCCAAGGCCTAGGGCCTTCCAGTTATCGGCGGCCTTTCTCGTTTTGATCGTCCAGAAGAAACGCCATAAGGCGTATACGGCGCCCCAGACGCACATGACGACGAGGAAGAAGAACGAAATCACGCCGAGCATCCCAATGGATAGCATCAAGATGTATATCTTCCGTTCCTTCAGAACCTTTTCGATACCCAGCATGATAAGGGGCACGAACGGCACGCAACTGACGAAAGATGGGAACCCGACGAAGAAGTTCACGAATCCGCAGAAGGCGTAAGCCAAGCCACCGATGCGGGAGGTCGTTTCCTTAACGCCCATGTACTTGAGATAGGCGCGCATCGCGAAAGCGCTGCATACGCACTTGACCGTCGTGAAGATGGCCGTCATCTGCGGAACCCAAGCGCGCGGGAAGAACGTGTTCAAAAACACGAAGGGGTCAAATAAGCCGTAATACGACATTGTGCCGATGCTGTCGGCACCGAGATAAATCGCCGGATCGTAATGGATGAAATGGCCGGTTTTGAAGAAGTTCCGCCAGATATCCCAGTAACGGTAATAGAACTCGATGTACTGGCTCATATAGTCCCAGCCATACATCTGGGTTCCTTTGTTCCAAAGGAGAGAGTAGCCCATCCAAATGAAGCCTACAATGGCAACGAAAAGACCGAAGTAGAAGAGGCTGCGCCAGTTCAAAAGCCACGGAGTGTGCTTGCGCATCCACGCTAACGCGGGCTTTGTCTGACTAGCGCGAAGCTCCGCCAAGGTGGGTTCGGGTTTTTTCGCTTCGTTATTCGGCAACTTCCGGTTCAACCTCCTGTTCGGTCCCCGCCATTCCTAACACGTCGGATGTGGGAACGGAGAAGACGATGCCCTGACCTTTGGTGGCAAAGCCAACGGCGTTATTGACGCCTTCGAGAACGGCCTCTTTGATCGACCGCTCCACCATGATCATGACGATCTGTTTTTCGGGGGTGATACGAACCCCATAGAACTTTTCGATTTCCTTGTTGCCGGTGCCGCGAGCGGTGATGATCGTGCCACCGCGGGCGCCAGCCGCGCGAGCCGCGGTCATGACCACATCGGTAAATCCATCGTTTACGATGGCGAAGATCGTATCGTACTTGATATTGGATTGTGGCATGGGGTTTTCCTCCTTGACTGGCTCGAAACGTTGATTGCTTAAGAATTTGTAGGTGCTGATGCCGCCTAAGGCACCGATTTTGATGATGGCACTGATGCCTTTGGTGACGCGGCTGGTATTCAGTCTGGTAGACAGTTCTTCACGGAACTCCCTCCATTTAGATAGACGCAGAATCGTGAAAATGACATTTTTCTTTTCCTCGCCGAAGCCGAGCACATCGTAGAAGTCGCTTGTCGATGTGCCCAAACCACTGCAGAGGAAGGACGCGGCCGCCTCGTATTTGTTGGCCATGGCGACGACGCCGGAGCCCATGCCTTCGCGCACGACCGTGATGACGAGGCCAAGTTGGGCCAAATCGTGGGTCTTCTCATAGGGCGCTTCGGGGTTCGGGATCGGCGCGACATCCACCTGGGTGGGGGAAGCAATTACACGGACTTTATTTTTCATGCATCATCCTCCGCGAAATGAATAATCTGGTTGTCGTTCGGTTCGATGAAGCGTTTGCGGGCGCGCTGATAAACGAGCTGACGCTTCAACTCGGCGTAAACGCCGAGGAACTGAATGACGATAAGGGGCATTAGGGCAATCATCGCCACGCAGCCAAATGCATCGGAATAGACGGAATCCGATCCATGGTTTGCGTAAGCAAAGCCGATGCAGAACGGCATAACGAAGGTGCTGGCCATCGGACCGGAAGCGACGCCGCCGGAGTCAAACGCGATCGCAAAGTAAATCTTCGGAACGACGAAGGACAAACCGAGCGCAACGGCGTAGCCGGGGATGGTGTAGTAAAGAATCGGGAACTGATAATGGGCGCGGACAATCGATAGCGAAACGCCGCCGGCGATAGCCAAAGCCATGACGATAAGAACGGTCCTCGAACGGATGGTTCCTTCGGAAACCTTCTCGATCTGGCGGACCAAAACATGGACGGCCGGTTCGGCCAAAACGCCGAATAAACCAAAGAGGGCGCCGATGCCAACCGCCAAGGGGAACAAGGACGGTCTCGATGGATCGCCAAAGGCGAAACCAACTTGTTGAGCAACCGGCAAGAAGCCACATTCGACGGCCGACATGAAGATAACTAAGCCGACGTAGACATAAATCAAGCCAACGAAGATCTGCAAGATACGCTTCATCGGCATCCGGACGAAAATCCAGTTGTAGATGAGGAAGAGGACAAACAACGGCACGACCGCAAAGGCGACATTCTTCAATTGGCCAAGAAGCGCCTCACCGATATGCTGCGCAAAGAAAGGCCAGAACGAAGACCAGGAGCTATAGCTCGCGGGATCGGGGAGATTGGGTGTCCACACCATGGCGTCGACATCCATAAAGAGGCCGAGAACCATGACGGCGATGATTGGGCCGACGGAAGCCAGAGCCGTGATACCGAATGAGTCATCGCCGGTACGACCGCCGGACGCTCTAGACGCAGCAAGGCCGGCACCGAAAGCCAAAATGAACGGAACGGTAACCGGGCCGGTAGTGACGCCGCCGGAGTCAAAAGCAATCGGCAAGAACTTGGGATTCACCACGGCCGCGAGGGCGAAAACAATCGCGTAGAAGGCCAAAAACAAAACATTTAGGCGTTTATTGCGGAGAATTCGCATGACACCGATGACAACAAAGATACCAACGCCAATACCGATGACGAGAATCAGGAGCAGCTCACTGCAACCGATTTGGCCCGCCATTGTCTTGAGGTCGGGTTCGGCAACGGTAACGGCCACGCCGAGGATAAACGTCATCGCAATGATGATGAAAAGATTCTTTCTCTTGAAGAGGGTTTCGCCGACGATCTCACCTATACGGGTCATCGATTGGTTGGACCCGAGATTAAAGGACGTCAAACCGATGACGATCGCGAAAGCGCAGATAACGAAACTGACAAGCAGTTGGGGACTGAACTCTTCTCTTGGGATAACGCCGGTGAAATAGATGACCACAATCAAAACAACGATTGGGACAACGGCCAAGAAAGATTCAAGGAATTGCCTGAACCAATGCCTAACGCCTTGTTTGAACGCGGCGCGCCTTAGTTGTTTCTTGTCTTCTGCCACCGGGCCTCCCTCCTTTCTGCGTCTCTACGGGGTGATGCGGTTTCCAAAACAAAGTTTTGAACTCCTTCGGCATTTCCGTTTTAAAATCATACCGCTTTTTAGAAAGCGGATTGGTAAAAATCAATTCATAGGCATGCAAACCTAAACGGCCAAGCGGGTTGGACGGCTCGCCATATTTGTCATCACCGATGACATAATGTCCGATGTTTCCGAGCTGAACGCGGATTTGGTTTTTGCGGCCAGACTCAATGTTGATATCCAAAAGAGCCAATCCGTTTTTGGCGGCCATCTTCGTGTAGTTCGTGATCGCAAGCTTCCCTACCGCTTTGTTTTTCGTGATGAAAACCAAATGGAGGTCGTTTTGTGTCAAATAATTCTCAAGACGTCCCCGGTCGGGAATATCTTCCCCTTCAACGATCGCGTAGTACCCGCGCTTCTCGACGATTTCCTGCCAATGGTTTTGCAGCGCTTCCCTGGTTTCGTAGTTCTTCGCGAAAACGAGGACGCCGGAAGTGTCTTCGTCCAAACGATGAACGACGAAGGCTCGGGCGTTGCGGTTCTTCGCGACAAGGTAATCGGACACGAATCGATAGGCGGTCTTGCCTTTTTCGCGATCGGTCGCGACGGAAAGAAGACCGGAAGGTTTATTAATCGCAATCAAATCATCATCTTCATAGATGATATCAAGCGGACGAAGCTGACGTTTCTTGATTTGGTTATAGGATACGAGGACTTCGTCCTCCGGATAGAGTTTGTAAGCGAATAAAGATACCGGAACCCCGCCGACAGCCACTTGGTGGTTGGCAATGATGTGCCGCAAGGTCTTGTTGGAGAGGTTGGGCATTTTCTCGGTTAAGAACGACAAAAGATCCGTCTCGTGATGGACCTCAAAAGTCTTCACCTTCGAGGGATCGATGAGTCCTTTTTGGCTGCGATGGGCTTTCTTGTCGTTCTTGTTCATCGCTTGATTATACAATAATCAACGATTTTAATGCGACAAATAATCGATTAACGAGTCCAAATGAGAAGTCATTACTTCTCGTCCATACTCGTAAGCTGCGTGCGTTTTGGCCTTTTTCATCTCGACCAAACCGACGTCTAAGGGTTTCTCTGGATAGACGGTAAAGAACCGTCCTTCGCGGGTCATTTTCTCTACAAAGTCGATTTGTTTGTTATAAAGGGGGCGATTCGTCATATACCCTTCAACGAATTTCGGATATTGCTTAAACCGTTTTGCGACCTTCTTTTCATCCTTCTCGTGAATCGCCTCTTCTGGGAACCGCCACCCTTCGTTTCTGGTGGTGATGATCACAATTTTCTCGAAGCCGTTATCAAGCGCGTGCTGGAATGGAATGCGTTCAACGTACCCGCCATCAAGCGCAGGCACGCCACCCACGAAGACGGGTTTCTTCACAAAGAGAGTCAATGAGCAGCTCGCTTCAAGTGAAGGATAGAAGTTTTCGTCAGAGCGATTGATATAGAGGCTCGTAAAGGCGACTAAGTTCGTCGAGACGGAATAGAGGTCGGTTTTTCCTTCCATCATCTCTTTTTCGTTCATCGGCCTCTTTGTTTTGCCGCCTTTGAAGAGCCAGGGGAAATTCATTAAGGAACCCCCGAAGAGAAACCTTAAAGGTTTCAGGAAGCGGATCGAGGTCATGCTGGTCTCTAAGATTTCCTCATAGCGGCCGATATCGTGCGAGGCGTAGTTGCAGGCGATAAGCGCGCCGGCGCTGGTGCCATACGCAGCATCCGCGTAAAGACCGTGCTCGGCCAAAACGTCGACAACCCCACTCGCAAAAGCGGCCCGGCTGCCGCCGCCTTGAATGATCAAAGCCCATTTCTTTTCAGACATATCTCATTCCTTTCCCTTAAACTGTGCATCAAACGCTTCGTACAAAGCATCGTTCAATGGTTTGAATTGTTCTGGTGGAATTTTGGTCACCGCCCGATCATAAGTGATGAGGCCGTTGGTTTCCGCTTCGACGTCAGACCATTGAGTTAATACGGCAACAGAAAGCCCTTCATGTTCAACCAGTGGTAGAACGTGTTCCAAGAAGCATTTCTCAAATGCTTTGAATAATGATTCTTGGTCGTGATAGATGGCATAGCCAAAATTATTCTTGGTGGTTTTATGTTCTGCGATCGGCCAAGAGAAACCACCGTATTCAGATAGCGAAAGAATCCTCTTCCCGTCGTTGTGGAGGCGCGGGCGCCGGAAGTAGACGTGATGGCTATCAAAATCGCCGACGCCTTTATCGAACCAACCGGAAGTGGAATCGATGAGTCTCGTGGAATCCAGTTCGCGAAGAACGCCGGTCAGACGAACGGCATCGTATTGGCCCCATCCTTCATTGAATAAAGTCCAAGCGATCAATGAGCAGGAAGGCTGAAGAAGATTAGTTGTTTGAGAAATAAATTTCTCAAAGAATTCTCTGGATTGCGGATTTGCCCGTCCCATCTTCTTGTGGTTTTCATCATTGACCCGCAACTTGATGAAGGGGGCTACGACGAGTCGGAACGAAGATACTTGTTCCCCGGCGTTGACCATATCCTGGATCACAAGAATTCCGAGCTTGTCACAGAGGTAGTACCAGCGAAGCGGCTCAATCTTGATGTGTTTGCGGAGGGCGTTGAATCCAAATCGCTTCACGAGGAGCAATTCGTTTTCCATCGCAGAAGCGTCCGGCGGTGTCATTCCCGTTTCAGGGGAGTAGTAACCTTGGTCTAACAAGGCGTTCACGAAGATCGGGCCCCCATTCAAACCAACGAACTTTTTCCCATTGTGTGCGAACACAGAAACGGTACGGAAACCGAAAACGGAATGGATTTCATCGCCTTTTGTTTTCGCAATAACCTCGTATAAGTTCGGTGAATCCGGCGACCAAACGTGGAAATTATCCGATAAATCGATAAGGTTCTCGGTATCGGGCTTGAGTGATTCTTTTGCCACAAGACTACCTTGAAAATATATCTCGACGGCGGCCGCTTCCTTGCCATCGTATTCCACCTTCAACGACTTTGATCCCGGGTTAGGAATCAATCGGACGGATTCAATCAAAGAGGCTGGTTCGACATACTCAACATAGACGTCGCCCCAGATACCAGACGTTGCCGTATACCAAATCGTCCCGGGCTTGCGGACTTGTTTGCCACGTGGGTAAACATCACTGCCAGTATCGTCGCGCACGACGACATGAACGCGGTCTCCGTTTGTCAAATGATCGACCTGGACGGAGAAAGGAATATAGCCGCCCTCGTGATGGGCGACATGTTGGTCGTTCCAGTAGACATCAGCGATTTGATCCACCGCAGAAAAATGGATGATGGCGGCTCTGCCGCCAACATCTTCTGGGGCGTCCGTTATCACTAACTCATAATGGAGAACATCGTCGGCCTCAACAGGTTGATTAATCCCGCTTTTCAGCGTTTCTGGAGCGAATGGAACGAGAATGTCTTTGGTATATTCAGCGGGAAACTTTTCGTCCTTCGTAATGGCAAAATGCCACAACCCATTTAACGAGAAAGTCGTGGGTCGCGCAAAATAAGGATTTGGGCATTCGGCGATTGATAAACGCTTCATAGATTATGCGGCAAGCCGATCATAGAATTCGGCAAGCTCTTTTTCTCCCTGCTCATCCAACTTAAAGGCGTAACGGAATCCAGGGATGACATTGAACTTCAATTGGGCCAAGCGTTCTGAGAGGTTCTTGACCGCTTCGCCGCTCCAACCATAGTCGCCGAACGCGGCAGCTTTCTTGCCTTGGACCAACGGCCAAACCAGGCCATTCAAGAGGTCATAGAAGAGGACAATCGCATCCCCAACCAAAGTCGGAGAACCCAGCAAAACCAGGCCGGAAGTTCTGATTTCCTCGTAAATTTGGGGTTTAACCTCAGTATAATTCAACGCGGAGATCTCGAAGAATGAGACCTGCTTGCCATCCTTTTCAAAACGTTCTTTGAGGTATTCGGCCATCTTGCGGGTATATCCATAAGCGGACGCGAAGACGATGGTAACGTGATTCGGGTCGTTCTTCGGCAAAGACGGCTCGGCCAGCGAGCGATAGATTTCGATCTGCTTTTTGATATCGTCATCAATGACCGGCCCGTGCCCCGGGCAAATCATCTTGATGTCGAGCGCAGACACTCGATCACACGCCTGGATGACGTATGAAGGGAACGGCCCGATGATGTGATCGTAATAATATTTCAAGGCCTTGTAGTAACCTTCTTTGTCCGGTTCTTTGCTCAGCAAGACTTCATCGCTGGCAAAGTGGGCGCCAAAGGCGTCGCAACTGACAAGAACTTTTAGTTCTTCAATATAAGTGAACATGACGTCGGGCCAATGAAGAAGCATGCCGCTGATGAAACGGAATGTGTATTGGCCGATGTTCATCGTGCCGTTGGGTGTCATAGGTTTGCGGTTGAATGGCTTACGCAAAATCTTGTCGAGGTTCATCAAGGCCGCCGCAGAGGCAATAACGGTAATCTGTGGGTTGAGTTCTAATAAGGACTCAATGGCGCCGCTGTGGTCGGGCTCCGTGTGGGTGACGACGAGATAACGGATATCTTCGATGCGAGCAATCGAGCGGATGTGATCCAAATATTCTTCGGCGGTGACGGCTTTGTTGCCTTCGAAAACAACAACGCCTTCATCGGTCTTCAACAGATAACTGTTGTAGGACGTGCCGTAGTCGGTGAGAACGGCAACGTCGAACACCTTCAAGGCGTGATCGACGACGCCGACGTAATAGAAGTCTTTTTGTAATTCAACGCATTTCATATAACAAACCCTCTTAGGCAATTATAAACAAAAGGAAGGGCTCCCATAAAGCCCTTCCTATCTCCGATTTTCCATCACTTGATGGAAATCTGGTACGGCGTCTCTTTCTTGCTCTCTTTGGGGAACGAGACGGTCAAAATGCCGTTTTCGTAGCTGGCTTGAATGCCATTCCGATCGATTTCACCGACATAGAAGCTGCGGCGGGTCGCGGAGTACCTACGCTCACAAAGGAGATAGTTCTTCTGTTCCTTCTGCTCTTTCTCCTTCTTAACGGAGATGGTGAGATATTCGTCTTTGTATGAAATGTCGATGTCTTCTTTTTTCACGCCCGGCAATTCGACGTCCATGACGTAGCGGTCCTCTTCTAACCGGATATCGGTGCGCATCGGATAGGCCCTGGCCTCGCTGGTGCCCCACAAATCGTTGAAGAGATCGTAAGGGAAGAGATTACGTTGTTCAATCTGGTACATAACAATCCTCCTTTTGGTTGTTTTAGCACTCGCACTTCCCAAGTGCTAATTGTATTGTAATCCCAATTTTGGCACTGTCAATACCTGAGTGCTAATTTTTTGAAGATTCTTTTCCAGCGGTTTTCTCTAACATAGTTAGAACCTCGCTTTCCGAACTCAAAAAATCTGGATAGGCGGCTATTTTCGCCCCCGGTTTCAGGAAAAATCCCTCCACTGCCGCGTTTGTTTTTTCAAGGAGAAGATCAACGTTTTTCTTCCATTCGCTCGGCCGAAATGGGGTTTCTTCAAAACGAGCGCGCACACAATTTAGATAGGTGTCGCGGATAATGGGGGCCAGGTCATCCAACGCCAGGTTGCCTGGTTGGAATCGTCCGTATGGCGCCAACGTTTCCTCGACATGCTTTGTGAACCATGATGAGAATTCGAGGAAGCCGTTCCCATCGTCACATCCGAAAATTGTCTTCATACCAATAAATAGACAAGAATCAGAAGATTTGACAAAAAAGCCGCCTCGAGGGCGGCAATTTCTTTATCGATTTGCTTATTTGCGTTTCTTGGCCATCGCGATATAGCCGAAGACAAGGCAGATGGCGGCGGCGACAATGGCGGCGATGCCGGCGACCCACATTCCCCAACCGAGGGAATAGCTGGTGTTGGCGGCGGCCTCTAATTCAGACAGCGGGATGGTGCAGATATAGAGGATGCCAGTGACGAGGACGAGAAGTCCGGCAACGAAGAAGAGGAAGCCGGAGAATTTCTTGCTGCCTTCCGGATTCGGGAGGCAAAGGATGGTCGCAAGAGCAACGAACACCGCGCCGATGATGAGGAGGGTGAAGGCCGCGATTGAGCCACTGCTGGCCTGAAGGCCATTGATGGTGAGGTTGCCGAGAACGACATCATAACCACGATAGACTTCAGTGGTAACGGCGTTGGTAACCGGATCCGTGATCGAACGGATAACGCCCGGGGCCACCGGGAGGATAAAGACGACGAGGAGCAAGAGGAGCGCAACCGCGCCGGCTAAGAAGAGAAGGCTGGATTTCTTTTTCATAATTTTCACAATCTTTCGTTTAGAACGAAAACAATATTACTAAACCCTTTCTTTATTATCAAGAAACTATGCGGCGGTAATAGTGAGGGTCGCCGCCGAGGAAGTGATTGAGGTGACCGTCACGCGGTAATCGAAGGTTCCGCCATTGTTCATTTGATCGCTGTCATGGAAGTATGCGCGAGGGAAACTACCGCGATATGTAGCGAAATCAAACGATTTTCCTTGGGTGAACAGCGAGGAATTGTCGGCCACGCAAGGAACCTTTTTCCCCCGTTCGAGATCATAAGCCACATCAAAGTTCCGTTTTTGGGTGCAATCCATCATTTGGATCAAACGGTGTTCGTGGTTCCCAACAGACCCTTTAACGAAGTTATAAGCGCTGGAGTTGCTGTTAGCCAAATCGACGCGCTGGGTATCCCCATTGAAGGTGGTGACATATCTGGTTGGATCAAAGCTGGCATCGAGATCGACCATTCTGGCATCTACGTGGTAGATGCGGATTCCGGGGGTGGTAAAACCGCGGATGCCGTTGATGTAGGCGTTCTGCGAGTCGGAAGCGTTGAGCTCGGTTGGCGTATAGAACTCCAAAAGCATGTATTCGTCAAAGACGGTGTTCTTCCATCCGTTGGATGTCGGGATGATCAAACACTCGCCGGTTGAGGCGGATGGATGCAAAGTGACCGTTCCAGGACCTTGGAGAACGTAGGGGTTGAGCCATCCGAAATTCATCTTCGAGAAGGCATTGTGGTCAATGACGTTGGCGTCCATCATATCGACCCAACCCATCGGCCCATAGTTGGTTGTGTAATCGTCTGCCGACCCGGCAACGTAGTAGTCGGGAAGACCCATGAGGTGACCAGTTTCGTGGATATAGGTATGGGCATCAACTTTGTTGGAACCATAACCTTCGTACATATGGTCATAGCTGGCCCAGCAATAATGGTAGCCAACGGGGTTTTGTTTAAGCTTGTCTAAATCAGACTGGTAACGGATGTTCTCGAACACACTGGAATCGAAATAGGTGTAGGCCCAGAAGAGGTCCGGATCCAATCTCGTTTGATTCGAATAATTCGGGGCGCCATAAACGAGCCAAACGCCGTCGATGAAACCATCGTGGTTGTTATCAAACTCAATCCCTTTGGTGTTATAGGTGCTCTTGTACCAAGAGATGGCTCCCTCTAAGACGTCCCAGGACGCATCATATTGGCTATCATGCGAGCTATTTTTCAGGGCGGTCAATTCGCTGGTGGAGAGGCCGCAGTTATACCACTCGCTGACAACGCCTTCGATGGTCAATTGCTTGAATGAGGATTTGTGATAGTAGGAAGCCAAGGACTCCCAGCCGGTTTCGCTCGGTGATCCGAAGAAAGTTTTATAGATGTCGTTTCTTGTCTTGTCCGTCGCTACCCCGGGATAATCGGTGAACTTGACGGGTATGACTAAAATACGTTGGGTGCCCGAGGAAGGCAAAGGAAGTTCATATGTGGTGTTTTTGACGTCTTCGATTGTGTGGCCGGGGTTTTTGGTTTGGTAGGCATCGGTTGAAGGCGCGGCCGGAGCATAGCTATGGCCACCATAGTTTTGGGAGAGGTTTTCAGCAACCATCAAACCGTCGACGTGCTGAACGGAGGCGTCGCTGATGGCTGTGGAGCTATCGCCTCCCTCGATGAGGGAAGTGAACCAATCGATGATGCTGCAACTGGTCAGCAATAGGGGCAGGACTCCTAAGAGCAAGATCTTTCTTTTCATACGCCAAAAACCTCCGCGTAAAGTATGCCACGCGCTCAAAAAAATGAAAACTCCGGCATTCAAACCGGAGTTCATTTTTATTCTGACAATTTGGCTTTCTTATCGAGAAGGATCTCTTTCGTCAGCTTGATTTGGGCACGCTCTTCGTCAGTCAACCGATCCAGCAATTTGATGAAGGAATCAATATCTTTTGATTTTTTCTCCACCGGATAATTGGGGTTTCCGAGATTGGCGCTGAGCCGTTTTTCCATCGCGGTTGCCTTTTCGAAATCCGTCTTCTTAGGGGCGGGCTTCTTCGCAGGCTTGGGTTCCTCGGTTTTCTGAGGTTCCGCAGCAGGTTTCGGCTCTTCCGCGGGTTTAGAAGGTTCTGCCTTCTTGGCGGCCGGTTTGCGTTTGGGCTTCGGAGCTTCCTCAACGGGCTTTTCGACCGCTGGTTGTTCAACCTTTTTGGCCTTGGGCGCCTTTGGTTTCGGTTCGGCGACTGGTTTCTCGGCGGGCTTCGCGACGGGGGCGGGCGCCGGCGGGAGCAAGGTAACTTTGAAATCACGATCGGTTTTCTCAATCGTTGCTTGCAAGCCGCAGATCGTCACCTCCGTTTTCAAATCCGCCGCCTTGAAGTCAATGTCCTGGCAAGCTAAGGCAAACGCGGTGCTGGTGACGTCGGCCGGGCCATGGACCTGGGGCACGTAGGCGACACCGGGGTCGCGGACCATAATGCCGAAGTGCAAGCAGCACTTGGCGAACGCATCCAACGGACTGGGTCCGAACTCAAACCAAGCTTTCGGGGCTTTTGGCGTAGATTCAACCTTTTTCGCGGGCAAATTCGCTTGCTGTTGTTTGTGGACGACCGGCAAATTTTTGTCTTTTGTAGGCTGGTTTTGCGCGGTTTTTTCCTCATTTGCCGGCTTTTTCTCCGCCGGTTTTGAGGGTTCGGGTTTGGGTTGCTCTGGGACCTTGGGCCGTAGGGGAACCCGTTCTTTCGGTCGCGGAGTGAAGGTCACAATCTTTCCTTCAAGCTCTCCGTTCTTGTTGATTTTCATCACGCTTAAAGGCTTGCCCATCTGAGAAGCAAAGTCGTTAAGGGATAAAAGATCCTTGGTTAGATCGCCATCTTCAGTGATGAATAGGAGACGGTATTGAATTCGTAAGACGGTCGCGTTTGCGCAAAATATTGGATCGGCGAAGTGGTTTTCCCTCTTCTGTTGCTCTTGTTTTTGCTTCTTGCCGATGTGGATGACATGATGCTTTTTCTTTGCGTGGTTGATGATGTTCAACGCTCTTTGCGCATCAATGCGGGTATTAAGGGCGCGGCGATCGGTATTGCGTGCGTGTTTCTCAAGCTCTTCGACGCATTCGGCCGGGATGATGACCCTTAAACCTTCTTTCCAATATTTTTTCGAACCGACGAGGGTGTCCATGAATTGCGGGAAGCCACCATCCATCGTTGAGCACGTATCCATGAATACGTAATCAAATGTCGATAAGATCTTTGCCAAGTCAGAATATTCTTTTTCTTGGCTATACATTAAAAAACCTCCTTTACAAGGAGATTATACCACCGCGGCGGTCAATAGCAAACCAAGCGAGCCGAAATGCGTTCTTGGTTTTCTTTTGACGAAAAAGGAAGATTTTACCGAAAAAGTTTGCTAATCTCTTGTTAAGGACATTTCCTTATGGAAAAGAAATTGATTTTGGTTAGCGCACCGCCCGCCAGCGGCAAGACCTTTGTGTCTATCCGGATTGCCCGGGCTTTAAAGCACGTCGTCTACCTAGACAAGGACGATATGCTTCCGTTGTCGAACGCGATCTACAAAGTGGCAAATGAACCGAATGACCGCAGTGGCGATTTCTATTATGCGAATGTCCGCCAACCAGAATATGATGCGATTTTGTCAATGGGTCTATCGGCGTTGAAGTATGATGACACCGTCTTGATCAACGCTCCGTTTGGCAAAGAAATCCGCGATGTCGCTTGGGTGGAGAACATGCGCAAAAAACTTCGCGCCGAATATAACGCCCGCTTGGTGATCGTTTGGGTCGTTTGCGATATCGAAAATGTGAAACGCAGAATGATCCGCCGGAATAGCCCGCGCGACGAATCCAAACTGAAAGATTGGGATGCCTGGAGCAAAACCCAAAACTTCGAAGCCCCACTCAATCTAAAAGTTAAGGGCGATCCGCTCAGTCTGATATTGTTCTTCAACAACGATTCCGTTCAATTCCAGCAATCGCTCCGGAGAACCGTCGCTCTCATTGAGGGACAAGTTCGTAGTTAATCGACAAAGACCTTGAAGGCCGTTGGTAAGGCATACATCTCTTCGAGGTCTTTTTTCGTCGCCCAAATAGCATTAGCGATCTTTGGTTTATTATCAAAGATAATATAGTATTCTTTCATAAGCCAGATCCGGTGGGTGAAAACGTGTTTGTGTGTCTTTCCTGATCGAATTTCTTTTGCCTCTGGGAATTCGTTTCGGACATCGTTGATATCCATTTTTCCCTCTTTGTTAGGCAACTCATACAAGCTGGCGAGAAGCCCGTTTGTTGGCCTTTTCCGAATGGCTACCTGATCGCCGCACGCGATGCGGAAAACGGTGATTTCTGTAATGGGTTTTTCTTTTTGTTTGCCCGTCTTTGGATAGTGCGTTTCGTTTCGCGATGCGTGCGCCGCACAGAGTCCGGAGAGCGGGCAAGATGAACAAAGCGGCTCGCCGTTAGGCAAACAAACCATTTCGCCCAAATCCATCAAGGCCTGGTTGAAATCCCCAGGCCTTTCCTTAGGTTGAATCGGGAGAAGGAAGTGTTCGCAATCGCGTTTTGCGGACGGTGATTCAATTGGTGTTTTATAGGTGGTCAGTCGGCTGAAAATTCTCAATAAGTTTCCGTCAACGCAAACATAAGGTTGTTGATAAGCGATGGAGGAAATTGCTTTTGCGGTGTATTCGCCAACACCAGGAATCTTTTTGAGTTCTGCGGGGTCTTTGGGCAGGACTCCGTTATATTCTTTTTTAACAAAATAGGCGCCTTTGTGCAAATTTCTCGCCCTTGAATAGTAGCCCAGTCCTTCCCAAAGCTTCAGAACGCGTTCCAGGTCAGCCTCGGCAAGTGCTTTGATTGTTGGGAACGTTGATAAGAACTCAATATAACGGTCTTTGACCGTGTCTACCCGCGTCTGCTGGAGCATTATTTCGCTGACCCAAGTCGAATAGGGGGTCGGATTATCGCGCCATGGCAAAACCCGATGGTGCTTGTCATACCATTCAAGGAGCAAAACGGCGAGATCTGTCATGAAATTTGTCCGATTGATTTTAAATATCGGGTAAGGATAACTCCCGCCGCAGCGGAATCGATGGTTCCTTTTTGTTTTTTGCTGGACTTTCCGGCCTCGTGAAGAAGCGCGGAGGCCTCAACCGTCGTGTTTCGTTCGTCCACCTTGATGATTTCGATTCCGGGGTATGCTTTTTTAAGATCTTCGATGAAATGCGCGACGATCGGGGTCATTTCGCATTCGTCGCCCGACGGGAATAACGGCCAGCCAATCACAATTGTTTCTATCGTTTCGTTTTCAGTGATCTTGGCAAGGCCGGTTAAGGCCTCGTCGTATTGGCCGGCGTGAAAACGAAGGTTTTCAAGCAATGTCACGAAAATCCCTGACCGAGAAATAGCAACCCCCAGGCTGCCTTTTCCTAAATCAAGAGATAACACGTTCTTCTTCATATTCGCAAAACAAGATTAATTCTTTTCTTCTTTTCGTTCTATCAAATGTTGGTTTTTGTGGTATGGTATTTGGAAATTTATTAGAAAACATCGAAGATTTTTAGCAAGAAAGAATCGCGAAACGATTCTTTTTGTTGCCTTCGCGCAGGGAAAGAGAGAAACTCTCGGGGATGAAAGAAAAGGTTAAGGAACGCCAAATCGAAAACCCCCGTTACTTCTTAGCGGCCTTGCTTTTCGGTGCATATTTGGTTGTCACCGGCTTTTTCATGGAAGGGGTGGCGGTCCTCGACCCGGGCGTAACCAACACTTTGAGTGATTTAGAATTCTATCTGTTCTTCGTGGCCAGCATTGCTTTGGCCGCCGCTTTGTTCTTCGTTTCCAAAAAGTATTTTGGGGTGCGATTCAGTTGGCCTTGGTTTGCGTTCCTTTTGACCCTTACTGTTATCGACGCGATGGCGTTGATCTGTTTCCCCGATCACATTGAGTCAACCACTTCGTTGGGTTCTCCGGGAACGCTTCTCGTTCTCGATATGACGAACGCCATGCGCGTCCGCTTCTTCTTCTGGTGGGTCGCCGCGGCCGTTGGCATTTATGTCTTCATGGTGGTCGCCCCAAAACTATTCTATGGCCACCGCAGCTTTGATTTCTTTGTCGCGGCCGGTATGTGGGTCGGCGTTGGTTTGATATTGGTTTCTTATTTCACTGATGCCGAAATTTACAAAACGATTTTCACTGTGTCCCCCGAAAACGCCACAGATGTGCTTAGAAATTACCGTCCATCATCGATTTGCAACAATAACAACACATTCGGTTTTGCGGTTTTCTTCAGTCTGATGTGTACCCTATATCTCCACTCAAGACGCCGGGGTGTTTACCATTTTGTCATCGCTCTTTATCTGATGCTTTCGATGATATTGACGGGGTCGAAGACTTGTATAGCGTTGGCCACCATGGTCAGCATTATTTATGTCGTCTGGGCATCAATAACCGGATGGAAAAAACGCCGGAAGACATGTCTGGCGCTAATCATAAGCGTGGCGTGCGTGTTGGCCGTTTTGGTCGGCTTGTATTTTTTGCCCGTTCCGGCTTTAAAACCGCTCCAGGACGTGATTCACGAATCCCTGAAGATGATGGCGGGTGGCGCCGACTCCGGTTTTACCGGACGCTCGGCGATTTGGGAAGCTTTGTGGGCTCAGCTTAGATCAAATTGGAAGTTCCTGGCTTTCGGAACCGGAGACCGCGCCTGGGAGCTGTTCGTCGGCCTTTACGAATATCGTTATCCAGACGGCTGTTCTCACAATGGCTTCCTAATGGTTCTGGGTCGATTCGGTTTTGTTGGCTTGTTGGCTTATGCCGCGTTGATTGCTTATTTGGTCTACTCAATTTTCCGCGGAGTTACCAAATACAAACAAAAGTGGCTCCTTTGCTTATTCTTTATCCTCCTGGGCTTCTTGGCTCACGGGGTGTGGGAAGATACCTGTTTGTTGGATTTCCGTCTCAAGGGAATCATGATGCTGGGTTTGATCGGCATTCCGCCGCTTATGGCAAAACATCAATTCGAATCGCAAAAAGAAGCGGTTGCTGATGAGGAAAAGGCTGCCATTGAAACAACCAACGAAACTAAAGTTTCGTTTAGCCCTGTCGATTTGTTGAGAATCGCTTTCTTCGCCGCGACCCCGTTATTTGTTTTCTTCGTTGGCTGCGCCCCGTTGATCCAATCGATCTTCGGTTCTTGCTCCTTCGCGAACGGGAATAGTCTTGGGGTTTTCACCGCCACCTATTTGGCGATGCCTTTGCTCCTTGCTTTAGCAAAGGTATACAAGGATCGCGGACGCAAGAGTGTTTGGATCTCCATTTTGGCCGCGTTCGGAGCCGTTGCGCTCGCCGGAATCGTAGTTGCGTTTGTCGCCCCCTCGCTCGTGTTCACGATTATCTATGCGACGTTTATGGCGGCAGGCATTGTGTTGGCTTTAATCTTCACAAAAGGCGCTCTATTCAACAAAGAGGCATTGTTTGTTCTTGTTTTATTCGTGTTATTAGGGCTTGTGTTCGTTGCGATCGGACATGGTGTTGGATTCACCGGCGTTGTCGCCGCGGACAACCGGATGGCCTTGGTGGCGTTCTGGGTGCTATTCGCCGTCGTCTATTTCTGTGCGACCCTCATTCCGTTCAAGAATGACTCAAGCCTTGGGTGCTTTAGGCGCCCGCTCCAAGAGTTAGAAACCAAATATCTGATTTGGTCCAAAAAACGGTTGGACAAAGCCAACCGCATCATTGAACAAAATCTTTGATTATTCTTTGATTGTCGTTTTCCCTAGATAAACGTCGTAGCCGCGGTCAATCAATTTGGCCTCGGCTTTTTGAATCGCCGCTTTATCCGTAGACAAAGCGAAGCAGGCGGACCCGCTCCCGGTCATCGCGGCCAGCGGGAATCCCATCCGTTTGAGTTCCGCAACAACGGACACCAACTCAGGATAAAGGGCGCAAGCGGGCGCATAGAGGTCGTTCCGCATTGCATTGGCTAGAGCCAAATCGTCGCCCTTCTCCAAAGCCTCCACCACCGCATCGGCGGTGTTTTCCTGTGGTTCATGTTTGTCGGATTCGGCGAAAACGTCGGCGGTTTTAAGTCCGCGTTCGGGGCGGATTGCCAAGCAATAATATTCGTGATCCGGGTGAATTTCCGTAAGGATCTCTCCGATGCCTTGAACGCGAGCCGGCTTCAAACGAATAAAGAATGGCACGTCGGCGCCGAGGGTAAGGCCGATTGCTTCCAATGTTTCTTGGCTCGCACCCAAATTCAAAAGCTGGTTGATCGCTTTCATCACAACGGCAGCGTTGCTCGAGCCGCCACCCAGCCCGGCGGCGAAGGGAATTTCTTTGTGAATGGAAATGGAGAATTGTTCTTTGAAACCGAAGTGGTTCCGCATGGCTTCCACCGCGCGAGTGCAAAGGTTGTCGCGGTGGTTTTTCATTAACGTCGCATCGTCACAGACGATTTTCGTATGATCGGCGCGGGGCGCGATGGCAACTTCAATGACATCGTGAATGGAAAACGGCAAAACAACCATGTCGAGGTTGTGGTAAGCGTCTTCCCGCCGCCCATCCAAATGGAGGGAGACGTTGATTTTCGCGTAGGACTTTAAGATGAGTCTGCGTGGACGGAATAGCATAAAGCGAGAATCATTCTACTCGCTATTTTGGAGGTTTCAACAAAGTTGGGTCCTTTATTTCTTAACCACGCCAAATAGAGCGACGAACTCTTCGACAGAGATTGATTCGGGGCGGGTTTCCGGGCGAATCCCCGCCTGGGCGAGGGCTTCTTTCGCCGAATCGGGATCCTTGAGATAGGATGAGAGGTTATTGAGGATTGTTTTCCTCCGATGGAGGAAAAGTTGCGACACGAATGCGTAGATTCGCTTGGCTTTTTCGCGATCAACCCCGGCATTGAAGGTGAAAGAAAACACCACCGAATCAACATGAGGTGCCGGAACGAAAGCGGACCTCGGAACCGCGAGCTCTTTTTTGGCTATGCCAAGATATTTCATCAAAATGGGCAACGGCCCATAGTCTTCAGAACCTTGTTTGGCAACTAGACGCGCAAAGGCTTCTTTTTGGACCATGAATACGGCGCGTGAACATCTAGGCGCATCTAAGAGCGCGTGCTCAATCAAGGACGACGTGATGTAATAAGGCAAGTTGCCGATAATCTTCTCATAAGAAGACAAATCGTGTTTGATTGCGTTTCCTTTGATGGGATGGATCTGTTTGTTGCCTTCAAAGTCCCCTGATAATTTGGTGATCAACGCCTCGTCAATGTCCACAAGGTCGGCTTCATTGGGATAATCGGCGATGAAAACCGATAAAGAGCCAGCCCCGGGGCCGATTTCCAAAATGCGTTCGCCGGCTTGGATTTGGAGGGCGTTTACCGTTGCTTCGGCAACTTGCGGATCAATCAAAAAATTCTGGCCGACTTCCTTTTTGGCAAGCAATTTGTATTCTTTCACTTTTTCGAAGAAGGCGGCTTTATTCATGGATGGCATCCTCCAATTGGGCGCGGGTCAGCCCAAGGGCGTTCGCCCGCTTCAAGAATGTTTTGGCGTTTGTTGGCCCCAAATGAAGCGCGGTTGAAACGCGATTCCGCAAAGCGGCGCTGTTTTCGCCACCCATCAGGCCAAGTTCGTAAAGGTCAGAAGCTTTGATTTGGGTTCCGGGGCGCGGGGAGTTAGACACAATGTTTTCCAAGGCTTCCAAGATGGTTTGTTTATCGGTTTCCGCAATCCCAACTTTCTTGCCGCGAATGGCTTTTTCTTTTGGAACAAAAGCGTGCTTGGCGGTTGGTATGCGGTTGCTGATGGTGTCGCGGATGCGTTTCCCCGGCGCGTCCGGGTCGGTAAGAATGATAATGTCGCGGGTGGTTGATAGGGCAATTAAATAATCAAGCGTTTCTTCAGAAATGGCCGATCCGTTCGTCGTGACGAAATCGGCGTCGATGAATGAGGAAAGAAAATCGACATCCGTTTTGCCTTCAACGACAATCACGGCGTTGGTTTTCATTTGCTTTCTCCAATCTTGCGAAACAAAGCGTGGAAGTTTGTGTGGATTTGTTTGGAAAACCCATCAACCGGCAATCCATGGATTTCGGCTGCCGCGGCAACGATATTCGGGATGTATTTCGGTTCGTTTCTTTTGCCGCGATATGGGGTTGGCGCCATATAAGGCGCATCGGTCTCCACCAGAATGCGGTCGATAGGACATGCCTTTAGACATTCTTTCGGGTTGATGGCGTTTTTGAATGTGATGGGCCCATCGAAACCGAAATACGCACCGAGTTTCGCGAACCGGGCCATCATCTCCGGAGAGCCGCTGTAGCAATGGAGGACAAATCCAGACTCAATCGGATTGGCGGCGATCAAATCATACAAATCTTGCGAGGCGTCTCTGCCATGGATGGTGATTGGGAGGCCCAACTCATTGGCCAAGGCAATCTGACGAACGAACCATTCTTTTTGGGCGGCTTTTGTTTCAGGATCATTTTTCCAATGATAGTCCAACCCAATTTCCCCAATTGCCACCACTTTGTGGTGTTTGGCGAGTTCACGCAGTTTTTCGATGGTCTCCGGCGTTTCGTTTTCATAGTTCTCCGGATGGACCCCGATGGCGGCATACACTTCAGGGAATCGCTCAGAAAGCTCCACCGCCTTTGCGGACGAAGCGTAGTCCCAGCCAACGCAAAGAATTTCTTTGACACCGGCCGCAACCGCGTCGGCAACAACGGATTCGACTTCGTTTAAAAGACCTTCGTCATTCAAATGGCAGTGGCTATCGTAGTATGCTGTCATGTTATTTCCCCACGCAGAAGCGGCTGAAGATCTCATCGGTCAAATCGGTTGTCGCGCCGATGCCGACCAATTCTCTCGCGGTGTTATATGCAGACATCAGGTCGGCGGCGACCAAATCGATCGGGGCTTGGTTCTTGCTGTCCTCAATGGCTTCTTTTAGAAGGAGGTCGATGTTCCGTAACGCGCCAAGTTCGCGGGCGTTGGAAAGGGACGGCAATTCATAAGCCTCTTTCGACAAGCCAAGCGATTCATAGATGGCGTCCAGTAGCGGACCAACTTCTCCTTGAATCGCCGAAACGGCAACGCCTTCAACAGATTCGTTGAGGTCGCGTTTGTTAAAACAAACGATTCTGTGTTTGCCGGCGGTTCTCTCTAGAATCTTTTCATCTTCTTCGGTATTGGGGTTTGTGGCATCCAAAACAACGATAACCAAATCGGCTTCTTCGATTGTTTTCAAGCTGCGTTCGACGCCGATGGATTCCACCAAATCGGTACCTTCGCGGATGCCGGCGGTATCGAGGAACCGGACGGGGACCCCTTTGAGGTTGATTTCGCCTTCGACGATGTCTCTGGTGGTGCCTGGAATATCGGTGACGATAGCTTTGTTTTCGTGAAGCATCGCGTTCAACAAGGACGACTTACCAACGTTGGGGAGGCCGACAATCGCGATATTGATGCCACTTCTGATGATTTTTCCTTCCTCGCCATGGCGAATCAAATCGCACAAGTCGGCGCGGATTGCTTCACAGCGAGCAATAATCGTCTGTTCATTGGCTTCTTCGATATCTTCGTATTCAGGGTAATCGATATTCACTTCAACCAAGGCGAGCAAATCGGCAAGCGACTTCATGATCGGCTCCACCAATTTGCTGGTTTGTCCTTTATAGGACATCATCGCGATTTTTTTCGCTTCTTTGGTTGTCGCGTTGATGAGGTCGTTGATGGATTCGGCCTCAATCAAATCCATTTTGCCGTTGAAGAAACCGCGCGAGGAAAACTCGCCGCGTTCGGCGTAACGGGCGCCTAGAGCAATGTAAGCGGAGATAATCTCGTTGGCGATCAAAGGCGAGCCGTGGCAGCAAATCTCCACCACGTCTTCGCCGGTAAAGGAATTGGGATGCGGATAAGCGATCAAAACGACGTTGTCGATCACTTCGCCGCCAAAGCAGATGTCGCCGACGTAAGAGGCGCGTTTGGTGATGGTTTTAAGTGGTTTGGCGAACAGTTTCTCAGTCAAATCAAAAACGCCATCGCCAGACACTCTGATGAGAGCAAGCGCGCTGATGAGCGGCGGAGTTGCCAATGCGACGATGACGTTGTTCTTTTCCATGGGGGTATTATATACCCAAACTCGGACAATATTTATTCTTTGCGGATTTTGCCGTTCACGGCATGGACGCGGATCGATCCGCCGCGGGTCTTAACAAGACGATTCGCGAAGATGATCGCTTCCTTTTGGGTGTCGAACAAGCGGATGGCTCTTTCGCCACCGGCAAGACGGACCTGCCATTTGCCTTCGGGGTTCTTGGTGATGTGGTAGGTTCTGGCCGCTTTGGGGTTGTCGACGACCTCGGTCTCGGCAGCGATCGGTCTTTCTTTTTCGACTTTCTCTTCTTCGGGAGCGGGCTCTTTTTTCTTGACGAGCTTGAGGATGAATTTCTTCACGACCGGTTCCGGTTTGAGCGCACGCTTGCGGGCGGCGTTGCGGATGGCGAGAAGGATGAGGGCGAGCAAGAGACCGGAGAGGATCCAGCCGGCGAACCAGATGAGAATGACCCACCAGGCGATGCCGCCAAAGTTAAACATATACCACTGTCTTTCGGCGGTGTTGTCGGGTCTTAACCAGAAGAACAAAGAGGCAACGGCCACCCAGCCGGCACCGATGAGAAGGCCGAACCAGATGGTGCGTAAGCGAAGTTCCGGCTCAAGGTCGAAGCCAAGGAATTTAACTAAAGTTAAAACAGGAATGATGATACCAACGAATAACGGGCCCGAGACATGGAGGATGGCCGCCCAATTCGCTTCCGATCCTTCTTTGAGGATGGTGGTGTTCAAACCAAGGGCATAGATGATGGCCATCGCGGCCGCGACAGCGCCGAGCAAGGCGAAGACGCCGATGGCTTTCGGGGTCGGTCTTCCGTTGAGGTGGTTTTTGTGATTGAGGCTCCAGGCATCCGAGACCATTTTGATCAAGGACACAAGGCCGATGCCAATCGCTAAATCAAATTGGACGAATTTGAAGGGCACGTGCCACGAACCGACGGCATAAGACGGATTCGTCACGTTGGGGTTTGGGACCCAACCCATATAGGTATTGAGGGCCACCCAAACAACACAAAGCACGATTAAAATGTCGAGAATCAACGACACAACGTATCTGGCTTTTCTCATACTTTCCTCCGCTGATTGAAAGATTGTTCTAAATAAGTATAAGAACGACGGGCCTCTTTACAAAGAGGGAATTCGATTTTGGTTCGTTTTACCGCCAATGAACGCATTGGTGGCATAAAAAGAAAAAGGCCATAAGGCCTTTATTCTACATAGAAGATGTTGACGGCGCGTTCGTTTCCTTCGCCTGAGGATTCGGTTTTGATGTGCTCGCGACCTGTAAGGGTGTTGTGCACGATCCTTCTCTCGTCCGGGGTCATTGGGTCGAGTTGAACCGGGTATTTGGTGCGAATGACTTCGTCGGCGGCCCGTTTCGCCAAGTAAGCGATGCGGGAGTATTTGTCTTCTTTGTAACCGCCGGCGTCGACGAGGACGCGGTAGCGGTGACGGAAGTGGTTGGAGATCGCGAGGCGGGCGAGCTCGTTGAGCGCCTGGAGGGTCCGGCCCGCTTTGCCGATGAGGACCGGGTTGCGCTTCGAATCGACGCTGATGTGGATGATGCCATCTTCGATGGTGCTGGAAGTGGTGACTTCGATGCCCATCGCCCCGATGATTTTTTGGAGATATTCTTCGCCGTAGGCGGCCGCGTCTTCGATGGTGAAGACGACGATCGTGGCTTTTTTGGAGAAGACACCCCTCTTTTCTTCGACGACCTTATAAAGGAGTTTGTCTTCGGTGACTCCGAGCTCGAGACATGCATCTGTAATGCATTCTTCGATTGATTTATTCGTATATTCTTTCATTGCTGTTTATTTCCTTTTCTTCTTGGCCTTGGCGGCGTTGATGGATTGGATGATCAGGGTCTGGGCGACAGAAATAACGGCGCCGATGGCCCAATAAACACCCATTGCCGAAGGTAGGGTCAAACCCATGACCGCGGTGATAACGAACATGAACCAACCAACGGTTTTCATCGTGTTCTGGCTCTTGTCCTGCGCGGGGTTGGCGGTAAGTTTGGATTGCTTTTTCGTGCGTCTCTTTGCGAGCCACTGCGGGAGCTTCATCGCCACGAACTGCGAACCAACCATGATGATGAAGAGGATGACGGCGGTCCACCAACCGTGGTCGTTGAGATACCACTTACCACTGAAGTCCAAGAAGGTCTTGGAGATGGTGTCAGAAAGGTGAAGACCCAAAACCGAACCGGTGGACAAGGCGGCGCTTCCGCGGAAGGCGCCCCACACACCGATGAAGATCGGGAATTGGATGATCATGAAGAGAATGGAGGAGAATGGGCTCACTTTGTTGCGTTTGTAAAGCGCGTTCATCTCCTGCGACATGCGCATTTTCTGCGAACGATTCTCGTTGCTGTTTGGATATTTGGCTTGGATTTTGCTGATTTCCGGTTGCAAAAGCTGCATCTTCTGCTGATCCAACGTTCCTTTGAATGTGATGAGCAAGATGATGACGCGGACGAGGATCGTGACCAAAACGAGGGCAAGCAACTGGCCGGCACCGCTTAGGGTCGGGTCGAACGCGTTCGCGGTCTTGTCAAGCAACGCCGCGACGGGGTAAGAAATCAGGCCGGCGAAGAAGCCTTGCTTCCAGGCGTATTTCCAGGACTTGTATTCGATGTTGACGCTCCAGTCCTTATTGGCGCCATAGGCGCCATATTGACGGCCTTCGACCGTGGTGATGCAGCTGCTGATGCTGCTGATCTGTCTGTTGACCGCGGTTTTGTAGGCGGCATAGAAGTCGGCGGACGGGCTGCCACCCAAACCAAGGTCGGCGTCATCGGACGCGCGGCATTCGCTCACCCAGCGATCGAGATTGCTATAGAGGGTCGGCTCGCCGATGGTGTCATCTAAGCCTAAGAATTTGAGATAACCGAAGTTTCTCAAAATGGAGTCGGGGTTGATGGTGGTTCCTTCGCCCCCGTTGCAGTCGGGCTCGGTGTACGCGTTGATTTGCGCAGCCGTGACCGTGGCGGTGCTCACGCCGGCGGCCGCGATGGCGGCATCGAGGACTTTTTGGTCAATGGTCTTCCAGAACGTTTGCGTCGGAACGACGTAACCGCTGCTGATGGCCGAAGAAATCGTCGAATTCAGTAAGGCTGCTTTTTTAGCAGCGAAATTTCCGGTGTTGTCGACCGGAATGTAGGCGTACAACGTCGCGTTGTCGCCATAAACTTGCCAGGCAAACGGCGCGTAGTCCGCGGGGACGTCCGCTTGGTCGCAATAAACCGTGACGCCTTGCTCATAGGCGTAGGCAATATGGGATTTGTCCACGTCAGAGCAGAAGTTTGCGGAGCAACCAGATAAAGCGAGGATGCCGAAAACGGCTACCGCACCGAGCAAGATTTTCGTCTTTCTCTTATTTTTCAATGTTTTGCTCTCCGATTGATTTGAAGGCGGCGAACAGCTCTTTTTTGATTTCATCAAACATCGGTGGTTTATATTCCGGCCGAATCGTGATGATGATATCAAGGGGTAGGTCCTTGGGAAGAGCTTCGTCGCAGATCGCGCGAACCTGTCGCTTGATCTTTACGCGATCAACCGCGCCACCGTTGCGCTTCCCGACGGATATGCCAACACGGGCGATACGCTCTGGCCTTTGCGAGAAGTAAACGTTGGTGAGTTGGCCGCGGACGCAATTGTGTTGATGAATGATGTCGGTGAATTCTTGGTGTTTTTTGACGCGATTGACACGTTTCATGCTTTGATTAGTCAGCTAATTTCGCTCTTCCTTTGGCGCGGCGGGCGGCAATGATTTTGCGGCCGCTGTTGGTTGCCATTCTAGCGCGGAAACCCGCTTTGTTGGCATGTTTGATCTTTGAGGGTTGGTAAGTCTTTTTCATAATTTTCCTCCGAGGTTAACGAACCATGCGGGTAGATTATAGTTTTTTGTGTCCGCGCAAGCAAACACAAATGCGTGTGTGCGAGGCTTTTGTGGGTGGTTTTTGGTGTTGGTGCACAATCATGTTATCCACATTAAACAAAAAGGTGGCCAATGACCTTGTTTTTCACAAAATGTGTTTTGTTGTGTGGAAAACTTTGGTGGATAAGTTGTTTTTCTTTAGTATTTATCGATTGTTTTTGTGTTTGTTTGGCTTTAAATACAATGTGTTGGTATGTGGTTTTCCACAATCGGCGTTGTTTTGGTTATCCACATAGATTTATGTTTTTGGTGTTGAAAGTTAGTGAAAGGTTTTGGGGGTTGTGGTATGTTTTCCCCATGAGCAAAAGCGTTAGTCAAATCGTTGCGGCCTGGGACCGCGCCCTGATCGTCATCCGGGAATCTGATGTCGACCGCGTTGTTTATGATTCCTTCTTCAGTCACACCTACGTCGATTCGTGGACCGATGACGAAATTCGCATCGTTGCCGGATCTGAGTTGGGTTGTGAAATCCTATCCAAAAACTATCTTGGTTTGGTTCGAAAGGCCCTCGGACCAGATCTTGGTCCAGCTACGAAAATCACCTTTGTTTATGGGGGTGAAAATCAAGAAAATAACGAAAAAGGCCCGCAAAACTTCTCTCTATTTTCAGATTCTTTCATCAATGAGAACCACACTTTCGAGACTTTTGTCACCGGCCAAGGCGACGCCAACCTCGAGGCGATGCAAGCCGCTTTGACTGTGGCTGACGCCCCGGGCGGCCTTTATAACCCGTTATTTTTGTTTGGTGATTCCGGTCTAGGAAAAACGCACCTTCTGCACGCCGTCGCGAACCGGATTCTTTCAAAAAACCCAAAAACCAGAGTCCTTTACGTCACCGCGGACGACTTCTTTGATGTTTATATGAATTTCGCGAAGAGCGAGGAGCGCGGCGGAAGCTTAAAAGATTTCTTCCGACGCGAGGTCGACGTTCTTTTGGTCGACGACATCCAGTTCTTCTGCTCCAAGATTAAGACGCAAGACGCTTTCTTCACTGTTTTCCAGACTTTGTATAACGCCGGGAAGCAGATCGTCCTCACCGCAGACCGTCATCCGGGGCAGTTAAACGGCATGGATGAGCGCCTTAAAACCCGCTTCTCGCAAGGGCTTGCGGTCCAGGTATACCGCCCAACCCCCGAATATATGGTCAAAATCGCTCGGAGGAAGGCAATTTCTGCGGGTTTTGATCCGTCGGAAATTTCCCCCGAGGTATTCGCGTTTTTTGCGGAGCGGTTTTCCACAAGCGTCCGTGAATTAGAGGGCGCGGTGAACAAACTCAGCAATTATGTGAAGACTTTTGGCGTGATGGGCCCAATCGATTTGGGCGTTGCCATCGAGGCCGTGAGCCCGTTATTGGACTCAAAAGCCGAGGGAACCGTCGTCTCGGCGAGCAAAATAGCGGGAATTGTGGCGGAACATTACGGTTTTACCAAAGACATTTTGTTTGGCAAGAGCCGCGTCGCGCAAATCGCCGTTGCCAGGCACGTCGCCATGTACCTTTGCCGCGAGATCCTTGGTATGCCATATAAGAAAATCGGCGAAACTTTCGGTGGCAGAGATCACGCGACCGTCATGAACGGTGTACAAAATGTGGAAAAGTCCTTGGCGGAAAACCCACTCGAGGCCAAGGTGGTCGGAGACCTCAAATCCGAAATTGAAGAAAAATTGAAAAAACAACCTATCTAAAAGATAGGTGTTTGTGTTAAGATAATCGGTGTGGTCGCGGGGTTCCGTGGAGTTATCAACATATCCACCGCCCCTTATCATTATTATTAATTAAAAAAGAGAAAAGAAAGAAGGGTAATGTATGCGCTTCACCATCAACACAGAATTGTTCGTTAAGGGTCTGTCTATCGCCGGTCGTGCGGTTGCCGCCAAGTCCGCCAACCCGATTCTTTTGTCCGTCAAACTAGAGGTTTCCGGAAAGGGCCTTTCGATCACCGGCACCAATAGCGAGATCTCGATTTCGACGACGATTCCGAACACCGTTGATGGCCGCGAGGTTCTCAGAAACACCTCTTTGGGCACCGCTTTGATTCAGGCGCGACTCCTTACCGACGTCATCCGCCGCATCGACAGCGCCGAGGTCACCGTCGAAATCATCGATGGCACCATCGCCAAGATCGATGACGGAAAGAGCTCCTTCAAACTCTTCTGCATGGGTGGCGACGAATACCCCGATATCGACTTCGCCCTCGAAGGCCGCTCCTTCACGATTCCGGCGACCGTTCTTTCCGAAATCGTTGACCAAACCGCGTTTGCCGCTTTGTCAAAGGATGGAAAACCCATCCTTACCACCATCAACCTCAAGGGCGACGGTGAACACCTGGTTGCCACCGCAACCGACTCGGCCCGTCTTTCCAAGAAGGTGATTGAGACCGACGCCGGCGCCAACATCTCTTGCAACGTCCCGGCGAAAGTCCTTGCCGAGATCGTCAAACTTCCGGATCCCAGAGACTCCGTCGAGATCTCCGTCGATGCCGATCGCGCCGTGTTCGTTTTCGGCAACACCGTCGTCGCCTGCCGTTTGATCCCGGGCGACTACCCCGTTTCCGCAAACATCATCCCCACCACCTTCAGCTATTTCCTCGAGGTCAATTCGCACGAAATCCTTTCCGCGATCGAAAGGCTTTCCGTTTTGTCCGTCGGCGTCGCCCCGGTCGTTAAGCTCTCGATGTCCGAAAAAGGCGTTGAGGTGTCCAGCGGCTATTCGCAAACCGGTTCGGGCGTCGAGCGCATCAACACCTTCCAGTACGAGGGCGAGCGCCTTGACATCGCCTTCAACAGCACCTTCGTCTACGAGGCCATCCGCGCCCTCGGCGGAGAGGACGTCAGCTTCTCCTTTATCGGCGAAATGAAACCCTTCGTTATCCGCAACCCGAACGATGAAAGCGCCGTTGAGCTCATCACCCCGATGAGGACCCGCTAAAAAACGCTCAAAAACCGCTCTAGGAACGCAAAAAAGCGTTCCTTTTTTTACTACATAGTAGTAAAATCATCTTGGGGCCCTTTCGCCCGTCTTTGACTATGAAAAACGAATTTGCCATCACAACCGAATTCATCACCCTCGGACAGCTGCTCAAGTTGGCCGACGTTATCGGAAACGGCGGTGAGGCAAAAACCTTCCTGGCAACCCACGAAGTCATCGTCAACGGCGAACCCGACAACCGTCGCGGCCGCAAACTCCGGCCGGGCGACCGGGTCGAGATCCCCGCTCTCCACAAGGAGCTCGTCGTCCGATGATCCTCGAGTCGCTGCGCCTGTCCAATTGGCGGAATTACGAAGCGACCACCGTTTCTCCCGGACCGAAAACCAACCTCGTCGTTGGGGTCAATGGCGCAGGAAAAACCAACTTGGCCGAAGCGATTTATTATCTATCGATCGCGCGGAGCTGGAGGGGATCCGACGACAAACGCCTCATAAGGGATGGCGCGCCGTCGTGCTATGTCGAGGGGGTGTTCCGCAAAGGCGGACGAACCCGCAGGGTCGGCATCGAGATATCGGCGGCCGGCAAAAAGGTCCTCATCGACGATAAGCCCATTCGGCGAACCACCGATTTGGCGGCGGTCGCCAACGTCCTGGCCTTCTCGCCAACGGACGTCCCGCTGTTCTCCGGCCCACCAGCCGACAGAAGGGCGTTCTTGGACCTCGCGATCGGAAGAGAAAACCCCGCCCACCTTAAGGAATTGAGCCGAGTCGCCCAAATCCTTAAGGAAAGGAACGCCGCCCTTAAATCGGAGTTCCGAAACGATGGGTATGTCGAAGTCCTGACCAACGAGCTCATCGCCGCGGAAAAACCCGTCGTGCTGCGCCGACAAGCGTACGTTGGGCGCTTAATCCCGGCCGTGCGCCGCGTGGCCGATAAGATCTTCGGCCGCGAAAGACCCATCGACATCGTCTACCAACCCTTCCTCGACCCCGGAAACGGCTACGAGGAAGCGGCGAAAGCCCTCTATCGCGACACGCTTGAGGGCGATTACGCCCGCGGAACCACCGCGCAAGGCGTTCACAAAGAAGACTTCCGCGTTATGCTTGACGGCCTAGACGTCGGCGGCCGCGGAAGCCAAGGCGAAAACCGGATATTATCCCTCGCCTTGCATCTCGCCCCATTCTTCCTCATCGAAGACGAGGCGGACAAACCGATTGTCGTGCTCGATGACGTATATAGCGAACTCGACGAACAACACGCGGAGGGCCTGACCGCAATCCTTGAAGAACTCGGTCAGGTGTTCATCACCGCGACAAACAAAACCATCAGCGGCGCCTCGGTTATCGAGGTGGCCGATCACAAAGCCATTAGGAGGGAATGATATGGCAGAAGAAAAGATCACCGAAGAACTTCTCCAAGCCGCGAAGGAAAGCGGGGTTACGAGAGCCTCTTTGGAAGAAGAAGACAAGTTCCAGTACAACAACCTGAAACTTGGCGACGATCAAAAGATCGAAAAAGCGGACGCGGAATACACCGCGGAAAACATCCAGGTTTTGGAAGGCCTCGAGGCCGTCCGTAAGAGACCCGGTATGTACATCGGCACCACCGCGGGCCCTGGTTTGCACCACCTAGTTTGGGAAATCGTCGACAACTCGATCGACGAGGCGTTAGCCGGCTACTGCACCCACATCGAAGTGGTCATCAACCCCGACAACAGCATCACCGTTTCCGACGACGGTCGTGGTATCCCTGTCGACACCGTCAAGAAATCTGGCCTTTCAGGCGTTGAAACCGCGTACACAATCCTGCACGCGGGCGGCAAATTCGGCGAAGGCGGCGGTTATAAAGTCTCCGGCGGTTTGCATGGCGTTGGCGCCTCGGTCGTAAACGCGTTGTCCAAACGGTGCGAAGTCACCGTTAAGAAAGACGGTGGCGTCTATCGTTGCCTCTTTGAGAATGGCGGCAAAATCAAGAAACACCTCACCAAGATCGCTTCTTGCCCGGTCGATGAGCACGGAACCTCCGTTACCTTCTTGCCGGACCCCGACATTTTCACCGAAACCACCACTTACAATTACGAAACGATCAAGAACCACCTTCGCCAGATGGCTTTCTTGAATGGCGGCGTCAAAATTTCCCTCACCGACGCCCGTCCCGAGACCCCGGTTGGAGAGACCTTCCTCTTCAATGGCGGTATCCGCGAATACGTTTCGTTCATCAACAGCCACAAACTTCCGATAAATAACGAAGTTATTTACTGCTCCGGCGCCGAAGAGGTTACCCTCTTAAGCGGCGCTCGCGAGAAGATTTACGCCGAGGTTTCGATGCAGTGGGCCGACTCCTACAGCACCGACGGCGTTTACAGTTTCTGCAACAACATTTCCACCAAAGAAGGCGGCACTCACGTCGAAGGTTTCAACCTCGCGCTGAACCGCATAATCAACGATTATGCGAGGTCCTTCAAATTCCTTGATGAGAAGGATGCGAACTTCACCACCGATGACTGCCGCGAAGGTTTGACCTGCGTTATCTCGGTCAAGCATCCAAACCCCCAATATGAGGGACAAACGAAGACAAAACTCGGAAATTCCGAGGTTCGTAAGATCGTCAGCACCATCGTTGGTGCCCAATTCAAAGAATATTTGCTTGAGCATCCGGGCGAAGCGAAGCTCATCATGGAGAAGATCAAAGTCGCCAGCAAGAGCCGCATCGCCGCGCAGGTTGCTCGCGAAAAGACCAGAAAGTCGCCGCTTGAAATCACGACGCTTCCTGGCAAATTGGCCGACTGCTCCAGCAAGGATCCCGAAAAGTGCGAACTTTACATCGTTGAGGGCAACTCCGCTGGCGGCTCCGCCAAAACCGGCAGAGACCGCGAAACCCAAGCGATCCTTCCGCTTCGCGGAAAAATCTTGAATGTCGAAAAAGCGCGCGAAGAGAGAATCTTCAAGAACGCCGAAATCGGCAACATGATCACCGCGATCGGCGGCGGCATCCGCGAGAACTTCGATGTCAGCAAAATCCGTTATCACAAAATCGTCATCATGACCGATGCTGACGTTGACGGTGACCACATCCGCATCTTGCTGCTCACCTTCTTCTATCGCTTCATGAGACCGCTTGTTGACCAAGGTTATATCTATATCGCCCAACCGCCGCTCTATAAGATCGAGTGGAAAGGCCAGCCGTATTACGCCTATAACGACGCCCAACTCGAACAGTTGAAGAAACAGCTCCAACTCAAGCCGGGCTACCCGTTCCAGCGTTATAAAGGTCTTGGTGAAATGGACCCGCAACAACTTTGGGAAACCACCATGGATCCAAAGGTCCGCAAGATGATCCGCATCACCAACGAAGACGCAATTGCTGCCGAACAAGCGTTCAGCGACTTGATGGGCGACGAAGTCGAACCACGCAAGGCGTTCATCTCTGAAAACGCGAAATTCGTGCAAAACCTTGATATTTAAGGAGGAAAGACAGTGGAAAACGAAGAAAAAAAGATCGAAGAAGTTGTTGAAAACGAAGACAACACCAACCTCGACGAACGTTATAACGACAAAGTCGACACCTCCGCCACGGCCGGCATCATCCCCGGACTCACCGACCGCGATGTGACCTCGGAAGTCAAAACCGCCTTCCTCAGTTACTCGATGTCCGTCATCGTTTCGCGCGCCATCCCCGATGTCCGCGACGGTTTGAAGCCCGTTCAGCGCCGCATCATCTATGGCATGGACGAAGCTGGCATGCAGCCGAACAAACCCCACAAGAAATCCGCCCGTATCGTCGGTGACGTCATGGGTAAATATCACCCCCACGGCGACTCCGCCCTCTATTTGACTCTCGCTCGTATGGCGCAGCCGTTCTCCCTCCGTTATCCCTTGGTTGACGGCCACGGAAACTTCGGCTCCATCGATGGTGACGAACCCGCCGCCATGCGTTACACCGAAGCGAGAATGAATCGTCTCGCCGTCGAGATGGTCCGCGACATCGAGCAAGACGTTGTCGACTTTGTCGACAATTATGATGGTTCCGAAAAAGAGCCGGCCGTCTTGCCGTCCCGTTTCCCAAACCTCGTCGTCAATGGTTCCGAGGGCATCGCGGTTGGCATGGCCACCAACATGGCGCCGCACAACCTCACCGAAACGATCAACGCCACGATCGCTTTGGCCCGCAACCCCTCGCTGACCCCGTTGGAGATCATGCAGAATTACATGCCGGGCCCGGACTTCCCGAGTGGCGGCACGATTTTGGGCCGCAAAGGCATTCTTGATGCCTACACCACCGGCACCGGTTCGATCGCCATCCGTTCGAAATATCACATCGAAGAGATGGACAACGGCAAGAGCCGCATCATCGTCACCGAGATTCCTTACCAGGTTAACAAATCGGCGATGATCGAGAATATAGCGCAACTTGTGCGTGATAAAGAGATCGAAGGCATCACCGACATCCGCGACGAATCGAACAAAGAAGGCATCCGCGTTGTCATCGAAATCCGCCGCGATTGCATCCCCGAAGTCGTTGCCAACAACCTTCTTAAGAGAACGCAGCTCCAAATCAACTTCGGCATCATCAACCTCTGCTTGGTCGATGGCGCCCCGAAGATCCTCAACATCTGCGAGCTTCTCAATAACTACATCGACTTCCAGGTCTCCGTTTTAACCCGGCGCACTCAGTATCGTTTGAAGAGAGATTCCGACCGCGACCACATCGTCGTCGGCTTGATCTCCTGCCACGACAATATCGATGATGTCATCCACATCATCCGTTCGTCCAAAAACGACGAAGAGTCCGGCGCGAGACTTTACGAAGCCTTTGGCTTCGATGAGCCGCAGGTTCAGGCGATTCTCGCCATGACCCTCCGCCGCTTGCAAGGCCTTGAACAGGATAAACTCCAGGCCGAGCATGCCGCCCTCACCGCCGCCATCGCCGAATACAACCGCTTGCTTTCCGCCCGCGAGAACATCATCGACTTGCTCATCCAAGAGCTCGAAGAAACCCGCGATCGCTTCGGCGACAAGCGTCTTACCGAAATCAGCGACGAAGCCGCTTCCATCGACAACGAAGACCTTCTCCCGCAAGAAGACATCATCGTCGTCCTTACCAAGAACGGTTATATCAAGAGAATGTCCGACGACACCTTCCGCACCCAGAATCGCGGCGGCCGTGGCGTCAAAGGCATCACCACCGGCGGAAACGACATGGTTTCGCTCATCGTCCACACCAAAACCCACACCGACTTGCTCTTCTTCTCGAGCTTCGGCGCGGTCTATCGGATGAGAGGCTATCAAATCCCCGACGCTTCGCGCGACAGCAAGGGCATCCCGGCGATCAACCTCCTCAACCTCGACCAGGAAGAAAAGATCGTCAGCATCCTCGCTTGCGACGATTATCCTGCTGACAATTATCTCTTCTTCGTCACCGTCAATGGCGTCGTCAAGCGCGTCAGTCTTGACCAATTCGCCTTGATCCGTTCTAACGGCAAACGCGCCCTGTCGCTTCGCGACGGAGATGCGCTTCTCGCCGTAAAGAGAACCGATGGCAACTCCATCATCTCCCTTGCTTCCAGCAACGGAAAGGTTTGCTCGTTCAACGAAAACGAAGTCCGTGCGATGGGCCGTGATGCCGCCGGCGTCAAGGGCATGAACCTTGATGATGGCTCGCACCTCGTCGACGTGACCGGTTCGATGGACGGCCAGAAGATCCTCGTCCTCTCCGACAGGGGTTTGGGCAAGATCAGCTATGCCGCCGACACCGAAGTCACCCTCGAAGACGGAACGACCCGCCACTACGATGGCTATCGTTTGACCTCTCGTGGCACCAAGGGCGTCATCACTCTCAAGACCGTCGCAAAGGGCGGCCAACTCTGCGCGATGAGGGGCGTGAATGGCGACGAAGACCTTATGGTCATCACCAACAAAGGCATCGTCATCCGCATGCCGATCAGCCAGATCAAGATCGCTGCGAGAAACACCCAAGGCGTCAAGATCATCAATCTTGAGAACAACCAAAAGGTTGCCGCCATCACCATCCTTCCGCACGAGGAAGACCTCCCCGAAGAGGAATTCGAAGAGCCGGAGCCTGAAGAGGCCGAACCGGTTGTTGAAGAAGTCGTCACCCCTGACGAAATCGAATAATCATGACAAAACCCCTTGTTCGCATCGATCCGAAGCTTGAATTCGGCGAAATTGGCTGGCTGCGCCACGCCTTATCAAAGGCGTTTGCCACCACCAGCCAATCGTTTGCGGACGGGGTTTGTCATTGTTTGACCCCAAATGATTTGGGGGCCGCCCTAAAGGCCAAAAGAAAGCATAAACGCATCGTCGTCAGCGCCTTCTACTGCGAAGCCACCAAAGGCGGCAACTTCCTAAAGAAGACCAACGACGGTTGGGTCTTGACCAAAAAAGCCAACCGTTTGTTGAGAATCGCAGACGCCATCACCGTTCCATCGGAAGCGATGAAAATCTGGTTCAGGGAATTCCATATTCAAACCCCGATTGTCGCCCTTCCCCCACCATCCGACCGATCAACCTATCTAAAGGTATCGCCCGACGAGTCCGCGGCCTTCCGCCGCTACGTCGGAATCGACGTCAAGGAACCTTACTTCCTGGGCCGGACGAAAAGCGACAAAAAGACGCTGGCGTTACTGGGATCGCTCGGAGCGAATCTCCCCAAACACAAATTCGTGTTTGTTGTCTATGACAACACGGCGCGGAGAATCCGTGCGTTGAAACGGCGCCTTCCCAACAACGTGCTGCTAACGGCCGAGCTCCCCGCCGGCCTTGCGCACGCCGCGATCAAAGACGCATCCGCCTACATCTCCATCACTGGCATCCGCCCCGACTTCGTCTATGCGAATGAAGCGGCAGTCGCCGGCGTGCAGATCTTCGCGTATGGCGAAAAGGCGTTGCCCCCGTTCATTATTGGTGGCAAAACCGGATGCGTCGACACCGATCCGCAAAGCTTCTTCAGCCACCTTAACTCATGGATGCTGAAGGAGATTCCGCCCACCGTCCAGCAAGCCGCCTACTACACGGCACCATCCACTTATAAAAACACCGGCCAAGAGCTCATTGCCCTATATCGGCCGAGAAAAGGAGAATGACATGATTGATCCAAAATTAATCGAAGAACAACCTCAATTTGTTCAAGAAGCCCTTGCTAAAAAAGGATACTCCTTTGATCCATCCGAATTGATTGGCCTGTTCCAAAAACGCAGAGCGTTGCTTAAAGTTGTCGAAACCAGCAAAGCCGAACAAAACAAACTGACCGCCACCGTCCCCCAAGTTAAGAAAGAGGGCGGCGATGTTCAATCGATCTTTGCCGAGGTCCGTCGTTTGGCGGCCGAAAGCAAAGAGGCTCAAGCCGAATTAACCGAAACCGAAGATAAGATTCAGAAAGCGATCGAAGTTCTCCCGAACTTGCCGGATCCCGATCTTGTCGGCGGAGAAAAAGAGAACAATCGCCCGATCTATCATTTCGGCGAAGAACCGAAATTCGAGGGATTTGTGCCAAAAGATCATGTCGAATTGGCCGAATCGCTCGGTCTTGTCGACTACAAGAGAGCCGCTAAAATCTCCGGAAGCGGAACCTGGATGTACACCGGCCTCGGCGCCCGCCTCGAATGGGCCCTTCTCAACTATTTCATCGCTTCGCACCTTGCCGACGGGTATACCTTTATCCTTCCGCCGCACCTGCTTAACGAAAAATCCGGTTTCACCGCCGGCCAGTTCCCCAAATTCAAAGAGGACGTTTTCTGGCTTGACGGTACCGAACCCCGCAAGTTCTTGCTGCCGACCGCGGAAACCGCGCTCGTTAACATCCACCGCGACGAAATTCTTTCCTTGGATGAGCTTCCCAAGAAGTATTTCGCCTATACTCCGTGCTATCGCCGCGAAGCCGGCAGCTACCGCACCGAAGAACGCGGCATGATCCGCGGCTATCAATTCGACAAAGTCGAAATGGTTCAATATACTACCGCCGAAGGCAGCGATGCCGCCTTTGAAGAACTTGTGCACAAAGCCCAAAAACTCGTTGAAGGATTGGGCCTCTGCTATCAAGTGGATAAATTGGCCGCCGGCGATTGCAGCGCCTCTATGGCCCGAACTTATGACATTGAGGTTTTCATTCCCTCCATGCACATTTACAAAGAAGCTTCGAGCGTTTCTAACGCTCGCGATTATCAGGCGCGCCGCGGCATGATCCGTTATCGCGACGAAAACGGTAAGGTTCGTTTCTGCCACACATTGAACGGATCTGGTTTGGCCACCAGCCGCATCCTTCCGGCGATTCTGGAGCAATTCCAGCAAGCCGACGGATCGGTTTTGATCCCCGAAGCCCTGCAACCGTATATGGGTGGGCTTAAGGTGCTCAAACCAGTCGCGAAAAAATAACTTCGCTGTATAATATAATAGCCATCGCGAGGAGAAGGTGAGGAACCGGGTCAGGTCAGGGATGAAGCAGCCCTAACACATCGGCCCCTGTGCGGTGGTTTTTTGTTACAATGTTTTCGCATGGAAGACGAAAGATTCATGAAAGAGGCCTTGTTGGAGGCCCAAAAAGCGTTCGCCAAAGGCGAGGTTCCCGTTGGCGCGGTCGTTGTCTATGAAGGGCAAATCGTGGGCCGCGGTCACAATCAAAGAGAATCGGGTCTCGATATCTCAAGCCACGCCGAGATCGAAGCGATGAAAAACGCCGCCAAAACCCTTGGCCGGTGGAATCTTTCGGATTGCACGCTTTATGTCACCTTAGAACCTTGTTTGATGTGCGCCGGAGCAATCCTTCAAAGTGGTTTATTCCGTGTTGTTTATGGCGCCGAAGACGAACAAATGGGCGCGATATGTGCTAATTATCACGTCTTTGACGCTCCGTCAGCGAAGTCTCGCCCTTTGGTGAGCCGCGGCGTTTGCTCCAAAGAATGCGCCGATCTTCTTCAACAATTTTTTGTCAGTCTCAGAGAAAAGTGAGATTTTACCTATCAAAAAATAGGTAAAACATTGTTTATATAGTGTATAGTTTTCCTATGCTTGAACTTAGGAACATCACGAAAGACTACTACGTAGACAAGAACCCGGTTCCTGCGATCAAAGGGGTTTCCCTTTGTTTTGCCGATTCCGGTTTTGTCTCCATCCTCGGCCCCTCTGGCTGCGGAAAAACAACCCTTTTAAACCTCATTGGTGGGTTGGATCATTACACGGAAGGCGACTTGCTGATCGACGGGAAAACCACGAAAGAATTCACCGATTCTGAATGGGATGCCTATCGAAACGAAAAGGTTGGGTTTGTTTTCCAAACCTACAACCTTATCCCCCATATGTCGGTTGTCGCCAACGTGGAAACCGCCCTTACCCTGAACGGTGTTCCTAAAGCCGAACGTCGCAAAAGAGCCCTTGAAGCATTAGCCTCCATGGGCCTAACCGAAGAAGCGAATAAAAAACCGAATCAGCTTTCTGGTGGCCAAATGCAGCGCGTTGCTTTGGCCCGCGCCGTCGTGAACAAACCGAAAATCATCTTGGCCGACGAGCCTACCGGCGCCCTCGACAGCGTTACCTCCGTTCAAGTTATGGATATCTTAAAAGAGATGTCCAAAGACCGATTGGTCATCATGGTAACTCACAATAGTGAGTTGGCTGATACTTATAGCGACCGAATCATCAAAATGAAAGATGGTTTGGTGACTGACGACAGCAACCCAATGACCATTGGTGAAGAAGTTGCTGGCAAAGAGATTACCAAGAAAACATCCATGAGTTTTTGGACCGCGTTGCGGAGCTCTTGGGGCAACATCCGAACCAAAAAAGGCCGCACGATTTTGACTTCCGTTGCCTCCTCCATCGGTTTGATCGGCGTGGCGCTTGTTTTATCCGTGAGCAACGGTTTCTCTCGTTATATCGCCAACGTTGAGCGCAGCGTCGCTTCTGCCGTCCCCGTTTCCGTTACGCCAATCACTTATTCGTACGCAGCCGATTACACCGGGCCCGGCGAACAATATCCCGACACCAAATACGTGAATGTTTATGATTCGTCGTCCTCCATCATTGCGGTCCACCAAAACAAATTCACCCAGGAATATTACGATTATCTGAACGACTTGCTCGTTGACCCCAAAAAGAAAGAATGGGTTAGTTCTTTGTTGTTCAATCGCATTAACCAAGACTTCCATCTCTTAACGAGAACCGGCGATTATATCATGCAGCTGAATCAATATCGGTCCGCCGGCGTTGTTGGCAATGTCGTTGGAAGCGTTACCGGCTTACCGACGTATATTTTCCATGAACTGTATGGTTCCGATTCCGATCTTCGTGAATGGTATGACGTCATCGAAGGGAAGCTACCCACCGCCAAAGACGAAATCGTTTTGATCGTCGACCGTTATAACCAAGTCGATGCATCCACGCTGAGCGCTCTCGGTTATTTCGATCCCGATAACACCCTTAAACCCAAGGAAATTTCCTTTGAGGACATCATGGCGAAAACCTACAAGGTTTATCGTTCCGTTGACTGGTTTGGGAACGATGAATACAAAACCCTGTCGAAATCTGTTTATCAAATTGATCGTTTCAATACAGATACGTTCCAATTAGAAGGAACAACCACCACCCAAGACCTCCATTATTTCCAAAGGACGCATGGTTTTGGCGAAGTGTATTCGCACGACGAGCTTTACCACCCCTTAGAGCTTAAGGTCGTCGGCATCATCCGTCCAAGCCCATCGACTTATATCAACCTGATGCCCACTTCTTTGGGCTACACCACCGCCCTAAAGGATTGGATCACCGCCGACGGAACTGACGACCCCGACCCTGCAAAGGCGGCAGCCAACGCCGAGCTCGACGTCAGAATTAAAGAAGCGGCGGCAACAAACGTTTATCTTTCGGCGCCAGACGCTTTCGACGACGAAGATGGTTTGGCTTCCATCAACCGCTATTTCAATGAGGCCAACGCGAAAGGCCGTGATGATCTGCACACCCTTAAAGAGATCCTTGATATGATTAGAAACGGTGAGGTTTCGGCTCTAGCCGAAGAGGATACCGCGAAGATTACGACATTCATCACCGGTCTCGCCTCGTCCTTGTCTTCGTCCTTGGGTTATTGCACTTATTGGGCGGACAAAGATAACGACAAACCAAACCGCACAAATCTCAATGGTTTCTTGACCAACGCCCAAAAAGTGGGGGCCGATTTGAAACAGGAGAAGGTGAATGTCCCGACTGCCCCTGCGGCCATTGCCGCCGCCTTTGCCAAATATGGCGGGATCGATGGTTTTGCGAACAACGCCATCCCAACCTTCTTCAATACGCTGGGTGACTTGGCACGTACGGCCGCCAACGCAATCGACTATTTGGCTCTGATGAACCAATTCGCGGTTGTTTCATCCATCCTTATCTTCCCATCCAGTTTGACGACGAAAGACGCCTTGTTGGAATACTTGGATGCCTTTAACCACTACAACAACGACCCAACTTATGACCTCAAACCAGAAGAGGAACGAATTTACTATTCGGACATCATGGGCACCTTCACCGATTCGATTAGCATCATGATTGAGGTGATCTCCGCCGTCTTGGTTGTCTTTGCCTCGATATCTTTGGTCGTAAGCTCGTTGATGACTGGAATCATCACTTATGTTTCTGTCGTCGAACGCACGAAAGAAATCGGTATCTTAAGAGCCTGCGGCGCCCGCAAGAGAGATGTTGGCCGCCTCTTTGAGGCGGAATGTGTCATTATCGGCGGCTTCGCCGGAGTGATCGGCATCTTGGTGACCGTTTTGCTCGACGTTCCGATCAGCCTCATCATCGACCACGTTTTCCCTGGCAACAATTTGAAGACAATCGCCTCCTTGAATCCGTTGCACGCTTTGATTCTGTTCGTCGTCGCCATCGTTCTTGCTTTCGTCGCCGGCCTAATCCCGGCGCGCATCGCGGCGAAGAAAGACCCCGTTGTCGCATTGAGGACCGAATAACACATGCGAACAAACCGCGCTCGAATGAAAACGGCCTTATTAAAGGCCCCGGAAATTCACCCGTCTGTCGAGATGGGTCTTTCGGGCGCACAAGTCAGAGAACGGAAACAAGTCGGACTCGTGAACGCCCCCGCCCGCGGAAGCACGAAATCGATTTGGAAAATCATCTTCACGAACGTTTTCACCTTATTCAACATCGTTCTGTTCGCCATCACGGCGGTGATGATTGCCGCCGGAATCAAAACCATTTCGTCCTATGTGTTCCTTGGGTGCGACCTCTGCAACATCGCGATTGGCATCGTCACAGATATCCGCGCGAAGCGCATGGCTGAGCGCCTGCGCATTCTCGCGAGCACTGATTCCGTTGTGATTCGTGACGGCCAAGAGGATTGGATCCACCAAGAGACTATTGTCTTAAGCGACATTATCGTACTTAGCGCCGGTGACCAAATCGTCGTAGACGGAATCGTCCGCGAAGGCTCCATTACAGTAGATGAATCTCTTCTCACCGGGGAATCCGTTGGCGTCCACAAATCCGTTGGTGACCAAGTCCTTTCTGGCAGTTATGTCATTTCCGGAAAAGCGAAGATCGAAGCGACCGCGGTTGGGGCTCTAAATTATGCCGACTCTTTAAGAGTCGAAGCGGGAAGATTCTCACGGCCGAAGAGCGAGCTTCGGACCGTCGCGTTTCGCATCTTCCGCATCACCGCCCTGATTTCCGTGATTCTTGGGGCCGCCTTGTTTTTGGCTTCTTATTTCCGTACAAGGAACACTGTCGACGGGTTCGATTTCTATACCACCACATTGCAGATGTCTGGTTCTGTGGTCGCGATGATTCCAACGGGTTTGTATCTATTGACCTCGATTACTTTGACGCGTGGTGTTGTCGTTCTTGGCAAAAGGCGCATGAGCGTTCAAGAGCTGTACTCAATCGAAACCTTGGCTCGCGTGGATACGATCTGCTTCGACAAAACGGGCACGCTTACGGACGGCTCATTGAATGTGAGCGCCCTTCTTAATCATTCCTCGTTCCCGGAAGAGGAAATCAAAATCAACCTCTTATCCATTGTCCGGGCGACCGGAGACGATAACCCCACCGCAAAAGCGATCCGCGAATATTGTGGCGACGAGGCGAAAGCGGCCATTGCCGCCATCCCCTTTGACAGCGAATACAAATATTCCGCCGCCCAATTCGAAGATGGGACGTGGGTGTTTGGCGCCCCTGGATTCGCCGGTCCGGCTGGGGATCCCAATGACCAAGAACTTGCCGAGGCCTATGAGAAGGGGATGAGGATAATCGGCGTTTATTACACCAAAAACCCCATCAAAAATGAGAAAATCGACGCAAATACGGAATTAATTGCCTATTTACTATTAGAAGATCACATTAAACCGGACGCCGCCGACACCATCCGCTGGTTCGCCGAAAACGACGTTGCCGCGAAAGTGATTTCGGGCGACGACCCCAGAACGGTCGCCTCCGTCGCGGCCCGCGTTGGTTTGCCTGGCGCCGACCAATGGATTTCTTTGGCGGGGCTCAGTGATGAGGAAGTAATGGAAGTCGCCAACAAATACACCGTGTTTGGCCGCGTCTCACCAAGCCAAAAAGCGATTCTCGTCAAAGCGATGCAAGGGGCGGGTCACTCGGTTGCCATGACTGGCGATGGCGTGAACGACATCGTCGCCTTGAAGGCCGCCGATTGTTCTATCGCCATGAGCAGCGGATCCAGCGCGGCGAAAAACATCTCGCACTTAATCGCGGTTGATAATAACTTCTCCGCCCTGCCAGACGTCGTTTTTGAAGGCCGCAGAGTCATCAACAACCTTCAAAGAACATCATCGTTGTTCTTATCTAAAACAATTTTCGCGGTTACCACGACCTTGGCGTTCTTCGTCGCATCGTTTATCTCTGGGCAACAATACCCGTTCGAGACATCAAACCTCATCCTTTGGGAATTTGCTGTCATCGGCGGCGGTGGTATGTTCCTTGCGTTTGAGAATTCCAAAGCTCGTCTAAAAGGCGGTTTCTGGGAAAACATCGTCGATTTGGCCTTGCCTGGAGGCGTAGCCGCCACATTGGTGGTAGCGGTCCTTTTCATCATTTATCGACAAGCGTCCGGGTTCTTAAGTTTCGAGGCTTTCGTGGCCACGTCGATTTTGGGTGTCACAATGCTTTCCTTAGCAAATCTTTTCCGTTTGTGCCTGCCTTGGACCAAATATCGAATCTTCGTATTTTGCCTCATCGCCGGTGGCGGAAGCGCCATCTGGCTCGTCGATTTATTGACCTCTTTGCATGGCCCGCGCAGCCCAATACTCGGTTTGGATTATTCCTCTTTGACCGGGCCTGTCATCGGCGTGATGTTTGCCGTCGTCGTTCCGGTCGCCATTCTCTATCTATTCATCACATCTGTCATAACTCGCCGGAAAAACCGCAAAAAAGGAACACGAAGATGAGAATTAACCCAGAAGTCCAAAAAGCCCTTAACGAAGGCCGTCCCGTCGTCGCTTTGGAAAGCACGATCATTTCCCACGGGATGCCTTACCCAAAGAATGTTGAAACCGCATTGCGGGTTGAGGCCGTCGTGCGTGAGCACGGCGCCATCCCAGCAACAATGGGCATTATCGACGGTGTTCCGATTGTCGGAATGTCGCCCGAAGAAATCGAAGAGTTCGGTAAGAGGAAAGGCATCGTCAAAGTCTCTAAAAGAGACTTCCCAATCGTGGTCGCTAAGAAAGAGTGGGGCGCCACAACCGTATCTGGGACGATTTTGATGGCCGCCAAAGCCGGCATTCGTTTCTTTGTGACCGGCGGAATCGGCGGCGTTCATCGCGGCGCATCGGAAACCTTTGATATCTCTCGCGACTTATATGAGTTGGCAGACGAGCCCGTCACGGTCATCTGCGCTGGCGCGAAAGCGATCCTCGATATCCCCAAGACCTTAGAGGTTTTGGAAACCAACGGAGTGACCGTTCTTTCATACAAATCCCCACATTTTGCCAACTTCTATTGCGTGGATTCGGGTTATCCGGTTGACGGCGTCTTCGAAACGCCCGAAGAGGCGGCCGCGATTGTGCGCGCCAAAGAAGAATTCGGTCTTAAAGGCGGAATTCTGATTAGTAACCCTTGCCCGGCGGAGTTCGCCCTTCCCCACGAGGAAATCGACCACATCATCGATGAGGCCGTGAGGGCGGCCGACGCGCGCCCCTTCGCCGCCGGGAAAGACATCACCCCGTTCTTGCTCAGCTACATTGCCGAACGGACGGGAGGAGAGTCCCTGGATACCAACATCCATCTCGTGTTGAACAACGCCGCTCTTGGCGCCGAAATAGCCAAAGCCTATTGCGAAGGAGGTAAGAAATGACCACGGAAGCAAAACTGAAAAACGCTCTCCGAGAGGCGATGCAGACGCAGCCTCTCTCCGAGATTAATGTCACCCTCCTTTGTGAGAGGTGCCACTGCCATCGCCAAACTTTCTACTATCACTATCAGGATATGTATGATCTCTTGGCGGCAATCTTCCTAACGGAAGATATTTCAGAACTGGAGATGACCAAGACCGTTATTGAGGCCCTTGATGCCATTCTCCATTATTGCAAAAAGAACTTTGTCTTCTTGCGGAGCGCTTACGCTTCCGCCGCCAGCGAATTCGTCGACGACTTCCTTTATAGTAAGATCATGCTGAAGGTCTTCAACATCTTCCTCATGGAAGATCGTTTCGGTCTTGAAAAAGAAGAATACCGAACCTTGAGCAGGAGGTATTCCAAGTTCATCAGCAACGAATTGTCCCACTGGCTCAAGAACACGTCGGTAACTCCAGCTCGTTTCGAAAAGAACTTAAAACGCTTCATCGTTGCCTCTGAGCACGAAGTGCTCCCAGGCTTAGCTAAACAGATTTATGAGGAGAAGAACAAGAAATGATGGATTTTGATTTTGTTTCCCCAACCCAAATCGTCTTTGGGAAAGACGCCGAGAAGAAAGCCGGCGCGTTGATTGAAAGTTACGGCTTTTCAAAAATCATGCTTGTCCACAGCGGCGGCTCTGCCGTCCGTTCCGGCCTAATTGATCGCGTAAAAGAAGATTTAAAACAACACAATATCGCCTATGTTGAGGTTTCTGGCGTTCGCCCAAACCCCGAAAAGGACGTTGTTGTGAAAGGCTTGAAGCTTGCCCATGAAGAAGAAATCGAAATGTTGCTCGCCGTTGGCGGCGGCTCGGTCATCGACACCGCGAAGTCTATTGCCGTCAACTTCTTCTATGACGGTGATCCAATGGACATCCACCGCAAGCTTGCCCAGCCGGTTGCCGCTTTGCCCGTTGGTGTGATTCTCACAATCGCCGCGGCAGGAAGCGAATTATCAAATTCCGCGGTCCTCACCGACCCAGCGATTACAGTTAAAAGCGGCCTTCGGAGCGATCTCGTTCGGCCGATCTTTGCTTTGGAAAATCCCGAACTCACCTTTGGTGTTCCGCCTTATCAGACCGCGGCGGGCATTGTGGATATGATGATGCACAGCATGGAGCGTTACTTCAATCCGTCCTGCCCATTCCAATTCTCCGATGATTTGGCTTTAGCCATCTGCAAGAGCGTTTACAAAGCCGGCTTGCGCGCCATGGAAGACCCGTGTGACTACGATGCTCGCGGGGCGCTCATGGTCTTGTCTGGCTATGCGCACAACGGAATCACCGGGCTCGGCAAAAACAACACCTTTACGGTTCATGGTTTGGAGCATATTCTCAGCGCATATAACCACGACGTAACCCATGGTGCCGGCATCGCCGTCTGCTATTTGGGCTGGGCCAAAACGTATTACAAGGATCCGCAACTTCAAAAGAAGTTGGCTGACTTTGCGCGCTTCCTTTTCGATTTAAATATCGAAGATGATGAAAAAGCGGCTATAATTGGCATCGACCGGATGGAATCGTTCTACAAAACGATTGGCATGCCCGTTACCCTGAGGGAACTCGGGTTTATCGAAAGCGATTTGGCGCTTCTGGCGGATCTGGCAACAGGCAAGGGTACACGTGTGGTTGGCGCTTGCCCGCAACCACTGGATCGCGAAGCGGTTTTACGCGTCTACAAAGAGTGTTTCTAGGAGGTAACCTATGAAGAAAAACGAATCGTTGGGCTACATCATCTACATCGCAATGCTGGCGGTTGCCGTCGTTGTCGGTTTCGTCGTCATCCGACCCGACTTTCAAAGCGACTACGCCAAAGATCTCACTATGCACCCCGCCGCCATCACGGTGTTATCCATCGTCGTTGGTGTTATCTTGACCGCCCTGTTCTTGGAGATCGGTCACGTTATCGGTGCGAAAATCGGCAAATACAAAATCGACTCAGTCATCGTCCTTGGCGCTGGTTTTAAAACCAAAAAATCCGGCAAAAAGCGCATGACTTTCTCCGGTTTTGACGGTTTAAGCGGCGAAACGGTCATCGTTCCTAAGGATGTTCATAAGTCCGATCCCCGGCATTACACCTGGTTTTCCAATCTCTTCCTTTTGCTCGAAGTCATCATCTGCGTCGTCTTGATCGTCTATGGTGCGCAAGGCTCCAAACAGTTCTGGCTCAAGATCGCGGGAGAAGTCGTTTTGACCATCGACATCATGGTCCTTGTCTACAACATTTTCCCGGCTCCGTTGGATAGCAAAAACGACGGATACCTTTTCCGAATCCTCAACACCAAAGCAAATCGCGAAGCTTACAACTATATGCTTAAGGCTTCTAACGACATCGCTAACGGCCGCGAGCCGGAAGAACTTCCGATCTATGATGAAGTTACCGATTTTACCGCCTCGGTGAATGACGTCGCTTTGTATAACCGTCTTCAGAAACGCGACTTCGAAGGCGCGGTTGAAGTTCTCGATAAGACAATTTCTTCAAAGAAGAAAGTTTCTGCCGTCGTGTACCAAACCGCCCTCTTCCAGAAGATGGCGATTTATGTAATCACCAAGTCCGAAGACGAAGCGAGAGAGTTCTATCTTGCCATGAGTCTGGAAGACAAGAAGCACATGGCCGCCCTCAACACCGCCCAGGCGGTTCGCGCCTACATCTTGGTCAACGCCATCCTTGAAGGATCTGAATCGGAAACCGCCGCCGGCCTTGAAAGAGCCAATGGCCGCATCCACAAACTCCCGGCCGATAAGAAAGAAATCGAAAAAGAACTCCTTGTCGACGCGATGAAACTCATCCACGAGAAACACCCCGACTGGGACTTCTCGGATCTCTCGGCTTGGAATCAAGTGTTCGGTGAACCGGAGGAATCCGTAGAGGAAGCCCCGGCCGAAGAGCCGCAGGAACAACCTGAAAACGAATCTGAGGAAACCCCTGAAGAATAAGCGATATTCAAAACAAAACCGGCGATTTGCCGGTTTTTTAATGTTTCCACATTAGCTTGTACAAGCCGCTGGACAAGAGGATTCTTGAGGTTTTCCCAGGGAAATTCGGAAGGATGGAAATCGCGTCTGGCGCGCTTAGATGTCTTTCTCTCACGTGGTTCGCTAGCAACGTATGATTCTTTTTCAAATCAGCCGGAGATGCCTGGGTGAGGTAAGTCAAGAAAGACACCATTTCAACGTTGCCCGTCGTAACTTTGACGTACGGCTTTCTCAAAATGACGCGACGGCCATATTGGTAAACGGACTTTTTGCCCGATGTGATTTTGTTGGAAACGATTTCCAGGTTTTCTTTCGGGAATCCTTTATGGAGTAGCCCATCGATATAACCCTGCCCGGCAATGAAGCCGTTGATCTTTTTGCCCCAGCCCAAATAACGGTAACGGAGAAATTGCTCATTGAGGTCGTCTTCGGATAAGTGGCCTGAGTTAATGACATAGATGCCATAAGCCACCCTCTCGATTTGCCCCCTCTTCGCCAAACGCGACAAAGCTTCCTTTAAAGCGTCCGGACTTTCCTCCCGGAATTGACGGACGTCCTCCAAAGAGAACACAACGTCGGTCCCCAGGGTTTGTTTGATCTGCATGTATAACGATTTTGCCATAACAAAATGATACTAATTAAAAGTATAAAAGTAACAAAAATGTTTGAATTTGATAGATTTTGTCGAACTATTTTCCACCGATATTCATGGAAGATACATAGACATCGGGGCAGTTGATCGAAGACGACATCAGTTTGTTGCGGTCATCAACCTCTTTGATGGACCGGAACATTTTCAATAAGTTCCCGCTTAAGGTAATGAGGTTCAAAGGTTCGGCGACCTTGCCATCCCGGATACGGAAGCCTTCGGCTTGGCAGGAGAAATCGCCCGAACGGATGTTCATCCCGGTTCCTAATCCCGCGAGTTCGGTGATATAGACGCCGTCTTTGATCGGCAGGATCATGTCATCGAATGATTTTTTGCCTGGCTTCACAACAACGTTGGCGAAGCTGACATCGAAACGGCTGCCGGTCCATGCGCCGTTGCCGGTGGGTTCAACCCCGGCCTTCTTGGCGGTTTCGCGGTTATGGAAATAAGTTTGGAGCACGCCGTGTTTCAAAACGGTCTTGTTTTGGGTAGCGACGCCCTCGTCGTCGAAGTAGGTGAAGAAGATATTCTTCTCCAGCGGTTTTTCATAGACCGTCAACTTGCTGGAAGCGACTCTTTCGCCTAATTTATCCACCAAGAAAGACGAATGTCTTTGAATCTCTTCTGCAGAGCAAGCATCGAGGAAGAATGCCAGCAATTCAGCAAAAACGGTTCGGTCTAAGACGGCCGGATATTTGCCGCTTTCGCAAGGTTCGCCGGAGAACTTCTCCGTAGCCCGCTCCGCCACTTTTTTGACAAATAAATCTTCGTCGAATTTCGCGAGGTCGGAACCGATTTCCACGCCATAAGAGGTTTTGGTTTCGTTTCCGTTTTTGGCAACGATCTCGGCAAAGAGGAAAAAATAGCAGCCCTTCTCCTTTAAACGCAGCCCAAAGGAATTCGAGAACTCTTTGCTGATATCGATTTCCTGGTAACGGACATCCGCGACTTCGGAGATGCGTTCATCGGCGGCGAGAAGCTTTGCTTCCAATCTTTTCGCCAAGGCAATTTTGTCTTCTGCGGAGACCGACAAAACCGATGGGTCGTACACATTCTTTTTGTGATACTTTGGGCTGCCTTCGAAGATGGAGGCCTCCTCCTCTTTTTCGATGACCGCAGAGGTTTCTTTGATGCCCTTTGCCAAGAAACGGAAAGCCTCTTTTGTGTCGCTTTCGGCGCGGCAGCTTCCAAGCTTGCCGTTATAGACGCCGATCGCGGAAACGGATTGGGTCTCGCTGATGGTATAAGAATCAATTTCGGTATGGAAAATCGAGAAACCGAACCGACGGAGTTTCACGATGGAGATCTGGCTTTGTTCGATCCCCTCGCTTTTGGCGATTTCGAAAAACGCTTTAGAATTCATTCTAACTTCCCTCCTCTGCCACCGACGGTGATCTCTTTTAAGCGGATGGTCGGCTGACCGACATTCACGGGAATCAAGCCGGATGCCGCGCCGCAGTTCCCCTGACCAAGACATAAGTCATTGCCAACGCGATCGATATTCATAAGGACTTCGGATCCCTTGCCGATAAGGGTACAACCCTTAACCGGCTCGCAGACCCTGCCGTCGCGGATGATATAAGCCTCACTGGCGGAGAAGTTGAATTCCCCGGTCACTGGGTCAACTGACCCACCGCCGAAGTTAGTGACATAGATACCGAGTTTGGTGTCTTTGATGATGTCTTCGGGGTTGTCCTTGCCCGCCGCGATGTATGTGTTGCTCATGCGTGAGGTCGGTTCGAATTGGTAATTCTGACGTCTGGATGTGCCGTTGGGCGCCATGTTGATGCGGCGCCCATTGAGGCGATCCACCATGAAACCGACGCAAATGCCATCTTTGATCAATTGGTTCTTTTGGCACGGAACACCTTCGGTGTCGATGTTGTTGGAACCCCATTCATTGGGCAAACTTCCGTCATCGTAAGCCGAAACAATCGGTGAAGCGATCTGTTTGCCGATCGAGTTGCTGAATACAGATAGGCCCTTTGCCGTCGAAGACGCTTCAAGCGGGTGACCGCATGCTTCGTGGAACAAAACGCCGCCCCAACCATTGGTAATTACCACTGGGAAGCGCCCAGAGGGGCATTCTTTGGCCGAAAGCATCATAATCGCCTTCTCACCCGTCTCCCTGGCGATTCGCCGCCAGTTGAGCTCGTTTTTGAAGTAATGCCAGCCATCCGCTCTGCCCGGTCCGGAGAAGTAGGACTGAATGTCATTTCCTTCGGCGGCGACCGCGACTAGCACCAAACGGCCCCTTTGTTCGTTTGTGACAAAAAGTTTTCCGGTTTCGCCTTCGGCGTTATAGATTTCGATGTCTCTATAAGTGTCCATGAAGATCGTTTGAATACGAACCAAGCGCGGATCCACGGAACGGATGATTTCCGAAGCCTCTTTCAAGAGGGCGATTTTCTCGGAGAACGGGGTATCGATACACGGATCGTCAACTTTGTTGACAGCTTTGACTCTTTGCTTGGAAATGGACGCCACCGTGATTTTCCGTTCCTCCGAATATGAAGCAGCGAGTTGATGTGCCAACTGGAGTAAGCTCTTCGCAGAAACGTCGCTGGTATATCCGTATACGCTTCGGACCCCATTGAGAATGCGGAGCCCAACACCAAATAACTGCGGTTTCGCGCTGGATTCGACAACGCCATTTTCGAGTAAAATACTCGAACTAACCGTTTTCTCAACGTAGATCTCGGCGTAGTCACCGCCGGTGGCCAACGCTTCGTTGAGTACTTTAATAGCTAAGGATTTTGAAAGCATATTTCCTCCTTATGTTCGTTGTGATTGTTTAACCGAAGAAATCGGATAACGCATCAAGCGGGTTGTCAGAGTTGCGCGAAACGGTCGCTTCCAACACATATTGGCCCGGCGTTTTCCCATAAGTTCGTTTGAATAGTTTGATGAAATAACTAGATGAAACAAAACCGCATTTTTTCGCAATGTCGGCAGTGGAGATAACTTGGGCTCCTGAGAGCATTGATTCCGCCATTTCCAGGCGGCGTTGCATGATATATTGCCCAGGGGAAACTTTGATCAAATCTTGGAAGATACGCAAACATTCGCGTTCCTTGATTTGAGCCGCCGCGCCCAACTCTTTCGTGGTGATTGGCGATGCGATATTTTCATCGATATACCGCAGCATCAAAACCAATTTCTTTTCAGCCAAACTTGGTTTGCTGATCCTCTGTTTTTTGCCGGCGACAACCTCGCTGAGAATTTGAATGATCTGCAGGAGTTTAATCGATTCATTCAACAAACTGTATTCAGACTTTTTGTTTAAATTAAACAAATCTTTTTCCGCTTGAATTAACCTGCGCCCGATGGAGGATTTTGGTGAAGCTTTGAAATATTCGACATCCGGACGCGCAAGGATGTCGTCAAGGATTTGGGCGGAAAGCCCATCGCCATAAAAGCCTTTGAAAATCTCGGGTTGGATAGAGAGTATTTCTAGGCTTGATGTCTCGGGGACTGAATCAATTGAGAAGAGGGTGTTTGGCGATAAGAAAAGCATCTCGCCGCCCTTAGCCCATACGGTCTTTTTTAAAGAACGGAACGCGATCTCCCCATTGACGACATAAAGAAGTTTGATCGTATCACAAAACCGCCATTTTCCTGTTTTGAATGGCGATTTCTTTAAATCGAGATTTCGGCGTTCAACAAACTGGGTCTTTTCCATTTCTAGACGAATTGTAGCACAAAGAGGATAAAATGCGCCTTTGTTTCATATAAAAGCGCCATTTTTGTTTATTTCTAATTTATTGATTGCGGTTTTGTTTTATTCAAACCATATTTGATTTGATGTTTAAAAAGCACCGATGAATGCTAATGTTTTCTATTTTTTCGACTTAATAGACCTTTTTGTTGCAACCCTTTGGGGTTGCGTGTAATATAACTCGCGTAACTCTCTTTGCGGCAAAAGGTCGCAAGGCGAAAGGAGTATTAGAAATGAAGAAAGACATCCACCCCGCTTATCACAAATGCACCGTGACCTGCGTGTCCTGCGGCGCGACCTTCGAAACCGGATCGACCCTCAAAGAAATCAAGGTTGATACCTGCTCGAATTGCCACCCGTTCTACACCGGCAAGCAGCGTTTCGTCCAAGCCGATGGTCGTATCGATCGCTTCAACAAGAAGCTCGCGAAAGCCCAAAACAACGGCAAATAAGCCAAAAATGGTTAAAAAATCCCCCATTATTTGTTGGGGGATTTTATTTTGATTGTTAGAATGTGTTTATCCTTCATTTAGGAGACCGATTATGAGCAAGAAGTTCTATATCACCACCCCAATCTACTACCCAAGCGCTCGCCCTCATTTGGGCCATGCTTACTGCACGACGATGTGCGACATCATTGCCAGGGGAAAACGCCTTCGTGGCTACGAAACATTCTATCTGACCGGTCTTGATGAGCACGGTGAGAAGATCCAAAAGAACGCCGAGGCGGCTGGAGTTACTCCCCAGGAGTTCGTTGACCGCATAGCGGTCACTTTCCAAAACCTTTGGAAGACTTTGGACATTTCCAACGACGACTTTATTCGCACCACCCAACCTCGCCACGAAAAGACCGTCCAAAAGATCTTTTCCCACATGGTGAAGAACGACGATGTTTACCTTTCTTCCTATTCGGGTTGGTACTGCGTTCACGAAGAATCCTATTGGACTGAAACCCAGGTCGGCGAGGAGCACGTTTGCCCCGAATGCGGCCGTCCAGTGGAGAAGAAAGAAGAACCCGCCTATTTCTTCCGTTGCGGCAAATATTTAGATCGTTTGCTCGAAATCTATAACAACAACCCCAAATTCATCACCCCCGAAGGCCGCAAAGCCGAAATGGTTAATAATTTCATTAAACCCGGTCTTATGGACCTCTCTGTGTCGCGCACAACTTTCAGTTGGGGCGTTCCGATCCTCGAAGCCGACAAGCATGTTATTTATGTTTGGTTAGACGCTCTTTCCAACTACATCACCGGTTTGGGCTTCTGGCAGGAAGACGATTCCAACTTCCAGAAGTTCTGGATGGATCCCGAAACGGAAATCGTTCACGTCATCGGCGCCGACATCACCCGCTTCCACACCATCTATTGGCCGATGTTCCTCGAATCATTGGGTCTCCGCCAACCGAACCGCGTGTTCGTTCATGGTCTTCTCATGATGAAAGATGGCAAGATGAGCAAATCGAGAGGCAACGTCATTTATGTCGAAGATCTCGTAAACCGTTACGGTGTTGATGCGGTCCGTTACTTTATGGCCCGCAACATCATCTTCGGCTTGGACGGCGAATTTACCCCCGAATCTTTCGTCGAAACGATCAATGTCGATTTAGCCAACAACTTCGGGAATTTGCTGAACCGCACCATCTCCATGATTGAGAAATATTTCGGTGGAGAAATCCCTGAAATTTCCGGAAATCTCAACGATTTAGACAAAAATCTCCACGAAATCGCGCTGAAAACAATTCAGAGTTATGAGGTTTTGAACGACGATTTGAAGGTTACCGAAGCTTATGGCGCCGTCATGAATTTGGTTAGCGCCGCGAACAAATACATCCAAGATTCAGAACCTTGGACCCTTGCCAAAGATGAGTCCAAAAAAGATCTGTTGGCCAGCTGCATGTCGCATCTTGCCCACGTTTTGTTCCTTGCGGCGACCCTCTTGAAACCGATTTTGGTTACGAAGAGCGACCTTGCTTTTGATCAACTCGGCATTCCGCAGGAATTGCGTTCCTATGAGGCGGCGATTGCCCTTGATAAACTTGGCGGATTAAAAGTCGCCAAAGGCGAACCGCTCTTCCCGCGCTTGAACGCCAACGAAGAAATCGAATATCTCAAAGAAGTCATCTCCTCGCCGAAAGAAAAGGCGGCGGCCTGATGGGAGAAAAATTCCATAAACGTATTGAACACGCTACCTGCGTGGATTTGTCTTATGAAGGGAAGGGCGTTTGCCGTCTCGAAGACGGCGTTGTTTTCGTTGATTTCATCCTGCCCGGGGAAGAGGGTGACATCGAAATTGATTACCGGCGGAACGGTCAACTATTCGGTCACGTCAAAAAGATCGCGGTTTCATCTCCCGATCGTATTTCCCCAGAATGCCCAGTTTGCTATGCCTGTGGTGGCTGCTCATTCCAGTGGTATCGTTACGAAGCCGAACTTCGTTACAAACAACAGAAAGTCAAAGAGCAATTCCGGAAACTTGCCGGAATGGATGTCGATGTCCTTCCAACCATCGGAATGGAAGAACCCCGTTATTACAGAAACAAAATCCAACCTTTGGTTGGAAATGACGAAGAAGGCCGCACCTATACCGGCTTCTATAAAGAAGGAACGCATCACATCGTTCCGGTGGAACGGTGCCTAATTGAGGACGAACGGGCCTCCAAAATTCTGAAAGTAATCCGCGATCTTTTAGATCGATTCCACGTTCCCGCTTACGACGAGCACGCTCGTTTCGGTGTGATGCGCCGGATTCTTATCAAAACTTCTTACCATTACCCCGAGATCATGGTCGTCCTAATCACGGCGGCGGAACGGTTCCCGCAAAAAGATCGTTTTGTCGAAGCATTGATCAAAGAATGCCCCGAAATAACCACCGTTGTGCAGAATATCAATAACTCGCCAAGCTCTGTCATTTTGGGTGAGCGGGAACGGGTTTTATTTGGTTCGGGGATTATCCGCGATTCCATTGGCGATCTGACTTTCCGTATTTCGGCGAAATCGTTCTATCAAACCAATCCCCAAATGGTGGAGATCCTCTATGCGAAAGCGATGGAATTCGCCCATCTCAAACCGACCGACGTTGTGTATGATGCCTATTCCGGCACTGGCACCATCGGATTGATGGCGGCCAAACACGTTGAAAACGTGGTGGCGGTCGAAATCGTCAAAGAAGCGGTGGAGGACGCCGTCCGCAACGCCCAAGACAACCGCATCAATAATTATTCCGCCCATGTTGGAGATGCCTCATCTTTCCTAAAGGCGATGGCCTCGCGCGGTGAGAAAGTTGACGTGCTATTCATGGACCCGCCGAGAAAAGGCAGCAACCCGGTTTTTATGGATGCCGTTATGAAAATGAAACCCTCTCGAATTGTTTACGTTTCTTGTGATCCATCGTCGCTGGCTCGAGATGTCAAATACCTGTCAAAACTATACAAAGTGGGCCAAATCCAGCCTATTGATATGTTCCCAAGAACCACCCATGTCGAAACCGTCGTAGAGTTGTGCTTAAAATAGATTGGAGAACAATTTATGAGTAAGAAGAAACCCGAAAAGTACGTGCTTCCCCGTCACCGTTTTTGGTTCGGATTCGTCCGTCCTTTGGTGAGATCGCTTTGCCGCACGAAGTGGCATTATAAACGGACCTTTAAATACGATCTGAAACACAGCGGCCCCGTTTTCATCATCTCCAACCACCAAACGAATTTAGATCCGATTCTCATCGCCAGCCATTTCAATCGCCCGATCTATTTTGTTGCGACCGACAATGTCGTCGCCAGCAAAGGCGTTGGCCGCCTCTTGACCCATTGCTTTGCCCCGATTCCCAAAAAGAAGGGCGCGACCGATATCCAGACCGCCGCGAAGATGTATCAGATTATCCGAGAAGGCGGTTCGGTCGGCGTTTTCCTTGAAGGAAACCGCACCTACGCCGAATTCCAATACTGGGTTAGCCCGAGCTTCCTCCGTTTTGTTCGCCAGACGAAGATCAAAGTCCTTCTCTTCGCTTTCCATGGCGGAACCGGATCGATGCCGCGTTGGGGCCACAAACCGCGCCGCGGGCCGTTCTATGGCGAAATCGCCAAAGAGATTTCTTACGAAGAATATAGCCAGTGGAGCGACGAGGAATTCCTCAAGGTCATCATGGATAACATCCGCGTTTTCGACAGCGAATCGGGCGAGAAATTCGTCAGCCCCATGAGCGCGGAGTACTTGGAAAAATTCCTCTTCGTCTGCCCCGTCTGCGGTAAGAAAGATCAACTTCGTTCCAAAGGAACGCATTTATACTGCAATGCCTGCGGACTCGATGTCGAATATGGTGAAGACCTTCATTTCCATTCCGAGAATCCAAACTTCAAATTCAGCATCTTGAATGACTGGTATCAGTATTCTCGCGAATGGGTGAAGAACTACGAACCCGAAGAAATCATCTTCGAAGACGAAGGCACCCTCCTCCAATATCGTTATCACGAAAAGAAGCAGACTTTGTATGAAGGGAAAGCCGTTTTAACACCGACAGAATTCCGATTTGGGAAGCGCGTTATCCGCGTTTCCTCCATCACGTCCGCCAGTCCGTTCTCCGGCGGCAAACTGATCTTCTCCGATGGGGAGAAAGATTACATCTTTGTCGGTCACGAACGGTTCAACCCAGTCAAGTACGTGATGATGTTCCATCGCCTATCGCCGTCCTTCGATAAGAATGACCATTACTTCTCGTTGACAGATTCCGAAGAATAAACGCTGTAAAAATCAGCGTTTTCTTTTAAGAATTGATTGAAATTTCCAGCGTAGGGGCACACTCTTTTCGCGTATGTTGTTTGGGAAATACATCAACAAATACTATCTCAAGTACCTTGCGTTCTTCCTGATCGGCATCGCGGCTTTGGTCGCGGTGGACTATGTCCAAACATACATCCCTAAGTTCTTGGGGCAAATCATCGACGAGGACAATCAGCTGATCGCGAACATGGATGAGCTTTGGAAGATCATCGGCGGTATTTTGATTTGCGCCGCGATCATGTTCGCCGGACGCATCATTTGGCGTCTGACCATCTTCCGCGCCAGCGGTGGTATTTCGGCCGGACTTCGTCATCAGATGTTCACTAAAGCGGAACAGCTGCCGACCGGCTATTATCACGAGAATAAAGTCGGCAACATCATGAACTGGTTTACCAACGACGTGGATGAAATCCACGAGTTCTTTGGTTGGGGAACGATCATGATGGTGGATGCCTTGTTCCTTTCCGTCATCGTCATCATCTCGATGATTCGTCTGGATCCTTGGATGACTTTGATTGCCGCCGTCCCCATTCTCCTCATTATCGTGTGGGGCGCGCTCGTGGAAAAATTTATGGCGTTGCGGTGGGAGAACCGCCAGGCCGAATTCGACAAACTCTATGACTTCGCCCAAGAGAATTTCACTGGGATTCGGGTCATCAAGGCCTTCGTCAAACAGAACCAGGAAATCCACGCTTTTGCGAAGATTGCCCGCAAAAATAAAGACGTTAATGTCGGTTTTGCGAGATTATCCGTAATTTTCGACGTCATTATCGAGCTGATTCTCATCTTCGAAGTCGCTTTCGTTTTGGGCTTTGGCGGATGGTTCGTCTATGCGGCCGCCACCAGCACGCCCATCACCATTTTCGGCCATGAGATTAACCTTACCATCGGCCAGCTCATTCAGTTTGTCGGTTATATCGATTTGATCGTTTGGCCGATGATCGCCTTGGGCCAAGTCGTCACGATGCGTTCCCGCGCCAAGGGTTCGTTACGTCGTATCAGCGCTTTCCTCGACACCCCGGTGGTGGTGCAAAGCCCCAAAGACGCCATTGTCTTAAAAGATGTAAAGGGCGAGATTCGCTTCTCCGATTTCAGTTTTACCTATCCGAGCTCGAAGATTTCCTCGCTTGATAATGTTTCTCTTACCATCAAGCCGGGCGAAACGATTGGCATCGTTGGCAAAATTGGCTCAGGCAAAACCACTTTGGTCAATTCGTTGCTTCGTCTTTATAACGTTGAGGAAGGAACAATCTTTGTCGACGGCGTCGACATCATGAAATGCGACATCGCCTCTTTGCGTGACCAAATCGCGTACGCGCCTCAGGACAATTTCTTGTTCAGCGACAAGATTGAAAACAACATCGCCTTCTCGTCGGACCAAGTTGACAATGACAAAGTCATTGAATCAGCAAAGTTCGCGGATGTGCACGATAACGTCGTCGAATTCCCGAACGGATACGAAACCGTTTCCGGCGAACGCGGCGTAACGCTCTCCGGTGGCCAAAAACAGAGAATCTCGATCGCGAGAGCCCATTACAAGAACGCCCCGATTCTCATTTTGGATGACTCCGTTTCGGCCGTTGACTTAAAGACGGAAGAAACGATTCTTCATAACATCGCCACCGAACGAAAAGGAAAGACGACCATTGTCGTCGCTTCCCGTGTTTCGACGGTGATGCATATGGATCGCGTTTTGGTGATGGACCAAGGGAAGGTGGCCGCATTCGGTTCCCACGAAGAACTGATGAAGACCTCTGAACTCTATCAGAGAATGGTCTATCTTCAGAAGCTTGAAAGCGAAGTGGAAGGAGGTGGTCGTCATGAATGACGAAATGGAAAGACTCCGTGGCGACCGGAAGATGAAAGCCTCCGAAATCCTCCGTCACAGTTGGCCTTATATCAAACAAGAGAAGTGGGCCATCGTCCTTTCCTTGTTCCTCATCGCCGTCGGCGTTGCCCTTGGCATTGTTTTGCCGTTATTCACCAGTCGCTTCGTCGATTTGTTGAAGAATCACATCGACAGCACCCCATTACGCATGGTCATTGGCATCGTCGCTGGCTATGCCGGCCTTGGCGTGGCCGAACAAGTCGTTTTGTATTTCCAATCGATGATCCTCACAAAAGCCGGTGAACGCATCGTTTATCGCATGAGAACCGAGGTCTTCACCCACATCGAGAATATGTCGCAGAACCAATTCAACGGCATGCCGGTTGGGTCATTGGTTACCAGGGTGGCGAATTATACCGCCGCGGTATCCAACCTCTTCACCAGCGTTCTCGTCCATTTGATCTCCGACTTCCTGACCGCGGTTTCCGTCTTGGTCATCATGATGGTCATCTCCATAAAGCTTTCAGCCTTCTTATTGATCTTCGCTTTGGTCGCGGGCGTTGTCTCATTCATCTTTGGCCGCATCGTCGGCAAGATCTTCCGCGAAGAACGCCGCAACATTTCTGACCTCAACGCCTTCTTAAGCGAGAACCTTTCCGGTATGAAGATCACCCAAATCTTCAACCAGGAAAAACGCAAAGAAGCCGAGTTCAATGTAAAGAACGAGAATATCCGCAGGACCCACTATAAAGTGGTTATCGCCTTCGCGTTATATCGGCCGTTCATCAGTCTGCTTTACTTCGGCGCGATCGCCGTCACCTTTGGTGTTGGCTTGAAACTCGCTTTGGGTGCCGCCGAAATCGTCGCCTTCTATCTCTATCTGTCTCGATTCTTCAACCCGATTCAGAACATCGCCGACCAGTTGAACCATATCCAACGTGCCGTCACCGCGGCCGAAAGACTATACAGTCTTATGGAAGTGGAACCCGAAGTGGTGGACAAACCCGACGCGATTGAAATCGACCACTTCGAAGGATCGATTGAATTCAAGGACGTTTGGTTCGCTTACGAAGGTGAGAACTGGATTCTCAAGGACGTTTCTTTCAAGATCGAACCGAAACAAACCGTTGCCTTTGTTGGAGCCACCGGCGCTGGCAAAACAACCATATTGAGCCTGATATGTAGGAATTATGAGATCCAAAAAGGACAAATCCTCATCGATGGCATCGATATCTCAAACATCAAGATCAACTCACTCCGCAAAGCCATCGGCCAGATGCTGCAGGATGTCTTCCTGTTCTCGGGCACGATCAAAACGAACATTACCTTGCATGACGAATCGTTCTCTGATGAAGAAGTCAAAGAGGCTTGCGATTATGTGAATGCTTCGCATTTCATCGATCAGTTGCCTAACGGACTCCAAGAAGAAGTCATCGAAAGAGGCGAGAATTTCTCCGCCGGTCAACGGCAGTTGCTTTCGTTCGCCCGAACCATCTTGCACAAACCGCAGATCCTCATCCTTGATGAGGCGACCGCGAACATCGACACCGAAACCGAACTCCTCATTCAGGATTCCTTGGAACGGATCAAGAACATTGGAACCATGTTGGTTGTCGCCCATCGTTTGTCAACCATCCAACACGCGGACAATATCATCGTTCTCCAGAACGGCCAGATTTTAGAACAAGGCAATCACCAAGAACTATTGCGCAAACGCGGACAATATTACAAGTTATACGAGCTCCAGTACGCGGACCAAGAAGAAAGTTAACAGCCTCTTAATATTTAGTTAATAAATATAAAGGTATTTTTAAAAACATTAGCATTTATCGGAATTTCTTCCGCTTTTTTGTTAACCGGATATAATGCTAGTATGGGAACGAAAAAGCCATCGATTTATGACATCGCTGAAGCCGTTGGGGTTTCACCCGCCGCGGTTTCCTATGTCATTCATGGAAAAAACAAAGTCTCTCCGGCGACCCGTCAGCGTATTTTGGATGCGATGGAAAAAATGGGTTACACCATCGATAGAGCCGCCGCATCTTTGTCAACGGGGAAGAGCGCTTTGGTCGGCGTTTGTTTCCCGCTTCGCTCTCAATTCGAAGTCTTCTCGGACAACCCCTTCTACAGCGAATTCCTCGCCGCTTTCTCCAAAGAGGCAGCCGACCACGGCTATGATGTGGTGGTGGGTTACGTCCAATCCCCAGACACCTTCGAGAAATGGATGCTTTCCCGCCGACTCGACGGCGTCGTCGTGTTTGGCTTATATTCGCCGGAGATCTTCAAAATCATCCGTCGTCACCATATTCCGTTCGTGCTCAGCGACACTTATGAGAACCTGACTGATTGCAGCGTCGTTCGCGTCGCAGACGAAGAGGGCGGCTATCTGGCAGCGAGATATCTGCTCGACCAGAATCTGCACAAAATCGCCTTTGTGGGTGGCCAACTCAGCGAATCCAAAGTGGATGCCTATCGGTTTGGGGGCATGAAGCGCGCCCTCGCTGAGGAGAATTTGGAACCGGCGTATGCGCTTGAAACGCGGACGACCTTCGATGGTGGTTATGAAGCCGCCGAGGAAATTTATAAGAATCTCGGAAAGATCGATGCCGTTTTCTGTGGTTCGGACATCGTCGCCATCGGTTTGATGCGCCGCCTTCAAGAGCTTGGCGTCTCCATTCCGGACGACATTTCGGTGATTGGATTCGACAACCTCCAAGCCGCCACCTACGTATATCCGGCCTTAACAACCATCGCTCAAGACATCTCTGCCAAAGGCCAGTTTGCCGCTGACAGCATCTTCCATTTGATTGAAGATCCATCTGCGCCCAAAGAGATCCATATACTCCGTCCGAGCCTCGTCATCCGGAATTCGGTCCAGCGCAAGAATTAATTTGTAAGCCCTTTCAATTTGATAAAACAATAACATTTTTTTACAAATACATTGTATTTGTTATTTGCATATGGTTTATCGGTTAACAAAAAGTCCTTTTCGCAAAGTGCTTTCGTGCGCATAATAGATGTATACATGAGGTCACTTTATGATCAGTAAACGGTTTCAAGCGTTACTCGGATCCGTTTTTCTCTTCGCGCTCGCGCTGAGCGGATGCGGCGGAGAAGAAGGTGGATCCTCCGATTCGACACCGTCCCCGGAAACGGTGGAACGGGACCCCGACAACTTTATCGTTCCAACGAACACGATGACTCAAACCCGCGTTCGGCTCTACGAAGGGCCGGAGCTCATGCAATCTTCGGAAACGGTTTCCGTCTCCGTGAATGACGAAGAGGTATTCGTCTATGAAACCTTGGTCAATCACGGACGCGTCTTCTCTTGGAACGCACCAAAGACGACTACCCAAGCGGTCATTTTCGATTTCGAAGGCATCGTGAACATCGACATCGCCATCAGTGGGTTAGAAGGAGCGATCACTTCCGCGGTCCTTCGCCCGACGGCCTATGCCATTCCGATCACCGTCTCTGGCAATAACATGCATTTCCAGCTTCGTGAGCCCGGAAACTACGTGGTTGAATACAACGACGATCCGACGACCGCCATCCACATTTTCGCCAACCCCTATGACGAGAACGTGAATGAATGGGCGACTCGCGACGACGTCATCTACGTTGGCCCCGGCATTTATAATGCTGGCGCCTTCCCCATCAGCAACAATACGACCATCTACTTGGCCGGCGGAGCCTATGTTTACGGACAATTCTCCGCCGAAGGCGTATCCAACGTCACCATCAAGGGGCGCGGCATCGTTTCCGGCTCGATTTATTCCCGCCAAAACGCGAACGAATACAAGATTCCTGTCGTCATGCGTTCCGTCACCAACCTGACCATCGAAGATGTTGCTTTCTTCGACCCGGCCGGTTGGGCCCTCCATCTTTGGAAGTGTGAGAACGTCACCGTCAAGAACGTGAAAATCATCACCGCCCGTTCCAATGGCGATGGCATTTCGGTGCAGAGTTGCTCCAATGTTGAAGTCATCGGCGGATACGTCCGTTCTTGGGATGATTCCCTCGTTGTCAAAAACGCCGACCTCGGCAGCACCAACCATGTTCATATTCACGACGTCGTCGTGTGGACCGATTTGGCCCAGTCGATGGAAGTCGGTTATGAGACCTATGGTCCGACGATGAACGACATCAAATTCGAGAACATCACCGTCATTCACAACTTCCATAAAGCCGTCATCTCGATGCATAATTGCGACCAAGCAGTCATCACCAATGTCGTCTACAAAAACATCACCGTCGAAGACGGTCAGATGCTCGGCGACAACCGGACCGATGGCGAGAACGACTTCTTAATCGACTTCACGATCGCCTTCAACCAAGAATGGACAAAGTCCGGCGGAAAGCGTGGCGCGATCAATGGCGTTACGATCGAAAACGTCAAAGTCCAATCCATGGCGGACACCGTCGTCGCCCGCATCCTCGGCGATGAAGAGGGCACCGATGTTCAGAACGTCACCATCAAGGGTTTGGAAATCGAAGGCAAAGCCATCAATTCCGCCGCTGACCTCGGTCTGATCACCAACGACCACGTCAAGAACGTCAGCTTTGAAAGAATGAGCAAAGTGACCGGCGCGGTCATCACCCTCCCATATGATTTGCGTGCGGCCGAAGCGCTCGAAAATAGCAGCACGGAATTCATGCACACCAAAGAAGGCCAAGAAGGCCTTGAAGTGCCGCCGTTCGCCTTCTATAGAGGCGACGCCCCATTCATCGGCGTGAAAGCCTCTCCGATGGGTACTATCGTCACCAGCCACGGCGCCGGCACGAAGACAACCACCCCGGCCGATGATGGATCCGGTTCGTTTGTGAACGGCGAAGCCACCGGCGCGAAAGCCCACGATGGCGATCCGACGACTTTCTATGAAACCGCCGATTGGAAAAACGAAGCGGACGAATTCGCCGCTTGGACGATGGATTTCGAGACCCCGACCAACATCGGCGTCATCCGCATCGTCGGCGACCCCGCGAACACCTGTTCTTATGAGTTCTCGCTGCAAGTGTGGGCGCGCCGCTACAAACAGGACGGCACGATGAATGATAAATTCACCCGCTTGCTTACCACGAAGTCCTATGAAATGACTCCGGCCTCGGGCAACCTTATCGATATCAATCTGCCGACCCAAGATTTCGGCGGTTTGCAGCTTCGCCTCTGCCGCGGTACCGGATTATCGGCCCCGAAGCATTATCGGATCGCCGAAATCGAATTCTATCCGCCTTCTCTTACCTTTGGTAAGGCGGTTGTCGATGCCTCCGAACACAACGACGTCTACCCCGTTGGCAAACTCGTCGATGGCGATCCGACCGGCACCTCTTACTACGAATCCAAAGGGCTTCCCGCCCATGTCGTCATCGATTTGGAAGACGTCTACCATCTGACCAAAATCGTCCTTTGCCTGCCGCCGGTTCTCACCTGGTCGGCCCGCACCCAAAACATCGAGATCCTCGGATCCGATTCCCGTTTGGCTTACTCCTCCAGCACCGAATTCGTCACGGCGGTGGAAGCCACTGATTATCTCTTCGATCCAATTGCGGGCAACCGCGTCCTCATTGATGTCGACATGAGTTGCCGCTACTTAAAATTGGTGATTCGTTCCAATGACAACGTCGGTGGGTATGGCGCCCAGTTATCCGAAGTTAGTGCCTATGGAACTAAATAATTCATGTTTATACAAAGAAAGGAGAAAAGCATGAAGAAAAAACAACTTGCTTGGGCGGTACTGCCTCTTGCGGCACTGTTTGTGCTCGCATCATGCGGTACGTCGGACACGTCTTCAGTCCCCGACACGACTTCAGACGTGACTTCCGTCATCCCGTCCAGCGACCCCCTTCCGCCCTCCACCAGTGAGCCGGAAGGCCACACCCAGGTCATCGGCAGCTTCAACCGCACAGCCGCCGAAGGCGAAGGTACCCGTGAATTCGATGACCGTTTTGACATCGAAGTCGAAGACTTCAGTGGCGAAACGATCGAAGGTACCACCAATGGCGAACGTCACAATGGCAAACTCCGCGCCATCGTCGACAACCTCTCGCCGAACTATCAGGACAGCACCGATGGTGCGATCTACAAGGCGGCTTCCGGCACCTACGAAGCGATGAACTTCGGCGCCAATGGCATCGGTTTCCGCATCCGCGTTGCGAAGGGAAGCGTTAAGCTCTCTGACCTCCAGTTGGAACTCCGTGGCGGCGATCTTTATCAGACCTATAAGATCAACCTGGCCGACGCCGTCACCGGCGATGGGGAAAAGAACCCCGAACTCACCGGCGAATTCCAGGACATCGTCATCAACCCGGGCCAGACCATCGATGATGAATCGACCACTTATCTCAATCTCGATGGCACCGCCTCCGAGGTCCGCGTCCTTGGCATGATTCTCGGTTTCCACCTCTCCGCTTGCAGCGAAGAAGTCTCCGGCATCATCGAAATCGACGATGTTTTCACCTTTGTCGGTTCCACCCGCACCGTTCTCGACGACTTCAACCGCGATGTGTTGAACAGAGTCCCGAATGCCTGGTGGGGCGGCAGTGATTCCGCCGACAGCATCTTGGTCCGTCGCGGCGTCACCCTCAAAGACAAGAACTACACCTCTCCGGATCTCACCCTTGCCCCGCTTCCGGCCGACACCTCGGTCGTCCTCGACCTTCTTGGCGACACCAGCGGTGCCAAAGTGGAATCCCTCGATGCCGCCGGCGAAGTCATCGAATCGGTCGATTGGTCCGCTTTGACCGCCGTTCATGGCACCCAAATCAAGGCGAAAGCCGCCGTCAATGGCGCTTATAGCCACCTCGCGGTCGCCCTCTCTCAGTTCCCGACCGCGCATTATCTCCGTTTGAGCTCGACCACCGAACTCGAACTCAGCCGTGTCTTCCTGACCTCGTTCGAAGAACCGAACCTCAGTCTCGAATATCCGCGCATCGACACCGCTCACGCCGTTGTCTTCGACAACTTCAACCGCACGATTGCCAGTCTTGATGCTGACTGGGATAAATCCGCTCAGCTTCAAGCGAATATCAATGCTGGCATCAATGGCCTTGTCTCCTATGCCATGGGTGATCAAATCAGCACCGATGGTGATGTTCTCCACATCCCGGCCGCCGATAACTATGCCGAAGTGACCATTGGTTCTTCGCACTTCAAGGCCGGCATGAAGTACATCGTCTTCTCCATGAAGGGCGCTGACCTCAACCTCTTCCGCTTCAGCTTTAATGGCACTGACTTTGTTTATTTCAATGCCGGTTTGGCCGCCGAAGGCGTCAAAGGCTATGGCGATCAGGCCTTCCCGAGCCCCTACGTCCAAGAAGACGGCTTCACTTGGTATGTCTTCGATCTTGAACAGAACCACGTGACCGCCGGCGATCTTATCAACCTCTACTACACCGGCGCCGGAGCAATCGAAATCGATTCGATCTTCTTCGCATATGAAGGCCGCCCGGTCACTGACATGGAGTCCTATACCTTCAAAGATTGCAAAGATTTGGATCTCTCCACCTATCACTGGTGCCACGCAATCGATGATTTCGATTACAGCTACTATGGCATCGGAGTCGTTGGTGATGGCACCGCGACCTTCGATTCCTTCCGTGTTGAATACAATGGCGAGACCCTTTGGGCCAACAATGGCGGCCTCGTCGGCTTCCTCGAAGACGGCACCCCGTTAAAGGCCGGCCTTGTGATCCCGACCACCGACACCTGCCTTTGGATCGACATGCTCGCCAGCGGCTACACGATGGCCGAAGGCCAGTCCGCTCATCTCCACGTTGGTGGTGAAGACTTCAGCGGCACCGCGACCGTCTTCGCTCTCTCCTGTGGCGAACCGATGGTCATGGGTGTGGAATTGGGCGGCGAAGCCGTTACCATCCCGGCCAACACCTACACCTATCTTGGTGGCGTCAACCTTCAGTTCACCCCGGAAATGGTCATGGTCAGCTTGGTTGGCGATGGCGTTCTCACTTTCGAAAGCTTCCGCATCGAAAACAATGGGCAGACCATTTTTGCCAATAACGGTTTGGTTATGCAGAACCTCGACACCGGCGCGACCATCGCTCCGAGCGACGTGATTCCGACCACCGGCATCACCGCCATGATCGTTCCTTCTCTCTCCGGTTGGACTCCGGCCGCCGGTATGCTCCACTTCCACTATGGTGGTTGGGGACACGATACCGAAGGCACCATCCAAATCGCTTCGGTCGCCTACGCTTCCAGCGTTATGCCGTACGATCTTGCGATCTCTCAGTTCTCTGAGTAAACCCACATCATATTCATTCCCCAGAGGGGCCAACCGCGCCCCTCTGGGATCCCTTGTTGGAGGATTTTGTTATGAAATTACAGACAAAAACGATGTTCACTGCCATCTTGCTGGCGGCTTCCGTGTTAAGCGGCTGCGGCGGAGATAGCGACAAGATTGTGTTGAAAATCGGCTTTTGGCCGGAATCGAGCGACACCCAAGATGTGGCCATGTACCGTCAATGGGCGGATCGCTTCGTCGAGGATTATCCCCAATATGAGATCAAAGGGATGCCTTACACCTACAGCACCGAAACCGTTGGTCAGAAATACACCAACGGCCAGCTGCCAGATGTTTGGCAAACCTGGTTCACCGAACCATCCAAACTGATGAGCAAAAACATCATCCGCCCCATCACCAGCCATCTCCACGCGCTCGGTTGGGACGATAAGATGGATGACGAAATGCGGTCATCCCTTACCTTCAATGGTGAGATTTATGGTGTCCCGAGAGACGGCTATGGCTTAGGCCTTCTTATCAATAAGAAAATCCTTGGCGACAATGGTTTGCTCCCCGAAATCAATGGCGAGTATTCCATCTTCAATGAGGATGGCAGCCCGGCCTATCCGCAGACATTCACCGAAATCATGGAAATGTCCGAAACGATCATTGACCAAGACAACGCCAAAGGCTTCTTGATGTATTCCGCCGACAAGAATGGCGGCTGGGTCTTCTCGAATCTCGCTTGGAACTATGGCGCCGTCCTCGAAAGCGAAGTCGCCGGCAAATGGACCGCCAGTTTGGACCACGCCGGTGCCATCAGCGCCCTCGAATGGATCAAAGAGATGAAGGTGAATGGCTATCTCCAAGACACCGTCGCCTGCGTCTATAACGATTGGTATTCCAACATCGGCGAGAGAGTCGCGATGGCGGTCGTTGGCAGCGACGTCCTCCAAAACGCCAAATTACTCGGAAATGTATCGATGGACGACCTCGCCTTCGTTCCGATGCCGACCGGGGACGGCACCCATCATTATTCCCTTTACGGTGGCACCCCATTCGTCTTCACCAAGAACATTTCCGATGAGAAAGTCGAAGGCATCCTTCGTTTCTTCTCCTATATCGGCCGTTCGCCCGAAACGACGGAAAAGAACATCCTTGCTAAGCAAGAAGGCTATGCCGTCGCCGAAAGAAAGGGTCAGCCGATCCTTCCGTCGATCATGCCGTGGAAAGATCCTGAATTCCTTGCCGAAGCGAAGCGCCTCGAAAGCGAGCACGTCAACGTCAACATGACGGACTACGCCCCGTTCTTCGATAGCATCAGCATCAACAAGCACGCCGAAGTGCCTTATAACGCGCAGGACATGTACGAGGCCCTCGACGTCGCCATCCAAAGCGTGTTCACCCAGAAAGAGACCGCGAATTGCCGCGCGTTATTGACCACGGCTTCCTCCACCCTCCAAGCAAAATTGGACGCCGGCGTTAACGCCTAGATGAAATGAGACAAAAAGTTCCGCACCGCAAAAAGAGCCTGAAATCGCGGCTGAAGAAAAATCTCTTCGGCTGGGCTTTCATCATCATTCCGTTGATTCTTTTCGGGCTCTATGTCTGGTACCCAATGGGTCGGAACCTTGTTCTCAGTTTCCAAAAAGACTATTTCGATTCGACCTTCGTCGGATTTGATAACTACATCGCCATTTTCCATGACCCGGTTTTCGCCAAGGCCTTAAAAAATACCTTCCTTTATATCCTTTGGTCGTTGGTCATCGGCTATTTGGTGCCGGTTATTCTCGGCTTCTTGCTGTCCGAGGTTTTCCATGCCAAAGGCGCGTTCCGCGTCATCTTATATCTCCCCTGCATGATCAGCGGCATCGCGGTGGTGTTCCTCTTCTCAACGATGTATGGCGACACCAGTACCGATTTATTCAACGTCATCGGTTCCTGGTTCGGCGCGGATACCCAACCGTGGAAGGGGAATGTGCATTTGATCATTCCTCTCATCGTTTTGGCGATGACCTGGCGCGGCGCCGGATCGACCTCCCTCATTTACTTGTCCGCTTTCCAGTCCATCGATGACACGATGTACGAAGCCGCCCGCATGGACGGCGCGTCTGTCTGGCAGAGATTCTGGCGGCTGACCGTTCCGGCGTTGAAAGGCACCTTATTGACCTTATTTGTCTTGCAGATCATCTCGGTGTTCCAAGTGTTCTATGAGCCCTTGGTCATCGGCCCGAAAGGAGGACCTCTGTCCTCATCCATGTCCTTACAGCTTTTGAGCTACTTATACGCCTTTGAGGACTTTGAGCACGGCAAATCGGCGGCCACGGCGATCATCTTGGTATTGATTATCGTTGTCTTCACCTTCCTTTACCGTTTTGTCCAAATGCTTTTGGATCCGATGCGCGGCAAGAAGGGGGAACGCAGAAGATGAGAAAGACCCGGACCCCCAAGCGCGTGTTCATGCGCTTCAAAGATAAGCGCGGCGGCTTCCTGAACTTCGCCGATTACCGCAATCCCGCCAACAAAGTTGGTTATGTGTTCATCATCGTCATTTTGTTGTTCTTCTGCTTCGTCGCGCTCTTCCCGATCGTCTTCCTCTTCGCCTCTTCGATGAAGAGCGTCGAAGAAATCAACTCCAGCACCTATACTTTCTGGCCTCAGGTCTGGGATTGGGAAAAGATCAGCCGGCTTTGGGAACGGTTCGATTTCGGCCGTTATTACCTGAACACTCTCGTCTATGTCGTCGGTGCGGTGGTTTGCGCGGTCGTCTTCAATAGCCTCATGGCATATGGCGTCGCTGTCATTAAGCCGCGTGGGCACAAAATCATCAACACCCTCATTTTCTTGGGTTATATGGTTCCGACGATTCTGAACATATTCCCGTTGCTCCAAGAGATTCGGGCTTTTGGGTTCCTCGATCCGGATCACCAATCCTATCTGACCTTCTTGCCCTTGTGGCTTGGCTTTGGCGCGAACGCCTACTATTACATGCTGTTCCGCGACTATTTCAGCCGCCTCCCGAAATCCTTGATTGAGGCCGCCGAAATGGACGGTGCTTCGCAGTGGCAGATTTTCACCCGAGTGATTCTTCCTTTATCGCGCCCGATCATCGGCATCGTCGCCATCTTCTCAATGACGGCATCTTATAGCGACTTCTTGCTGCCTTACTGCGTCTTACAAAGCGAGAAACACCAAACCATCGTCGTTGGCATCTATAACATTTCCAATATCAATCCGCCGCTTCAGACCCCGGATTTCCTATTGTTGATTCTCTTATCCATCATCCCGCAGATCATTATCTTCCTCATCTTCCAGCGGCAGATCATGAACGCGGGCGCCGGAAAAGGGAGCAAGGAGTGATTTATGGCAAAAGTCGCGACCCGTTACTTAGAAACCCATCCTACGAAACTGATCGAAAAGGGATTTCACCCCGATCGTAACATGGTTTCCGAATCCCTTTTCGCCTTAGCGAATGAATACTGCGGCGTGCGCGCCTTCTTTGAAGAAGGCAGCTCACTGCCCTCTCTGATCGGCACTTACTACAACGGCATCATCGAAAAAGCGTTGGAAGACACCCCCAATGCCTATAAAGGTATCGTCAAACGGGGCCATTTCACGATCAATTCGATTAACTTCCTTAAAGTGAGAATCGAAATCGATGGCGAAGTTTTGGATTTAGGCAAATCCAAAATCAAAGATTTTGAACGTATCTTGGACATGGATGACGGCTTATTGGTTCGTCGTTTTACCTGGTTAGTCGGCGACAACGGAGTCGAGATCACGTTCCGCCGGCTTCTCAGCATGACTCGTCCAGAGGTCGCCTATCAATCCATCTCTTTCATCGCGAAGAAAGCCGCCCATCTGAATATCTCATTTGAGCTAGATGGCACCATCCTCCATTGGGGCAATCACTGCTACTGGGATCGCGGCAGCGAATTTACGAAAGACAACAGGGCATACGTCTACGAAACCACTCCGACCACCAATCAGTCATTATTGTCCCTCATGGAAATCCGGTCCTCCTGGCAACCCAAGTCTTCCGAGACTGAAGAGAAGCGGGCGATCATCCATTACAGTGGGGATCTCGAGGCCGGCAAGGCGGTTGAGTTCGAGCGTTTTGTCAGCAACATCGCCGGAAAGAAACGCCTCTCCGAGGAGCAATCCCTGGCCAAGGCGAAGCCGGCATTAGAGAAAGCCTGCCGTGGCGGATTTGCCCAATTATTGTTGGAAAATTCCAATTTCTTTGCAGAATCCTATCAAAAATCATTGATCGAAATCGATGGTGATCCCGCCGACCAACAGGGAATCCGCTTTTGCTTGTTCCATCTGATTCAGACTTACCATGGTCTCGAAGAAGACAACAACATCGGGGCGAAAGGCCTAACCGGCGAGGCATATTCCGGGCACGCTTTCTGGGATTCGGAAACCTATTGTTTGCCGTATTACCTTTTTAGCGACAAGAAGATCGCCAAGAACTTATTGCTTTTCCGTTATCACACTCTGGAACAAGCGAAAGCTCGTGCGAAAGATTTGGATTGCGTCGGCGCCTGCTATCCGATCGCGACGCGCAACGGCGAAGAGGCCTGCGCGTTGTGGCAGCACGCCTCAACCCAAATTCAACCCACCTCGGCGGTCGGTTATGCTATCCAGCATTACATGACCCTTTATGAAGACGACGCTTTCATGCGCGACTATGGCTTTGAGATGTTGCTTGAGATCAGCAAGTTCCTCTATAGCCGCGGGCAGTGGAACCAACACCATACGGCCTTCGGCTATTACGGCGTTATGGGTCCCGATGAATTCCAGGTCATGGTGAATCACAACACCTACACCAATTTAATGGGCAAAAAGATCATCGAATATACCCTTGGGTTGATTGATGATTCCAAGTACCGAAATGAGTCTTTGCTTTGCAAAGCCGGTTATAACGATGAATTGATTCGTGATATGCGGACCGCCTGCGGCGCGATGCGGATCCTTTATGACGAGAAGACCAAACTTTTCGAGCAGCACGATGGTTTCTACGATCTTCCCCATATCGATGTTGACGCCATCCCGCCTGAGGAATTCCCCCTCTACAGCCATTGGAGTTACGACCGCATCTACCGCAACGACATGATCAAACAACCGGACGTGTTGATGTTCTTGTTCTTATATAACCAAGACTTCTCTGATGAAATCATCAGAGCCAACTATGAGTTTTACGAACCGCGTTGCATTCATGAGTCGTCTTTATCACCCTCGATTCATTCGATCCTCGCGGAACAAATCGGGAAAGAGGACGAGGCTTTGTCGTTCTTTGGCTTTGCCACCCGTTTGGATTTGGACGACTATAACCGCAACACCTGCGAAGGATTGCATATGACTTCCATTGCGGCCGCCTGGATGAATATCGTTTATGGCTTCCTGGGTCTCCGTAGCGAGAGGACGATTCTTAAAATCAACCCACGGCTGCCGTCTCGCTGGAATTCTTATCGCGTCACCTTGCATTATCGGGAAGCGACGCTCAGCGTCGAGGTGAGAAAGGACCAACTGATCCTTCATAGCGATAAACCAGTCCAACTTTATGTTGGCAATGAATTGCTTCATTTAGATGGAGAAAAAACGTTTCTAAGATGAAAACTTTGCTGACCAAAAAAGGATGGAACCAAAATGACATCATTCAGGATGGCAATTCCTTTTTGGTCGCAAACGGGCATCTTGGTTATCGTGGCACCTTAGAAGAGTATGGCGCGGACCAACTGGTCGGCCTCAATCTCGGTGGGGTTTATGACCGGAGCGGAAACCAGTGGCGCGAACCGATCGTCATGCCTAATCCGTTCCTTCTTTTGGTTGAAGCGGACGGGGAACCGATTCAGGTTTTCAAAGAGAAAGCCCGCCATCACGAAATCTCGCTCACCGATGATGGGGTATTCCATCGCCGTACCGAATTTAAAGACATCATGATTGAGTCGGAGCGCACCGCGAGCCACGCCGACGATCGATTAGTGTTAGAGCGTTTCCGTCTCATCGCAAAGAAGAGACTCGCCATTACCGTTCTCATGGGCATGGATCCAGAGATCGCCGAATTGGCCGGCCCTCATTTCAAGAGTGCTGAGTATTCAATCCAAGACAACCGCATCCGCTTTGCCGGCGAGACCAACGAGGGCAAAAAACTCTTTGAATCCGCCGTCTATGAATGCGCGGAAAATCTCGAAAGCGTTGGCAAAACCCGGCTAAAACTTTCAAAAATCGTCGAAAAAGGTGAGATTCTCACCATTTCTGTAACCAGTCTTATTAGTGAGACCGAACCATTCGATCCGGTCGCAAGCCGCTTTGAGGAAAGCCTTCAAGCCTCCCGATTGGCGTTCGAAAAGAAACTGGCAGCCGCCGATATCGGTCTCCGTGGGGATGCGGCCGCAGAAGCCGATTTACGCTATTCCATTTACCAGTCGCTCATCCTAGGCGATCGCGAACGAACGAGAGGCATCTCGGGTCGCGGGTTATCAGGACAAACCTATAAAGGCGCCGTGTTTTGGGATACCGAAATCTTCTTACTGCCTTTCTTCACGCTCGTTGACCCTCGAGTGGCGCGTAACTTAATTCTTTATCGCGTTAAGACGCTCCCTGGCGCCATGGCGAAAGCCGAGGGATTAGGGTACAAGGGCGCCTTCTATGCTTGGGAGTCCCAAGACGACGGCTCAGAGCAATGCTCCAAGTACAATGTTACCGATCCAGAAACCGGAGAACCGGTTCGGACCTATTTTGGGGAGAAGCAAATCCATATCTCCGCCGACATTCCTTACGCGATTGAAAAGTACATCGAGCAAACCGGTGACAGATCGATTCTTGATGAGGGTGCCCGTGAAGTGATCGAAGAATGCGCTCGCTTCTTTATGAGCCGGGCCGAACTTGGTGAGGACGGACTTTATCATCTGAATGATGTCATCGGGCCTGACGAATATCACGAAGGCGTGGACGACAACGCATTCACTGCCTATATGGCGGAAGAGACATTGCGTTTCGCTCTCAACCGAACCAACGATGAAGACCTCCGTCAGGAAATCGCACGCTACTTGGATCATTGGTATTTGCCAAAGCCAAACGCGGATGGCGTCATTGAACAATTCAAGGGCTACTTTGCCAAAAAGGATTCGACGATCAAAGAGCTTCGCTCGTCTCTTCATCACCCGAATGAATATTGGGGCGGCGAGAACGGAGTGGCAACGCCGACCAAAATCATTAAGCAAGCCGACGTCATCGCCTTGATGGCGTTGTTGCCACATCGTTTCTTAATAGAAACGCAGATGGCCAATTATGAGTATTATGCCCCACGGACCGAACACGGCAGCTCGCTCAGCGATTCCATGTATGCGATCGTTGGGGCGCGGATCGGAAAGACGAAAGAAGCCTATGAACATTTCCGGAAGACGGCCTCCATCGATATCCGCGGCGCCAGCAAACAATTCGCCGGCGGGGTTTATATCGGCGGCACTCATCCGGCGGCCAATGCCGGGACCGTCCTCGCCGTGACTCAAGGTTTCTTAGGGTTACAGATGCATGGCGGCGAAATTACGGTGGATCCCAAATTCCCCAAACAGATCAAATCGATTCGTCTGCGTTATGTCGCAGGCAATTCCATAAAAGAAGCGACGATCGATCGCGATGGCATCAAAACCATCAAGGAGGTAGCTCATGATTAAAGGAATCATCTTTGACTTGGATGGCGTTCTGATCAGCACGGACACGCTGCATTACCAAGCTTGGAAAAAGATTGCCGACGCGGAAGGCATTCCTTTCGACGAGACGATCAACAACCAACTTCGCGGTGTGTCGCGCATGGCGTCGCTTGAGATTATTCTTCGCAAAGCGAAGAAACAATACACGCAAGAAGAAAAAGAAGCCCTTGCCGAACAAAAAAACCAATATTATGTAGACTCCTTGAAAACATTGAATCCGGAGATGGTGAGCGCGGAGATCCGCGAACTGCTCGCCAAATTCAAAGCCGATGGTTATAAACTCGCAATCGGCTCTTCGAGCAAGAACACCCAAGCCATTCTTCAAGCGATCGATTTGGTTTCGCCATTCGATGCGATTATCGATGGCACGATGATCGAACGGACCAAACCCGACCCCGAAGTCTTCCTCAAAGGAGCGGCTACCCTCGGACTAGAACCGCGAGAATGCTTGGTCATCGAAGATGCGGCTTCCGGGGTCAAGGCCGCCAAAGCCGGCGGATTCATCGCCGTGGGCATTGGCGACGCAGCCAAAAACAAACTCACGGATTATCCGATTCAGTCTTTACTAGAAATCCCCGAAGTGATCAAAAAAGCCCAAGCTCCGGCGATGGTCATCACCCATCTCAAGAAAATCTACCCGAACGGATTCGAAGCCATTCGCGATTTCAGTTTGGAAATCAATCGGGACGAGTTTGTGGTGTTTGTCGGACCTTCCGGCTGCGGCAAATCAACGATTCTCAGAATGATCGCCGGCCTCGAAGACGTCACCGATGGCTCCGTGGTCCTAAATGGTGAGGATGTCACCGACAAAGATAGCAAAGACCGCAATATGGCCATGGTGTTCCAAAACTATGCTTTGTATCCGCATCGTACCGTGGCTGGCAATATTTCGTTCCCGTTGGATGTCACCAAGAGAACCCCGATTAAACACTTCTTTGATATCAAATGGCGCAAAGCTCGCAAACAACAAATCAAAGAAGCGGTCCAGCTTGCGGCGGAACGCGTCGGTCTCGGTGATTTGTTAGATCAGAAGCCCGAGAATCTTTCCGGTGGTCAGCGTCAGCGTGTCGCATTGGCGCGCGCTCTTGTTCGCGATCCAAAGGTCTTCTTGCTTGACGAACCGCTTTCCAATTTGGATGCCAAGATGCGTGTTCAGATGCGTAGCGAGATCACCCGCCTGCACGACAAACTCAACACTATCTTCATCTATGTTACACACGACCAAGTCGAAGCCATGACCATGGGCACCAAAATCGTGATTCTCAAAGATGGCGACATTCAGCAAGTCGGCAGCCCGCAGGAAGTGTTCATCAATCCGGTGAACCTCTTCGTCGCCGGGTTTATTGGCACCCCGCAGATGAATTTCTTTGATGCCGTCATCAACAAAGATGCCAAAGGACACTGGGCGGAGCTAGGCGGCAAACGCATCGACTTGCCGGCCGAAAGGCTCAAAGCCTTCCCAGACGAGATGCTTGGGAAAGAAGTCACGATGGGCATCCGTCCGAAAGCCATCTCCGTCGAAGGCGACCTTGCCTTCAAAAAGCAAGGATACGAAGCCAAGATCGATCTCTTCGAACAATTGGGCGAAGAAACTTTGGTCTACGCGAAGTTCCTTGAAAAAGACATCATCATTTCCACCAGCGGCCTCGGCCGTTTCACCAAAGGCCAAGACATTGGAATCTCGTTTGACGTCACCAATGTTTGCCTCTTCGACAAAGAAACGGAAAATTCATTGCTATGAAAGGGATTTTGAAAGGATTTGTATCGATTTTGTGCTTAGCCCTTTTCGGCTGCTCTGTCGTTTCGAATTCCTCCGAATCCGTTTCCGAATCCTCTTTCTCAACCTCGGAACCCGCTTCCGATAGCGTCCCCTCCTCCATTCCTAAAGACGAGGCCGGTTTCCCGATTTTGCCTTCCAGTTATCTATCACATGAGGATCGCGCGCATTCTTTCGGAGCGAAGGTCGATGGCGTGCCCCTGTATGCAGGCATGCGCCTGTATTTAGGCGATGAGGAAGTGCCCGTTTATCGCGTCTATGTGAATACAACCTATCGTTGGGATCCCGAAGCGAAAGTTCGCACCGAGAATGGCGTGGCATCGATTTCGATCTCTTCCGGCGCGAAATTGACTTTGCAGACAACTTGGGTCGCCAATGGGCATTACGAAATCTTGCCCTCCGCGAAAAACATTGCCTCCACGCCGGATGACAATTATCGGACCCTTTCTTTCGAGATCAACCAACCTGGTGACTATACGATTGGTTATCGCTCCGAAAGAACGCTGCATCTTTTCGTGCATGACATCAACGAACCGAAACACGACTCCTCTAACTCGATGTATTTCGGCCCCGGGTTGCACGATCGAAGCAACGATAATCGCCTCTCCAGCGATAGCAGAATCAACCTAAGTTCGAATACCAAAGTCTATTTGGCCGAAGGCGCGATCGTTCGCGGCATCTTCGTTGCCAACAACGCTCCGAACATTGAAATTTGTGGCCCCGGTTTCATCGATGGTTCGGTCTTTGACCGAAACGCCACGACGGGAACCGCGAAAATTCCTTTGGAATTCAACTATTGCTCCTCACTCAAATTCTCTTCTTTCGCGGTGCTCGATCCGGCAGGGTGGTGCTTCAACCTCTACTTTTCGACCGACATCGAACTAAACGGAGTAAAGATCATTTCGTCCCGTTCCAATGGTGACGGAATCAGTTTGCAGAGCTGCCAGAGAGTCAAAGTCAGCAACTGCTTCGTTCGAACTTATGACGACTCCATCGTCGTGAAAAACTACCCGCGGTGGAGCGATCGCAACCAAGAAGGGACGACCGATGATATTGAAGTCTGGGGTTGCTTGATTTGGACTGACCTCGCGCAATGCCTCGAAGTGGGCTACGAAACCGTTGGTCAGAAGATGGAGAACATCCATTTCCATGACATCACTATTCTCCACGCGAACCATAAAGCCGCCCTGTCGATTCACAACGCCAACAACGCGAACATCAAGAATGTCCGTTTTGAAGATATTCGCATCGAACACTTAGATGTAGGGCAAGGCGATGGGTCGAATCTCTTGATCGATTTCAGCGTCGCCCATTCTTCGACTTGGAGCGACCAACATAAGGTCACCGGCCTTGGATCCGTCGATGGGGTCGTCGTCAATAATATCACTGTCTTACATGGGCAAAAGACCCCGGGCATCTCAATCCGCGGCAGTTATGAAACCCGTTCCGGCTACGCTCATGAGGTTCATAAAATCACTAATGTCGCCTTATCGAATATCGTTTTGCAAAGCGAACGAATCGGCACGAATTATGCGAAATTTGCCGTCGAATATGCCGAAAACATCACCGTAGACGGCACCGCGATTTGACGCCGGGGCCCTAGACCCGCATTGGGTCAGGCAACAAAAAAGATTTATCTTTTGTTTTCAAATGTGATAATTGTTGAACAAAGAGGAGGAACTTCCTATGCCGATATTCGACGATGTGGCGTGGAATTTCACGTTAGATAACTTTGGCAGCGTTTGGTCTTTGATGGTCCAACTTGGTCTGCTTCTGATTTCCTTGCTTCTGGGGAACTTGCTCGTTAAGACCATCCCCTTCCTCCGCAAAGCATTCATCCCTGCGAGCTTGCTTGGCGGCGTCCTTCTTTTGCTCCTTAACCTGTTGGTGAACTTCATCGTCAAGAAATGCGGTGTCGCCGACTTCCAGTTGGTTGACCGCCAAGAGATGCAGGTCATCACTTATCATGCCTTGGCGATCGGTTTTATCGCCATGACCTTGAAGATCGTCCAAAAGGACCGCAAGATCTCCACTTTGAAAGTTATCCAAAACGGTGTTTTGGAAGGTGGCACCTATATGCTCCAGGCCGTTCTTGGTTTGGTCACCGTCCTCATCTTCTTCTGGGCCGGCTACAAAGTTGATGGCGAAAAAATCTTCTACGATTCCGGCATCCTTCTTCCGTTGGCCTTTGGCCAAGGTCCTGGCAATGCGATGACTTGGGACCTCAAGTTCTCCGAGCTCTTTGATTTCGGCGGGAACGGCAGCGTCGGCCTCTCCCTCGCCTCCCTCGGCTTCATCGTCGCCTGCGTCGTCGGCGTCGTTTATATCAATATCTTCAAGAGAAAAGGCCAGATTCAACCCCGTGACGACGTTGTCGTCCGTAAGGTTACCGACTTCGAAGAAGAAGGCGAAATCGGCGACGTCGAATCGGCGGATAAATTCTCGATCCAAATCGGTTTGGTCGTCCTCGCCTACGCGCTTGCCTTTGGCATCATGTGCGTATTCAACGTGACCGCGTTCACGAAGGGTATTGCCTGGTCGCTGAACTTCATCTGGGGCGTCCTCGCTGCCTTCTTAATCAAACTCACCCTTAAAGGTCTTCGCAAAGCGAAAATCGTCAAAAAGAAATACGTCAACAACTATCAGATGGACCGTATTGCCGGCTTCGCCTTTGACCTCATGATCATCGCTGGCGTTGCCGCGATTGACATTCAAGATGTCAAAAAATTCATCGCCCCGATCGCCGTTCTTGCGGTGGTTGGCACCATCTCCACCTACATCTATATCCGCCTCATCACCAAGCATTGCTTCAAAGACTTGGCCCACGAGATGTTCTTGGTCAACTATGGCACCTTGACCGGCACCGCCTCCAACGGCGTTATCCTTCTCCGCGAAATCGACCCGGCCTTTACGACCAACGCTTCATCGATCTTCATCCTGTCTCAGGTTCCGTCCATGATCTGCGTAGCCCCGTTGCTTCTCTTATTGAACTTCTCCGCGAAGTCCCTGAAACACACCTTGATTGCCGGAGGCATTTTCCTGGGCCTCTTCATCGGCTACACATTGTTCTTGGTTTTCAGCCCCAAATTCAAACGGAAAAAACCGCCGAAGATCGTTGGCGAAGAATAAGAAAAAGGAGCCTTTGGCTCCTTTCTTTTTATTCGGCGTTGACTGCTAAGTACTGTATATAAACCGCTTTGGTGATGTTGGTAATTTCGATGGTGACCTTGCCAGTCAATGAACTGCAGGTCGAACCGAAGGTCAACGGAGTTGAGGTATCAATATAACCAAGGGTGCCGCTCGTGACAGAAGTGGATCCGACTTTGATGCTGACGTTATATGAGCATCCAGAAGCGGCTGCGCCACGGATGTAGACCGCGGTGACATTGGACTTGCCGCTGTAGGAGAAAGCTTCTTTCGTTTCAAACTTCAAGGTACCGACTGGTGCGGTGCTCGTGCCAAAGGCGGCGCCAAGTTTCGCATTGGTGCTTCCAACCTTGCCCGCGTTCCAACGGACGATCCAAGTCACGCCATCAAAAGTGAGTTCGTTGTCTTGGCCGGCCTTGTCATCGATCCCATTGAAATCGTTGCCCGAAGCTTTGCCGGTGACCTTGTGATTCCATAAGGCCGACATAACCGGATCCGTCTCGACTTTAACGCCATATTTGATGTCGTTTATCGCGGTTTTGACGGTAATTTCAGTATTTCCAGAGGCATTAATCGCGCTGCCGTCGGTCGCACCTTCAACGGTGAAATCCGTGGTGGCGGTCTCGGCGAACGAGTCGTTCACGGCGACGACATTGATATCGGATTTATGGAAGACTTCGCCTTCGTCATATTGGCGTTTCGCGGTGTCGATCGCGTAATGAAGGGTCGCCCCCTTACCAAGATTGAGTTTGTGGCAAGTCGGCTCAATCGCGCTTAGTGTTCCGCCCTCGTTCTTCTTTGATCCGAAGACATAGTCCACAAGATCCGGATAGTCGACGTAGGGATTACGGTTTCCTTGAGCGGCATTGTTCTCGGAGGTGCTATGAACTTGCGGCACGAAGGAATAAACGCTTTCGTTGTGTTGGACCTCGGCCAAATCGACCGCGATCTTGCTCCACTCTAAGAGAGAAGACAATCCACCAATCGCGAATTCGCAGGAGTTGCCCGCTTTGTAATCAACGGACTCCTCAACGATGGTTAATGGGGCCATCGTGACGGCGTTCGAGTCGTCATAGTCCTCTTCGCAATACATAGTTGCCATATAGAATATGGCACGAGAGACACGTCCCTTATCGTGGTCACCCGGTTCAAACCAGGTTGAGTCATAACTATAACCATCATCCCCAACTTTGTTGTTGGTATATGAGCTGGCGGATTTATTCGCGGTTCCGTAATTCTTATTGCCACGGGAAGTGTTGCCATTGCTGCTTCCAGCGAAAAGGTTATGGAAGTCGGTCGCTCTGCCAAGATGTTTGACCGCGGTGGAGGTGGTGCTGCCCGTCATCAGAGAAGCTGGCCACGCGTGCTCGCGTTGCCAATAGGTATTGGTGCCCGTTTTCAGTTCATCTTTGGGACTATAGACGACATCGACCATTTCATGGTCGTATAAATCTTGGTCCGCCTTTTGGTTGGATTGCCAGTTGGCAATCGTCCCCGCATAGGTGATAGGCGTATAGGTGCCGCCGCTGATGATCGCGTGTAACTTCGACTTCAAATCTTCGCCGTTCGTCCAAGACGTCAGGCTGGCGTAGTAACCGCCGTAATCGGTGGTCGGATCATAGGTTCCCGGGGCCAACGACGTTGCTGGCGGGATGGACTCTGATGTAGTCGGAGCCGGTTCGGATGTGGTAGCCGGTTGGCTGCTGTTATTGATCAACGAGCAAGACGCCAGCAAAGAGCCGGCGAGCAATAAGGAAAATAGCCAGTGTTTCTTCATAGATTCATTGTGCCACATTGAGCGCAGGCGCGGTATACGCAATTCGTTCTTCCTCTGTTGAGGAAAGTTCCCCTATACTATTAGGCGTGCGAGGATAACCATATGGGAAAGATCATTACAGTCGATCGTGAATTTGGTTCTGGTGGCCGCGAATTCGGTCGGCTTTTAGCCGAAAAGTTGGGATACACCTACGTCGATAACGAATTGCTCATCGAATTGATTCATAAAGAATCTTCTTACAGCAAAGAATTTTTGATGACCATCAGCAAAGGGCGTCCGACCCCGAAGTTCAACTTCCACACCGCCGCCTCATTCCAGGATATGCGGAACATCCAATCTGAGGATGTTTTCGATCATCAGGCGGAGATGATGATCTCCATCGCCAAAGAACGCGACTGCGTCGTCGTCGGCCGTTGCGCCGACTATGTGCTTCGCGAATTCAACCCGTACCGCATCTTCGTCTATGGCACGATGGAAAGCAAAATCGCCAGATGCCGCAAATTTGCGCGTCCGGAAGACGTGGATAAATCCGACCGACAATTAGAGAAAGAAATCAAATGGATCGATCGGAAGAGAAAGATTAACTACGAATACTACACTCCACAGGAGTGGGGCCGTCACTTCAACTATGATTTGATGATCAATACCTCAAGCCGCTCCGTCGAAGAACTCGTCGATATGATTTATAGGGACGTCCGCGAATAATGGAAGAAGAAGTCAAAACCGAACCGGTCGAAAAGAAAAAGAAAAGAGAACCTCATCCGTTCTTTGTCTATGTCAAAGACCGTTTGATGAAGACCACCAATGGCATGGCCATCGGTCTTTTTGGCACCTTGATTATCGGTACGATAATCGCTTTGCTCGCAAAGATCCCCGGACTCGAGATCATCAATACCTGGGCCAAGTACATCCAAGGCCTTATGGGCGCGGGCATTGGCTTAGGCGTTGCGTTAGCGCTCAAACGCCAAGGCGTGACCGTCGTTGCCGCCATGGTGGCCGGCTTCATCGGCAATTATGCCTTTAACTGGGTATTTCCGATTTGTTTGGATACCACCAGCGCTGATTTCTCCATCAAACTCATTTCTGACCCATTGTCTTGCTACATATCCGTCTGTTTGGCCCTTTTGACCATCAAATATGTGATGCGCAAGAAAACGCCGGTCGACTTGATTCTCATTCCTTTCGTCGGGTGTGTCGTATCGGTCTTATATAGCTTCTTATTGGCCAACTGGATCCATTACATCACTTTAGGCATCGGCTATTTGGTCGAAATCAGCTTTGACGTCATCCCCGTTATCATGTGCATGATCATCTCCGGATTGGTTGGCATGGCGTTGACCGCGCCGATCTCGTCGGTCGCCATCTGCGTTGCTATCCATATCGGAAACGTGCCTCTCGCCGCATGTGCCGCCCTTATTGGCTGCTGCACCCAAATGGTCGGTTTTGCCGTCCATACCGCCCACGATAATAAGTGGGGTTCCGTGCTTGCCGTTGGGCTCGGCACATCGATGCTACAATTCAAAAATATCGTCAGAAAGCCCCTCATTTGGCTCCCAACCATCATTGTTTCCGTATTAATTGGGCCTTTGGCGATGATCTTCCCGATTGAAGGAATGTCCTTTGGCGAGTCCGCTTTATCTGTGGGCGCCGGCATGGGCACATCCGGTCTTGTGGGCCCGCTGAACTTCTTGGGTGAATTCAATTACAACTGGGTTGTCATTTTGGAAATCATCGGCTTCTGCATTCTTGTGCCCGGCATTCTCGTATTTGTCGCCGACCTCATCTTCCGCAAAGTCGGATGGATCAAAAAAGGCGACTTCTCGCTGTCGAGCGAATTATAAAAAAGGGGCAAAGCCCCTTTTATTTTTCGTACTTCTTTATGAGATAGTCTTCGAATTGATCGAAGTCTGGATCGAGTTTTTGTGTCTCCGGATGGGACATGACATAGTCATAAGCGGTCTTTAAGGCCGTTTTCAATGGAGTCTGATTACGGAACTCGGGGACAAGCCGAATCAGCTTCTCATTTGAGATTAAGCAATTTAAAGCCTTGTCGCCGCATAAAGAGGCGCGCAGGTCTTCACGTTCGTGCGCGAGTGTCTCGGCCGGAATATAGACCTTTTTGACCTTCTTTCCGACAATTTCGCCGATTAGATCATAGATCTCATTCCAACTATGGCGTTCTTCGGCCGTGATATTGAAGGCCTCGCCATACGCGGCGGGGTTACAAAGCAGTCCCTCAACGCCTTTTGCAAAATCTCTGGCATACAACATGGGCCAAATATTCGTTCCGTCGTCAGCGACAACAATGGGTTTATCGTTCAGGATGCGGTGGAGGATAGAGTAAGTTCCATTCTTGCCATGGATGCAGGTTGGGACCGCCCGATAATCGAAAGTATGAGATGGTCGCAGGATTGTCCAATGGAAGGAAGGATCTACCAAACCGATCTTTCTAAGCTCATTTTCGGCTTCGATTTTCTTCTGTCCGTAAGGGGATAAAAGATTGGATTGTTTATGATTTTCGTCAATAAAACCAGTGAGGCCAAAACGGTCATATGTAACGCAGGTAGAAATAAAGATATAGTGGATACCCCGCCCCTTGAAATATTGGTAGTCTCTTTGGATGTCAGAGGGGTCAAAAGCCACAAATTGGAGAACGCAAGAAATCCGGTGCGTATCGAGAAAATCGGTCATTTTCGGTCCATTGTTTACGTCACAAATTATGGTCTCAACATTTGAGAGTTCCGAATTGTTGTTTCCGCGGTTTAAAACAAATACATTGTCCCCTTTTTCGGACAAAAACCGGCTTGTCATCAAGGAAATTCTTCCGCTTCCGCCAATAATGAGAATATTCATGAATGATCCTCCGAATATAGACTAGCAATTTCGATCAAAAATCAAAAGAAAGAACTCAAAATTGTACTTAAGCGGTTTTTAAAGAGATAAATTTTGGTGAAAAATCTAAATCACGTTTAAAAGAAATGATTTAACGTTTTGAATATTAATGTCTAAAAACATTAAATTATTGTAATAGCAAAAAACAATTTAAAAAAATATTTAAACAATTTAATAAAGCAATGATTTCTCAAATGATTGAAAACCGCCATTTTTGACCGGAAAAATTAGACTTTCCTGGATAGAGATTTTTAAAACTTACCCTATTTTGTGCCAATTTTTATCCCTTTTTTGCGGACATAACGAACATCTTTATAAATTTTGTCATTTTGTGCTTTTCTTTCTTTCACGCTTATGTATTGTGTACGCACCTGAAATCACAGGAGGTAAAAATTATGAAACGTGAATTAAACAGCAGGTCACGTAGAAAGTGGGTTGCAGGCGGCGTGCTTGCCTTTGGCTCAGTCGCTCTTCTTTCTACCGGTTTTGCAACCTGGGTCATTGGCGCCAACAAAGCCTATGGTGAACACGAGATTGGTGTTACGGTTGATTCCGTCCAGAACAACTCAATCTTGGTTTCCTCAACCATTTCAAGCAGTGACGTTCTTCGTCTCGCCGAACCCGAAAGCATCACGAATGGCAAAATCGTGAATGCCGACGTTACCGACGAAACCAAGGAAGACCTCAAAGTTACGGTCTCTATGACAGTTAAGCTCGGTGGCAACGCCACGGCGCCGACTACCGTTTCCGCTTCCCTTCCGGCCAAAAAATATAACACCGAAATCGACAGCGGGAATGCCAAACTTTCGGTTTCAACCGACACCGTTGGCGGACGTTCTTCCAGCCCGTGGACCTATCTTGAACTGAAGAACACCACGATTACTCCAACCTGGGGCACCCCCACCACCGAGCCGGGCAGCAACCTCAAGGTTTATGAAGTTAGCTTTGACGTTGAATTCAAATGGGGTTCGTTCTTTAACAACCAGAGCCCGCTCGTTTTCTATAACACGAAATACAGCGCGGAAACCGATCCCGCCGTCTTATTGGATGCTGGTGACAAGATCGAGACCGAATTGAAGGCTATGGCCACTGCGTTCTCCACCGATCCCAACATCTATCTTCTTTTACAGGTTAACCAGTAAAAAAGCATTATGAAACGGATCACGCACTCAAAGAAAACATTAGGGGCCGTTTTAATTGGTGCTGCGGGTCTTGCTCTTGGATCAGTTGGTTTTTCTGCTTGGGTTATTGGCAACGGCAGCTCGACTTCGGATGCCAAGTCCGTCGGCATTGGTGTGTCTTCGGCGACAGATAACCTTGTTTTCTTCACTACTCAGCCGGCCTTTTCAAACACCATTCAAAAAGGCACTGAGCAAAAGACGGATTCGTCTGCCACGGCGACCTACTATGGAAGCACCAAAGACAAAACCGCCGTTAACGCCGGCAACACCGAGGCTTACGTCGTTTTCGGACCGAACCCGTTATCTTCTGGGACAATCCTAGTTGATGATGGTACTGCGGCCGACTGGGAACATATGAAAATTGAGTTCACCTTCACGGTTGAATGGCCTTCGGCCAAAAAACTCAAGATCCATGTGGATTCGGCAGGTACCGCGGTTACCCCGCTGACTACTGCAGCGACGAACAGCTACATCGTCAATCCCGATTCTTTCGCAGCAAAGGATGTAGTTGCCGCATATGACGGCACACCATCGAGCATGGTTGTCGCCGGAACCACAACCGGCTGGTCCGTATCCGCTAGCGAATATAGCGACGACAACACAACCAGCCGTAAAACTGTTACCGTCACTGTTGCTATGCAGTGGACTTGGGGCTCCGCCCTCGGCGGATCCTCCAGCGACCCCTGCACTGCGGCTGTTGACACAGCTACGGCCCAAACGTTCAAAACCAATTTGAACAACCTCTATACATCTTTAAGCGGTGGCAAAACCTTCAGTTTGACGGTCGTTGCCTCCGCGGTCGCTTAATCACAACCACTAATCTATGTCCAAAGTCGAGATTATCTCCCTTGTGGTGACTCTCGTATGTGTCGCAAGTTTCTCCGTCGTCTTCACGATTTTGTTCCGCAACTACTACGTTACGAACATCGATGCCGTGAAGAAAGGCCGCGAAGATCTTGATCTCATCGAGAACGCTATCTACGAAGAAAGGGAAAACAGAAATCGGGGGCGCAAGACTCTCCGTTTAGTCGGACGCATATCCGAGTATGTGATTTTAGGCGCGATTTCCGCCTTCTTCCTGTTTTCCCTTATATCTCGATTTATGGGGAACAATCTTCCACTAGGCAAATATTCGATGATGGTCATCGCCACCGATTCGATGTCGTTGAAGAATTCGAACAACACCTATCTGGAAGAATACGATCTCAACAATCAATTCAACGCGTACGACATTATCGGCATATCGCCCTATGAGAGTCAGAACGATGTGCAACTCTATGACGTCGTCGCCTACAAAGACAATTCAAACACCATCATCGTCCATCGAATTCGCGCCATCGAAACCAGGGACGGTGAAATTGTGTATCACACGCGCGGGGATAAGAACGCGATTGATGATGACAACAATCGTTACGGAGCCTATCTCACTTATGACCGGATTATCGGTCATTACAACGGGAACAGGATCCAAGACCTTGGCATCTTCGTCATCTTCGTTCAATCCAACGCCGGCATTATCACCATCGTATCCATCGTGTACTGCCTGTTGATGTATGACCGCTTCAACAACAAATACGCGAAAGCGGTGGCGGAACGCACGGAAGCCCTGCGCAACCAGACTGGGTTCGATCCCAGCAAAGCCGACATCAGCGAATTCAAGATTCATTATCGTGAGTCGCTCGAATACGGGGGCAACCAATACGTCTATGAGAACGGAACGTATGTTTGCACCTTGGGCGAAGGCGAAACGCCGTTATTCCAAACACCGGTCGCCGAAACGCCCGAACCCCAACCCGAGAGCCAGCCGAAAGGCAAACGCTCTTCAAGGCCGAAACTTCCTAAGGAAGAGAAGCCAAAGAAAAAGAAGGAGTATGACTCCTTCCTCGATCACTTGGATGACACGGAGGAAATCCTATGAGAAAGTCACATTTCACCCGCAAGAACTTCATCGTCATCGCCCTATTCTTCTTCTGGGCGTTCATGATCGGTGTTTCCGCGTTGGCGATTGATAACGTCAACCCGGTCTTTGCGAAGAATAACCCCATCCAACTTTTAGCGGTTGGCATGGGCTTCCCGCGAATCAATGGTTCGTTCAACACCTGGCTGTTGGTCCCGTTGTTCTTGGTTCTGCTCATCGTCGGCGCCGCGGCGATCATCTTCGAAATCCGCTTGGCTGCCTACTATGGCGATAAACCGACCCGCGGCAAATGGTGGGGCATCTACGTTGCCACCATCGTCGTCGTTGCCGGTCTATTCGGCGGAATCAGCTATGCTGGCCAATATCCTTGGGACCCCGAATACGTCAAGAACGCTTATCTGTTCTTGGGTGCTTCGGTAGCCATCGGCACGATTCTCTTCGTCGTGTTTGGGCTCATTGTCCTCAATGTGTGCTTTATCTGGGTTAACGTCCGCAACATCGATAAACCGTTCCGGTTCTTCGGATCCCGCGGCGAACAGCTTGCCGCGAATGACGAGCAGGCCGACGAAGCCGAACTCGCCATGGCCAAAGAGCAAGGTTCCCTTGCCGAGTCCTTCGGCGAAAACGGCGGAGCCGCTGGTGGCGCCAATCCCGCGCAGGCGAATATCGTCCGTTCGGAAGAAGGCGCGATGATCACTGATAAAGAACGCGTGTTCCCGGGTCTCTGCTCGGTCGACTACGCTTATATCGCTCAGCGTCCGCAGTACTTCGAAGACAACCTTTCGTTGCCGGAAATCTGCACAAGGTTCCGCAATTATTTGGCGAAGGAAGAAAAACTTTACTTCGATGAGACGACCATTCGTTGCTTCATCGCTGGTTTAGCGGCCTCTCACTTCATCATCCTCGAAGGTCTCTCCGGTACCGGTAAATCATCGTTAGCCCGTTACTTCTCCGAGTTCATTTCCGAGAAAGCCTTCTTCGAAGCGGTTCAAGCCACCTGGCGTGATAAGACTTCGATCCTCGGCTACTTCAATGACTTCTCCAAGTCCTACAACGAAACCGAATTCCTCAAACGGCTTTATGAGTTCAACTACAAGACCAACAATCTCAACTTCATGGTCCTTGATGAACTTAACATCAGCCGTATCGAATACTATTTCGCTGACTTCCTCTCCGTTCTCGAATACCCAGTCGAAGACTGGAAAATCAAAATCATGCAGTTCCCGTACGACTTTGAGCCGCCTGTCCACCTCCGTGACGGCATCCTCAAAATCCCGGCGAACACTTATTTCATCGGCACCGCCAACAAGGACGATTCGACCTATACCATCACCGATAAGGTGTATGACCGTGCGATCACCATCAACTTCGATGACCGCAACGAACCGTTCGAAGTGGAAGGCGAAGCCGACAAGATCAGCCTCTCCTTCGCTCGCCTCCAGCAGCTCTATCAAGAAGCGGACGAGGTCGAAGAGAATCGCATGTCCGCGGCCGACACCAAGAAGTTCCGCGAACTGGCTGATTTCACCTATGATGCCTTCGATATTACCTACGGTAACCGTATCATGCACCAGATCGAGGTCTTCGTTCCGGTGTTCGTTGCCTGCGGTGGTACGAAAGAAGATGCGTTGGACTTCATGTTCAGCCGCAAAGTCGTCGCCAAGCTCGAAGGCCGTTTCGAAGATTACATCAAGCCGGGTCTAATGAACCTCAAGGCTTTAATTATCAAGAACTACGGCTCCGATGCCTTTAAGGCGACCAACCACACCATCGATCGATTGATGAAGAAACTCTAAGGAGGGTAGATGGCCAAGAAGAATCAGGAATTCCTAGAAGCCTTCACCGCGACCTTGCAGGAGAGAATTCTTCTTTCTGGCGGGAAACCGGCCCTTTTCGGGCGTTCTTCGATCTTCGATAACCTGGAATACCACGTTCCTTACGACTGCGAAGCCGAACTCGCCAAAGCGAGACTCATCCGCGAGATGACCGACAAAATCATGGCCATCATCCGCGATCCCCATATCGCCGTCACTACCAACGAGATCGTCACTCGTGCTGAACTCGCGGGACATTTGTCCCATGAATCGTTCGCTCAAACGATGCGCGATCCTCAGCTTTGGCGGAACAAAGAAGGAGAAATGGCCCCCGAATCGATCCACACGATCGAAACGGTGGATACCATCAACATCTATGAGAATCAGTTCATCTCGATGCTCCTAGATGTCTTGGAAGACGAAGTCGAACTGCTTTTGGCGGATATCGCACCTTTGGTGGAATCGCTCCAAGAACACTTCGAGAGAACCACCAAGACCTTCGGAAGATCATCGATCTTTGAGGATTATTCCAAACGGAAAGGCCCGTATGAGCCGTTCATGCTCAGCAATGGGGAAACCCATGAGGAGCTACTGATGCTTTGCGAAAAACTCAACAAGCGCATCAAGCATCTGAAGTGCACGGAATTCTACAAAGTGACCTCAAATAAGCGGTTCAGCCGCAACGTCATGCCCACGAACATCCTCATGCATGACCCTTTGTACAACTTCTGCTACAAAAACTACCTGACTTCGTTCCGCAAAGAAAAGGACCCGTTTGCCGAGGACGACTTGTATTACAACTACGTCACCGCGGTCATTTGCCATTACTTCAATGCCGAACAGGATTGGCTCGTCGCCAACCAACCGAAGATCACCTTTGGTTCCGATCGCCGTCTTGAACTTCAGTCATTACGCATACGCAGGGGTAACTTCTCTTACTACGTGCGTTTCGATGACGAGAACAACGGCGTTGAATTCAAGGCCGCTTATCTCGGCGGAAAGCGCGAAGGCGTAGAGAAACGCAACGTCCGTTATTACTGGCTCCTAAGCCACGTCTATAGCGAAAAAAACGCCAAAGTTGTGGAGGCCAAACTAGAAGATCTCCGCAAAGGATATGACGATGTCATATTGGTCACCGCCAAGAACGCCGAAAAGAAATTCGGCAACGTGGCGAATCTGTCTTACTACCGCGAGAACGTCGGTGACATCATCCGTAATTTGATGACCAGCATGATGATGATCTTCGATGTAAAGCCAGGCTTATATGATCGTCAATGCCCGTTCTGCGGCAGCGAAGAGGTCGTTTACAGCGGTTCAAACTTTGTTTGCGATCATTGTTCCAGCGAGTATTCGATTTATCACCAGACCAGCCGTGATTTGGTCTGGCTCACCAAGATGGGAGGCAACCACTGATGGAAGAAGAAAAGAAAGTCCTTCGTCCCGAAGAAGACCCCAATAACATTCTCGTGGTCAAAGGCCTCCATAAGTCCTATGGCCCGAAAGAAGTCCTTAAAGGAATTGATTTAGAGATTCATAAGGGCGAGGTTTTCGGCTTCATCGGCAAGAACGGCGCCGGCAAATCGACGACCATCGATTGCATCGTCGGCCTCAAAGAGCCGTCCGCTGGGGAAATCTATATCTGCAACCATGACGCCCGTTCGAATCCGATTGACGCCAAGAAGCGCGTTGGCTATGTTCCTTCGGAACCGGTCGCTTATGAAATGATGACCGGTCTCGATTATCTGGAATTCGTCGCATCCTCCTACGGGATGATCCAGGACTCGTTCGATAAGAACTTGAAGTACTTATCCAATAAGTTCCAGTTGCCGATGGATGAACTCAACCGCAAAATCCGCGGTTACTCGCATGGTATGAAACAGAAAGTCTGCTTGATGGCATCCCTCATCCATAACCCCGAAATCTGGATCATGGACGAACCGACCGTCGGCTTGGATATCATGGTTTCCCAGACTTTGTATGAAATGATCGATGAATTCGCCAACCATGGCCGCACCGTGTTCATCACTTCCCACAACATCGACTTGGTCACGAAAGTCTGTGACCGCGTCGCGATTATCAACAACGGAGTTGTTGCCGATCTTATCGACTTTAAGATCGAACCTTTGAAGAGACGCGACCTCGCTCGCATCTTCTTCACCACCTACGGCGAGGAGGAAAAGAAATAGAATGCTTCTCGAATTGATCCGCAAAGAATTCATGGCCCGCAGGGACGCGGCGGATAAGTCCGTCGTCTCTTTGTTGCTTTCGTGGATTGTCCGCGGTCTTTTCGTTGCTGGCTTCGTTGCCCTCGAATGCTTCATCGCCCTCTCGCTCGACAAGAAGATCGAAAAGTATTCGTCATATGGAACATATGACTTCTTAGTCTTCTTCTTATTCATCGTCTTTGTCGCCGGCATCTTCTACACGACCGTCAAAGCGCGGAAAGCGATCTTTGATCGCAAGGATAGCCAAGTTATCCTGACTTTGCCGGTTTCCAGCAGTGACATCGTCCTCAGCAAGATCATCTATGCTTATCTCCAGGAAGTCCTCTTCCAACTCATCGTCGCCAGCCCGTTATTGATTTGCTACGGCGTGCGGAGAGATTTCGCGGTCATCTACTATGTCTTCGCGGTTCTCTATCCGATCTTCATCTCCTTGAGTGCGGTGGGCATCGCCCTTCTGTTCAGTGTCGCTTATGAATTCATCCACAAATTGATCTCCAAGAGCGACGTTGCCCAGTTCATCATCGCCGCGGTTCTCGTTATTGCCCTATGCTTCGTCTACCGCTATGCCCTCAACCTGTTCTTGGTCGCATTGGCCGACTCTTCCGTCGGCGGCGTCTTCTCACCCGAGTTTGTTGAAGGGGTTCACACAATGTCGAAAGGGGTCATCCCGGTGAAGAACATCATCATGATGACCATCCTCCGTTCGAACCTCGGACCGAACATCGCCATCTTCGTCGGCACCACGGTTTTGGCTCTGGCCGCCGGTATTGCCGTATCCTCGGTTTCCTACGCGAAAATGATGCGGAATGGTGCGGAATCGTCGCAAAAACCGTCTAAAAAGACGAAAAATAGGAAATTAGTGTCGCCTTATAAGGCTTTGGTTAAGAAAGAATTGAGCCTATTATTCCGCGATGGCGGGAACGTATTCTCTTATACCTCCTTGCTCATCATGGCCCCGTTCTTAACCTATGTGGTGGTATCTTCTTTGAACGGCGTCATCTTCGAGGACCTCAAGTTCTACGCCACCTACTTCCCCGAACTCATCTCGGCGATCAATCTCGCGTTAATCCTTTTATTCGCGGGCGTCATCAACAGTTCCGCATCCATGTCCATGTCGCGCGAGAAGCGCTGCGTGGAAGTGGTCAAATCCATCCCCGTTCCCATCATGAAACAGCTTGGCGCCAAGTTACTCATCCCGATGGTGTTCTCTGAATTCAGCTTTATGATCACGTTGTTCGTTCTCTGGATTGCTTCGCCGGTTTCCAATGCCGTCCTTTTGGCCGCGTTGGTGATCGGAACGATGATGATCATCTGGAACAACGCTTTCGGCCTCTATGCGGATATGCATGATGCGGGCGCCCACAAGTCAAAGTTGGCTCCTTGGGCCTCAATCATCCCGATTGCGATGCCGCTCCTCGTCTTAGCATTCCACTTTGCTGTCACCACTTATTCATCGATGCCCGTTTGGGTCGTTTATGTTTTGGAAACTGCTTTCGTAGCGGTTTGTTTCTTGCCATTCGTCATCGGATACAAGAAGCGTTACGAAAGAAGCTTCCGGGAAATGGAGGTTCGCGTATGAAAAATAAGACGCTTCCGATCCTCCTTTTGATCCCGTTCGTGGTCGCTTTATTGGCCTTTGTGTCGGTCATTGCCCTCAACAACACCGTTGCTTCGGACATCCTTGGCATCAGTTGGGCCTATGACGACAACGAAGGTTTCCGCATCGACGCCAACAATGGCTATGCCCTTGAAGCGGAACCCCGCATCGACGAGACCCTCATTCTTGCCCCAGGCAACGATTTAGTGTGGTCCGTCACCGCCACCGATGGCACCGATACGACCATCGCTCGTGTTGAGAACGATAACGACAATTATTTCCTCTATGCCCTCCAAGAAGGCGAGTGCAAGGTCATCTGCTCCAACAAGCGTGGCACAGTGTCCCGTTTCTTCACCGCGACGATCTTCGATTCTGGCACCATCATCATCAACCCGAAGAAAGCCGCCTCCGGCAACTCCGTCGAGCCATTCCGGACTTACGGCCAGTATGACTTTGTCTATGACAACCTTGCCATGGATGCTTATGACCACAAAGAAGCGACCTTCGAAATCGATACCAAAGTCTACTTCGAATCTGATATCGCCCAAACGACCGCCTTGGTTGAAAAGTCCGATAACATCGACTATGTCGATGGCAAAGTCATCATCCATGAAGCCGGTGATAGTTACTTCACCTTGCGCTCGACCCAAGAAGAATGGATCAAAACCACTTATTCGTTCAAAGTCATCGGAGGTGCCTACAACATCTATTCTTACGACGACCTTCTGATGGCTACCAACTACAGCACCTTGGGCGAAAAGGCCGTTCTCCAAACAAATCTCGAGTCCCTAAAGAACACCTATGTCCATCAGGCCGGCATCCCTCAGACTACCAAGCCGCTATCCGCCAACACGGCCCTCTATGGTCACTTCAACACCAACAATAGAACCTTCTCGTTTGCGAACGACATCTATCGTTTCGAAACCACCTATAACCACGATTCATCACCCAGTACAACAACACGTTTGGTGGTGACTTCGAACCGATTGTTCTTGCCGGTATTCACGTCCAGCAGGACTTCTATGGCAACGGCTTCAAGATCAACTTCCACGAGCTTGCTTATCCGACCAATGGCAAAGTCAGCACCAATGGCAAATTGGTTCCTGGCGCAGCCGACTTATTCCACGGTCCGTTGCCCTTTGTGACGATTGGCCCGCTTGGAGAGGAGTTCTTCGTCAAGGCGTTGGGCCAGGACAACGTTGGTATGTATGTTGATGGCGACAACATCACCGTTGACAATGTCGAACTGTCCAATACCAACAACATCAACAATATGTATGACCTCACCTATACCGGTTCCGTCGTTGATGTCCATGGTCAGAACAACACCATTAAAAACTCGGTCATCAGCAACGGTAAAACTGCGGTTCGTGCGTTTGACGCCGATGGATTCACCCTCAAAAATTCCATCCTCAAGAACGCTGCGGAATTCTTACTTAAAGTCGGTTCCAACGATGTCGCGAAACCCAATGAATCGCAACAGATCGCCTGGAATAACGACAAAATCAACGTTTCCAAGTCCTTTGCCGACTTCTATACCACGGATGCCTCCGTCACTGGCGCGACCGCGAACAACTTGCTCAGCGCCTTCATTGGAAACAAGTTCGGTGGTCACTTCGATCCGGATACCACCAATCAGTATCTCCGCCTCATCGCTGAGAACACCCCGGACGACTTCATCGATTGGAACGACGCCGATATGGTCAAGGCCCTCGAAGCCGTCCAAGAAGGATTAGATAATCCGATGTATGCGGACGAGCCCGATCACATGAGCGTCATCGATACCAACTTTGCGAACTCTGGCATCTTCTCGATCGCTCTCGAGTCGTCTTTCAACGGAGCTTACCTCTATGAGGGATTGCCCGCGCCAATCGCGATGGTGGTTGAGATGCTTGGCGCATTAGCCCCATACAAAGTCGGTGGCACCTCACGCCCCATCGATCTCACCTTGTCGGGCAAAACGGACTTCTATGATTGGAAGGACATCGACACGATTGACCTCTCGACCTTGATGGATGAAAATATTGCCGCTTTAGCGGCACAGGCTGGTTCAAGTGCGACCATGACCATCGATGATTACTTCCCGGTGAAGAAGATGCTCAAAGAGGCCGCTAAAGCCGCTGGGTGCCTCTACAAGAAAGATGGCAAGGAATACGTCAATACCGAGGTTGCTTGGTATGGCGGTGGTCGGAATGACTCAACCGTCAACACGAATACCCTTGCTGGCCAATCCACCTTCTCGGATCCGCACATTGCTGACTTGATTGCCGCCAACATCGGCAACAAGTACATCGCCAATGTCTGGTATATGGAAATATTCGCCAAGGCCGTTCTAATGGCCACAGGCACCCATCCGTTCCGCTTCGCGACGAATGAGGCGGTGGGCGACGGCGTCCCAGCCCTGTATGGGCAATCGCCGCAGGTCAGCGACCTCATCGCCAATTACAGCGCATAACGAAAGGAGAACGAAGATGAAAAAAGCGAAATCAATCTTGTTCTTATCCGCCCTCGCCCTCGGAGCGGCCGCCATCAGCGGCTGTTCAATGTTCGGCGGCGAAACCGGCGGGTTCACTTCCTATGACTATTCCGTCGATTCGAGTACGGGAGATGCTTATCTCACGTTCTATCTCGATGATGAATGGGCCGATCCTTTCGTCGTGAAGATTCCGAATCGGGCTGGTACCGACGGCATCGGTATTGATGATGTTCTTATCAATCGTGGCGATACTTCCGTAACCTTAACTATTCTTTATACCGATGGACGTTCCAGCATCTTCTCATTGCCTTATGGCAAAGATGGTCTTTCGGTGAACAATGTCACCGCCGAAACCGATCCAACCACCGGTGATTTGTATCTCACTTTCAAATATGGCGAAACTCCGGTTGGCGATCCGATTCGCGTTCCGATGGGCAATGGCATCGCTTCCATTACCCCGACCCCGGTTGGTGACACAACGATCATCACCATTGCCTTCACCGATCCGGATATGAATTCCGTTTCCTTCGAAATTACGAATGGGCTTGGAATCGCTTCCGTCGAGGTTAACGGCGCCCTTGAAACCAATACTCAATATTGCCTGACCATCACTTATTCCAACGGTGAGACGCAAGACGTTTATCTCGATAAACCCATCAGCACTCATTGGTATCATGGCAGTGGTGCGCCAACCGCCTATCCGAACAACATCGACACCGCGGATGCGAAGGCCGGTGACTACTATCTAGATACCGCCTCTGGCTGGGTTTATGTCTATGAGAACGATGCCTGGTATCAATTGTTCTGCATGAAAGCTGGCGACAGCAGCACCACTGAGAATTACTTTGTAACTTTCTATCCCAATGGTGGCTACTGGAATGGTGATCCGACCGATACGGCCAGTCTCCGCCAGGGTGTTCAGGCCGGCCATACGATGGATTTGGCTGATATTCCTGTCCCCGAACACGCGACCGCGACATTCAAAGGCTGGTTCACCGATCCGACCAATGTTAACGCCGGTCAATTCACCGATTTGACGGTGGTCACAAAATCGATTTCCTTATACGCAAGATGGAGTGAATAACGAATGGAGTTTTTGAAGAGTCACTGGTTCTTAATCATGATGTTGGCAATCGCCACCGTCTTGGTTTTCGTGTGGCTCTTCGTCTTCAACCGCAAACGCTTGAATGCGAAGTGGTGGGAGATTCTCATCGTTGCGCTCATCCACGTCCTCTATGGCGTTGGGACCGTTGTGTTCTGGGCCCTTCTCGAAGCGGGCTTCGACACCACAAAAGCGGGCAATATGTCCATGTTCGGCGGCGTGTTCCTGATGCCGGTTATGTACATTGCCTACGCCAAAATCAAAAAGCTTCCGGTGGGACTTGTGTTCGATGTGTTCGCGATCGCCCTCATCGCCACTTTGTTCTGCGCGAGATGCAACTGCTTGTATGCCGGATGCTGCAAAGGCATCGAAATTGGCTCTACCGGATATTTGTATCCGACTCGCGAAGCCGAATTGTTGTTCTATGCAATCTTTATGATTGTTATCATCCCTTGGATCCTGCGCGATCGCAGCAAAGGCAGAGTGTATCCAATTTATTTGTTATCCTACGGGCTTGCCCGATTCCTCATCGAATCCTTCCGCGAATCGAGCGCGGCTGGATTCCTTCATATGGGCCACATCTGGGCAATGGTTTCCGTTGTCGTTGGCGTGGGTTTCATCGTAGCCCGCGTCATTATCAACAAGCGAAAGGAGGCCAAAAATGCGTAAGTTTTCTCTGAAACGTAGAAGATGGACCCAGGCCTTACTGGCTTTCTTTGCGGCATTGGCGATTGGCGGGGCCACAACCGCGAATTTGATGCATCAAGGGCACGCGAGCGCCGTATCCGGTTTCTCCGTTTCCGGTCTTTCCGCGAGCCATGATGATAAGAGTACTGCCAGTTGGACATGGAATAGTTCGGGGAATGTGCTTACCGGTAACGTGACGTCCACGTCATCCACGTCTTGTGGAAGCACCTCCTACACTCAAGTGACCTCCACTCTTACCATCACCAACACATCTTCTTCCCTGGGAGGAGACCTTTCGTTCACTTACACCCTTACTGGTGGTTCGGCAACACTCGGTGGCACGAGTGCGTCTGCCAGTGGGTCCATCAATACTCACATTAATGCTTCTGGGACATACACAATCAAAAACACCTCCCCCAAGTCGGCTACCGCGTCGGTTTTGACTCTCAGCAGCGTTGCATGGACCCCAGAATCCGCCTCCATTAGTACAACTTTTTTGCCCGCCGATAGCGGCGGGACATACACCGTGGCAAGCACCACGAACGGCACTCGCACCATTTCTGCGCAAACCACCCTGACCCAACTTTCTACGGAACCATATACAATCACGGTGGCTCCTTCTTCAGGATACAATCTCAAAGGTTGGTATATTAACGGGTCTTATTCCGAAGATAACACCAATCCAAAAACGCTGTATCAAACCGTGAATAACGCAACCTATAAACCTAGGTTCGTATCAAATTCTGCGGCCACATATCAAGTAGGCAGCACTTTGTACTATGATTTAAACGACGCAATTAGCATAGCATCCTCTGGAAGTAATAAAAAAATTACCGTTGTTGGTAATGGCACCGTTCCAGCAGGGAATTATGTCATTCCCAACGGTGTTACGCTTTTAATTCCGTATAATTCCGCAGCAACAATAGTGACGGCAACCCCCTCAACCGCAACATACGCTGTCCCCAACGCATATAAGCTATTAACCATTGCGAACGGGGCGGTGATTACCGTTCAAAGCGGTGGTGCTATCTCAGTTGCCGCGCAGGTTGACAAAGGCAACGCTTATCCCTCTGGGCCTCAAGGGCGCATCAATATGCAAACGGGATCATCAATCGTTTTGCAAAGCGGATCCAACCTCTATGCCTGGGGCTACATCTATGGCCCTGGTATGGTGACCGCGGAAAGTGGCGCAAAGGTTTACGAATGTTTCCAACTTTTGGGTTGGCGAGGCGGCAACTGTACCTCTTCAATGATGAGTGGTTCATATAAGGTTTTCCCAGTAAGTTCCTATGCCATACAAAACATCGAATCGCCGTTGAAAATGTATTCCGGCGCCACGCTGACGTGTTTTAGTTGTGTCACAGTTACCTTATTAGGAACCCAGACAACATCTGTTGATTTCATCGGAAGCTCAGGCATGTTCCACGTTAACAGTGGTTATGTTATTAAGTCGTACACCCCAACACAAAACACGATGAAAATTGAAGTGGCCGGCAACGTTAATATCTCTCCGATTTCGCTGAAAGTGTCTAGTTATACAATGAAATCGCAAGATTATGTGTTACCCGTAGCAAGTAACATAGATATCCATCTCCAAAGCGGAACGTTAACCGCTGAAAGTGGTAATACGAACGGCATAGCGTTTTATCCTAGCTCAGTTTTGACTATTGACTCTGGTGCTACGTTCTCAATTGCAACACCAGTTTATGTTTACGATTCAGCAGATTGGAACGGCGGGGTTGGTTCTGGGAATCAGCAACAAATTAACCCCAAATATTCCCCTAGTGGTTCAATCACAACAAAAACATGGAGGGACGCTCGGTTGGACGTCAATGGGACTATCCAAGTTTCTTCAGGTGGCCTTTTCACAACTACCGGCGGCGCCGATATTCGAACATCAAACGGCACAGGACACATTAATTTGTCCGCGGCCGCCCCAAGCAATACCACGATTTACCAAGTAACACAGTCCGGCAACGAAGTTAGTTCGTGGAACGCCACTGCTGTGACCCCGGCGCAACTTCATAATTATCGAACGAGTGAATCAACGCCGGCATATCTTGCTACGTCTGAAGCTGCGGCCAATTCCTCTTTTAGCTTTTGCTCTGGAGGATCCGATTCGCACGCCGCTGGTTACCACGCCACAAACCCGGTTTGGTATAAGGCACAAAACTTCACAATTTCATTTAATAGTGGCGGCGGTGCGGGAAGCAAAACCGATGATAGCCAGGCGGCACATACGGACTATATAGTCCCAGCCAATCCTTACA
>Ga0247610_10000059_pt1 | contig 173475 bp, 139 predicted proteins | sample 174DNAGHGhighgp2_FD_193483 | JGI IMG/M metagenome (GOLD analysis project Ga0247610, IMG submission 193483) | Sheep rumen microbial communities from Palmerston North, Manawatu-Wanganui, New Zealand - 1742 DNA GHGhigh gp2 | ecosystem: Host-associated > Mammals > Digestive system > Stomach >... | reverse complement strand
AATTGTTAAAAAGCCTTAACATACAAGCATCCGTGTTTTGGACAGCCTCGCAGTTAAAACTATCTCTAATCTTATACCATCCCAAACCCTAAGTCAAGCACTTTTTTAGACTTTTTTTATTTTTTTTTCGCCTTTTCCGTACCCCACTCACCTCGCCTCGGCTTTTCGGCGTTTCCAGCAACGTAGTAAACTGGTTTCCATTTTGGAAATGTTCTTATCTGAATCATACCCGTTCCAGAGAGAATTAGTTTCCATTTCTGCAACCAGTTTCCTACGTCTTAAAAATCACATAAACGCCCTACATAACAGAGAAAGTATCATGCCAATGCTTGCCACTGGTTCCCTTTAAAACAATAATTTCTTTATGATTACCCCAGGCAGACACAAAGACCGCTACATCTACGAAGAAAATATCTTTTTTAATTCCTTTCAGATTTGCGAGATACTCGGCATTAGTAAATCCTGCCTCAGCAAACAACTAAAGGCCATATCGGGCATCCCCGGCTGCCAATCGGCATATTTCCGCGCCGATTACAGAGGTGAAAAGCGACACAAGTACCGCCGTGCGAAACTCAAACATTACGACCTCAATACCGTTGTTGCAATCGCTTATCGTATTAACAATGAAAAGTGTAAAACATTTTTAGACCACTACCACCGGGTTATCTTTGGACTCCATCACCGCATAGCTGGACCGAACTACTTTATCCCCTCCTGCCTATCGCCTGGGGAGTTTCTATACTATGCAGACAGGTTCTGTCCGCCATATCGCATTGATTTTGAAGACTAGAAGCAACAACTCATCAAAAGACCGATTGCAAGCCCTAAAACACCCCCTACAATCGCCTGTGGAATCGTGTGACCTTCTACTACACGAAGCTTCTTGCCTTTGTAGTTGCGATCCATCACGATTAAATTCAGCAATTTACCCTGCTCTCCGACCGCGTAGCGCACGTTTACAGCGTCGTAAATGACAATAGTGGCAGTACATAGCGTTAGAACCGTTATTGGCGCAAATACGCCGAATTTGACGATAAAGAAGGTCGCTAAACCAACAAAGCTCGCCGTGTGGCCGCTAGGCATGCCGCCGCTGCGCACAAAGCACTCAAAAAGCTCGCGTCCGGTCATGCGACCCTTATTACGAATTAAATCCCCTATTAGTTTACCTGTCTGAGCCACAAACCATCCGATTACGAACGCTAGTAGCCCACCTAACCCAGTCATATCATCCATACTTCTATTTTATCACACCAAAAATCCCCCAATCGCCAGACGGGGGATTTAAGTGAAGTCTTATTTCTTCTTAGCTGGCGCCTTAGCTGGCTTCTCTGCTTTCGCATCAGCCTTAGGCTCTGCTTCTTCTTCCGGTTCCTCTTTCGGTAGGATACCGATCGAAGCGACTGCGTCACCTTCGTTAAGGCGCATTACGCGGACACCCTGCGTTGCGCGGCCTAAGGTTGGAATATCCTTCACTGCAACGCGGATTGCCTGACCACCAGTGGACATCATGATTACCTCTTCCGCCTCTGGATCGAGCGTATGAACCGCTGCGATTGGACCAGTCTTAGAGGTAATTGCGGCTACCTTCACGCCTACGCCACCGCGCTTATGTGGTGGGAAGTTTGTTGCAGCCGTCATCTTGCCGTAACCCTTAGTCGAAATCACTATCAACTTCTGGTTTTCTGGATCAGAGACGACATCCATGCCAACTACCGTATCGTTTGGACGGAGACGTACACCGCGGACACCGCGTGCGGCACGACCCATTGGGCGTACCTCTTTCTCGTTGAAGCGTACCGCCTGGCCGGCAGAAGTAGAGATGATAATATCATTCTCACCGGTCGTGCCGCGTACCCAGCGAAGCTCATCGCCGTCATCAAGCTTGATTGTAATCAAACCATTCGTACGGATATTAGCGTAATCCTTGAGCGAAGTCTTCTTAATCGTACCCTTAGTCGTTGCCATAAAGAGGAAGCCGTCTTCACCCGCCTCAGAGCCCTGCTTAATTACAGAGGTAATCTTCTCTTCTGGATGTAGGCTCAAGAGGTTCACGGAAGCCGTACCCTTCGCGACGAGCGAAGACTGTGGGATTTCGTAAGCCTTGATGCGGAAAATACGACCCTGGTTTGTGAAGAACAACAGATAATCATGGGAGTTAGCCAAGATAATCGTATCAATCACATCTTCTTCCTTGGTTGTCATACCGCGGCGGCCCTTACCGCCTCTGTTCTGCTTCTTGAAGTCGTTCTGTAAGACACGCTTGACATAACCCTGAGCGGTAAGTAAGACTACGCTTTCTTCATCTGGAATCAAATCTTCCTCAGCGAACTTGCCAAGCTCATGATTAATAATCTTACTGCGGCGTGGGTCGCCATACTTCTCTTTCATCGCAAGGAGTTCTTCCTTGATAACATCGAGAATTGCCTGCTCAGAAGCGAGGATTGCCTCGAGTTTCTTGATAAGCTCATGGAGCTCGTTCAACTCGTTCTCAATCTTATCGCGCTCGAGACCCTGGAGGCGGCGAAGCTGCATTGCTAGAATTGCGGCTGCCTGTACCTCTGATAGGCCAAAGCGTTCCATGAGGCGCTTGTCTGCATCATCATAAGATTCGCGGATAGTTTTGATAACCTCGTCGATATGATCGAGCGCAATCTTCAAACCTTCCAAGATATGCGCACGCTCTTTTGCCTTGTTAAGATCAAATTCTGTGCGGCGGCGAACAACTTTTTGACGGTGCTTGATAAACTCAGCGAGTATCTCTTTGAGCCCCATAACTTTAGGTTGAATACCGTCTACGAGCGCCAACACGTTGTAGTGGAAAGAAGTTTGCAAACCAGTTAATTTATACAACTGGTTCAAAATCTTCTTCGGGAAGGCGTCTTTCTTGAGTTCAACGACGACGCGAACCTTACCGCGAGCGGACTCATCACGTGCGTCAGCGATATGATCAAGCTTTTTTGCAAGCACGAGCTCACGTACCTTCTCGACGAAGGCTTCCTTGCTCATGCCATAAGGCACCTCTGTAATAACGATTGCGTAGCGACCATTCTTCTTCTCTTCGATATTCGCAACGGCACGAATCGTTACCGAACCGCGGCCTGTCTCATAAGCCTGCTTCATCGGCGCACCACCGTAAACTTCGGCACCCGTCGGGAAATCTGGACCCTTCACATGCTTCATGAGCTCATCAAGCGTAATATCCGGATTGTCAATCTGAGCAATCGTTGCATCAACCACCTCGCCAAGGTTATGTGGTGGAATATTGGTTGCCATACCGACTGCGATACCCATCTGGCCATTCAAGAGAATATTTGGTAATGCCGCCGGCAAAACCACTGGCTCTTGCTCGGTACCATCAAAGTTGTCGCGGAAATCAACGGTGTTTTTCTCGATATCGGTTAGGAGCTCTGCGCCAACCTTGTCCATGCGGGCCTCAGTGTAGCGCGATGCAGCTGGCTCATCACCGTCCATGGAACCGAAGTTACCCTGACCTTCAACGAGCGTATAGCGCATCTTCCAAGGCTGAGCGAGGTTTACCATCGAGTCGTAAATCGACGAATCGCCGTGCGGGTGGTATTTACCCATCACTTCACCGACGATACGAGCGGACTTCACCGTTGCATGTGGAGCCTTCCAACCGTTTTTGTTCATTGCGTACAAGATACGGCGATTAACCGGCTTTAAACCATCGCGTACATCTGGAAGTGCGCGGTCAATCAAGACGGACATGGAGTAACGAAGGAAGCTATCTTCCATCACGTTCTCAACCGTCAATTCTTCGACACCATCTTCAGCGCGGTGCGCCTGCAACCCGCCAACCTTTACAATTTCTTCATCTTCAGGAGTTGTTGCGCCCATCGTTTCGTCAACACCTTTGTCGTCGGCGCTATCTGGGACATTCCCTACTTTGCTTTTATCTATTTCATCTGCCATAATTCATTCCTCCTAGAAGTCCAAATCATCCAAGTCGACCGTAGCCGCTCTCGATTGAATAAAGTTTTTACGGAGTTCTGCCTCGTCACCCATCAACTTAGTAAAGATTGCGTCTGCCTTCTCGGCGTCCTCAATATTTACGCGAATAAGCGTACGATTTGCTGGATTCATCGTGGTCTCCCAGAGCTGGGCTGCATCCATCTCACCAAGACCCTTAAAGCGCTGCTGCGCGGTATAACCAGCCTGCTTGAAGCGTTCATCTTCAGGATTAATTTTTGTACCAGCAGCCTTGCGTTCTTCGATACGCTTTGCGAGCGTCTGCTCAAGCGCTTCCTCGTTGTAGATATATTCAATCTTACGAGTGTTGCCGGTACCCTTGATAAGGCCAAAGAGTGGTGGCTTTGCCAAGTAAACGTGACCAGCCTTGATAACCTCTGGCATATAGCGGAAGAAGAAAGTCAAAAGTAGAGTTGAAATATGCGCACCATCGACATCCGCATCGGTCATGAACACAATCTTGTAATAACGAAGACCATTAATATCAAAGGTGTCACCGATACCGACACCAAGTGCCTTAATAAGAGATACGATCTCAGCGTTTGCGAACATCTTGTCTAGACGTGCGCGCTCGGTGTTAAGCACCTTACCACGAAGTGGCAAGATTGCCTGAATCTTTGAATCGCGACCTTCCTTTGCAGAACCCGCAGCGGAGTTACCCTCCACGATGAAGAGTTCACATTCGGTACGATCTCTCGAGGAACAGTCGGCCAACTTCGAAGGTAGGTTAAGACCCTCAAATGCACCCTTGCGGATAACGTTATCGCGGGCTGCGCGTGCGGCTTTGCGTGCGCGAGCGGCGAGCGTCGCCTTCTGAACAATCTTTTTAGCTATATCTGGATGCTCTTCCAAGTAGTAAGCGAAGTATTCGCTCGTAACCTTATCAACGTAACCACGCATCTCTGGGTTGCCAAGTTTGTTCTTGGTCTGACCTTCAAACTGTGGATCTGGAAGCTTCACCAAGATAACAGCGGTCAAACCTTCCTTGATATCATCACCGGTAAGGTTATCTTCCTTCTCTTTAAGAAGACCGTTCTTGCGTGCATAATCATTAATTACACGATTGAGTGCGGTGCGGAAACCAACTACGTGAGTACCGCCATCAGGGGTCAACACGTTATTTGCGAATGGACGCATCGTCTCAGAGAACGAATCGTTATACTGAACAGCAACCTCAACGACGCAATCCTCTACCTCTTTCTCGACATAGAAGATATCATCGGAGACCACTTCCTTGCCCTCGTTCAAGCGGCGGACATAGCTCTTGATACCACCTTCAAAGTAGAAGGAGTCGCTCTTGCCAGTGCGCTCATCATGAACAGAGGTGAGAATACCCTTGGTTAGATATGCCTGGTGGCGAAGATAATTCACTACCCAGTCATAATCAAAGGTCACAGTCTCTTTAAAGATAGCTGGATCTGGGTAGAAAGTGATGCTCGTACCCTGTTTCGTAGTCGATCCAGTTACTGCGATTGGTTTGACGGTTTTACCCGTATTGAACTCAATGTGATTAATTTTGCCATCACGGTAAACCTCAGCGATCATGCGCGTAGAAAGCGCGTTCACGACCGAGGAGCCCACACCGTGAAGACCAGAGGAAACCTTGTAAACGCCTCCGCCGAACTTACCACCGGCGTGAAGCACCGTCAGAACGGTTTCCAAAGTGGACATTTTTGTTTTTGGGTGGATATCTACAGGGATACCACGGCCGTCATCATCTACACGGCAGCCACCGTCATTAAGGAGTGTAACCTTAACATGGGTCGCATAGCCGGCGATTGCCTCATCAATCGAGTTGTCAGCAATCTCCTTGATAAGATGATGCAGACCATCAAAACCAGTAGAGCCGATATACATACCAGGGCGCTTGCGCACTGGCTCGAGTCCTTCCAAAACCTGAATTTCGGACGCATTGTACTCTTCGTCGGCCCCACCGGACTTCTTAGCTGCAGCCATTTATACTTACCTCTACTTTTTATATAACAGTATTATTTTAGCACGACTCACCCCCAAAAATCAAGTATAAGGGCCCTAGAATCGCTTCTAAGGCCCTTCTGGCCCAAAAACCATATAATTATATATGTTTTATGCCAAGTGGCCGCTTCCGCCACTTCGCGTCGAACTTATCATGAACTTATCATGAACTTGCCGCGAACTTGTCATGAACCCTTCGCCAACTTGTCAACTTTTCGAAGATTTTCACCCTCTTTTTTCCTCCCAACATGTTCCCAACAAGTTCCCAACATGTCGAACGAGAAAAACACCCTCAAAATCTTCGAATAGTTGAACAGTTCAAGAATAGTTCAAATCTTAGCGCCAGCGAAGCACGACTTCGTCTTTGTCGTTCTTCTCTGTTCTTACGCCGTCATCCTGCTTTGCTGCAGGGGCAGCTTCCTCGGTTGCAGGGGCAGTCTCCTCAGCCGTAGGAGCCGCCTCAACCTTCGGCGCCACTGGTTCAGCCTTCGGTTCCGGAGCAAGAGCCTTCGGCGCAGGCTTAGCCGCCTTTGGCTCTGGTATAAACTCAGGTTCTTCCTTCTCCATTCCAGCCGCTTCGCGCGCTTCCTCTTTCGCCTTCTTCTCAAGATCAGCCTTCTTTTCTAGCCATGAGTCCAAGAAGTTCTTCTTCGGTGCTGCTGACGCTATCGCAGGTCCAACTGGTGCAGGTCCAGCTGGCGCAGCACCAGGCATAGGCGCACCCTCGGATTCAGGGGCTGGAGCCGGCTTTGCCTTTTCACTCGTCGCTGCGAGGCGCTCTTCAATCTCAGCCTCTACCTCTGCGCGCGGGCGACCGTACTTCGACAAAACATAAGCCTTCATGCGCTCCATTAGCTCTGGGTTCCCCTCGCCCATCGGTGGCAAAGTCTTCATCGTAAACGGCGCTGTCGGCGTATCAAACATCATCACCGTCGCAATCCAGTTAAAGTTCGGCTGCTTATGAAGATCCTCTGCCGTAAAGACCGGGGAGAACGCCTTTTCCATCAACTCTGCATCAGTCACACCAATACGGCCAGCCATAATTGTACCGACGTTACCGATAATCGCTTCACGAATCTTATCCGTTAGCTGCGTCATAAACTGGTTGGCAAGGAATAGATTCAGACGATACTTACGAGCCTCAGATAGGATCGATTCAAAGCTCTCTGTCGCGAAGTTCTGAAACTCATCCACAAACAGACAGAAGTCCTGGCGCTCATCTTCCACCGTATCGGCGCGGCTCATCGCGGCCGCTTGGAACTTCATCACGAAGATCATACCAAGAAGCTGCGCATTCAACTCACCGGTCGTACCCTTCGACAAGTTAACAAGAAGAATCTTCTTGTTATCCATAATCTCGCGAATATTAAAGCCCGACTTGGTTTGACCAAGGATATTGCGCATCATCTTGTTCGAGAGGAATGGGCCCCACTTTGAGACGAACCAGCTCGTCACCTCACCCGCATCGCTAGACTTCTGCGATGCCGGGAACTCCTTAGTCCAGTAATCGTAAACCGTCTTATCTGTCACGTACGGCAACTTCGCCTTCACAAACTCAGGATCAATAAAGCAGCGTGGAATATCAATGAAGGTGCCGCCATTCGGATCACTCATGAGAAGCAGCGCTGCATTGCGGAACATGTGCTGCGCACGTGGGCCAAAGATACCCTGGTTGCCCGGATCATACAGAGAGGTAAGCATATTAATACCCTCCTGTACAATAAAGTCCTTCTGGTCTTCGGTCTGAAATTCGAACATATTCATACCGACCGGATTATCCATCGCACCCGGCTCAAAGAGAATCACGTCATCCATACGCTCTTGCGGTACGCGACTAAGGAGCCATTCAACCGCATCGCCGTGCGGATCAATAAAACAGAAGCCACGCCCATCGCACATATCCTGATAAGCTACATTCTCAAGCAACACGGATTTACCAGAACCCGTAGCACCAATTGCGTAGGTATGGCGGCGACGATCCTTTGTCTGAAGGCGAATCACCTTCTTTTCGCCACGGAACTCGTTGACGCCCAAGACAATGCCCTCTTCAGCCAACTTCGCCGGACCATCCACCTGTTTGATCGCCTGACGCTCAACCTGGCTGGTCGGAATTGCATTCTGACTTGGCAAATGGAAAATCGACGCTAGTTCAACGCTATTCAAAATCATATCCGTTCGCTCCTGCGGGAACCAACGCAAGATATAATCACGCGCCAACTCTTCAGACTTGTTCAAGAAATCATATTTGAAACCATTCGACTGCGGCAAATCAAACTGCGAGAATACAGAGACCACACTCGAGAGCACCGCCTCTGCGCGCGCCTTCGTCTGGCAGCTCGCCACAACGCGAATTAAGGTCTCGAAACCAGGATACTTCGTCTTCCCCTCGATGCGCTGAATTTCCTCCTGCTCGAGGTTCGTCAGAGGCTTATCCTCGGTCTTCTTATATGGATCATGCTCATCTGGCGGCTTCCAAAGCGCCTCCGCGACGTCAGTCATCAAATTACCCGCACCATAAACTACGCGACCAAGAATATTACTCGCTTTCTTTGCCTTTTTGCCGTCCTTTATATTTTGTACTCGGTCGAGTGCATTTTTTACCCAGCTACCGTCCGTTGGACGGAACATGATCTGGAGCGCCACGCCGTCACCTTTTTTCGCGGTCGACAATGCGTTGATAAGCGCAAGGCTCGCATCGCGCTTCGTGTCCTCATAGCTAGCAATCGGGTTCCAATAATCTTCCTTCAAGCGGAACTCGCCACCAGATACGCCCCCAATTTTGCCCTCTTTGCTAAAGAAGTTCGGATCATCAACTTCCTCAAGACGAGCCGTCGGATAAGCTGCCGTAATCGCCTGCTTCACCGTCTCTGTTAGCACCGCTGGTACGGTCGCGTAATACTTAATAAAGCCATCATGTGCCACAATCTCAAAGCTGATATGTTTCTGACCATATAGGCGCGTCTTAAAGCCTTTTGTTAAGGTTGAAGCGATAATACTGTACATCACCTGTGCCTCAGAAATCTGCTCGCCAATCACATCGCGCTCATCGCGGCCGCCCACCTGGACGTCATCTGTTGATGGCGGCAAGTGAATGAGCATCGGCACCATCTTTAGCGCACGCGCATAATTCTTCTTATCGCGCTTCGCACCCGAGAATACCTTCCAGCCAATCATCCCACCAGCGATGAGAATGACGGCAGCAGTAACGACTACACTAACTATCGGATCCATCGCCACCACTTCCGTTTAATCCGTCGCCCTTGTTGCGACCAAACGCCTTCTTCATCATATCCCAGCGCGCAATGTCCAAATCGTTCGAAAGTCTGTACGGATCATCTTTATCAGCACTAATAATCTTGCTGATACCTTCTACATACTCCTTCGGTAATGCCTCAGCATCGCGCGAAACATTCACACTCTTTAGCGTCGCAACCTCTGGAGACTCTTCAATCTCATCTGGAGTTTCAGGTTCTGGCATAGCAGGCATTGTCGGCTCGGTCATTTGTTCAGCCTCTGCTGGCTGCTCCGCAACCTCGGCATTCTCTGGCACAACCTCAGGAGCACTTACGCCTTCCTGACTTTTCAAAAACTCATCAAAATTTGGGATCTCGCCCATTGGCGCGATATTTTCCGGGGCCTTCTGGCTCTCGCCTACCCCTGTCGGAATACCTCCGTTTCCGCCCAAATTATCCATAAGCTTTATTATATCACATTACGTGAAGTCAAGAAGCAAAGTAATACTTCCAAAAACAAAGTTAATGCAATCTCGCCGATTGATATGCCACCGAACGATCCGATTAGCATCAAAATAACTGGCGCCAAGGCAATCACTACCCCATAACGGAGGCTTTTCTTGTCTAAATTAGTCGTCTTTTTCGCCTTGTTGATATGTCCGCGAATAATAAAAAATAGCCTGCAACCAAAAGTTGCAAGCCCTAGAAAGAACAAGTAGGATGTTGTAAAAAATACTAAAACACCTGCCGGCCCTACTGCCCCAGGAGATGTTAAAAACATCATTGCTAGGAGAATCATTGCAGCGCATATACTTATAATCAACAGCAATTTATTCATAAGCGAATTATAACACAATTACTTGTGCCTCGTCCTGCCCTTATGCATAATTCGTTACTGATCATAAGAGTTTGGTCTTCGTCTGAATACCGCTGCTCTTCTCCCCACAAGATATTCCCTAAAGCCAAAGGCAGAGAGGATTATCTGGCAAATATATACATTACTTAAGAGCCACAATCTTTAGGTCTGCCTATTGGCTAAATTGACCGCCTCTCGTATAGAGAGGCATCGTCCTTGTATAGTTTCTTGTAATACTCTATTCCTTGGGTATCAATGTGCTAGTACTACTTTGCTCTATACGCGCTCAACGCTCCTTAACTCTCGTTAAGTTTTGGCGGAGCTTAGCTTACTCCTAGAATTTGTAATTTATGGCTAGAAATAAGCTTTTACTACGCCAAATTCCTCCGCTTTGTTTGCTTGTTTTTATGTTTGTTCAAGCATGCCTTCACTATAGCAAACATAAGCGCAAAAGTCAATAATATTTGTGCTCAAAATTTGTAGTATTTTTTACAACAATAGCAGCCCTAACAGATACAGCATGTCTTATTTTTGTTGTTGTGATATTTACAACATATATCACTAAATTGCTCGCCTTCACCCAACCACCCTCAACTCCATTGCTCGGATCCAGTTGTTCAAGCGCCCGAAAAACCGTGTTCAGGACACGTCATGTTGTTTTTATTATTTGCTCGATTTTTAATATTTTTGCACTGCCATTTTTGCGCAATTTTTTGTAACATTTCCACACATTTTTGATGTAAAAAACACAACACTTTTTTTATTGACACTAGCGTTTTGGCGTTTTATTATAGAGGTAGCTTTTGAGTAAAATTCTTGCACAAAAGCCAAAAACAAAAATCGATTCCAAAATAACTCCACACTCCACAAAAAGGATCGGTTTATCTCGCAGTTACCGATCCTTTTTCTTGCTCTCAACAATTTCTCCGGAATGTGGGGTTCGTTCTTATTAAACAGAAAGATCACGCGGTCTATTTTGACCCTCTCCGCGTGGTCTTTTTCTTTTCCTCCAGTTAGTCACAAGAAAAAGCGCCCGGATGGGCGATTTTTTAATGCGAATAGTGGTGGAGCTGCCGGATACTGCCCCCGGGTCCGATATATCTTCAGATATGCATTCTACGAGCGTAGTCTATTCTTTTATCTCGGCTTACGCTTTAGGCTGGAATAAACAAAACCTAATGCAGCCATGACTAAATTTTCGTGTCGACCAACGTCACAAAGTCGACCTTAACACCATGAGTATAATACCGGTGTCACTCTATGGAGTCTCAAGTGAACCGACAAGACCTATAAATTCAAGATCTTAGGCGTAAGCTGGCATATAAGCCACGTGCTTACTAGCAGTTTTTTCTGCATTTACTACTGTACTTACGGTACAACTCGACCCGCCTGCATACTGTCAATAAACCGTCTAAACTTTGTCAGCCCCCAAGCTAGACTAACAGAGATTTTATCATACTTAAGCTTCTCTTTCAAGATGAGCCGCTTTATACTCCCGCCATGACAATCTCAAAATCATTTTCAGCAATCCCTACAGGCACCACCGCCAACCTCGTTACTGTCGAGTGTGACAGCGCTAAAGGCCTACCACTTCTCAATATCGTTGGCATGGCAAATAAGACCATCGAAGAGAGCCGCGAGCGCATCCGCGCCGCCATCAAAAACTCCGGTTTTTCCTACCCGACAACAGATAAGATTACCATCAATCTAGCGCCCGCCGAACTCCCCAAATCTGGCACCTATCTAGACCTCGCAATCACCGTCGCAATTCTAACGCATTTTCAGCAGCTTCCAGCGCAAAACCCTACGGATACCCTCTATATTGGCGAACTGGCCTTAGACGGCAAAATACGGCCTGTGAGAGGCATTTTAAATGCCGCCGAATGTGCCGCAAAACACCACTTTAAACGCATCTTTATCCCGGCGCAAAACGCCAATCAAGCCGCCCTATTCAAGAGTAAAAAACTGAAAATCATCCCCGTTAGCAGTTTACTAGAACTCTGGCGTATCGTCACCGGGCAACAACCCGAAAATAAGCTTAAGGATTATGTTGTAAAAAATACAGAAACACTTTTAGCCGGACCATACTTAGACCAAATTGCCGGACAAACTCAGGCCAAACGCGCCCTCACGATTGCTGTCGCCGGACATCACAATATTATCTTTTCCGGTCCTCCGGGCGCCGGCAAAAGCATGCTCGCGAGCACTATCCCAAATCTCCTTCCTTCCCTGACAGATAAGGAGGTCTGCGAACTAACCAAGATCTACTCCCTAGTCTCCGACGTCTCTGAACCGCATCGTGAACGCCCTTTCCGCGCCCCACACCACAGCGCTTCGCTCACCTCGCTCATCGGTGGCGCCAGCGGCCTGCCCGGCGAACTCGCCCTCTCTCATCTTGGCGTCCTCTATCTGGACGAACTGCCCGAGTTCCGCCGCGATTTCCTTGAAGCCCTTCGTCAACCAATGGAAAACCATTCCATCACCTCATCATTCGCCCACCAAAAGATTAAGTACCCCACCAACTTCATGCTAGTCGCCACCATGAACCCCTGCCCCTGTGGCTACCTCGGCTCTAAAGATCACGAATGCATCTGCAGCCCTGGCGCCATCGTAAACTATCGTCGCAAGCTTTCCGGCCCGTTACTCGACCGCATCGACATGCAAATCAACGTCGCCAAACAAGACATATCCGTTTTAGTAAAAAATACAACGTTTAGCACTCAGGAGCACATGACTGCCAAAAAATTTATACAGTCCGCAATGAATAAACAATTTAACAGATGTGGTAAATTTAATTCCTCACTCAGCTCCTATGAAACCGCGCAGCTCTGCCCGCTTAGCAGCACCGATCAGCAATTCCTGGACACTGCTGCCAAACGACTTAATCTTTCCGCCCGCGCCTACTTCAAAACCCTCAAAGTCGCCCGCACAATCGCCGACTTGGATGATAGTCAAAACATCACCAAAGCCCACCTCGCCGAAGCCCTGCAGTTCCGCCAAGAAATATAGGGGTAAAAATGCTTGCATTAATATTTCCTTTCTGATATAATCTACCCCATAACAAGTCTAATTTTTTGAGGAGCAAAACTATCAGTAATCCTACATCTCGTACCCGCATCAACGGCGACATCCGTCACCCAGAGGTACGCGTAATCAGTGCTGATGGTGCGCAGTTAGGCATTATGTCTAGCCGCGACGCACAGCTCATGGCTCGCGACGCAGGTTTGGATTTAGTGGAAATCTCCCCTAACGCCAACCCACCAGTAGTCAAAATCATCGATTGGGGTAAATACCAATACCAGAAGATGAAAGAGCAGGCTCGCGCCAAGAAAAATGCTAAAAGCAGCGAACTTAAACAGATTAGACTCGGTTTGAAAATTGGGGAAAATGACCTCAATATTAAAGTCCGCAAAACCCTCGAGCTTCTCGAGGACGGTGATCGTGTTAAGATCATGATCGTCTTCCGTGGCCGCGAAATGGCGCACAAGGAGATCGGTACTGAGCTTATGAATCGTATCATCGAAAAGTTGGGCGCAGACGTCGTTGTCGACGGCAAAGCCCAAATGAGCGGCCGCAATCTCACCTTTATGGTTCGCCATAAATAGATTGCATTCGACGCCCACCGGTTCCCTACACCCCAAAGCGCCAAGAATATTAACTAAAGTAGGAAAGGTATAACATGCCAAAACTTAAAACCCATAAGGGTACCGCTAAGCGTGTTCGCATTACCAAGACTGGTAAAGTCATGCGTGAACGTGCTTTCGGCAACCACATCTTGGCTAAGAAGTCCAAGGCGCGCAAGCGCAACATGAAGACCCCTGGCACCGTCAAGGGCAAAATTGCTAAAAACGTTAAAACTGCATTGGGAGCTTAATCATGAGAGTCAAACGTGGAGTTGCTGCTCGCGCAAAGCACAAAAAGATTCTAGCTGCCGCTAAAGGTATGCAGCACTATCGCACTCGTAGCTTCCGTCTCGCGAAGCAGGGTGTCATCAAATCATTGCGCTATTCTTACCGTGATCGCCGCAATCGCAAACGCGACTTGCGCGCTCTCTGGATCACTCGCATCAACAACGCTGCCCGTGAGAACGGTATCAGCTACAGCAAGTTGATCAACGGTATGAAGAACAAAGGCATCGAGCTTGACCGCAAAGTTCTCGCCGAACTCGCCGTCAGCAATCCAAAAGCCTTCACCGCTATCTGCGAAAGCGTTAAATAATCGCTAAAGAAAAATATCTCCTCATCACGGGGAGATATTTTTTATACCATAAAAATTCCTCCATACCGGCTGTATGGAGGACTAAAAATGTTGTTGAACACCGGACCTTGGTATGATCCGATCGAGAAAGACAGCAGTAGAGCTATTAAAGTGGCATCTAAAGAGTGTCGACATGCACCTCTCTATCCTCCTCGATTTGTCTATTTTTCTCTTCTTACCTTATCACACTTTGTTACCTACACTCCGCGTAAGCTCATTTCCCGTAATAGGCCTATTACGGGTCGATAGTTTTCAGAGTAACTGCCATCGAATGTCCCCATTCTTGGAAACAGGCTTACCGAACACGCTACCGCTCGGCTCCATTAGTTACTTAACTGTCGCTAACACGATTATTCTTTCGAAACCCAACAGATAAGAAGATAGCTAAATCCTGGAAAATATAAGTTCACAACATTAAAGAGCAATGCTCGGCTCTAGTATCATACAGACACACCCCTCACATCACTAATAAGCCTATTATAGCACACTATTATTATTTTGTCAATAAGTTTTTATTACACAGGAGATAGCCGGCATAGACTTGCTATAATTAATTTATTAAAGGAGATAATATGGACGCCCAGATCAAAATGTCAATCGATGGCCGCAAAGCCGCCTTCGCCAACGCTTATGAACTAACCCCTGACGCCAAGAAAAAGGTTGATGCCCTCTTCAAGGAAATCGAGGCGCTCGGAAAAGAGTGCAAAGACTCCCCAGATTTTGAGGCGAAGCTTGCCGCTAGCCCGCTAAATCAGAAATATATTGCCCTCTTTACGGAACTATCTCAGACCTGTAAATCAAAGCTTGGCCCTGCCCCAGACGCAGAAATCGAACCGCAACCAACCAAGGGCGAAGTAATTGCTGACCTCGCCAAGAACGACGCCGAAATGGCAGTCGATGGCGCCATCCAGCATGTCCGCGGTCGCGCTTATCGCGCCGCTTACGACAAGGCTCTCAAAACCCCAGTTCTCGGCGACGCGATTGACGCCAAAAACAAGATCGACTTCTTAAAACACCTCACGAAATAAGTTATAATTGACTTATGTTACAGGTCAAAAATCTATCATTTTCCGTCGGACCTGCCCGAAAACGTTCAACTATTTTAAACAATCTGAACCTAAATATTAAGCCTGGCGAATTTGTCGTCATCACCGGCCCTAACGGCTCAGGCAAATCGACTCTCGCGAAGCTCATTATGGGTCTCGAGAAGGCGACCGACGGCCAAATCATATTCAATCATCAAGATATAACAGATAAGAATATCACAGAGCGCGCCAAACTCGGGTTGGCTTTTGCGTTCCAGCAACCGCCTCACTTCAAGGGGCTAACCGTCAAGGATCTCTTACAGATTTCCGCCACCGGTCACGAAACCTTCATCGAGGACGAGGAAACCGACTACAAAAAACTCATCGAGACCGTCGGTCTAGATGAAAGCTATCTTGACCGCGAGGTTAATAATACCCTCTCCGGCGGCGAGCTCAAGCGTATCGAAATTGCCTCCGCTATCGCCAGAAACGCCAAGCTAACTGTTTTTGACGAGCCAGAAGCCGGCATTGATATCTGGAGTTTCGAGAAACTCGTCCAGATCTTCAAGAAATTCCGCGATAAGACCCCAGAACGCGCCCTAATTATCATTTCCCATCAGCAGCGCCTCATCAAGCAAGCTGATCGCGTTATTGTCCTCGAGAAGGGCCAGATTGCCCGAGAGGGGCATCCTAACGACATCCTACCTAAGTTACAGGAGGAATCCGCATGAAAACCCTAGATCAGATCGAAAAAGAACTCTTCCAGACCGTCGCCGATGTATCTGAGCCGCCTCAGGGCGCCTTTAACTTCCGCCTCAACGGCAAATCCATTGGTCGTCAGAGTTCTAAGAATATCGATGTCCAGCCTCAGGAAAACGGCCTTATTATAAAAGTCGCCGCCAACACCCCTGACGAGGTCGTACATATCCCTGTCGTTATCTCAAAAACCGGTCACAAAGAAACCGTCATCAATGATTTCTATATCGGCGACAATGCCGACGTAACCATCGTTGCCGGCTGTGGCATCTATAACTGTGGCGCCAGCGACAGCGTTCATGACGGTATTCATACCTTTCATATTGGTAAAAACGCCAAGGTTCGCTACATCGAAAAGCACTACGGCGCCGGCCCAGGCGCAGGTAAAGTTTTGAACCCAGTTTCCAAGTTCTATCTTGAAAAAGGCGCCTACGCAGAGGCGGAACTTGAGCAGATCCGTGGCGTCGACTCCACTAACCGCATCACCGCTGCCGAGCTAAAAGATGGCGCTAAGATTCTGATTAAAGAAAAGATGCTCACCCAAGGCAAGCAAACCGCTAAAAGCCATATTGAAGCGATCTTAAACGGCAAAGATTCCGTTGCCGACGTCGTTTCCCGCTCTGTTGCGACCGACGAATCACGCCAGGAATTCACTCTCCATATCGAGGGCAATAATGCCTGTCGTGGCCACTCCGAATGCGACGCTATTCTCCAGGATCACGGCACCGTTCTTGCCACCCCTTCCCTTGACGCAAAGCATGTCGACGCGCAGCTCATCCATGAAGCCGCCATCGGCAAAATCGCCAGCGAACAGCTCGACAAGCTCATGACGCTCGGCCTCACCCGCAATCAAGCCGAATCCCAAATCATCAACGGCTTCTTAAGATAAGCCGTGTTATAAATCATTATGACAACCACACTAAATACGGCGGCAAAAGTACAAGCCATCTATGGCGGAACATGGGTAGCATGGGGAGCCGGCAGAGTACCTCTCGGAATTTGATCAAATGGCACGACCAACTATACTAGCGTCGAAACAACTGGAGGTACGGAATCCGTAACTCTCACAACTAATCAGATACCAAGTCATTCGCACAGTTTCCAAAGTGGTCGATGGCTCTGGGCTGAGAGAAGTGGTGGTGGCGATATCATTAACTCGCAAAGCGGAACATCCTACACATTCTCTTGTACGACAGGGTCAACCGGTGGTGGTGGATCGCACGAAAACCGACAACCGTACATAACAGTTTATATGTGGAAAAGAACAGCCTAATATGCAACACATGATATAATAAAGATGTGAAGATAACTTTTTATCATTATGAAGATCAGGATATCACGATAAATACAGATGCTATTCTTGAAGATGGAAAGTTGATACTTGATGGACTTGACTACGGAAAAAGAGTCGAGGAATTACGCGGTATGGGCGACGACTATGAATACAAGCTATCTCTAGATAAAGAAAATACTACCAAGCTATTCGATAGTTTAGGCGTTGCAAATAAAACCGATAAACAGAAACTTACTGCACTAAAGAAAGGTTCGGGAAAGACGGGCGTATTTCGGAAATAGAAGAATATTGCGATAAACATGGCATAAAGACGGAATTTTTCTGTTGGCCGTAGAAAGGAGACTATGAACGAATTATTTGAAACCGCACTAGAAATAGCCCTAAAAGCTCATAAAGGCCAGGTAGATAAAAATGGCGTGTCTTATATCCTTCATCCAATGGCCGTAGCCGCACAATTAGACACCCTCGAGCTAAAGACGATTGCGATTCTTCATGATACCATCGAGGATACCGACGTAACGGCCGAATATCTGCTCGAGAGAGGAATACCAAAGAATATCGTCGAGGCTGTTCAGCTATTAAGCAAGCCAAAGGACGAAGAATACGAATCGTATCTCAAACGCGTTAAGGCAAATCCTCTCGCTAAGCAAGTAAAACTAGCAGATTTAGCGAATAATACCGATCCGAAACGCGCGAGCGGTCTTAACGAAGCTCGTAAAAAGAAATATGAATTAGCTAAGAAAATATTAAAGGACTAATATGGCTAAATACGATAAAAACGGGTATATTACGGAACTTGAAAAAGATGAAGTATTCGTTTTTGGTAGTAATGGCCATGGCGCACATTTAGGCGGCGCTGCCGCGACGGCCGTTCACAAGTTTGGGGCCAAAATGGGCCAGGCAGAGGGATTGCAAGGTCAAAGCTATGCAATAAACACAATGGACTCCGAAGATGAAATGTTTGCCCAAATCAAGCGTTTTATTCATTTTGCAGAAAATCATCCAGAGTTGAAGTTCTATGTAACGGAAATCGGTTGCGGTATAGCTGGGCATAGTCCAGAGCAAATAGCTCCGAAATTTGCTTATTATTACAACCAAAACAACATCATATTGCCAGAATCATTCATCAAGGCGAACGATAAACTAATGGGTGATTTATTCTCCGGAAAGAAGACTATTTTATTTTTCGAACACGCAGAACCTGGAGCGATGGGCGGGAATCTTGGTGGCGTAATTTTCTGGTATCTCGATAAAGGCGAACTAAAAAGATGGCAATCGTTCAGAAACGACATGTTCTTCGAATTGTATAACAAGCATAGTGGAGATTTTGCTTACATATATGCTGGCGCCGGAAACTATGCCCACTTCAACAAAGAAACGACATTCGTTGAGAAAAAATCAGATCAAGAATTTGTATTAAGATACAAAGATAAAGATTATTTTATTGCTGGTCACTGCGTGGGAGTTACACATACAATCACAGGCGCATTGGAGCCAAATACGAGTTTCGCAGATTTTAAGCAAAAAGAAACGCCTCCGCATTTTACAACAAAAGAAGAACTCGAAACACGCAGAAAAAAGATCGCCGAAATGCGTAAACTATTCGAGTCTAAAAAGAATAAGTCCAAATAGAAGCCTTGTCTGGACCGACAAGATTTAGCGAGGATAAACCTCAAAACTGTCGGCAGAAAATGTGCCGGATGCTTTTAGTTGCCTTTTAGTCAATTGCGGCTACTTATCGGTCCGAATAAAGCTTCTATCTTGTACCGGCTCATATCATGAGTGGATCTAATGGAGAAAAGTCTTAATATGAGCCGGAGCATGTATGGCAAATTATTTACTCAACTTCAATATGCATAAAAATCCTTTCGGCTTAGATTAATATTATTTGTACTAGTGGGTTCGCCACTCTGAGTCTAAAGGCCTATACGAAAAAGTGCGCCAATGACTTCTAAGGAAAAGCAAGAAACAAAAAACTCGCAAACATTTTGTGTTCACGAGTTTTAATAGCCATTATATGGAGCCGCCTTCGAGATTTGAACTCGAGACCCCTTCCTTACCATGGAAGTGCTCTACCACTGAGCTAAGGCGGCAACCTTTGATAATTCTAGCATAATCACCCCATCTTCGTCAATCATGCTACAATAAAACCATGAGCGAGAAAAAAGAAATTAAGCTGCACCCAGCCATTCAAGCAATTATTTATTTTGTGACCACTTTCATCGCCTGTATGATTATCTGGCCACTCCTAGATCTACTCTGGTGCAATGTATTCACCCACTCAGAGTTCAAATATAATTTTTGGACCGAAGCTGCCGAAGCAGCCGTAATCGCCGCTGTTCTTACCTTAGTATTCTTCCTTCCAACCATCCTCAGACAGTCCAAAAAGGAAAAATCCAAGAAATAACCTACAATGAACAAAAAATATTCCGGGACATGCGCCTGGAATATTTTTCGTTATTAGTTCTTCTTTCCAAGCTTCTTCTTTCAAGAAGAAGCTTGAGGGCGTTAGCCTGTAGCTCGCTCTGATAAGCCGGGTTCTGTAACCTGCCGAAACAGGCCTGTAGTCATCTATCTAGCTCTACGATTGCTCATAGAGTCAAGCGGTGAGCGACCATCCGCGGACCACGGTATCTAGGTCTCCTTGCAGCCGATAGAGTTTACCCCACCCCGCTGTCACCAGCGAAGTCTGTGGGCTCTTACCCCACTCTTTTCACCCTTACCTCCGTAAAACGAAGGCGGTTTAGTTTCTGTGGCACTTTTCCTACGCTTACGCGCGGTTGCCGTTAGCAACTATCGTATCCTGTGCTGCCCGGACTTTCCTCTCGCCATTTTTCAGGCCAGCGACTACATCGAACGAGCTGCCACATATTTTAGCATAAACTCTTAAATATCGCTAGTCTCGCCCCTTTCATGCTATACTTAAGGCATGGATAGACTAATCGAGCTAGCTCCAATAGTCTTAGGCAGTATCGGCCTCGTCTCCCTTGTTGCGGCAACCATCGTTCGCATCGTCAGCAAGGCCAAAAGACAATCAAAAGTGTATGTAGTACTCACCATCGTGGGCTTCTTTTCACTTTTCTTGGCTGCCGGCATTGCCGTCTGGTCTATCTTTGCTAGCTTCTAATCAAACTAATACTCACCGCGCGCCACATTCTCATCTATCACGCGGTTTACTTCGGCGTCCGCTTCTTTGTTCTGCTCTCTCGGCACGTGCGTAAATGAGTATGATTCAAGCTTCGACAACAAACCTAACACATCTGAATACACCTGCATCAAATCAAGATTCTTTACTTGATAAACCCCATTCAGCTGGTTTACCATCATCAAACTATCGCTCCTAAAGTTTACTCGTTTCAATCCAAGCTCAAGCGCCTGCTCTAAGCCTTCCTTCAGGCCATAATACTCCGCTAAACGCGAATTCGACATCCCCAAGAACTCGCCGCCGCGTTTAATCTCGCGCCCATCTGGCCCGACGATATAATAGCCAATCCCACTCGGCCCAGGATTACCACGGCTGCCGCCGTCAGTGTAAACAATCGCCATATCGCCAGACGGCGCCACTTGCCCACTCTCGCCAATCTTGCGCAGCTTCGTATGAACTTCTACACCCTTCGTAGAGGTAATCTGGAGAACCATCATCGTCGCTTCATCTAGCGGATAATTCGTCGTCTCAGATAACGGAGTCCACTTATAGGCAGAATAACGCTCAGAGGTAATCTTTACCGCCGCCGCATCATCAAGCTTCACTTCGTAAATAATATAGAGACTGCCCAGCTGCGACGACCCCTCTAAGCTCGTAAAAGTCACCACATCCATTAGCTGCAAACTTGCCGTCTTTACCCCCGTATTTTCATACAAAACACGTGCCATCGCCTCTTCGGGCTGCTCGCCAAAGATAATCTTGCCAGTCGGAAGCTCAAAGTCCACCTTGGCGCCATCAATTCGCCCGCCGGCACGCTTGAGCAACAAAATATCACCGTCTTTCCTACAGATTGCCGACACCCGAATCCGCTGCTTCATACTACCATTATTTTACCATAATCGTAATCAGAACAAAAAATCAGGACATGTGCCTGTTTTTTGTTCCATACTAGGTTTCTTTTCCAAGCTTTCTTTCCAAAGAAAGCTTGAGGGCGAAGCCAACAAAAAATCCCTAGCTACAGCTTTTCCCGTGTTAGTTACACGGTGGGTAGATTCTTATGCGATTAAACCACGGTTTAGCCGCCACGAATCCCCTTGAAAATGATTATTCAGGAAAATAATCGTAGCTAGGGACACTTCTATTATAGCACGCAAGCCTTGTTAGTTAGCGCCAACAATCCAACAGAAGAAGTCAATTATTCCCCGTTGGCCGGCCTGCATATAGTTCGCAAAAACCGTACCGCCAATCAAAATCAACGCATAAATCACGATAATGCCATACTGTTCTAGCGTGCGCATAAAATTCTTCACACCCTCTGGCGCCAAAGCGTACAAAACACGGCTGCCATCTAGCGGCGGGATCGGAATTAAGTTAAACAAACAGAGGCCAATATTCAAATATAACCCAGCATAACAGATGGCGGAACCGAAATTATCAATACTACCAACATAAAATACCCCAGTCCAATATCCGATTAGGAAGAAAATAAAGGCGAGCAAGAAGTTCGTCAAAGGTCCGGCAATCGCCGTCAGTGCAAATCCCCACTCTCCGCCCTTGAGATTACGCGTATTAATTGGCACCGGTTTCGCACCACCAAATACCGGCATGCCCATTAGGGCCAAAAATACTGGCAAGATAATCGACATCACCGGATCAATATGCTTTAGAGGGTTCAGAGATAGGCGGCCACTTAATTTCGCAGTCTGATCGCCTAACCAATAAGCGACCACGCCGTGCATTAGTTCGTGTAGAATAATCGAAAAAATCGATACTACAAACACCGCCACTACATAATAAAGATTAATATTCATATATTTTAGTCTATCATATATAAAAAGAAATCCGCTTTCGTGAAGTGGATTTCTTTTCGTACTCGGTTTCTTTTCCAAACTTTCTTTTCAAAGAAAGTTTGAGGGCGAAGCCTATTTAAGCAAACCTTTTTTCTTTAGCGTGCGTAGCGCGGAAGTAGAAACGTTAAGTTTAACCTTCTGGCCATCAATCACGAAAGTGCGCTTCTGGACGTTTGGCTTGAACACCTTGCGAGTCTTATGCTGAGAAAAGCTCACATTGTGGCCATACATCTTGCCTTTACCGGTAATTTCACAAATTGCCATATCTTTACTCTTTACTATTAATTTAAAACTGTTATCTATTATACCCCATATCTAGGGATTTTTCAAGAGTTAGTCCAGTTTCCAAATTTCTAGTGTTGCCGGCAAAGATGCGTTCTTAATCTTCACCTTGCGATCAGTCTTAACTGTGCCCTTCACTTCAGCGAAGTCCATGTTGCCCATTGGGACAACTGCCTTAGGCTCAACAACAGATACAAACTTTGCGTTAGAAGTGCCAAGAATATCAATAGGACCAAGCTCATCAAGATCCTCAATCTTAGCCGTAGAACCAACGAGACCAATCTTTACGCCTTCGACTACTACGCGATACATAATACCGCCAGCAGCGAGTGGTTTTGCAGAGATAGCGATGTCACCAATCTCAAATTCGCCTGCGCCGCCAATCGTACCAACACGAAGATCCGCATTAATTGTAGATTCTGCAATATTAATCGCGACATTCTTATCTTTGTCGTGAATAATCATCTCGTCTGGATTTTTTAACTCAATCTCAAACATATTACCTCCTTATAAAATTCTTTCCGGATCATATTTCTCGCTAATCTGAAGAGATAGGACATTATCTACTAGGTAACGGTCACGTACACTCTTACGATAAATATAATCTTCCTTGCTCATAATCACATAGTTCAAAGGTTTGCCCTGGCGCTTCTCAACAACCTCTGCCCAGTGAGTCAACTTATGCGTGCGATTATCGCCCACAACTAACAAATCCAAACCGTCCTGACCAGGAATACGGTTCGTGACAATCAAAGCATTGATAAGATTTGCGACCGGGCGGACATATTCCTCCCAAATGGATGGGCGGCTCTTTTCGATCTTCTGGCCATCATCAGTTGCATAATTCATTGCACTAGAACGAGCAAAAATCTCGGTCATTGGACGTGCAAATGGATGCTTCATGTTTGCCGAGTAATAAACTTTGTTCTCATAATTCTCAATCTTCACCAAACCAAGGCTGGATAGATTAGTAAGCTCGCGACGAACAGAGTTAATCTGCTCCTCAATCACGCGAGTAATCTCGCGAACATAATAAGATTTGTCAGTATTTTCAAAGAAAAGCGCCAAAAGTTTAGCTCTAGTCTTTGACCCAAACAATTTTTCTAAAGGCATTGAACTATCTTTATTCATATTAATAATATTTTAGCACAACTCGGACAAAAAATAGTCATTCGCGTCGTCCAATGACAACCATTTTATGCGCGGATTACGCCTAAACCAAGTCAACTGTCGCTTCGCCAGATGCCAATCCACCAATGCATTCTCCGCAATCGCCTCTTCTCTAGTAATCTCACCGGCAAGCATCCTGCCAACAATTGGGTAAATATCCGATTTCATCGCCTGCGAATCAGCCGCATACATGGCAGCAACTTTTTTATACTCTTCTTTAATCGGCGCATCAAATAATTTGCGCGACCTTTCCATTAAGCGTTCACGTAGTTGTTCACGCGGCCATTGAACACCAACAACAATATATTGTTCACACATTTGTTCACGGTCTGAATAACTTTTTTTGGCTTTTTCGGAAAATGAATAATTAAATATCAGAGCGTCCACATACAGCCCTGTTCCACCAACAATTATCGGCAAATGCCCTCGTTCTAGAATTTCGGAAATTTTTTGTTCAGCATAGGCCTTGAAGTCGGCGACTGTAAAACGTTCGCCTGGTCCAACCAAATCTATACCCCAATGCTGCACTCCCCGCATTTCTTCGGGCGTAGGTTTCGCTGTACCAATATCCATTCCCTTATATATCGCGCGCGAATCAGCCGATATAATCTCACACTCATCAAAAATCCCACGGTTCTTTAGCTCCAGGGCTAGTTTTATCGCTAAACCCGTCTTGCCAGAGCCCGTGGGCCCGACGATGACCGGTATTTTCAACCGGCCATCATTGGTTTTATTTTTGACGCTCACGATAAGCGTAAGTCTCCGTATCAATAGATACTACATCACCAGTTTTAATGAATGCTGGAACCTTAACGACGACGCCAGTTTCAAGCTTTGCATCCTTCACAATAGAGGAAGAAGTATCGCCCTTCACTGCTGTCTCGGTATACTCAACCGTCAACCAAACATTCTTTGGAAGATTAAGGTTGATTGGCATTTCATTGTAGAACTGAATTTCTGCTTCAGAACCCTCTTTGAGGAAGTCTTTTGCATCGCCAACCATATCGCTAGCGAGCTCATACTGCTCAAAGCTAGTAGGATCCATAAAGTAGAACTTTTCGCCATCATTATAGAGGTACTGAACGGTCTGGTTCGTAACCTCAGCTGGCTCAATCTTTTCCTGACCCTTGAAGGTCTTTGGAAGCAAAGCACCGGTAATTAGGTTCTTTACCTTAACGTTCACGATGCTACCACCGCGACCCATAACCTTCTGGGAATACTCAATTACCTTGTATGGCTGACCATCAAGTGTAATCAAGGTGTTTTTCTTTAAATCAGTTGGTCCGTACATAAATCAGACCTCTAATTACGCGTTAGCGACAAATGGCATTAATGCTAGATGGCGCGCACGCTTAACAGCTACAGCGAGCTGGCGCTGCTGCTTTGCAGAGAGACCAGTCTTGCTGATTGGCTCAATGCGACCGTATGCATCGACATAACGTTGCAAAGTCTTTACATCGCGATAGTCGAAATACATATCTGGATCATTCTTGTATTTTCTCATCCTTACCCTTTCTAAAATGGAATTTCACTTAAATCGATTGGCTCATCGCTGATGTCATCTGGAGCGACGTCAGTAGAAGCTGCGCTAGAGCTGCTCTTGCTGCCACCATCACCATTACCACCACCGATGAAGTTGAAATCTTCAACGACGATTTCAACGCGGGAGCGCTTTTGACCTTCCTTGTCTTCCCAGCTACGCTGTTCAAGACGGCCGGAAACGAGGATACCGCTACCCTTCTTTGCGTACTGCGCGATTAGTTCGCCGGATTTGCCCCAAGCAGAACAATCGAAGAATGAAACATTCTCTTTTTGCTCACCAGAGCCATCACGATAATTGCGGTTAACTGCAACGGAGAAGCCACAAACCTGCGTGCCACTTGGAGTAGAACGTAGTTCTGGATCTCTTGTAATGTTGCCCATAATTATAACTTTGCTAAAACCTCGCGCCATTGTTTATTCCTCCTCTTTGTCTTCTTGCGCTTTACGTTCTTGGCGTTTTGCCAACATCTTCTCACGACGTGGATCTTTTGCAACTAGCAAGTAGCGGATAGCTTCGTCGGTGATGTTGAGCACCGAAGAAATCTTCGCTGGCGCAGCTGCAGGAAGTTCCAATTCGTAATAGTAATAAACCGCGAAATCCTGACCTTTAATCTGATAAGCGAGGCGCTTTTTGCCCTCGTTGGCTTCTTTGGTAATCTTACCGCCGTTGCCTTCGATCAAAGCCTTGATCTTGTCGGTTGCCGCCTCAAGATTCATCTCCAAATCTGGATGAACGAGAACGGTTAATTCGTATTCTCTCATGAACACTCCTTTGGTTAAAGCAGAAGCATGATATTCTATCTGTTAGAACCACCTTCTGCTGAGCTAATATTACCTTCAATCATACCACAAAGTTCCCCTAAAATCAATCATAAAAACTATTGAAATCTAGAGCCGAAAAATACTATAATATTCTTAAGCATTATCGGCATGAGGAGGTTTGTAAATATATCGCGCCATAAGATGCGCATCTTGCCTGTTGTAACTCTTGTTGGTATTTTGACGCTCATCGGAACAACCTTTGCTTTTTATGCCGATCGCGCCAGCTATAACAATTCCCTTCAGCTCGCAGCAGACACTGCTACTTTCGTAGATACTTTTGATGCTCCAGAAGATTGGACGCCTTGTACGGAAACGCCAAAAACAGCGACAGCTACAAACACTAACGAGGAAGAGCGTTGGGTCCGCATGAAGATTGATGAATACTGGCGCACTGCCGACAGCCAGACCAGTGCTGACGATCATACCACTTCCGACCTTCCGCTTTCATGGACCGACAACAGCGGCACTCATCGCTACACTATTATTAATACTCAAAATACTGAAGCTTGGGCTCGTGGCGATGATGGCTGGTTCTATTATCGTACTGCCCTAGCAAAAGACGAGACCACTCTCTCTTATCTCGAATCCGTCACCTTCAACTGTGAAGTAAACCTCGCTGGCGAAGTTCGCTACAGCGTCGACGGCAAAACCGCCGAATCAATCCCTAGCGACTATGCAAACGCGCAATACCATGTCTATGTCACTTTCGAAATGACCAATCATGAATACGAATACGATGAACTTCCAGAAAACATCGTTGCTCGCATTGAACGCACGCAGAAATTATATGGCTCCATCATGGCAGCAGAAGCCAAGGCTGAAGCTGGCGATACTATTACCCTCCTCACCAATACAGAAGAAGTTGTTACGAACGAAAAACAAGTCACTCTCGACCTCAATAATCATACCGTCACCGGTTCCCTCACCAACACTCCAGCCGGTAACCTCACCCTCATCAATGGTGAGATTAATAACCCGAACGGCGTCGCCGTCATTAATAACGGCACCCTTACGCTCGGCATCAATGATTACGATCCAGATACCGGTGTCGCCAATATTATTAACGATAATATCCGCCTCGTTGGTACTACGGCTGCTCTCCAACAGACTAACGATAGTTATAAACTCTACTATTACGATGGCTACCTAGAAGGCGATGTTGGTATGATTGGCGGCTACGATGGCGCACCAATGTATCATCGCTATGCTGATGTTCAAGATGTCTATTTCTGGCCATATGTCTACCAGCGCCAGACTGCAGACGAACACAAATACCAACACGTTGAGCTCCGCAGCGCAGACAATGCCGTCTCTAAGACTTCCGTCCATGGCGATATCTATTACATGGATCTCCAGGATAACATCAATACATCCATTATGACTGGCTACAAGATTTACGCAGTGAACGATTATCCTATCTTCTCCGCTAGCTACGATATCACAATTCCTTCCGGCGCCATCATTGAGTTCGATCTCGTCGGTCACGACATTCGCTGGAACAACCTCACAGTCGTTAATGGCGACTTCATAATCTATGACAGCAATAGTACTACCGACCCAACAACTTGCGAAACTACCTACGCTGGCGAAATCTCCTTCCAGCAAACCATCACCGGCACCGGCACCCTCCGCCTAGACCACTCAAAGTTGTCTAATACCGTAAACTCCAATACGCTCATGAACTTTGGCGGCAAGCTCATTATGCAAAACGCCGCTCTTTATACCTATTCTGGCCATGCCCTTACATCCGTCACGGGCGCTACCTATGACGTTGACGCTTGCTCGACTATCACTACAAACCGCTCCAACTCAACGATCTACAATACTATCACTGACTTCGTTTGGGATACCGGTGGCAAAATCAGCAATAATAATTCATACGCTTTCGAGAACACAGCATCCGCTAGCGCAACCCTCAAAGGCGGCGTCTGGAATTCCCCAACCAGCATCGTCAGTAGAGATGGCGCTCCAATCACTATTGATGGCGCAACTATCAGCTCCACGGACGTCGGCATCAGTGGCGGAACCATCACTATGAAAAGTGGCAGCATTAATGTTAATGCTTACTCGGGATGGCACTACGGCATCACTTCCGGCTATACAATGAATCTTACCGGTGGCACCATCAACGTCGTCTCTACAGGCGGAAACGCCGTTGGTGTCAACTTTGGAGCATGGTATTCTTCACAAACCTCACTCACTCTTGATGGCACAACTATTAACGCAAATACAACACGTAACAACCCAGCTTTTGGCGTTCGTGTCTCGATGCTCTATTGCGACGAAACTCAAACCAACGCCGCCGTCTTAAATGTTAAAAGCGGCAACATCACTAGCACCTCAGATACCGGCACCGGCTACGGCATCTATTCCGAATCGCCAAACACTCATATCGAGGGCGGCACAATCTATGGCGACACCTACGGTATCTATAGCTCTACCAACAAATGCCCGATCACTATTGGTAAAAATGATAACGCACTATCCACTACAACCCCAACCATCCTTAGTGAAGGATACGGCCTTTACAGTGGTGCCTTCAAATTCTATGACGGCATTGTCAAAGGCAATACTGGTGCTTACCAGAGCGGTATCATCCAGGCCGTCCCTGACGGCACAAAGGTTCATGATGACACCGACGCAGAATATGCTTATGCTGCGTGGCTAGAGAATGGCGCCAATTATCTCCGCGTCAACAACACCGAATATAATGCTCTAACCAAGGCCTACAATGCCATTACTGGCAATACTGGCACAATCTATGTCATTGACGACGTCACAATTGACACTGACCTTCCAGCCAGCCCAACCGGCAAAGACATCACTATTGATCTTCAAGGTCATGACCTCGCCTATTCTCAAACGCTCGTCGTTAGCCCTGATAGTACTATAAATATCGCGGATAGCGTCGGCGGTGGCATCCTCCGCAACACCTCGTCGCTACGCTACACTATCCAGAACTCTGGTACCCTCAATATCGACTCTGGCACCGTTTATCATCAAACAAATACTGCTATTTATAATCACGCAGCCGACAGCGGCAATGCAATCGTTAATGTCACTGGCGGTACCGTAAAATGCGTCACAATTTGTATATACAACCTAGGTTCGCGCGATAGCAGCAGAAATGAGCACTATTCCGGCACCAACATCACTGGCGGCGAGATTCTCATCGACGAACCTAGCAATAGTGCCCAATATGGCCTTTATGTATATGACTACGCCCTAAAACCAAGTATAACTGGCGGCCGCATTCGTATTGAGCGTAACTCCGGAACTGGAGACGCCATCGGCATTTACACCAGAGCCTACGACGTTAATATTGATACCGGAACTAATAATGACGCTATCATCATTAATACCCCTACAAGCTCGGCGACCGGCGTCTATAACGAGTGGACGGCAGTTAATCTAAATTCTGGGAACATCTCCGTTACTGGTGGCGGCACTATGACAGGCATCCGGGCAAGCGGCATAGCCACAATAAGCCCGAATGGAAAAGTAATCGTTACTAATACCGGTAGCGGTGCCGCGATTGGCACATACGCCGGCACAAATAAAATGGAGGGCGGCAGCGTCTCTGCGACAGCAATCAGTGGCAACGCAGTCGGCACTCAATTCTGCGGTCCAGGCAGAAACACAACCTTAAATAGTGGCTCCATCTACGCCTATTCCGAAAGTGGTCTCAGTAAAGGCGCAGCCGTAGCTGGTAGCGACTGCAGCAGAAATTACTTCTACATTAACGGTGGTACAATCACTGCCGAAACTCAAAGCGGCACAGCCTACGGCGCCTACATCGGAAACACCTGGTCCACTATTACTGCCGGCAAAATTCAGGGTGACAACTACGGTGTATATAACTTCTTCTCCGGCAGCAGCGCGAACTATACGGATGTCATCGGCGTTAGCGGCGGCACGCCAGATATAACTACTCCAGAAATAATTGGCGGCCAATATGGTTACTATGGCGGCGATATTTACTTCTATGACGGCGTTCTTCGCGGCACTAAATCCTATCAAGAAGGTGCCATCAAGGCAATCCCAGATTCCTATACTTATCACACAGAACCTTCCGCAGACTATGCCGAAAATACCTGGTTAGTCCGCGCTGCAGATTATCTCTCCGTGAACGGCCAGCCATATAACTCGCTCGCTGACGCCTACGCTGCTATTACCGGTAACAGTGGCACAATTTACGTCACTGATGACGTTCTCGTCGAAGCCGTCCTTCCTTCCCTACCGGCAAACAAAAACATCACCTTTGACCTTAACGGTCACCAGTTGACCTACACTCAGCCACTCCTCGTCAACGGTTCCGGAAGCACCTTCACTATTGTCGATAGTGATCCAAATGGCACCGACACCGGCTTCCTCCACAACTCCGACCCGACTAAGGTTACTATTAGCCATGCAAATAACAGCGCTCTTAATATTAACTCCGGTAAAATCTCTGGTACTGGCACAACTATTTCGACGAGCGGCAACGCGAGTTGGCCACTCAATATTAACGGCGGTACCATAGAATGCGACGGCACCTGTATTATTGGCGATTCGACTATCAACATTAATGGTGGCTTAATCACCGCCAAAAATATTAGTTCTGGCTCCCAAACCCTCATTGATGGCTGGAACACGGATGTCAACATTACTGGCGGACAACTCCGCATCGTTCGTCCATCCGATAGCACAAACACTGGTAGCGCCACCGCGATTGAGGGTAGCCGCATTACTATTAATACAAACAATAGCAACACTCCTATTGTCTATATCGACGCCCCTACTGCCACCGTTTACGCCTTCAATAATTCAAAAGCCGCAGTGACAGACTCTTCTATCTATCTAAACGGCAATAATGCTTATAGTTTCACTACAGAAGGCGGCCATCGGTTATATTCGCTAAATAACACCACAGTCGATGTAAACGCCGTCAATGACGCCTATGGCATCTATAATGGCGAAGTATATATCGATTCTAACTCAACCGTCACTGCTTCATCTACAAATGGTAGCGCTTACGGTGCATACTTCCTCGGCCATTGGGGTGGCTCTAGGGCGAACATTCATCTAAATGGTGGCACTATCACTGCAACCTCCGCTAATGGCAACGCCTATGGCGCCTACGGTAATTCATCTGAAGGCGTAGGCGGTGATCTCTACGTCACCGACGGTGTTCTTTCGAGCTCTGCGCCAAATGGCACCAGCTACGGCGTTTACACAGCGGTCGCGGTAGACACTGTCAATATCACCGGCGGCACCGTATCTGGCGTGGACTATGGTACTTATGCTGCGTTCTATGGCAATAGCTACTCCACCTTTACCATCGGTACTGACGACGGTACGATTGATGATAATAGCCCAGTCATCATCGGCGGCGAATACGGTATCTATAATGGTAATGTCACCATGTCCGACGGTCGCCTCAAAGGCGCTATAGCCGCTCACTACAACCGCAACATCAAATACCTCCCAACCGACGCAGTTCTCCATGCCGACACGGAAGTTATTAGCGGCACTACTTATCACGTCGAGTATCTCGTTGCCGCCCACAACGTTGCGCAAATCGTTGGTGGAAGCGGCTATAATCGCCTCGATCTTGCTATCGCAAACGCAACCTCCGGCAGCACCATCGAGCTTCTTGAGGACAACTATCTCTACTACGATCTCACCTTCCCAGCCGACAAGACTCTCACTATTGATACCAAGGGTTACGATATTATCCCAATCAACCCTATCGTTAATAACGGTGACGTAACTATCGTTAATAACGGTAGCACTGCTTCAACAATTGACTTCATCGAAACCGGCTACGCTATCACGAACAACGCAGGCGCTTCCCTTACCCTCAACAACATCAACCTCACTGCCAGCAAGGTCATAGACAACCAAAGCACACTCGCGCTAGACAAAACTTCAATCGTTGCCTCCGACGTTGCCGTCAAAAACACCGGCGTAGCTTCCGTCAGCAATGGCTCTAGCCTTGACGGAACAAATTACGCTTTCTATAGTACCTCCGGCAATAACACTATTACCGGCTCCACTATCGCTAACGGACAAATTTATAGTAGCGACGGTAGCATTGCCCTAACCAACGGTTCCGCAACCGTTCCAAGCAACGGTAAAACAGCGCCAAATACCCTCATCAGCAATGGCGCATCTAGCACAATCTCCCTCAATTCCTTCCCAATCACTTATTCTAATCCAATCGATGGCCAGGCCATCTATAACGACGGCACCCTCGATATCTCTAATGACTCAGACATCGCTCAAACTAATGGTAATATCATAATTTATAACCATGCCGGCACCAGCACAGCCACCATCGCTGATTCCGATCTATCGCTAATCAGTCCAGACGGCCGTTGGAGTGGTACCGGCATCTATAATCCAAGCGGCACAGTCACTATGCCGACCGGATCTATTACTATTAGCAACTATAACTACGCAACTGGCATCAGCAACGGCAGCGGCGTTGTCACTCTCGGCGTAGCTGAACCTACCAGCTCACCAGATCGCGGCCAAGCAACTGCCCATGTAGATAATACCAACCCAAGCATCCGCGCAATCGGTGCATCAACTGGCACCGCTATCACCTTCGATACTGGTCAAGTCTACTTCTATGACGGCATCGCCACCGGTTCAACTTCCGCCATCAACAAAGACCCATCCGTCATCGAGTATCTCTGGCGCGCCAAATACGGCACCGACGGCGACGGCTACCATTACATGATTCAAGAATTCGCTCAAAACTAAAAGGCGAAAAAGCTAATCAAAAACTGGCAAATCGTCCGGGAACGGATCTTCATCGAAGTCATCTTCGCCGAAGTCGTCATCCAGTGACGAACCGCCGTATGGATTATAACCTAAATCCTGCAAGAATCTTGATGGGAAGTTATAATTGCGCCCACCAAACATAAAGCGCGAATTCGCATAGCTCAAAAACAGCTCTTGCATTGCGCGCGTCATGCCAACATAAGCCAAGCGGCGCTCTTCCTCAACATCTTCTACCGACTCATCCATCGAGCGCACATGCGGCAGCAAGCCCTCTTCTAGACCCACCAAGAATACTACTGGAAATTCCAAGCCTTTTGCTGCATGTAGTGTCATCAAAGTCACGGCATTTTCGCCCGCACTCTCGTCCGCAGACGACATCAATGCTGCGTCTGCCAAAAACTCATCCAGTGTCTCATAGCGACCAGCCTCACCAACCAAAACCGTCAAGTTCTCGTTGCGCTCCTCTGCCTTCAACTTGTCGCCGTCATTCAAATAGCCACGATAATCAATCTTGCGTAGCAGTTCCTCAATGATTTCTGCCGGACCAACGCCAGCCGCGTTCTGCTCTCTTAGGTGCGCCAAAATATCTACAAATTTCTCATATGCCCCGCGTGTCTTTGGCGTCAATCCATCCAAATCCCCCTCCATGATTTTCTGAACAGACTTCTCGCCAATTCCCCTCGCCGGCACATTAATAATACGCATCAACGAAACCACGTCATGCGGGTTCACGATCAGGTGAAGATAAGCCACGATATCTTTAATCTCTTTGCGATCATAAAAGCGTACGCCGCCAACCAACTTGTACGGAATCCGATAATCCATAAACGCCCGCTCAAATGCCTGCGACTGCGCATTCGTACGATAAAGCACAACGAAATCAGATAGCGGACGGCGCATCTTGCGAATCGTCGTCGCAACCCAACGTGCCTCATCCTGCTCGTCGCGCGTTTGATGAATTGTGACCGGTGCGCCTTTCCCCGCCTCCGTGAACAAGGTCTTGTCGCTGCGCTGAGTATTTTTTGTAATCACCTTCTGCGCCGCATCCAAGATATTCTGCGTCGACCGATAGTTCTGCTCCAGCTTAATTACCTTCGCACCCGGAAAATCTCTCTCAAAATTCAAAATGTTCGTAAAATCCGCACCGCGCCAAGAGTAAATTGACTGCCAATCATCGCCCACGCAGCAAATGTTTCGCTCTGGGCCAACTAGTAATTTTACAATCTCGTACTGAATATGGTTCGTGTCCTGGTACTCATCAATCAAAATATGTTTAAAGCGACTGCGCCACTTCTCGCGCACATCCTGACGCTCTTTTAGTAGTCGCGCAACGTATAGCAATAAGTCATCAAAATCTACCGCGTCTGCTTTTTTGCGCATGTCTTCGTAACGCTCGTAAATTCGCGCAATCTGTTGTTGATTTGGATAGTAGGCATCTGCCAGCATTTCATCTGGCATCTTCCCCTCGTTCTTCGCCTTCGAAATTGCCGCTTCGGCCGCTTTCGGCTTCACGCTTTTGTCGCTAATCTGCAACTCTTTCATTGCGCGCTTGATTAGCGCCAAACGATCATCAGCATCATAAATTACGAAACTTTTGTCTAGACCGACATTCTCTGCCTCGATTCTGAGCATCTTTACGCAAATCGAGTGAAATGTCCCCATCCACGGCATAAATGAATAGGTGTTTTCCCTATCCAAAAGCCGCGCTAAGCGCTCGCGCATCTCGCGCGCCGCCTTATTCGTGAACGTCAGCGCCAAAATCTGACTTGGCAATACCCCGCTCTCTATAAGCGCTGCGATTCTATGCGTCAAAGTTTTGGTCTTGCCGGAACCTGCACCCGCCAAAATCAACACCGGTCCAGACATCGTCTGCACGGCCTCTTGCTGCGCCGGATTCAGTCCCTCCAAAACCTTCGTCATGGCCTATTTTTTCAAATAATCCACTAAGTCGGATAGTTTCACTTTTTCTTCAGAATCGCGTTTGCGAACAGAAACCTCTCCGGCCTCCACATCTTTTGGACCAACAATCAAAACAACCGGGATCTTCATCTTGGTTGCTTCACGAATCTTCTTACCAAGGCTCTCGTTGCGGTTATCAACTGTGTAGCGCAACTTGTTGTGCTCAATCGGAATATCAAGCTCAAAGCCTGCGAGCGTATCTTCAATCTTCTTCACATAGTCAGCAACGGAATCATTGACCGTCAAAATACGTAGCTGCTCTGGCGCCATCCAGAATGGGAACCAACCAGCCGTATGCTCAATCAGCACGCTCATAAAGCGCTCAATCGAACCAACCAACGCGCAGTGAATCATCACTGGTGTCTTTTTGCTGCCATCTTCGGCGGTATATTCGAGACCAAAGCGGGTTGGCGTTGCATAGTCTAGCTGCACCGTCGCCACCTGCCACTCGCGGCCCAAGGCATCCGTCGCCATGAAGTCCATCTTTGGACCATACATCGCGGCCTCACCGATACCAATAAAGTATTCAATCTTGTGCTTGTCGGCCATTGCCTGGATTGCGCTCTGCGCCTTCTCCCACATCTCTGGCGTGCCAGTATAACCATCGCCGTCATCACGGAAGCTCAAGCGAAGCTTCAAATCCATGCCAATGCGCTCATACAAATCTTGCGCCGACGCAATCAATTCACCAAAGATATCGCCAATCTGGTCTTCCATACAAAAGACATGCGAATCATCCTGCGTAATCGAGCGGACGCGGCTAAGACCACCGAGCTCACCCTTGCGCTCATCGCGATAAACCATCGTCGTCTCAAGATATTTGATCGGCAAATCACGATAAGAACGTGGCTGAGAAGCATAAATCTGCGAATGATGTGGACAGTTCACCGGCTTCAAAGCGAGATGGTCGCCAGATTCCTGGCTCACAAACTGAAGCATCTCTGGGAATTTCTCGTAGTGACCAGAAGTCTTATAAAGATCAACCAACGCAATATGAGGAATACAAACCTTCTGATAGCCATGCTTAATGCGATAACTCTGCGCAAAATCATTCAAAATATCACGCAAAATCGTACCACGTGGCGTAAACATTGGAAGACCAGAACCAACTAGGTCCGAGAAGCAGAACAAATCAAGCTCACGGCCGAGTTTGCGGTGGTCGCGTGACTTTGCCTCTTCCTGTTTCTTGACGTACTCATCCAATTCTTCCTGCGTCTCAAACGCCAAGCCGTAAATACGGGTAAGCATCTCGCGCTTTTCATCGCCACGCCAGTAAGCACCGGCGACCTTCTCTAGCTTGAACGCGCCAACCTTGCCGGTATCCTCGACATGAGGACCCTTACAAAGGTCTTCAAAATCACCCAACGTATAGAACGAAATCGTCTCGTCCTCTGGCAAATCGTTAATGAGCTCTGCCTTGAACTTCTGGCCATTTTCCTCTGCCCATTTCAGAGCCTCTGCGCGAGATTTCTCACTGTAAACCATAGGCAATTTCTGCGCAATAATCTTGCGCATCGCCTTTTCGATCTTTTTTAAATCTTCATCCGATACCTTCACTCCACCGAAGTCGATATCATAATAAAAGCCGTTATCAATCGCAGGGCCAACACCAAACTGAAGTGTTGTTGTGCCAGCAAAAACCTGCTTAATCGCCGCGGCCATAATATGGCTGAGCGTATGACGTTGCTTCATGACTAGTTCTTCTGACATCGCTGCCCTTTCTTTGATTAATTTTTACTAGTCTATTTTACCACTTTCCACCCCCGTTAGCAAACACCCTCAAATTCTTGACTTTTTGCGCCGTTTGTGCTATAATATAGACATCTATGCCCATCGGGCAAAAACAGTGCTCTTGAGAGAGGAGCAAGTATTTTTAAAGAAAGGAGCGTGGTATGCATGAAATACACGTTCGATCCCATCACATTGGAGCCTGTCGCTAAGATTATGGCTTCCCTCAACCCCGTTGAGATAGTAAAACCTAAAAACGTCGCAGACGCGAAGGCACTTTGGTTGCTTGATGCCAAATCCGGCAAATACGCAAACCCCCGCTTCGCCTACGACGAAGAAAAACTAAAAACGATTTCTGGTTATAATTCGTTATTAACCAGCGCTCGTGCACAGTTTGAAAACGGACTGACGCCTGAAGACGAGACGGACAGGATCATTAAAAAGATTCTTCTCCACCGTTTTGATGACGCCATCAGAACTACCGAGATCGCCGCCAGCATTCTACTCCGCGACGATCAGGCAACCTGCGCGTTGGCAAACCGTATTTACGGCCACCCCAGCAATAGTCAGGTAATCAAGGCTTACGGCATCATCAACGAAGAAGAGACGTTGAGCGCCGGAGTTCCTAGATTTTCCGAAAGCGACCGCGAGGCGTTAAAGAAAATCCAGTGCAACGCAAAGGCGATTGCCTACTGGTTTACAGAGGTAATCCAGCGCTATTGCTTCACTGGTTGGACCGTTGAGGTAAGTGACCGGTTCACTGCGATTGACGTGCAGGACAAAAACTCGTCTGGCGAGTCGGTGATTGGTATCCCGACCGATCGCAAAGTGAACGGTCTCAAGCTGCTTGAACTCATCGGACATGAGCTTGAGTGCCACCTGCGCGGCAGCGAGAACTGCAGAGCTCTCATTCGCCAGGTTTTGGAGATCGAAAGCGCCAACCCTCCCCTCGCACCCTTCATCCCGATTCTCGCCAAAAGCGACAACGAACTCTTCTATGAGGGCGTTGCAAAAATCAGTGATGTTGGAGTTCTCGGCGAGGCTGGCTTGCCTACACCGTATGCGACAATCGCATGCTACAGAGCTGGCCACAACTCATCCTTTAGTGAAACTGCTAAAGATATTGAGGATTGTCGCCGGAAAATGGGCGAGGACGAAGAGACCGCACGAAAAGGCGCCTGGACAACAACCTACCGCATTATGCGCGGTTGTACCAACACTGCCGTCGGCGGCTACGCTTTCAGTAAGGATTATATCTATATGGCAGGTTACGACTTCGCCAGACAGATTAACTCTAACCTGCATAACTTTGCCAGCATGACTGTTGACGAGTTAGCGGCACTGCAGGTAGCGCTCCTCAACCTTTATCCCGCTTATCAAAATCTTGATGCGGTAGGCTGGATTAAAGAACGTCTCCTTTCTGGAGAAAAGGCAGAGTAACTGCTTTAGAGCTCGAGCACTTCCGCTCGGGCTCTTTTTATGCTATAATCCCAGATATGGGTTGTTAGCTCAGCTGGCTAGAGCACCTCGTTTACACCGAGGGGGTCGGGGGTTCAAATCCCTCACAACCCACCACATTTATTTGGGTAGGAACATTGTGGAAGAGGTAAAACAGACTAAGCATAAAACGCATCGTTGGCTTATCGCCCTAGCGTTCGTCGGCTTAGTTTTTTTGTCGGCCGGAATCGTTTTCCTTATTCTTGCCCTTCAGACCGACTTCCACATTGTCTCATTCCGAGCCACCCGCGATGTCGCCTACAAATCCGACTACCAGCCCGATCCGGGCGAAGTCTGCTTTGGCAACCTTTTTTATTGCGATCACGTAGATTTTAAGGCAGACGGCGACGTAAATGTCGAGGAGCTCGGCGACTATAAAGTCACCTTCACTTTCGCTCACGACGATAAAACACTCTCGCTTGAGCAAAACGTCTCCGTCAAAGATCTCGTCCCGCCAGTCATCACGATTGACGACGACAACATCGCGATTTGCGCCGAAGATAAAGTTTCGAAATTCAAATTCTCCTCCATCGACGATTACGATGGCGACATTACCGACAAAGCAACTATCTCCTACAAAGCACCAAACGTTGAAATCGTTTCAACCGACCAGGCCGGCAACCGAAGCACCAAGACTGCCCCTGCTGCCACCAAAGATACCACCCCTCCAACTATCACCCTTAATGGTTCAGACAAATACACTAGCCCATACGGCACGCCATATAACGACGCTGGCGCCATCGCTACTGACAACTGCGACAACGAAATTGAAGTCAAAGTCGACGGCACAGTCAATCCATTTGCTACCGGCGACTATGCTATCACCTACACCGCCACTGACCAAGCCGGCAACACCGCCACCGCCACACGCACCGTCACCGTCTCTACCAAAATCCCACAGCCAACCGGCAACGTCATCTATCTCACCTTCGACGACGGCCCAAGCGAGCATACTTTCCGTCTTTTAGATGTCCTCAAAAAGCACGACGTCAAAGCCACTTTCTTCGTCATCGGTCATGGCTCTGACGAAGCCATCCGCCGTGCCTACCAGGAAGGCCACAGCATCGGCCTCCACACTTCCTCTCATACTTATTCCAAGATTTATCAGAGCGAAAGCGCCTTTTATGCTGACCTCGACCTCATCAAAGACCGCGTCAAACGCATCACCGGCTACACTTCCACGCTGCTCCGCTTCCCTGGCGGCAGTTCCAATACCGTCAGCCGCTCGTACAACCGCGGCATCATGTCACGCCTCGTCCGCTCCGCCACTCAGAAAGGCTACACCTACTTTGATTGGAACGTTTCTTCCGGCGATGCCGGTGGCGCCAAGACTGCCGACCAGGTCTATAATAATGTCGTCAGTACGCTCAAGAAAGGCAACTCCATCGTCCTCCAGCACGACACGCAAGGCTACTCCGTTGACGCCGTCGAGCGAATCATTGAATATGGCAAAGCCAACGGCTACACCTTCGCCCGCCTAGAACCAGGCTTCTGGGGAGCCCACCACGGCGTAAACAACTAAAAAAGCCGGCTAATTTGGCCGGCTTTGTTTGTATTTCTTTTTATTTAAAAATCGATCCGTTTGTTTCTGTTTCTTAACACTCACATTCCACTAACGTTTATTATACAACATATTTACAAAATACAACAACTTTTTCATGCTATAATAAATCTAGTTTTGGGGCGTTAGCTCAGCTGATAGAGCGCGGCATTCGCATTGCCGAGGTCGCGGGTTTGATTCCCGCACGCTCCACCATCCAGGCCATCCGGCCTCTTTTTTTATCGCGCCGCAATCACGTCAATTAAAAATCGGAACAAAAAATCAGGACATGCGCCTGTTTTTTGTTCCATACTAGGTTTCTTTTCCAAGCTTTCTTTCCAAAGAAAGCTTGAGGGGCGTTAGCCCGAACTTGGAGCCGTTGACTGGGATCGAACCAGCGACCTGCTCGTTACGAATGAGCTGCTCTGCCAGCTGAGCTACAACGGCATAAGAGTATTATATCATAATTCTCTTGATTTTCTCGCCAAAATCCTATATACTAGTAAAGGTACGGGCTCGTAGCTCAGTTGGTTAGAGCGCCTCCCTGTCACGGAGGAGGTCGCGCGTTCGAGTCGCGTCGGGCCCGCCATAAAAAATACGCCTTTAAAAGGCGCTTTTTTATTTGACTTTTTTCTTCTCCTCTGTTAAAATATAAACATAATTGGGGTTACCCACGAGATCCCAGATTGTTCTAATCTGGGGGACATATAATTAAAGAGATTCAATGAATCTCTTTTTTATTACCCTCTTATATATTTCTGCAACTTCCCCCATTTTTTTCATTAATCGCCTTGTACTGATAAAGCGAGACTGCGATAAAACAACTCTATCTACGTGACCGTTCAACACTATAGGTACATGCCATTTATCGTCTTTTATCTGAGACGTCAAAGGCAAGATCAAAGCGCCATCTTTACTATACTTCCTTAGTATATAAACTGGGCGAGTATAATTGTTACCTTTCCCATTTATTTCAACTCCGACATTCTTTCCTAGAGCGCACCACCAGACCTCCCCATCTCTGAATTCCGGCGGAGCAGAACCATCAATTACGAGTTTAACCTTACTTCAATCCAGGTACTTATCAAGATTATCCAATGTACTACCTCCTATTTTCTCCTATCTTAAAGCGGCAAAAAGACAGGAGCAAGCATAAGAAAAACACGATTACTCAGGTAGCTCGAATAACGGTAATTCGTCTAGTTTATAGTCCGCAATTTGCGTGCGACGAAGTGCAGAACAGTATGCCCCACAACCCAGCGCTTTGCCAATATCTTCCGCCAAAGTCCTAATATAAGTACCGCTGGATACGTGCGTTCTTATCTGTAAAACTGGCTCTGAATAACTAATTTGTTCAATATCATAAATCTCTACCGTACGGCTCGGCATTTCAACTTCCTGCCCTTTACGCGCTAATTTGTACGCCCTTTGCCCATTAATCTTAATCGCCGAAAAAATTGGTGGTTTCTGCTCAATCTTCCCAATAAAACGCCTCAAAACCTCGGCGATTTCTTCGCGAAAAGGCATCTTCGCGCCGGTTTTCGTAATCTCCCCCTCTGGATCGCCAGTAGTAGACACTTCACCCAAGCGAATTGTCGCCTCGTAAACCTTATCTTTCTTCGTCAATTCTGGCGCTTTTTTCGTGGCTTTTCCAGCCAACAAAATCAAGAGGCCAGTCGCAAACGGATCCAGCGTGCCAGTATGCCCTACTTTCACCTTATGGCCTTCGCGCTGCGACAAAATCCTACGCACGCGCGCAACCGCACCGAAGCTGGTCATGCCAGCCGGCTTATCTACAAATATGATTTCTTCCATTAATTTTCTGTGTCTTCGCTAGGGAGATACTTCTGTAGAAAGACCGACAAATCCGTCAAATCCTTCACATCGTCAATTCTATCATAAACTGCCCCGCCACGGATATAGAGCAAGGTTGGCGTATCGCGAATAATGCCAAGGGCTTTATCGGCGCGAATCTCATCCGTACCTTCCTCTGCCTTCATGTCGTAGCGATAAATCCAGCCGCCACCGTCAGTCATGCTCTTTACGCGGCGCGCAAACGCGTCACTTGTAATCTCACCCTCTCTGCCAACGATCAAGAAACCAGCCTTGTCATGCTTAACCATGTCAATCACGCCACCAGCCGAGAGAATCTGGAAGCCATTTTCGTCCTTCTTATCACCATTCACGTCGGAATCAAATTTTCCGTTATAGACGTAAGTTTCCGAGTTAAACATCTCTCGGACAGAGATATTGAAGCCAACCGAAACAACTAAAACCGTAAGGGTTGCAACCAAAATCGCCATCAAGAAATAAAGCGGCAAAGAGTTGCGAGTCGTCGCGCAAGTGCATTTATCCTTGCAGTCACACTTCTCTGCACAATTGCATTTTTCAACAACTTCCTCCACCTTTTTTGGTGCGGCCTTCGTTGTCTTTGGTGCTTTTGGTGCAGTCGTTTTCTTCTTTGTAGCGGCTTTTTTCTTAGCTGGCATAAAAATCTCCCTGATATATAATTCTTATGCTTATTTTACCACCTTTTCCCCATCTTGACATTATCGCTCTTTTCGCTTATTCTTAAATCAGATTAATTAGGATGCATTCATGAAAAATAAAAAACCTCTTATTGCAGCCGGCGCTATCGCGTTGATTGCTATTGCTGGCGGTACTTTTGCTTACTTCCGCTACACCGAGACATTTGAAAACAATTTCGGCCTCGCTAAAGAGGAAATTTCCTTCGCAGAAACTTTCAAGAGTCCAGACAACTGGTCCCCTTGTACAGAAACCGCCAAGGAATTCAAGGTCACAAACACCGGCAACATCGCCGTTAACGCTCGCGTAAAGTTCACTGAAGGTTGGGTGAAGCTTGATGCTAGCGGTCAGCCAACCAGCCAGACTCTTCCGCTCACCGTCAATAACGAAAACATGGCAGTCGTTCACTTTGCTAACCCATCTGACTGGGTTCTTAACGCCGACGGTTGGTACTACTACCAGGGCGACATCGCCGCAACTAACGGCGAAACCAGCCTCTTCATCGACAAGGTCACCTTCAACTGTAACGCAGGCAACGACTATAGCTCTGCTCGCTACACCCTCAACCTCCAGGCTCAGACTATTCAGGCTACCGCCGCAGCTCGCCAGGCCGCAGGTTGGAATTATTAATTCGAAATTGACCGCCCCTCGGGCATAAAAATATCTCCCTCACGGGAGATATTTTTTAGACTTTGTTGATTACCGGAATCACAATTGGTGTATGTCCCGTCGCATCGTAAAGAATGTGCGTGACATCTTCCTTAATCTCTTCCTTAAGCGCCTTAATATCCTCATCGGAACCAACCATATGGTCAGTCTTTGCGCGCAAGTAATGACGAATCTTGCCAATCAACTCCTCAGAATTATCGAGGTAAATAAACGCACGCGACACAATATCCGGCGTCTTGATTAGGCGACCAGTCTTCTTGCTAATCGTCAAAATCACTACGAAAATACCCTCACGCGAGATGTGGATACGATCTTTCACGACCGCTTCGTTCACCTGCTGGTCAGCATCATCATAAAGCTTGTTGCCAACCTGAATACGACCGTTCTTACGAATTGTCTGATCTGGCATCAATTCAACAATATCACCATCATCAGCAACCAAGATGTTATCACGCGGAATACCAACAACGTTCTCTGCCATCTCTGCGTTATGCTCTAGCATATAGAACTCACCGTGATATGGCATGTAGTTCTTTGGATGCAAATCCGTCACAAACTTCACATGATCCTCGAAGTAGGCGTGGCCAGAAAGGTGCAGCGGACCAATGTTCGTAAGATGAGTCTTGTTATGCTGAATCACCTGTGCACCCTCGCGAAGGAGACCATCAACCGTGCCCATAATCTTTGGCTCGTTACCCGGAATTGGGCTAGAACAGAACACAATCGTATCGGTAGCTTTTACCTTGATATAGCGATGTGCGCCAGTAACCATACGGTTCAAAACGGCGTTCATTTCGCCCTGAGAACCAGTACAAACAATCGTAACCTTCTCGTCTGGAAGCTTCACGATATCTTCCATCTTCATGATGGTGTCTTTTGGCACCTTAATTGCCTTCGCACGAAGCGCGACCTCAACGTTGTTAATCATTGAGAAGCCCGCAAACGCAACCTTACGACCACGTTCAGCCGCCTCACGCAAAACACATTCAATACGTTTCACCTGACTGGAGAAGCAGCTGATAATGATACGACCAGTAGCGTAGTTGTCCATTACCTTACCGATGTTGTCGCCAACATCGTACTCGCTATGTGGGTGTGTGCCAGGCACGTCAATGTTCGTAGATTCATTCAAAAGAAGCGCAATTCCCTCTTTATCGGCAATCTCGCGCATACGATCGTAATCCGCTGGTATATCCATTGGATTAGACTCAAAGCGCCAGTCGCCCGAAAGCATAATTACGCCGTTTGGCGTGCGAACTGCGATAGAAGTGTTGCCCGGAATGGAGTGAAGCATATGGATAAATTCTGCCGAAAGATGCGGCGTCAAACGAATTTCTTTGTGCTCCAAAGGATTTACTTCCTGGTAATTCATATCAGGAACTTCCGTAAGCTCAGACATCTGCTTCTTGATCATGCCAATCGTAAATGACGAACCGTAAATCGGAACCAATGGACCAAAATATGGCAAAAGATGTTTACATGCGCCAATATGATCAAGGTGAGCGTGCGTGAACAAGATCGCCTTCACCTTATCGCGGTTGTCATCGAGCCATTTACTATCTGGCACCATGTAGTTAACGCCAGGATAATCGGCGTTCGCAAAAAGCGTACCCATATCAATCAAGATAATTTCACCCTGGTACTCAATGGCAGTCATGTTCTTACCAATACCAAACTCGCCAAGGCCACCGATTGGGATAACGCGAACAGCGTCCTTAGCTGGACGAGCCGCGCGAATCTGCGCTAGGCTAAGCTGATTGCCCTTGTAGCCGTTGTAACGAGATTTGTTTACTGGAATACCAACAATATGCTGCGTAGCCTGAGCATTCACGTCCTGGCTAAGCATGCGCTGATGGTGAACCATCTCGCCTTTGCGGGTGCTGACGAGCAATTTAATGTCAGAGCCTTTTGCGGCTTTAGCGTCTTTTTGCGCTTTTGCGCCCTTCTTGCCCGCAGCAGCCTTCTTAGCTGGAGCAGCCTTTTTCGTAGCATTACCGGCCTTCACAGTGGCTTTAGCGGCATGTTTGCCACGGACGAGCTTCTCATCCTTGCCACCAGGTGCGAAATTAGCGTTGAAATTACGCTTCTGGTTCTCTTCGAACTGTTTTTTAATATCTGGCAAGCGTTCAGCGCGCGACTTCAATAATTTTGCGCGGCGCTCTGCTTCTGCCTTACTTTTATCGTTCATTTTTTCCTTTTGTTAAAAAATAATATTTATTCCCACACTAAAAGCGCTCTATTTTGAGCAAATACACAAGATTGTTGCGCTAAAAGTAATAATTAGTATCTCCATTATAGCAAAATTCTCCCCAGATAGCAAGCCCATGCAAAAGGCACCGATTACTCGGTGCCTTAAAATCTTACTTCCCACGGTTACGGCGTCTCCTCAAAAGGTCATCATACCTTCCGATCAAATCGCCAAGGTCATAAAACTTTGAAGATCCAGGTTTCTTCTGCTCTTTTCTGATCTCCGCTCTGGCCCAATCACGGACCTTCTCGCGAAAATCGCAAACATCACCGGTCTTCTTCAATAAAGCAACAAATTTGTCAGAATCGGCTTTATCAAAACGACCTTCAGCCACTAAGATATCGCGAATGGAGTTGTAAAACTTGTTACATTTTCCCGCTACCGACTTATAGCTCGTTCTCAAAACGTTGATGTCTCCATCATAGTATTTTGAAAGAACCTTTACGGAATCAGGAGAGGTATAAAGACCCTGCTGCTCCAAATCTAATAAAAGTGACTTTTTCCCAACGTAATCACCCACCTCAAGAGTGAGTTTCTCCATGAGAGTATAATAAAGAACGTTATTTGGCACATAAACCACCCCTTTCTGCCAATAGAATACCTATATTATAACACGTATTGCGTGAAAATCAATACTATTGACGCCCGCCCTGCCCCCGTGCTATCATATTGACATACAGATACAGACCGGCTCGAAAAGAGGCGGTGTTTTTAAGCCCGCGCCCCGGCAGACAAGTGGCGCAGAAAGGATTCCAAAATGGAATTAGACATCAAACAGATGGTTGCGATGGTTGACGTCGTGGCCGAAGAAAAGAACCTCCCAAAAGAGGTCGTTATCGATATTATTGAACAGTCCATTGCTGCTGCATGGCGCAAAGACAATGGCGACAAAGATATGGATGTCCGCTGTGAGCTCAACCTCAACACCGGCGAAGCATTCGTTTACATCTCCCGCACCGTCGTGGAAGATGACGTCGCTTACATCCCTGCTACCGAAATCCCTCTCAAAGAGGCTAAGGGCAAGAAGGTTGGCGATATCGTCGAGGAAAAAGTCAAAGTCACCGGCTTCGGTTACGTTGCTTCTCAGACCGCAAAGCAGGTCGTCACTCAGCGCCTCCGCGAGGCAGAGCGTGACGCTATCCTCGCTATCTACGAAGATCGCGTTGGCGAAGTTGTTAACGGCACTATCGTTCGCGTTGAGCCACGCGTAGTTCGCATCGACCTCGGTAAAGCTACTGGCATTATGCCAAAGCAGGAACAGATTGAAGGCGAATATTACGCCGTCGGTTCCCGCATCAAGGTCTATATCAAGGAAATCGAGCGCAACGAACGTGGCGCACAGCTTATTCTTAGCCGTGGCTGCGCAGAGTTCATCGAATATCTCTTCCGCCAGGAAGTTCCAGAAATCGACAATGGTTCCGTCGAAATCAAGGCTATCGCTCGCGAAGCTGGTCGCCGCACCAAGATCGCTGTTGCTGCAACTATGCCAGGCATCGATCCAGTCGGCACCTTCGTTGGTGGCCGCGGTGTTCGCGTCCAGGCTGTCATGAATGAAATCGGCGAACGCGAAAAGATCGACATCGTCAACTGGAGCGAAAACGCTTCCGAATATATTCGCGAAGCTCTCAGCCCAGCTGAAATCCAGACTGTCGAAATCAAAGACAAGAAGGCTATCGTCTACGTCACCAAAGAGCAGCAATCAATCGCAATCGGCCGCGTTGGCCAGAACGTCCGTCTCGCCAGCAAACTCACTGGCTACGACATCGATGTTGAGGTCGCTAAGGCTCCAGAGAAAAAGAAGAAAAAGAACGTTGAGGATTCCCTCCTCTCCGCTATCGAAGACGCTGAGGACGAAACCGAAGAGTAAACAACAAAAACTGACCCGTTCGAAGGGTCAGTTTTTTATTCTTCTTCGTCGCAATATTCTTCCGAATCGTCACCCCACACGCCAGCTTTTTCTAGCGCCGACATGCCTTCTCGGTTTTTACAGGCTGCTCCCTTATCGCCATTCATTTTATCGATAATAACCTTTGCAAAAACGCCAATCAGAACTACAGCAAAAATCACACAAACAATAATGATAATTTTACGTGAACCAGATTTCATTCCGCCTTCGTACATAATCTAAATTATAGTATTCCTCTTATGCTTTGTCCAGTTCGTCAAACTTCGCCTTCATCGTCGGATTACCACGCGTCAGCTTCTTGATTGTCAAATCATCAAGCTTCCCTTCGGCACTCGCCAAATGCTTATCCGAAAGCATCAACGCATCGCGTGTCTTTTCCAAATCTTTAATCGCCTTATTAATCTGCTCAATTGCCTCCAAGTGTTTCTTGCCAGCATTCTTCATCGTGTTCAGCCAACCAGCCTTCCACTCGTTCATATCGTTCTCAAAATTCGTAATGTCGATATTCTGATCACGCACCACCGCGAGCTCTGCCTTATACTTCAACGAATTTAGTGCCGCGTTGCGCAAAAGCGTAATAATCGGAATAAAGAACTGTGGACGAATCACATACATCTTCTCGAAGCGATACGAAACATCCACAATGCCGGTATTATAATATTCGTCATCTGCCTCTAGCATCGAAACAAGCACGGCATACTCGCACTTTTTCTCTTTGCGATCTTTATCCAATTCTTTGAAGAAATCCTCGTTTTTATGCTTCGTCGCGGTCGTTTCATTCTCATTTTTCATCTCAAACATAATTGAGATAATTTCGTTTCCCGCTTCGTCGCATTCACGGAAAATAAAGTCGCCTTTACTACCTGTTCGCGCATCATTATCTTTCTCAAAATAGGCTTTCGGAAATGCCGTCATGCGAATACGGTTAAACTCGGTCTGGCAATGCTGCTCCAAAGTCTCACCCACCATCTTTGTGCTGAGCTTCGCCTTCATATCCTTCAAGCGCTCAATTTCCTCATCCTTCAGCTTCAGGGCACCTTTATAACGATCTTCAATCGAAACAGTGTCTAATTTAGCTTTTTCTTCTCTAAGCTTCAAATCGCCGGCAAGCTTATCTCTTTCTTTTTCTAGCGGTGCAATAGCGTTAGCGACAGCAAGTTGTTTTTCAGTCTCAACATTCTTAATCTGATTTTTTAGTTTTTCAATTTCAACAGCATTCTTAGACTTCTCTTCGTTCAGATCCTTAATTGCTTTTTCTTTCAATTCGCTAGATAACGTCTCAAACTGTTTTTCCAAAGAGGCCTTCACTTCAGTAATAGCGAGCTGTTTCTCAGTCTCGGCATTACCTAATTTCGTTTTCAACTTCTCAATTTCTGCCGTTAATTTCGCGCTCTCAAGCGCACTCTCTGACTTTGCCTGCTTCTTTTCCTGCTCCAGGCGTTTATGTAATTCATTCTCAAATTCCGCGCCACGCACCTGACTCAAGATATCCGCGTAGCTTGAATCATCCACCTTAAAAGTTGTTCCACATTTTGGACATTTTATCTCTGACATACTTAAATTATAGCAAATTGCATATTTCGCAAAACAACCCACCAAACACGTCCTTACGCCTTGCGCGCCAACATAGGAAACTAGTTGCCAAAATGGAAACAAACACATCTGGAACAGAACCGTTCCAGAGAAAACTAGTTTCCAAATCGGAAACTAGTTTCCTACGTTACGGAATACTGCCATATAATACGCTACTGATTACAAAAAAGAATCCGCGACATGTGCGTGGATTCTTTTTCATGATCAAAGGGAGTCCCAACGAGGGGAATGTGTCCCCTCGTTGATGGCGTAGCCTTTTAGCGCGTGAAACGCTCGGAAAGCGTCTTGTAGATCTGAATCTCTTCAGGCTTGAACCAGTAGGAAACTTCCTGCTCTGCTTCAGAAGCGTTACCGGAAGCGTGGATCAAGTTTGCAACACCTTCGTTGCGAGCATCCGCATAACCGAAGGAAATGTGCGCAAAGTCACCGCGAATCGTGCCCATATCAGCTGCCATTGGCTCAGTAGAACCGACAATCTTGCGGACAACTGGAATTGCCTCTACACCTTCAAGCACCATCGCAATCACTGGACCGGAAGTCATAAAGTCGACCACGAGATCAAACGCTTTCTGACCACGGCGAGAAATCATCTTCGAAATGCCTTCGTAGTGGTGATAATATTTATCTTTGTCTGGGTTAACCATCTTGGTTGCAACAATCTTAAGACCAACACGCTCAAAGCGCTGCAAAATCTCACCAACGATACCGCGCTGAACTGCATCTGGCTTAAAGATAATCAAAGTGCGCTGAATCAAATTGTCCGGGTTGTTAGTCTTATTAAAACCAACGTTCCAAGCGTTAACCTCGTGGGTAACCTCGTTAGCGACCTTCTCGGTAGCCTTACCAATTTTCTTCTTGTCGTCTTTTTTCTGTGCCATAAAAATAAAACTCCTTTTTTCGAGTATAGCACACTCTCTAGATATCGCTGTGGAACTTCTTGTGAATCTCGCGTAGTTGCGGGTCCGTCACGTGCGTATAAATCTGCGTCGTAGAAATATTAGCATGCCCCAAAAGCGACTGCACTGAACGCAAATCCGCCCCATTCATCAACAAATCTGTCGCAAACGAATGGCGGAAAGTATGTGGCGTCACATGCTTTGTAATACCTGCCGCGCGCACATATTTCTCGATAATACGCTGAATACTACGCGGCGTCAGTCTACGGTAATCCCCCGAAGTCCCCATCAGTGGCGTATTGCGCGAATTATTCAAAAACAGCGCCGGCAAAGAATCCTTTCGCTCAGCCAAATAGTCCGCAACCGCATCGGCAGCCGAATCCGAAATAAACACCGGTCTATCCTTCTGCCCCTTACCACGCACCATGAATTCTTTGCGTTTCAGATTCACGTTATCGCGATTCAAATTAATCAGCTCCGACACGCGCAAGCCCGACGAGAACAACAATTCCATAATTGCCTTATCGCGCAAACCCGTTTCCGTGTCTAACGGAATCTCCGCAAAGATACGCTCAATCTCATCAACGTGCAGGAATGTCACCTGCGGCCTATGCGTACGCGGCAATTCCACGAGCACTGGATCCAAAGTCTTTATCCCGCGCTTCGTCAGGTATTTCAGAAAACCTCGCAAAGCAATAAGATGATATGCCTGCGTCTGCACCGACAAAGTCTTGCCCTTCGAGTTCGCAATCTCGTAACGATTCAGCCACAAACGATACTTGCGCAGCCACTCCTGCGTAATATCTTCTGGCTTCAATTCTTTATCTGGATAATATTCGTAGCTAAACTCCGTAATGCGTGACAAGCACAATTCATAGTTGCGCGTCGTGAATCGGCTGCGACCATTCTCGATCTCTAGCGATTCTAGAAACTCATTAATTAAGTCCGAAACGTAAGCCATTATAGACTAATAAACCTCAATAATTCACTCTGCAAGAAGAACACAACCAAAAATCCAATGATCAAAAACGGCCCAAATGGAATCATTGCGTGCTTCTCTTTTTTCGCAATCGTTACCGGCAACATGATAATCGAACCAATCATATTCGCGCCAAACAAACAGAACATTGCTAGCCAGAAATTACCTAGCATCAACGCTAGCGGCACGCACAAAATCGCATCACCACTGCCAATCCAACGTTCTTTGCTGGCCTTATACATGAAGTAATAAAATCCCGGCAAAATAATCATGGCGCCAAGCGCATTCCATAAAATATCCATCGTGAAAGCACCGAGCGAAATTGATTCAATCAGGAGCAAAACCCAATAAGCAACACCAACCGCACAGCTCGCCAGCAAAATAACAGTCGGCATTTCCTTCCACTTTGCGTCATAAACCGCCAAAATCGTAAACAAAACCAACTGAACCAAATAAACCACAAAACCAATAATCGCAAATACGTCACGAGCCTCTAGCCCCGCTTTCCTTGGCCATAAAGCATAACTTAGCGCAAATACGGTCGCCAAGCCGACTTCCGCTGCAATCTCAGCTACGCCAATACTCTTGCGACATTTGCGGCACTTCCCGCCTAGCATCAACCAACTTAAAATCGGAATATTATCATACCATTTCAACTGATAATCACAGTTCATGCAGTGCGAGCGCGCAGACTTGTCATGTTTGCGAATGCGCCACGCTTGGCAGCAAGCAAAAGAGCCGAGACCAGCCCCCATAATTGCTAACACTATTATTACCGCCACGTTCATGCTTATATTTTAGCACAAAAAAGAGACCTCCATCCGGAGGCCTCTCTTGAAGTAATAGATTAGTGGTTATCGTTACAGCTAACTGCGTTACCTTCTAGGACGTAGAAGATAGCATACTGACGGTTACCAGTGCCTTTCTCGGCTTCACCTTCGTCGGAACCACAGGATGCATACGTAACAGCGTGCATAATATGGTTGTTTTTGTCAAAGCTCGTATCGAGCGTATAGGACTGCAAGATCTTATCACCCTTACCCATTGAGCCTTCACCCTTGATGCCGTAGGTCTCGCCATCTGGATCGCGGAACTGATCACCCTCACAGTCGTACTGTGCTTCGTTTGATACGTAAGTACAGGTATCATCGACGTAGCGCTTCACGAACTTTTCGTTCGTAGGACCGCTTTCCCATGGGCTCTTACCGTTGTTATTTGTCTGGAAATCGTTTGCAGCGGTCAAGACACGGGACAAATCGTCCTCACGCTGCGTATTACGCTGAGAGCGCTGAAGCGCAGGAAGCGCAATGAAGACCATCAAGAAGATGAGACCTGCAATAGCAAGCACCAAGACGACCTCGATGATCGTAAAGCCTTTTCTAGTTTTTTGCATATATGCTCCTTTATTTTTTATTTTCGAAAATAGCATTTAATTAAAATATACACTAATCATAAGCATTTTGCAAGTATTTAGGCGATGGAGTTGACCAATGCGTAGATTGGGAACAAGATACCACCGACCAAACCACCGGCCATAATTGCAAGAAGAATCATCATTACCGGCTCAATTGCCGAACTGATTGCCGCCACCTTCGCATCAAGGTCATCCTCAAACACCTGTGCGGCCTTCCCTAACATCTCATCCATCTTACCGGATTGCTCACCAATTGCCGCCATCTGGTAAACCAACGGCAAAATATACTGATGGTCACGAAGCGATTCGGACATTGGCTTACCTGCCTGAACCTTATCCATCGCGTCCTTCACTTCATCCATCACAATCACGTTGTTTGTCGCTTCACCGGCAATCTGCAAAGTATCAAGCACAGCCACACCGGTCGATAGCAAAATCTGCGAAATGCGCGCCAGACGCGCCATATAAAGCATGCGGAATAGACCGTTAAACATCGGGACATTCAACTTAATCTTCGCAATCGTACGAATGCCATGCTCTGTTCTGCGATATTGCATAAAGCCAACTACGATGCCAGCGCCAAGTAGCAATGCTAGCCACCAGAAGCCAACGATAAAGTTCTTAATCTCGACAAATGCCTGAGTCAAAGCTGGCAATTCCTCGCCAAGATCCTGATAAAGGCCCTCCACCTGCGGCACGACCTCGAGCATCATATAGAGAAAGACTACAAAAATCACAATGAGCGTGATAATCGGCATCACCATCGCACCCTTGATACTACTCATCATTTTTGCATCTTTTTCTTCCTGCATCGCGATGCGTTTCAAGCTCTCATCGAGCGTACCAGAAACCTCACCAGCGCGCACCAAAGAGAGATAGACATTACTAAATACTTCTGGATGCTTTGCAAAAGCGTCGCCAAGCGAATGGCCCGCCTCAATCTCCGCCAAAATCTCTTCGACGATTGCTTTCATCGTCTTGTTCTGCGTCTGTTCAGAAACCGTACGAAGCGACTGCGCAATCGGGAGACCAGCACCAACCAAAGTTGCAAACTGGCGCGTAAAGTTAATGCGATCCTTCGCCGTCACACGGTTCAATCTATCACCAAAGCTACGCCCTTCTTCTTTCAAAGACTCCGGAACATAGCCACGATCAACCAAAAGCTTACCGGCAATACGTTCAGTTTCGGCCTGAATCGTACCTTTGATTATCTTGCCGGTGCCCTGCTCCTTAGCTTTGTAGACGAATCGTTTCATCCGCGCGATAGCCTCTCAAATTCTTGTAGATCAACTGCGTATTCGCGTGCTGCATCGTACGTAATCACGCCAGTCTGAACGAGTTTAACGAGCGTGCGATCCATTGTCTGCATGCCCTGGTCTGCGCCAGTCTGAATAATTGTGTCGAGCTGATGCGTCTTGCCCTCGCGAATCACCGAACGAACGGCTGGGTTAGCAACCAAAATCTCTGCTGCAACCACACGGCCACCACCAATTGCTGGGACCAAGCGCTGTGCGCAGATTGCCATCAAGATATTCGCAAGCTGCGAGCGCACTTGTGGCTGCTGATGTGGCGGAAAAACGTCAATAATACGATCAATACTCTGTGCTGCGGAGTTTGTGTGAAGCGTCGCGAAGACCAAGTGGCCAGTTTCTGCAATCGTAATTGCTGCAGAAATCGTCTCAAGATCGCGCATCTCACCAATAAGCACAACATCTGGATCCTCGCGAAGCGCTGAACGAAGCGCAGCTGAGAACGAATAGGTATCATAGTGAACTTCACGCTGAACCACAACCGAGCGCTTAGATTTGTGCGTAAACTCAATTGGATCCTCAATTGTGATAATGTGGGCGGATTTTTCGGAATTAATCTTATCAACTAGGGCTGCCAAAGTCGTGGACTTACCAGAACCAGTTGGACCAGTCACCAAAACCAAACCGCGTGGGTAATCGGCAAAACTCGTGACTACTGGTGGCATACCAAGTTCCGCAATCGTCTGAATGCGGTTAGGAATCAAGCGGAATGCTGCAGCAAGATTGCCCTTCTCATGGAAGGCGTTAACACGGAAACGACCGAGGTCGCCGAACGAGAACGAATAATCAAACTCTTTGTCTTTGAGCAAAATCTGCTTCTGATCTTCTTCCAAAGTGGCAAAAACTAACTTCTCTAGCGTTGCCTGATCAAGCGCGCTATAACCAGAGACTGGCTGCAAAGCGCCATCAATACGAAGAATTGGCGGCAAACCAACTTGCAAATGCAAATCACTTGCCTTCGTGCGAACACACTCTTCTAGAAGGTTTTCAATGCGCACACTTGACGCGCTAACTACATTTCCGTTTGAAGCTGATGACAAATCCATTCCAGGATTTGCAGAAGCTACCTGCCCACTTTGTTCCATAACATCATTATACTTATGTTTTTTCAAAAAGACAACAAAAAATCAAGGTAAAAAGAAATCCGCTTTCGTGAAGTGGATTTCTTTTCATACTGGTTTCTTTTCCAAGCTTTCTTTCCAAAGAAAGCTTGAGAGGCGAAGCCTACTTTAGATACTCGTGTAATTTTTTCGTATCTTTGTTCTTGCGGAGTTTCGTGAGTGCTTTTGCCTCAATCTGGCGAATACGTTCACGTGTGACCGAGAATTCTGCGCCAACTTCTTCCAAAGTGTGGCTCTTGCCACCACCAATGCCAAAGCGCATCTTGATAATCTTCTGCTCACGATCAGAAAGCGTAGAAAGAATCGAAGCAATCTGCTCTTTTAGAAGCTGCGTCGCCGCCGAATCCTCTGGCGAAATGCGGTCCTCATCCTCAATAAAATCACCGAGCGAAGAATCGTCATCGTCACCATCGCGGCCAACGGACGCATCCAAAGATGCAATATCCTGCTTAATCTTCATGACATATTCAATCTTCTCTGGCTCCATGCCCATTGCCTTTGCAATTTCCTCAGTCGATGGCTCACGGTTAAGATCCTGAGTCAAACGGCGCTGCGTACGAAGCACCTTGTTGATCGTTTCGACCATGTGAACTGGAATACGAATCGTACGTGCCTGATCCGCAATCGCACGCGTAATTGCCTGGCGAATCCACCAAGTTGCGTAAGTAGAAAACTTAAAGCCCTTGTCCGGATCAAACTTTTCAACTGCGCGCAAAAGACCAGTGTTACCCTCTTGAATCAAGTCCAAGAAATCCAAACCGCGGCCGGAATAACGTTTCGCAATCGAAACGACCAAACGCATGTTTGATTCTGCCATTTTATCCTTGGCGCGCTTCTTTTCCTTGGCGTTGCCATGAATAATTTTCTGCGCCAACTCGTACTCTTCTTCCTGGCTGAGAAGTGGAATTTTACCAATTTCGCGCAAATACAATTTCACCGAGTCATCAGAAACTTCGTCATAACCCGTCGCTTCGAGGTCTACATTCAAATCCTCTTCCGCTTCATCCATGTCATCGAGGCTTGGCTCATCAACGTAATCGCTGTCAAACCTCAAATCATCTCTATCTTCTTCGTCCATATTTCCCTTGGATTGTTATTTTTGCTTTATTTTTGTCGTTTTCGTTTTATCTAAATAACTTCTATCTGGCGCGGATATACAAAAATTCCCGCATTTCCAGCGCATTCACTGAAGATTATAGCATAGTTTCTGCATCGCCAAAAGTAGCTCATCCACCCGCGCATCATCCCCTGCTTCTTCGGCCTTGCGAATCTCTTCCGCTAGCGCCGCGCGCTCTGCTTCCAAGCGCTCGCGTTTCACTTTCTCATACAAATTCTTCGCTTCTTTTTCGCGCGCCGACTTATCCATTTTGGCGTACAGCTCGTCGTATATTAGCGCCAATTCATCATCATCCAAACCATCCACCGGCTCAAAATCATCAAGCGCTACCGGACCATTCTTTATAAGCGCCGCCAAGTTCTTTTCCGCCCGCGATATCTTTGCTTTATCGCCCTTCACGGCAACATTCTTCTTCATTTTCTTTTCCGGCGCCTTCACTTTCTTCGCACGGAACGCTTCCAGAGAAATACCCAAACGTTCGCTCACGATACGTTCATATTTCTCACGCAACACCGCGTCTTCAACATCATCAATCAAACTCTTAGCCGCGGCGGCATATTCCGCAAAACCCTTCTCGGTTTTCAGATTATACTTGCCCTCATATTTTTCAAGCAACCATTCCAACGCCGGCTTATAGCTCTGCGTTGCTTCCTGCCATAATTTCGGATCTTTCTGAATCAGCTCATCCGCATCTTTGCAGCCATGATAATCGTCAATCACCGACAAATATATGCCAAATTTCGACGCCATACTAATCGCGCGCTCCGCCGCTCTTACACCCGCTTCGTCGCCATCGTAAGCCAAACGAATATCATTCGTCATGCGTGCAAAACTCTTCAAATGCATCTCAGTCATTGCCGTGCCAGCCGTCGCAACTGCTTCGCAAACACCAGCCTGATGCGATGAAATCACATCCATATTCCCCTCAACTACAACGACAAATTCCGAACGACGAATCGCATCTTTTGCCTGGCTAAGACCGAAAATATGGCGACCCTTATTGTAGAGCAAAGTCTCTGGCGTATTCAAATATTTTGGCGAATTCTCGTCTTTCTCAATAATGCGTGCTGTAAAACCAATCACGCGCCCAGACACGTCCATAAGCGGCACCGTCATGCGACCTTTAAACAAGTCGCCACCAAAACGATTTACTAGCCCCGCATCTTCGATTTCTTTTTTACTAAAGCCGCGTTTCGTCAAAAAATCCACCAACGCCCTGCCCGACTTCGGCGCATAGCCAATGCGGAATTTTTCAACCGTATTTTTATTCAAATTGCGTTTATAAAAAACGTAATTCATCACGGACTTATTCTTGGTCAAACAAAACTGGAAATACTTTGTCGCAAGTTCCAACGCTTCATACAAACGCGCCTTGTACTCGGCCATCTTTTTATCGTCACCCGAATAGCGCTTCAGCTCCACGCCCGCCTGCGCCGCCAATTTCTCCAGCGCCTCACGGAAAGTGCAACCTTCCATTTCCATCACAAAAGTAAAAATGTCGCCGCCCTTGTTGCTCGAAAAATCATGCCAAATCCCCTTCTCTGGCGAAACCATAAAGCTCGGCGTCTTGTCTGTCCCCCAAGGTGAGTGCCCCTTAAAATTTCTTCCGGCACGCTTCAACTCGATGTATTGCCCAATCACATCTTCTACAGCTAACCGTGCTCGGATTTCCTCTTTGGCATCCTCCATATATCTCTATTATACCGCAAAGGCTACACCTTTGCATTCAGCCTAGTAAGCCCAGTATGGTTTGGTCCAGTTATTATTGAATACTGTAGCGAATCTGCCTCCATAGCCCTCAAAATTCATTTCTACATTCCATGCGTCCAAACATGTAGCATCAATATTATTAGTATTATTACTATAGAAAGCTTCGAAATATCTATTTCCTTGCCTGTGCTCATCGATGCTTGAAATATCCCAATCAGCAAGTGAGCAAATACTACCGTTAATATTTGTAAAACGGAAGGCCGCATTCAGTGTTGTCGCACTCGCTAAGTTCCATCCAGCTAGCGGCGACACGTCAGATAGAGGATTGCTCTCGAACATATAGCCGAAGCTCTGTACTTTTGATACATCCCAACGACTGAGTGCAGAAAGATCAGTGATTTTCGCCCTATAGGCGAAATCGTAGAGAGACGTCACATTAGACATATCCCATTTTTCTACACCACTAAGCGTCTGTCCTCCATAATATTCAAATAAACCACTAGCATCAGTGAGTCTACTCGCATTTAGGTTGCGAAAACCTGGAACAGCAACAAAAGCGCTTAGATAGGATATGTCGCTTCTAGTCGAATTCGTGAGATACACATCATCCGCGTCGCTATACCAAAACACGGCATTAGACTGTTCATGATACCAAGCATACGTTGGAGTATTGCTATCTGCCGCGGAAGAATCAGATATTATATTTGCATCAGTCGCATCGGCTATATCAATGCCCATCGAATCAAGTTGCGACGCATCAAGCTGCACAATGGCCATATTATCGTGAACATCATTCATCGAATAACTAGGAGAAGCCAGCCCATACATCTTTGATATCATTTGATTATATGGCAATAGCACTGAAATCTTATGCCACTCAGTCGAAGCGCGGTCAGCCTGAATTGTTTCAACCTTCGCACTAAGTTTATACTGCGCGTTGCCATAACGATAATCTTCGTCGAGGTTCGCGTCACAGTTTAGAGTGACGCCAGAAATAACCGAAGTGCTAGTCTGCCCAGGAGCGAGAGTTGGGCTGTAGTAATAAGTGCCGTCAAGTGTCCAGCCGGAATTATCGGTCATATTAACAATCGCCATTCTTTCACCGGAACCATTCGAAACTAGCGGCAAACCCATACCATTCGCAGCATTCCACTCCTCATCGAGTTTTACGCGCGCAACAATGTCGGTGTCGGTATTGTTCTTGACGTAAATCTTTTTATCGACCGTATCGCAAGTTTTCCAGTTACTTGGAGCGTCAAATTCCTCAATAAACTGTGTCTCGTAATTAGCAATTTCAAATACATTATTTAGTACGGTGCTATTTTGGCTAACCGCAAAAGTGCCGACCACGACACCAGCTAGAGCCAATGCTACCCCCGAGAATATAAGTGAACGCTTCCTCTCAACTTTCATAAAAATATTATAGCATAAGCGCTTATGTTATAATATCCTCATGGACAACAAGGCTTATCTTGATCAAATCGCCGTCAAAGGCAAAGTAAAATCGGGCCCAATCTTCACCCCGATGCTTATTAAACTTATCGCCGCCGGCGCCATTATTCTTATCACTATGATCATCGTTGGTAGCATTATTAGCGGCAGCAACGCCAAAGTCACGCAATCATTCGAGCGCGTCTATGTCCGCATCAGCAATTTCGGCAACGACGATTACGAAAATCCGCTTCAAAAATACGCCGACAGCATCCGCAATTCTGACCTTCGCACTTATTGCGAGCAGCTTCGCACAATTATGTACGACACTAACACTCGCCTCAGCAGTGTCATTAGTTCTACCGGCGTCAAAACCGACAAGATCTCCAAAGAGATAACGAGCGACGAAAACCTCAACTGGAGCAACTATACCTACGCTCTAGACAATGCTCTTCTCTCCGGCACCCTCGACCGCACATTCGCGACCGAAACCGAATACCAGCTCTCTACTCTCATCCAGTACGAGCACGAGGCGCTCAACAAAAGCAACAACCAAGAATTCTCAAATATTTTGCAGCAATCCATCAAGGACTTAACCAGCCTTCAGCAAAACTTTAAGTCCTGGGCCGACAGCCACTAGTCTGCTGACACTTCGTACGCGTGACGAATTAAATCAGTAATTTCATCTTTGCTCAGCTGGCCCGAGCAAATAATTTCAATGCCATTGCGGCCCAAAGCGCGACTTTCCATCACGCTCTCATAGCGTTCCTGCAAAGTCTGCCCAAGTTTTCTATCGCAGCGCAGCTCCAAGCGTAGCGGCGTTTTTCCCTGCTCCATGCAAAGAAAAATCTTCTCGCCGCGCTCAAAAATTTTCCAACCTTTCTCTTCGCGCTCCGTAATATCATCGAAGCGCTCCAAATACTCTAAGATAGCTTCTTCAGATACCATTTCAATTCCTCAATACTTCCGCGAATATCATCGAGTGCGCGGTGGTTTTCTGGCTTCAAGAATTTCTGTCCCAAAGCATTCTCGAAATATACTTTCCACGCCGACACATCTAGCTGACGATAATGCAAGCGCGCATTCAACGTTGGCCATTCGCGTTCAATAAACTTCTGATCTTGATGAATCGAATTGCCGGCCAAATAAACCACGGCATCGCCGCAGTTTTCCTGCACAAAATCCAGAAGCTCCTTCTCAATTTTAGCCGCCGGTTTGCCCGTCGCATTCTGTGCTACCAAACCATCATAAGAAGCTTTGTTTTTCTCCCAAAATTCGCCAACCATACGCTTCGCGATAATCTCATCCGAGACCTTCACGACGCCCGTATAAGTCGCTTTCTCCTCGAGGTCCCAGTCTGTAATAATCGCTGCAACCTCAAGAATTCTATCATGCACTGGCGAAAGCCCCGTCATTTCGAGGTCAACCCAGAGCAACATCGATTTTTCTTTTTTCTCGCGTGTCATTATTTCTTAACGTCGAGCTTCAAAGCCTTAATTACGATGTAGATTACAAGCGCCAAGATAATGAAGTTAATCAAATCGTTTAGGAACGCACCGAGCGCCATAACTGCACCAGTGTCACCGAGCGCAATCGTCCAGCCTTTCAAACCTTCGGTGGAGCCAAGAAGCAAACCAAGTGGCGGCATAAAGACGTTGTTGATAAGCGAGTTGACCAAAGCACCAGCATGAGTACCAAGTACCAAACCTACGGCGAGGCCGACAATGTTCTGTTCGCGGATAAACTGCATAAAACCACCCCCGTGATTCTTGAGCTTTCCGAGCGCCGCTTTATTGAATTCTTTTGCTTTTGCCTTCGCATCTTCTGCTTTAGCTTTTGCATCTGCTTTCTTTGCTTTATCTGCCATATTTTTCCCTTATTTTAATCTTATTTTCACTATACCAAATCTTGACATATTTAGCAATCTGTGCTATAATTAGGGCGATTGTTTCATCTAAAGAACATGGTTCTTTTATATGTTTTTCGTCGTCCATTGAAAGGAGGGATTCAATGGGTTATTTCAATGTTAATTACGGTGAATTCAAATTGCCCGAAGTTGACGGGTACAAAATGATACTCCCCCAGACAATCGGGAGGTATTTTGAACATGCGCGCGGCTTTGGCCCGGATCTCTTTATAGTCAAACACTATACAGAGGGCGGCGCCACAGAAATGCTCCGTGGCATTATCCCGCGCACAAGATTGGAGCAGCTAAACGAGAAGGAGCTCGATTGCCTCTGCAACAAGCAGACCGAACTCTCAGCGTGGCTAGACCACGAAGAAAAAAGGGTCGAAGCAATCCGCTTTGATAGAAAAATCTACCAATCATTGGAGCACGATTTCTCTATCATCATAGTCCAGTGCAAAGATGGGCTAATCGGTTGCGGCTGGTTCGACTACGCCAGAACAGCAAAAAGAGGCCTAAAAATGGCCGCTTTCCTGCTCTACACTATCGGCATTCTGAATGTCGAATTCGACAAGGTACTATGGGAGATGACTTGGTCAAACCTCCCATACGACGTAGACATTGGTAGGACAGATGTAATCGAAAAAATTATCGCCGACTCTATGAAGAACGATATTATCAAAGCGAATACCGATGTCACCATTGAATACGTCGAAGACGAAAACGATGACGACGACGAAAAACAACATTAAAAAGTCCCTGGCGTAAGCCAGGGGCCTTTTTTGAGACTAGTTAGTTCGTCCTCTTAAGAAAGAAGTGACCGCTTCTATCTCTGCAAGATCACCATACTTGGCACTAATCCTAGAGAAGTCGGCATTTTCTTTCGACTCAAGGAGTTCGGTCATCATTGAACCAACCTTCTCCCTAAAGTCATCCGGTGAAGCCGAGTCTACTATTGTTCCAAGTAAGCGTATCTGTTGCCGACGCTCCCACTCTGATATATAGTAATCTGCCATATTATTGCGAAATTCATCCTCAAGAGTGTCATTCATCTTGATTTTTTCGTCCTCACCGAGAACGAAAAATTCATCAGGTGCAAGTCCGATTTCATTGGCGACGTCCTCGGCTGTGCCGTAAATAGTTGTCTTTGAAGTCATACAAAAACCTCTTTCTGCCCATCTCTAGTGGGCTATGTATTTTTCTTAGCCCAGATTTGAAGACTCTAATCTTCGGGCTAGATTTCCACTCCCCGCCTGCAGAAAACTAGCCCGAAAATCATAAAGGTTTATGACTTCGACTTAGTCTCAATAAATAAATGTACTGTAGTCTAAATCTCTTTAAACCACTATTTCATTATATCACAGAACCCCCAAAAAGTCAAGATAATTACATCTTTTCCGGGATTTCAATTCCGAGCAAATCTAGCCCGCGCTCAAGCACTGTCGCCGCACACTCAATCACCCATAAACGCGCCGCTTTTACATTATCCTCAGCCGTAGTAATCGGCGCATTCTCATAATAACGATTCATCTCCTGCGCCAGCTCAAAACAATAGCCAGCAATACGGTGCGCTTCCAAATTATCTGCTACGCCCGCCACCAACGCTGGGAATTCGAGCAACTTCTGCAAAACACCCTTCTCTGCCGCAAAATCGTAATCGCCGAATTCTGCCCCAGCAAAGTCCGCGTTCTTTTCCAAGATTCTGCGCATACGCACGCAAGCATACTGACAGAACGGACCAGACTGGCCAGTGAGCGCAAAAATCTTCTCTGGGTCATACAAAATTCCAGTCTTCCTATCCGCCACAAAATCCGAATACTTAATCGCGCCTGTTGCAATTCTACGCACGTCTTCAGCAGATAATTCTGAGCTAGCAAAATTCTCACGCACGCGCTTTTCCGCGTCATCCAACATCGCTTCAAGCAGAACTACACCCTTGCGCGAAGACATCTTCTCGCGCTTGCCATCCGGTCCAATCTGATCAATCGTGCCAAACCAAACGTGCTGCATCTCAGCATCCCAACCAAGTTTTTTCGCCACAGCAAACAGCTGCTCAAAATAGAACTTCTGCTCGGCCCCCACCGCATAAATCAAACGGTCGGCCTTCCATTCATGCAAACGATAATCTAGACAACCCAAATCCGTCGTCGCATATAGCGCCGCACCGTTGCTCTTGAGCATCAGCATCGGCACCTCGATACCAAATTCATCGAGCGGACAAATCACCGAACCATCCGCGTTGCGCACAAAAACACCCTCGTCCAGATACTTCTGCACCAACGCCTTGCCACGCTCCACAAAGAAACTCTCGCCAAGCTCATAATCCGTCGACAAATTCATCCGCTTCATCACACTATGGATATGATCGAGCGAAATCTTGTTAAAACGCTCGGAAAGTTCGACTGCCTCGGCATCACCCGCTTCAAGCTTGAGCAGCCAATCCTGTGCCGCATCAGCCAAGGCATGCTCACCCGCCGCTTCCTCAGCCTTCATATCAGCCTTCATCTGAATATAAATCTCGCCAAGGTCATAAATCGTCACCTTGTCGATATCAAGACCAGAACGCTTAAAGCCGGTTGCCCAAATACCAAACGGCGTACCCGCATCACCGAGGTGGTTGTCCGTAATCACGCGCCAACCGTTCGCCTCCAAAATGCGCTTCGCCGCCCAGCCTTGCGTGCCAGGACGCAAGTGACCAACCGAATAAGGCTTCGCCATGTTCGTGCTTGGAAATTCCGACACCGCAGTCTTGCCTGCGCCAGATTGGTTGTAGCCATAATCCTCAGTCCAAGCCTCACCAAGCTGCGATGCAAGCGCCTTGCCCGAAACCGTCACGTTAATAAAACCAGGACCCGCCACGGAATATTCAAAATCCGCCGGCAACTCAGCAATAATCTCCGCCGCCACATCACGCGGGGCTTTCCCTGCCGCCTTTGCCAAGCGCATCGCAACATTACAAGAATAATCGCCCTCAATTTCCGCCGGCACTGGCGCGAACTCCACCGGCACCTCTGTACCGTAGAGCTTTTTTACGATTTCACAAATTTTTACTTTCAAACTTTCCATATCTGTTTCTATTCTATCATACTTGAAATTTTCCTCAATCTGTGCTATAATATAAAAATCACTGCCGCGATTTGCGGTAAATACGTTCCTTAAAAGGAGAGAGAAGCATGAAAGGAAAAACTTCCAATCTAAAGCTTGTACTGAACTTCATCAACGCCCTGGATAGAGAGGAGCGCGCAGAATGGGAAAGCAAGCTCAAAAACCGCGGTATAAACCCATCATCGTTATCCGTGGTTAGCCTCTTCGACTATGCTTATGTAGCAGACAACAAATCTAAAGTTGAGCGCTACATAAAGTATTGCGAAAGCGAAGAGATTAACTTCGCTAAAGAGTCTAACGGCAAATATGCCGGCAGACTCGAAGCAGTCAAACTTGAGGCTAGACGCCTGAAGTCAATCGGTCTTTCCACGACCAACCCAAAGAGGCTTAAGACTATCTTAAGTAAAATCGAGAAGAACAAGCATACGAACGCCAAAAAGAAAAAGCCACGTAAGGTCAATAACCGCCGTGCGCTTGCGGCCATTCAATTAAATAAATTGATGGACGAGTATGCAGCGGAGGAAGATCGTTTAAATATCGGCCCCGTAAAAGTTCTGAAAGAAGGCATGAAATTCAATCCTGACGAAATCGACGATTTCGCTAGACGAGCTTTCATGCCCGAATAACTAAGTTTAGAAGGGGGAGTTTTTAGCCATTATCCCCTTTCGCTTATCACCTCTTTTCTTTCTAAGAAAGGACGCCCCCTTGCCCGGGGACGTCCTTTTTACATGCCAAATTTTTGAGTTATTTGCTTGCCGCCTTGATCAAACCGTCAAACAATGGATGCGCGCGGTATGGGCGCGAGCGGAATTCTGGGTGCGCCTGCGTTGCGACAAAGTAATCGCAATCCGGAGCCTCAACGAATTCTACCAACTTGCCGTCTGGCGAAGTACCAGCCACAATCAAGCCGCCAGCATTTATCTCTTTCAAGAACTTCTGGTTCACTTCATAGCGATGGCGATGGCGCTCAACTGCCTTATCGGAGCCATAAATCTTCGCAATCTTCGTGCCGGCAACCAACTTGGCTGGGTAATTGCCAAGACGCATCGTACCGCCGGTGCTTTCCTTGCCCTTCTGGCCTTCCATGATATAAACCACGTTCTTGCCTGCCGGCGCGTCAAACTCTTCCGAGTTTGCACCTGCCAAACCGCCACGGCGAGCCGCCGCAATCACAGCCGTCTGCAAGCCAAGGCAGATGCCAAGATATGGTTTATTGTTCTTCAAGCAATATTCTGCTGCCGAAATCTTACCCTCAACACCGCGCGAACCAAAGCCACCCGGGACCAAGATACCATCAACCTGCTCAAAGTCGCGCACAGTCGCCTCTTCAGCATTAATCCAAACCGTCTCAAGTTTCACGTCATTCTTCCACGCCGCAGCCTTCAAAGCCTCAGTCACGGACAAATAAGTATCAGTGTTATCAATATACTTTGCCACAAGACCAATCTTTACGGTCTTTTTCGGATTAGATTCAATCTTTTTGACAAGCTTTTCCCACTGGCCCATATCAGGATCGCCGTGGTCAATGAAGCGCTCAAGCGGCGCCAACACGCCACCCTTCACGGCATTCAGAGGCACTTCGTAAACAGACTTTGCATCCGGCATTAGCACCACTGCATCCTCAGAAACACCACAAAATGTCGCAAGTTTACGAGCCACCTGCGGCGCCTTAATTACGCGGTCAACATCCATACGTGCCACGACCATATCTGGAATAATGCCAAACTCGCGCAAATCACGCAAAGAGTTCTGCGCTGGCTTGGTCTTGAATTCTTCAGACGTTGAAAGCCAAGGCACATAGCAAACGTGGACATATAGACAATTCTCGCGGCCAACTTTTGAGCCAAACTCACGAATCGCCTCAATAAAATGCTGGCCTTCCATATCGCCAACCGTACCACCAATCTCAACAATGTGGACGTCCGACTTGAAATGCTTTGCATTCTCCAAGAAAGTCTGCTGAACCATGCCGGTTACGTGCGGAATCAACTGAACGGTCTTGCCGCCAAATGCACCCGAACGTTCTGCGTCGATTAGGCGCTTGTATAGCTTGCCAGAAGTCCAAATCGAATCCCCTGTCATCTCCTCATCCAAGAAACGCTCGTAATGACCGAGATCCAAATCGGTCTCTGCCCCATCTTGCGTCACGAAGCATTCACCGTGCTCGCGCGGATTCAACAAACCCGCATCAACGTTTAGATACGGATCACATTTTTGCATCGAGACCTTAAGCCCCTTTGCCTTTAAAATGGCGCCAATACTAGCTGCCATAATACCTTTGCCGACGCCAGAGATAACACCGCCGGTTACGAAAATATATTTAGTGTTTGTTTTCATTTGGGCACACCTCCTTTATCTGCCCTACCCATTAATACACAACTCTAGCATAAGTTATTTCCTCTCACCAAACAAGACTAGAAATACTCCGTTTTTCTGTTATGATTATGTTAATGAAAAACTTCCTTCACTACCGCTATCGCTTCTATAAACCTGATCAAAAAGAACATAAAATTTTCGCCATCAGCGACATTCATTTTAGTGAAACCGTCACTGAACAACTTGACCGCCTCGCCGAAAAAGCCGAGTCCGAACAGCCACAACTCATCACAATCTCCGGCGATCTCGTCGATTGCGTCGATAAAGCTGACAACCCGAAAGAGCGTGCCCGCCTCTCTGCCTGGCTCACCCGCCTCGGCAAAATTGCGCCGGTCTGTCTCTGCCTCGGCAACCATGATTTCTATAAAATGCCGCCAGATTTCAAATCCGGCCTCAGCAAAGACCATCACTACGTCGCCGGTCGCAACGACCACATCATTAAATTCGTTAACGATATCGAAAATGTTCACCTACTCGACGATGCCAGCTTCGAAAATGACGAGTTCTATGTGTTCGGTCTCACCCTCCCGCCAGCCTACTACCAATTTGATCAGAATCCCGGCCGCGAAGACGTAAATATTTTGCTCGAAAAGCTCGACGACCTATCAAATTTTTGCTCAAAATTGCCAAAACACAAGACAAAAATTTTGCTCATTCACTCCCCTGTTTATCTGTTAGATGAGCCGGTTAAAGAAAAACTCAGTGAATTTGACTTCCGCTTCGCCGGACACATGCACAACGGCGTCGTCCCTCCATTCCTCAACGAAATTTGGCGTAGCCACCGCGGCATCATGTCACCAACCAAGCGATTTTTCCAGGACGACATCGCCCGCACCGGCCTTTATGACGACCAGCTCATCGTCCTCGGCGCAGTCTCAACCATCCAAAAAGGCGCCGGTCGCCTCGCCGCCCTCAACCGCGCCTTCCCTATCAACATCGCCACCATCGAAACCAGCCACAACGACGTTTACGCCCGCAAACCCGACGTCCACAAAAAATACGAATCCTTCAATCATTAATCAAAAAAGAAGTCGCGACATGTGCGTGACTTCTTTTTCATAATTAGTTCTTTTGACGTCGGGAACTTTTCTTCCTAAGAAAAGTGCCCGTTCCATGGTAGGCCCGGCTGGAATCGAACCAGCATTGTACCCTTAGAGGGGGTATGTCCTATCCGTTGAACGACGGGCCCAAAAGCCATATCATCATTATACAACAGATAGGACTAATATTATCTTCTAGAAATCAATTTCTTGATAGCCACTGCTAGTACACCAAATGCAGCACCGAAGGATGCGACGTAGGCGAAAATGTTTATCGCAGACGTAATTGGCGAATCCGGAATAATGTCTGGGATAATATCCGGGATAATCGGCTCAGGATCATCACTGAGCGGAAGCAAATCTACATCTGGCTTCCCTCCCGTATATGCATCAGTATAGACGACATTTACCAGCTTCACGCCCTCGACACCATCTGCATCTTTAATCAAACTAGACTCAATATTTTCAAAATTCTCATTCGCGAAGCTAAGTTCATTCTTTGGTACTGGCGTATCCCAGATTGTACCGAACTCCGGGTTCTCAGTAATGGTTGGGATCATCTTGGCAAAGTGAATATCTTTGTCATGACGTGAGTAAGTATTGCCGTCGAACTCACCCCAGTTGTCTGACTCCATTACCATACCATCACGGCGGAGGCCATAGACTACAAGACCGTCTTTGTCGAAATCGGTGTTGTCGTCGTTAATCTTGACGTGCGTCTTGTTTGTTGCGAGATAGAGCACTTCGTCAAGTGGGTAGAAAGTACCATCAAAGCTCTCACGACCCTCAAATGCAGCATAGCTTTCGGTCGGGGAGGTTGAGTAAGCATAGATATCCGTACCTTCTGGGATGGTTGGACCAAAGGTCTCAGTCTCTTCTTCGTCACCATCTGCACCCATACCATTTGTCGGTGGAGTGTAGCCTGGGAGGTTTTCATCGAGAACAACGGTGTTACCCCAGATGAAGATACGCTTGAGCTTGTTATCGTTGGAGAATGCAGCGTTATCGATGCGAGTAATATGGTAATCGATTGTTGCTTCTTCGAGCTCTACGTCGTCGGAGAAGGTCTTTTCTGGGACCTTAGCGTAGCTAAAGGTTTCTGGGACATCGACGCTCTTCAAGTTCTTCATCTTGTTGAAGACTTCACCAGCGGTTGCATCAAAGTGTGCCGCGTAGAGGTTAAAGTCTGAGTCATCTTTACCAATCTTCGTAAAGCCTGTATTCGTGAAGGCATTGATGCCGAGGACAATGTTTTCATTCTTGATGCTTGGCGAGAAGATGATAGTGCTGAGCTTTTCGTCATTCTCAAAGGCCTTATCGTCGATCTCGCGAATTGCAGTATTCTGGCTTAGATCGACTTTTTCGAGCTTTGTACATTTGTTAAATGCAGCATAGGTAATTTTTGGAATGTTGTTTAGGACCACTTCTTTTACGTCCATATTCCAGAACTCTTCGTTGCCTTCAATCCAGCCGCTAGCAGTAGGCTCAGTTTCAGGACCTTCAATGCCCTTGTCTAGCGCTACGAGCATATTCGAATCAATGATGAGCTTATCTATTTGAGTATTCCAGAACATCGTATGGACCATTTGGTCAGAAGTATTCTCTTTAGTTAAATCTGGCTTGATCGTGACGGTATTGTAATGTACATCCGATGGGCCAGCGTTGAATGCAGACCAACCAATGCTTGTCACGCTGCTCGGAATTACGAGGTCGTCCGTGAAATCTGTTGCGTAGAAAGCACCCTCGCCAATCGTTTCAAGGCCTTCCGGCAATGCATTAGTAATATTGATGTCTGACTCAATGAAAGCGGCATGCTCAATAGTCTTAAGTGTGTTAGGCAAGGAGAAGCTACCGCCAATCTTGGCCTTGGTGAAGGCATCGTGGCCAATAGTCTCGATACCATTTGCAAGCGTCAATCCGCCCAACTGAGATTCCAAGAATGTCTGGCCGGTGATAGTCTTTACTCTACTTGGGACAGTAACAGTGCCGCCAATAACCGATTTAATGAACGTGTTAGCCCGTGGGGTTTCGGTACCGCCATCAAAGGTTAGTTCGCTCGCGCCATCTTTAATAGTCACACCACCTTCAATCTTTGATTCATTGAATACGCCTATTCTTAGAGTCGTGACGGAACTTGGGATAATCACATCTCCGCTAATTTCCGCCCTCAAGAAGGCATCGGAGTTGATAGTTTCGAGTCCTTCATTTAATACCAAGCCGCCTAACTTGGACTCTAAGAATAGGCCACTAGGAATTGTCGTCATGCGGTTAAGTGTCATAGTGCCGCTAACATTCGTCCTAACGAAGGCGTTGCTCTTGCCCCATAATTCTAGGAGATTGATGCCAGTTGAAGCATTTTTGATGGTGAAATCGCCATCAATCACGGCTTCCATAAAGGCCATTGCGCCGAGGTCAGTCAAGGTGCTAGGTAGTACTACATCACCTCCAATATTTGTTCTAATGAATGCACCTTCGCCGATGCTTTCTATAGTAGTCGGTATTTCAATTGGATTATCGATCTTAGTCTCCAGGAGATCCCATTTACCAATGGACTTTAGGCCGCCAGGAAGTTTGAGTGTTCCGATTTCGGCTCCAAGGATGGTACTGAAATCATTATTACCGGCGATAAGGCTTGTCCAGCCAGTCTGGCTGAAGTCTAGTGTGTCGAACTTGAACCATGCAAATGTGCCAGGATTGCCAGGGATATTTGCCGTGGCATGTTCAGTGAAAATAACCGTTCCGAATTCTTCTTTTGCATCCTGCTGATTTGTCATTGTCTTATTAAAGATAGTGTAGAAGGAAACAAATGGTTGGTTACCCTGGACACTGTAAGGAACATAGGTCCTTGTTTCTGGATTATAAGTCCTTGTTCTGTTATCTATTATTCTATCGAACATGAATTCTTCGTATGCTTTGTCGATATCATTATTAAAGTAGTCTTTCAATACTTGCGGTAATTCATACGCCGCACTCGTACGATCAAGATTAGTCTCTACTGCCCTACCAAAATCATTATCGATTGTAATATCTTGGAGTGTAGGAATCTTCGAAAAGGTACCCTCGCGCAACGATTTCACTCCTTCCGGAATCAACACATTTCGGATACTCGTTCCTTGGAATGCGCGCGTACCAAGATACGCAAGATTTGGTGCCAACAAGTCTCCAGAAACACCAGATTGGCCATAAAATGCCTCTACACCGATGAATTCCAAAGCAGTCGGAAGCGCAGTAATCTTAACTGCTGGCTTGAATTGGCCGTTCCCGACATAGCAACTACCGCCACATTCAAAAGCCGCATCGCCAATCACTTTAACCGAATCAGGCAAAACTATTTCATTAGTAATCTCTGCATTATTAAACGCTCTTTCGCTAATTACCTCGAGGTGCTCAGGCAGCAAGAATTCACCAATCTTCGTACCATAAGTAGCCATTCTTGGTAAAATCTTTAAGCCAGTTTTACTCATATCAATCTTATCGAATTCTATTCCGCTACTGCCGTAGGTGCCGAAGAACCAACTATAAGTTTCGTCGTGTCTCCTATATACAGTGCTTTCGACAAATTCTTGTGGGAACTCGTGTTGTACTGCATCCGTAAACGTAATTGTGCCGTAGTGCGAGATAGAACCAACCCCACCAAAGAGCGCAGCCGTTAAATTATATTGCCCCTGATTGCCATTTCTAACTTCAGGAACTTTGAGCCAGCCCACCGTCAAATTCGGGTCAAAGACGTCAAAGTCTATCGTCAAGTTACGGACTTTCCTATCACCTTCAAATACCGAATAGCCCATATAGACAAGGTTCCTACCAAGCGTAATATCTCGTGCGCCAGTGCCCTTAAAGGCATAATCACCGAGATATTTGACATTTGGCAAATTATAGTCAAATTCACCGAGCGCCGAACAAGAAAACGCCGCAATCCCCAAGAACTCTAGATTCTCTGGAAGATTTGCCGTAAATGGCAAATTAACGAATGCTTGGTTTCCAATCCCTTTCAAGCTAGAAGGCAAAGTCACAGACTTTTGTGCTCCACTTACCGTACCGCCACAATTATCTGATTCGAGCCAAAATGCAAATGAGCCAATGAATTCAAACCCTTCGCCAATCGTTAGCTTCTCGGCACGAACACGATGGAAGTACATCGGCGCAATTACATTTTTGTAGCTGTCGACATTCGCATACTCATCCTCAAACAAGTAATCGTCGTAATTGCCTCTCCCGGCCTTGTTGTAATAAGTTGAGCCTTGATGCCAAACCATGCTATACCCTCCATTCAAGACTCTTTCCTCGATGTACTGATCAAAATTTGCGTTTATTTTGCTATAATGCCAGCGATAATCTTCGTAAGACACATGCGTTGGCACAAATGAATCAGTCGCCGAATATGGCGCCAACACCGTCAATTCATCTAATCTTAGGCCCCCCGCCACATAGCCAAACAAAACTTCGAAATCTAGGACCGTTCCGCTCTGCATCGTGTCGTAAGCAACGGTAACTTTCTTTACGGTCTGCGGAAAACTAAACCCAGCAAGATAATTAAGCGTTTTTGGCATATAAAGCTCAGTAATCTTTGTACCAGCAAACGCAGAATATTCTACGCGATTTACGCCGTTGAGATTTACGTCCGCGACAGCCGATTTTTCAAATGCGCGTGGACCAATAGTTTTAATATTCGTACCTTCAAAGCTGATAGAGGTTAGCCCAGATCCTGCGAAGGCATCGTCTGAAACTTTTGTTACTGAGCTATCGAATTCAACTTCAGACAAATTTGCGCAATCGCGGAAAATACCCGCACCAATCGTATCGGTCTTTATGATTGCCTTCGTAATGTTTGTGTTAGCGAAGATATCGATACCCCAGAAGGCATCACCTTCAATAGTCATGGTAGTGTTTGCGGCATTGAATACCGAATTCTTAAAGCTCATGCCGCCAATGTAATTAAAATTACTTTCGACGAAATTAGTTAGTTTTAGCTTATAGTCGGAGAATGCTCTGCTTACAGTCTTAGTCTTGACTTGATTTGCTCTTATATCATATGCATAGCAGTTATCCTGGACATGCTCCCAGTTGGATGCATTAATATTGCTTGCCGAGAGACAGCCAATATCGGAAATTGTCGGGACGTAGGCGGCCTTTTCTTCATCGGTCTTCGTGTTCCAGTTCGGGATATTACTTTCAAAATCTGTAAATGTGCGGTATTCCGTAGTAGCACAACCGTAATACCATCTATTGTTGTTCTTCCATGACCTACCTTTTGTACAAACATGCGCCTCAACTATTTTGTTAATAGTACCGTCGCCCAAAACCATATTCTCGCCAAAGACGAGCTCAGTTTCAACGGCTGGGTCAATAATTGGCTTTACGCCAAGAATCTGAATCTTTGAGGTGTTGGTCATATCGAGCTTGGTCGTGCTCGCGGTTGCCGTACGGCGAGGGTAAGTAGCGCCGTAAGCAGTATCTTGTTCAGAGGTGTTTGCATCTTTCAAGAAATAAGTGTCAAGACTTGCTGGCGCACCAGAGACTAATCCTTTCAAATCGTCTAGCGATGGCACTGTAACGGTCGTTGCAGTAGCTGGTTTATCGTAGAACTTGATTGTCAAATCGGCATCAGTTAATACATATTCCCAACGCACATCATTTGCATCGGTAATAATGCCGGTTGTTGTTGCCGCAAAGGCATTCCCGCAAGTTACGGTTGTTATTAGCGCCGCAAAAAATGCGACAAAAACGCAACATAGACCTTTTTGTTGCATGTTTATTTTACACATATACACCTCTCTTTATGTGTTTATTTTGACCCTATATACCTCTATTTAAGCATAAGAATTTTTAAAAATCAAGCGCTTTCAAAAATACACCACTTTTTTTAATTACTTCTCTAGAATGCTATAATAATGTTATGAAATTATCCGAAGAACTCCAGTGGCGTGGTTTTGTCGCTGAAAACACATTAGACCAGATATCAGACCTAGACAAAGCACCCCGTAATTTTTATTGGGGCACCGACCCTAGCGCTGATTCCCTCCACATCGGTCATCTTGCCGCACTCATGATGTGCGCCTGCTTCGTTCGTCACGGATATACTCCCTATTACCTCGTTGGTGGCGCTACCGGCCAAATCGGCGACCCAAAAGATACCGTTGAGCGCGATCTAAAAGGCCTCGACGAAATCGCTAAAAACAAAGTTGCTCTTGCCAAACAAATTGTCCGCGTTACCCATTCCCCAGCCGACACCAAGGTCCTAGACAACCTTGATTGGTTCGGTGAGGTCAAATTCCTGCCATTCCTCCGCGAAATCGGCAAGGCCTTTAGTATGACTCAGCTTCTTGACCGCCAATTCGTCCAGGCTCGTATCGGCGAAGGTGGCTCCGGCATCTCTTATGCCGAGTTCAGCTACACTCTCATTCAGGGCTACGATTTCCTCCACCTTTTCCGCACCCACAATATCGATTTGCAGCTCTGCGGCGCCGACCAATACGGCAACTGCACCTCTGGTATTCACCTTATTAAACGCCTCGAAAACGCCAAGGCTGACGCTTACTCTTGCCCGCTCGTTATCGACAAAGTCACCGGCCGCAAATTCGGCAAATCCGAGGGCAACGCCGTCTGGCTCGACAGCACCAAGACCAGCATCTTCGATTTCTACCAGTTCTGGCTCAACCAGGCCGACGACGAGCTCGAGACTTTCTTCAAATACTATACTTTCGTCACCCCAGAAGAGCTCGAGGAAATCCTCGCCAAGCACGCCGAGAACCCAGGCGCCCGCTACGGCCAACGTCAGCTCGCGCGTATGGTTACAGAGGTAGTTCACGGTGCCGACGCCGCCAAATCCGCCGAAAAAATCACCGCGATTCTCTTTGGCGACGGCCAGCTTTCCGACCTATCTGCTGATGAGCTAGATTTACTTGGCAAGAGCTTCCCTACCGCCGCTAAAGGCACCCAGCTCCTCGATATTCTCGTCGAAACTGGCCTCGCCGCTAGCAAAGGCGAAGGACGCAAGCTCCTCGCCGGTAACGCCATCTCTGTAAATGGCGAAAAAGTTACTGAAGATCAGCCGATTAACGACACCGCCCTCATCAAGCGTGGTAAGAACAAGTTTGCCCTCGTTCGCTAATCTATCCCACCTCTGTTAGCTAAAGTGCCCTAAATAGGGCACTTTTCTTGACTTTTTGTCTAATCTGTGCTATAATGTAATCGATGTATCTTTAGGAGGTGCATCGATCATTATCAGATCCTGTTTTTGTATTCCTCCTCGTTCGTGTTGAGCGTCGGGTGTAGCAGCCCTCCTCTGCCATACCCAACGCTCAATACGAGCAAAAAATCATGATTTTTTAGGAGGAAGAGGCAATGAAGAAAACGAAGAAGTTTATCGACGTAAAAGGCAACGAGGTATCTCGAAGCGAGAAAACAGACGAATGTTTGATTTTCGACCCCAAGGATGACAGCATCACTATCATGACCAAAATGCTGCCTACAACCTTGCAGCTCGATAAAGCAAGCGAGTGGCTCGAAGAGTGGGGTGGAGACCTCGATGTCTCAGAAAATGGCGACGGTGTCTCGATCGAGAGTGACCCTAACACTTTCATCGTAAAGTTGAAGGGCGAGGAAATCACCGAAGCGGCCGAGACGCAAATCGTTAGAGATTGGCTCGAATGGGTTAATCAGTTCAACGAAGAGAGGAGTAAAGCGGACTCACCTAAGCCCGCTAAGCCTGAGGAGAATCCTAAGCCTGAGGAAGACCCCAAGCCGGCAGAAGACCCTAAGCCTACCACTAAGCCCGCCGAAGAAGATCCCGACCCGGGGCCGACTGATAACGGCAAAGACAGTGGCTTCCCCTTCGTAGCAGACGAAAAACCATATTGGGAGAAGTCCGAGGCAGAATGTGCTGACGATTTCGATCGCAAGATCGATTTTTATCTGAAGCAGTACGAGGAAACCGCCTCATAACTGTAAACAGGATCTAGAATTAACCGCGTACCAACCAGGTACGCGGTTTTTCAATGCTATAATAAATTTATGAAAAAGGTTCTCTCATTCGATATCGATCAAACACTAAATATTGCTAAAACGCCTATCCCCGATGAGATCGCAGAGCTCCTGCGCGACCTCCTTGGCAAGTATGAAATTGCGCCAATCAGCGGCCAAAAATACGAGCAATTCCTTATTCAGATCGTTGACCGCCTCAAGGACGTCGGCACTACGAATAAGCAACTTGAGCACCTCCATCTCTTCATCGCTCAGGGCACCCAGTATTACCGCTTCAGGAACAACGAATGGGAGCAGGTTTACAACTTTCCTCTCACCGATAGCCAAGTAAAAGAAATCACCCGCGCCATCCAGGTCGCCGCAGCCGAACTCGGCTATTGGGAAGCCGACAAACTTCAGGACGGCGACGAAATCATTGAGAACCGCCTCAGTCAAATCACCTTCTCTGCCCTCGGCCAAAAAGCCGGCACCGAAGCAAAGTATGCCTGGGATCCAGATTGTAAAAAACGCGAAGCTATCGTTGCGCGCGCTAAAGAACTCGCCCCGGATTATGAATACGAAATCGGTGGCACCACCAGCATCAACGCCTTCGTTCCCGGCATGAATAAAGTCTTTGGCATGACTCACCTCCTAGAAGAGCTCAACGTCAAAAAGTCCGAGATTCTCTATTTCGGCGACATGACCCAGCCAGGCGGCAACGATTACCCTGTCGTCCAGATGGGCATCGACACTATTACGGTTCGCAGCCACGAAGACACCGCCTACGCCCTCCGCGGCATCCTTGCAGTCAGCGACAAATAATCCCGCTTATGCTAAAATAAAAGCATGAAGAAGAGGTATTTTTTCCCACGTGCATTTCGTGCAACTGGTAGGTTAATGCTTTTTGCTGGCGCCATGCTCGGCCTCGGCCTAACTGTGCTCCATATCTATCTGTTTTTCTATCGCCTAGCTAACCCTAGCGCACAAATCGGCCCAGTCCACGTCCTCCCAGAGAGCACTGCCGGCGCAGTTTATAACAATCCTAACCCGATTGCTAGCATCGTCACCGTCGTCCTCAGCGTCATCGTTGCGCTCGGCCTCATCGCAGTCATTATTCGCCTCTACAACAACGGCATGCGCAGAATTATCGCTCGCACTGCTAGACTCTTCGGTGTCCAGATTATCACTGTAGAAATTGTCGGCACCCTCATCGCCTGGACCATCGCCATCCTTTCCCTCGCCTTCCTCGTTCCAGCCGCCGCCGTCGTCGCTGCTTTTGCATTTATTATTAACGAACTCCTCTTTATCTTCGCTTGGGGAGCATACGGGCAACCAAATTATAAAATCTAGAAAGGCATCATAATGGATACACCACGCAAAAAATACATCATCGCAAACTGGAAAATGAACTTCACCGTCGGCGAATCTAGCCTCTATCTAGACAAGCTTAGCAAGCGCATTCAGCCTTCCCGTAAAATCCAGGTCGTTCTTGCGCCAAGCACTATTGCCCTCCAGCCACTTTCTCTTCAGATTAATCGCCGCCAATTCAAACTTGCCGCTCAGAACTTCTACTGGCGCGAATTCGGCCCATTCACTGGCGAAGTTGCCCTCAGCCAGATCCGTGGCTTCGTAGATTATGCCATTATCGGCCATTCCGAGCGCCGCTATGTCTTTAATGAAAGCGAAAAAGACATCGCCCAGAAAGTTGCCGCTGCTATCCGCAGCAATATTACTCCTATTCTCTGTATCGGCGAAACCGCTCTCGACCGCAAAGAAGGCGAAACTGCCGTTGCCATTCACGACCAGCTTATGAATGGCCTCCACGAAGTTAGCAAAGAGGACATCAATAAAGTCGTCATTGCTTACGAACCAGTCTGGGCTATCAGCAGCAATAAGAACGCCAAACCAGCCAAGCCGATTGATATCATCGAGGCCGAACGCCTCATCCGTAAACATATCGCCAAGGTCTATGGCGCCGAGGCTGCAGAGTCTATTTCCATCCTTTATGGCGGCTCCGTCAACAAGGATACCGCTCGTGGTTATCTTGAGATTGACGGCATCGACGGCCTCCTCATCGGTAACGCAAGTTTGATTGCTGACCAATTTTGTGCTATTTTAGAGATAGCCAAAGGTGTATATAATGAGCGACAATATTGACTACGACGAGTTGGATAAAGCAGTAACCGCGGCTATCGACGCTCGCAATACTGCCAAAGCCCAGACAAAGGCTGAATCAAAGCCTATTTCTTCGCGTGCTCCACAAAAACCAGCCGCTATGCCGGCTCACCGTGGTACCGTCATGGATTTCGCTCCACGCCGCAGCTCTAGCATCGTTCACACCGTCTCTATTCGCAAAACTATCGTTCGCCCTGTTGCTAAACCAGCTGCTCGCCCTGCACCAATCAATCGCTTAGTTAATCGCCCAGCCGCAAGGCCGGTCGCTCACACTGTCGCAAGACCAACCGTTGCCCCAGCAAAGGTAGTAAAGCCAGCTCCACGTCCAGTGCCAGCTCATCCTGCTCACCCTGCTCAGGCAAACCCACCTCTAAAGAAAGCTGTTAAACCAGCGCCAGCTCCAACTGTCGCAAAGCCTGTTTTGAAACCAGCCCCAGCAGCACCTGCTGCACCAGTTGAGGCTCCAAAACCAGCGCTCAAAAAGCGCGAGGCACCAAACGGCAACAACTATTCCCTCGGCGGTCGTTCTCCGTTTATTGCTAATACCAAGGTAGAAAAGCATCCACTCGGCTCAGATATTCCAGAGACCAGCACTTCTGCTCTTCGCAGCACGCGCAACGTCTACAGCCAGAAGAGCCCAACTCGCGCTACCGAAAACACTGGTAAGCATATCGTCACTCAGGATTCTAACAAAAAGTCTAATTGGATCTGGACTCTCATCGTTCTCGGTGTCATCGCTGCAGGCGGCGCGATTGGTTATCTCGCCTATCTCTTAATCTTCCCTCATAACTAATAATCTGGTATAATATAAGTTACGTATCCCTTGGTGGGTATAGCTCAGCTGGTTAGAGCGTCGGTTTGTGGCACCGAAGGTCGGAGGTTCGAACCCTCTTACCCACCCCATACGTGTTCCGTTTATCATCTGCGGGTTTCATATAACGGTTATTATGTGAGTTTTCCAAACTCAACATGAGAGTTCGACTCTCTCAACCCGCACCAATAGAATAAAAAGCAACCCCGAAGGGGTTATTTTTTATTCTATTCCTTCCCGGCGTTCGAGAGAGGCAAACGTAGTTCGTCCGGAGTAGGAGCCGAGTGAAAGAAAGTGCTAGCACTTCTCTTTCCGAGGCGACGCCCTGAGGTATAGCATCGCTTTAGCGATGCGCTCTCTCAACCCGCACCAATAAAAAACGACCCGAAGGTCGTCTTTTTGTTCTATTCTCCATTAGTCTCCAACTATGTATGGATCCGTCGATGCACCGGTTCCGCTTTTGTATGTAGTGCCAGCCTTTAGCGAAACAACTGGTCGAATCGCATTTCTCCAAGAATATGTCATAGCGTTTACTTGATTGGACGAAGCGTTACTATCCCATTGAGTGACATTTGCCTGCCCTAATATTTCCTGAGAAGAACCTGCCGACCTATAGACATCACGGAAGGTTTCAGGAGAAATTGTCCATGAATATGTGCCATTACATAGATATAAGAAACATGGGCTTTCCGATGCCCACATGCGGACACCCGCCATCATTGATTCGTCGGCAGTCAATAGCCCAACTTTATGGTTTAGCTTTCCGTTAGTGGTATTTGTCTCATTCTTAGTGAATGAATCATTTTTGCTGCCACAATCTAAATTAGGCTTAGGAATAAAAGAGCTGTCAGAGTTATATAGCCTGGCATATACGAGATAATCGCTTCTTCTAACCCTTGAGTCCTTGCTCTTTAGTGAGCCCTCTCCAAATCTTCTGTCATTGCAAAATACCGTATCTTCTAAATCATCCTCATATTCATCAAGCCCCTCCTCTACAAACCATGACTCTATTACTACCTTCGCGTTGCTATCAGTAGTATTCGTAAACATCGCATTCTTCACATCGTCTATATCATCATATCCGCCAATTGGGATATACTCTATCATATTTGAGGTCAACCCAGCTAATATATATCCTATCTTCGTGTCGTCGCAGACCTCAGAGCCATCAGTGCAGAAATAATGATATTTGCTTAAACGGTTTTGCGAGTTTAATGTAGGAAAATAACCTTTCATATATTTTCCGGAATCCATATTCAGGCTATACGTGTTCCCATTGCGTGAAACATTATTCGAAAAAACCATCTCGGGCATGCTTGCCGCTTTATTCGGCACAATGCGCGTACCATACATATAGCCAACATCAGCTGGAGATTCGGGTTCAAGATTATAAGCAAATGTATTGGTACCATTGTAGGTGATAGTACTATCGGCGCCAGTCGCCAAACACTGCAAAACATTCACGCCATCAACCTCAACATTAGTAGGCTCGCCATTATATATCATTTTCACGCCGCCAGTCTCAGTTGTTCGCACAATTTTCCAACATTTTCCTCCCCATATGACATCGTTGTTCGTATCAACCTTCCCGCCACGGAAATAATATACCGGATAATACTCATCTGATTTCCCCGAGAATGTATATACAAGCCCTTTATGGGTACGAGATATTGCACCCTCTAATCGTCCATAATTCATATTTGTGTCCAGGCCATTAGTTTTACAAGCAACTTTATCGTAAATAATGTCCGAATCACAATTGGCATTATAGGACCAGGCTGTCTTCTGATCCGCCTGAATAGTTTGCCCAGTTATCTTCAGGTGATAAGTGGCACCAGCGTATTCATAATCGAGATCCAAATCCGCTGTACAGTTGAACGTAACTCCAGTAGTCAAAGTTTTCGTCGTTTCGCCTTTTTTCAAATCAACGTCATAGTAATAATATCCGCCTGGACTTAGAGTCCAACCAGAATCCTCAAGAAAATTGATAACTGCTAATTTCTTACCGCTAGCATTAGATACTAATGGCAACTCCCACCCCTTAGCGGAAACCCACTGCTCTTCCAACTTTACTCGAACCGCAACGTCTACATTCGCGTCATTCGTTACAGTAAAAGTTTTATCGACTGTTTCGCAAGTTGTCCAATTTGACGGACTAGTAAACTCTTCCGTAAAAGATGTTTTTAGTTCACCGACGCCGAACAGATTAGCTATAATTGTAGAGTTTTGGCTAACCGCAAAAGTAACCCCGATACCAGCTAAAACGATAATAGCGGCCGCAATAACTACTTTTTTCCCTCTCTTCATAATTCTCTCATTATTAATAATGCTACTGCTTATATTTTACCACTTATTAATCAGAACAAAAAATCGATCCCAACGGGATATTTTTTTAGATTTCTTTCCTGGCGTTAGAGAGAGGCGAACGTAGTTCGTCCTTAATTATGATATAATATCAATATAGAGCGAATATCTAGGATTACGCTCTTGGGTTTTGATCTCACCGCCTAACGGCGGGAGATTTTTCTACGCTTTATCGCCGAAAACCGAAGTCCAAGCGATAACTCCACGCGCCACATTGAAATGCGAACGAGCATAGACGTTTCTCCTTTCAAAGTTTTACGGAGACTCTACGGAGCCTAGAACGATATCGATTGAGCCTCCTCGACCAAAGGTTCAATACATTGCGTAGACGGGGCCAACCACAGTCCCGTGATAAAAAGAATAATATAGCTCAAATAATCCGTGAAGCATAAGTACGTTATTTTTTAACTTTTTTATAATCAGAACAAAAAATCAGGACATGTGCCTGTTTTTTGTTCCATTCTCAAAGGGAGTCACAACGAGGGGAATGTGTCCCCTCGTTGAGGGCGTTATTGAGTGCGTTAGCCTAGTTTATGCCAAATCGCTTGCTACGCGGTTCACTTCATCCATCGAAGTCAAACCGGTCAAAGCCTTCAATGTACCGTCTTGGCGCATCGTAATCGTGCCCTTCATCTTGGCAACGCGCATAATATCGCCAGAAGTTGCATGTGCTACGATTAATTTCTGAATATCGTCATCAACCGTAATCGTCTCATAGAGACCAATACGACCTTTATAACCGCCAGGTGCATCCTCGGTTTCAATTCCCTTCACCACCGTAAAGCTCTGCGAAGTTGCGAGCGGCAAAGTGCCGTAACCCATTTCTTCAGATTTTGGCGCAACCTCAGAGGAAGTCTGCGGCAACAAGTTTCCGACAATCTGCTTTATTGAATCAGTTTCAAGTGCCGTCGTCTGACGAGTCTCGCGGCGCTCCGCAACGCGGCGCGCAAGACGCTGACCAATGACCGTATTCAGAGTAGAAGCAATCAAGAATGGCTCAATGCCCATATCAAGAAGACGAGGCAAAATACCTGCAGCCGAGTTCGTGTGTAGAGTTGAGAACACCAAGTGACCAGTCAAAGCCGCCTGGACCGCAAGGTTCGCCGTTTCTGCATCGCGAATCTCACCGACCATCACTACGTCAGGGTCCTGACGCAAAATCGAACGAAGGCCCGATGCGAAAGTTAGACCAGCATCGGTATTAATCTGTATCTGGTTTACGCCGTCCATCTTATACTCAACCGGATCCTCGAGCGTCACGATGTTAATTGTCTCGTTCTTAATTTTCTTAATCAAAGCATACAAAGTTGTGGACTTACCAGAACCAGTCGGACCAGAAGTCAAAATCATGCCGTTCGGTCGTGAAATACCTTCCATCACATCAGCAAGTGCCTTACCGCACATGCCCATAGATTCGACTTCCATTGACGTACCGGACTTATCCAAAAGACGAATAACTACCTGTTCACCCCAAACCACTGGCGAGGTCGCAATACGAAGGTCAATCTCATTGCCGTTCACAATCACGGCGAACTGACCGTCCTGCGGAATACGATGTTCATCAATCTTGAGTTTCGCCATAATCTTAATGCGCGAAATCAGCGCCGGCTCAATCGACTTTGGCAACTCCATCGTTTTGCGCAAAACGCCATCAATGCGGCAGCGAATCACCAAAGATTTTTCCAAAGGCTCAATATGGATATCCGATGCCTTTGACTTTGCAGCGTAATCCAAAATCGAAGACAAAGCCTTGGAAATTGGCGAATCCTGCGTAATCGTCTGTGCTTCACTCTTTCCGTTCTTGTCCTGCTCTTCCTTCTTTGCAGCCTTATCGACATCCTTAAGGTCAGCCACATACTGCATCATCGCATTTGCGATACCTGCTTCAGAAGTCATTACTGGGCGAACCGACATTCTCACGAGCGTGGAAATATAGTCCATGCGCTGAATGTTGGACGGATCCAAAACTGCAACAACTAGCTGCCCCTGCTGCAGACCAAGCGGCACCACTTTCTGGCGCTCCGCAATCTCCTGCGGAATCTTCAACAATTTCTCTTTATCAAACTTAATGCGGCGCAAATCAATGTAAGGCGTTTTCGTCACGATCGCCGTAGCGTGCTGAACGGCATCGTCCGTAACAATGTTCTTAGTTTTCAAGGCCGCCAAAATCGGTTGCCCGCTCTTTTGAACCTCTGCGTAAACCTTCTTAACGGAGACAGCATCAACGAGGCCGTCATCGACGAGAAGTTTTACAACTGCATCTTGTTGCTCTTTAGAGAGCAGCATTATTCATCTCCAGTACTAGTTTCAGTGTCACCGTCTGCGTCAGCGTCAGTATCGGCCGTTTTCTCGGTTTCGCCATCAGCATCAGCGTCCGCATCAGAATCAGTTTTCTTCTCTTCGTCTTCCTGCTGATTGTTTTCGCCCTTCTTCTTACAGACGTGCTCAGCTTCATTCCACTCTTCTAGTGGACCACAGTTACCAACATAAACCTCAACAGTCGGGTTCAATGCTTTCGCATTAAAGGTCTCAACGTCCGGCTGTTCAATTGAAGAACCAATTGGCTCCATATAGGAAACGCTTTCGACGCGATCACTTGGGTTGCCAAGAATTGCGTTGCCAAGCAAATACGAAGCAACTACGGAAATAGATGCGATCAAGATTATGAGTGCTATGTCAGTATTTTTCATTTCTTTTTCTTCTTTCCTGAGCTCTTCTTGCCCGTACATTTTTCGCTAGAATCGTCAGCGCAAATCTTCTTAGATTTCTTCTCGATATTTACCGTACTTGAGTAATAGGCGCGGAAGGTTGAATGTAACTCAATGGAATCAGATTCCGTAGAGTCGCCCGAGAATGAGATAGATGCGGAAACGATATCATAGTTGCGAATTGAGTTTTCAATCGTATCCAATGCCTTATGGACTCTTGCGGTCGTGTCATCGATGGATAGCGATGCGCCAATTGGCTTTAAGGTCGTCTGAATTGCCGTGCCCTGCTCGTCAGTCAAACCAGCAAAGTCTACGTCAGCGCCAGAAATGCCCTCAATCTGAATTGCACCATCACTCCAAAGAAGTAACTGGTTCAAGCTAGCAAGCGTTGCCTCAACGTTTTCCTTTGACGGAATTGCATCCGGAATCACGCGAAGTGACGTACAGACACGAGCAAGCTCAATATCATTAATCGTTTCAGATTCTTCATCAAGCTTATTCGTTAGGCGCATACAGTCGTCTGCGCGCGTACGCCCAACAACCTCGAGATTCTCGTTCGTACGCAAAGCGTCAACCTGAGTTGAGATGTTGTTCAGGCTAGTCTGGATAGATTTGTAATCCTTAATAATCTTATCTTTTTCGCTAATCAACTTACCATTAAAGGCAATGACCTTTGCGAAATAGATGATACTAACAACAGTTACACCAAGCACAATAGAGGCAGCGCAAACCGCCAAGAACATATTGCGCTGAGCTTTATCAATTTTAGCCCACTTCGCAAATGCGACGCCTTTACCGCGGCCTTTTGCTTTTTCACCCTTTGGTTTCTTCTCTGCCATTATTTTGTCTCCTCTACATCATGAGCAGCCTCTGTAAACATACCACTGATCTGGATGTAGCTATCAGTTACGTTCTGGCGAGTTGGGCCAACAATCAACATATGCTTGTTTGAAGATAGGAACACAGCGTGCGTAATCGTCAAAGTGGACGAGAACGAAAGCACCATGTTCTCATCGCTATCGCGACCATAGGAAGAATCACCAATGTATGGTTCTTCAGAAAGCAATGGGCAAGCCGTCAAAGTACTTTCCTCGTCAAACTTACCGTCGCTATCATATTGTAGGCACTGGCTATCAAAGTAGTAACCTTTGATCTTTTCGCTCGTAGCCGTAGCGTACTGGTCGTTGCCCTCCATGTATTTCTCACGGTCGGAAACATCATTGTAGGTGCGGCGAATACGAATATCTTTCTTCTCTACTGCAGTCGTCGTATCGCTTGCCTGGGTCTGCGTTTCGGTCTGCGCCTCAGCATCAGCGTTGGTCTCACTGCTCTGCTCATTCTCTTCAATCATTGGCGCTTCGCAGCCAGGCTCGCCCTTATGATAAACACCATAAGTTACGCCATCCTGGACTTCCTCAGTAATGCAGAAGCTTGGAATCGCAACATATTCACCAGACTCATCGTCTTTGCGCATATAGTTGCCGTAATCATAGTAAGTAAGCGATGCGTTTTTCTTGAATGCCTCAAGCGCACGATAACCAATATTATTAGATGAATAACCGAGCGCATCGAAGTAAAGCGTATTGTTATTAATATCAGTGCTAATTTCGCTAATCTTGACAGTGTTTTCGTCACCCTTCTTCTGGTTTGGCAAAATCGTATCAAGAATATTGAATACACGAGAGAATTTAATCTTGTTTGCGTTGAGCAAGGAGAGATTCTTCATCTGATCCTGAATAGTCAGCAATTCTTCCTCGTTCTTGAACTTCATAATTGCCGTACCATATTTAGAATCACACTTCTTTGAGCTCTTTGGAATTGTACCGTCAGAGCGGCAAGCCATCTCAGTATCCTTTGCCGACAAAGCTATACCCTGACCGCCAGTAATACTAAAGAGGATTAAGAAAATACCCGCACAAGATGCGACCACAATAACGCAAATCAAGAAAACCAAGTTGCGAAGCTTCAGCTTCTTGATCAACTCACTTTTTACATCTGGAACTAAGCTAATTTCGTACATAAACTACCTCGTATTTGACCTTTCCGCTAGGCCAATTGCAACTGCAAACTCTGCTGCGACTTGCGACAAAGCCTGCTGCTGCTGCGGCGTTACTTTAACCATCTGCCATGGATTGCCCTGAATCGTCTGAATACCAGTCTTAGCCTCAATATACTCTGCCATGAATGGAATCACGCCAGCAAAACCAGACAAAACAATTCCACCAACTGACACATTCGGATACTTCGTCTGGAAGAAGCGAACAGATTTCGTAAGCTCTGAAGCGAAGTTTTCCAAAGTATTATCAAGCGCCTTAAATACCTGGCCATCAAGCTTATCCTGCGCCAAACCGAACTTCAAGATAAACTGACGAGCCTGGCTCTCTTTCACGTTAAGCGAATTTGCAACTGTGCGAACCAAGACAGACAAACCGCCAGGAAGCATACGTACCAAACGTGGCGCGCCATAAACCATGGACAAATCCGCTGAATCTTCACCGAAATCAATAATCAAACGTGCATCAGTTAGCCCTGGAGGCGTCAACGAACGAGACATCGCAATCGGTTCTGGCTCCTGCGCAATCAAATTAAAGCCAAAGCTTTCAACGCTTTCCATGCGCTCCTCTGCATATTTAATAGAGGTACATGAAAGAAGAACTTCAGTCACAGCTGGATCATTTGGGCTAGGCCCCAAAATCACGAAGTCAACCTTCGCATCTTCAACAGCCATCGGAATATACTGATCAATATGGTACTTAATGACCTTTTCCATCGATTTCTTATCTTGGGTAGTAATCTCAACAATCGTCGTAAAGGTCTTGTTAGAAGGAAGACCAAGAGCAACATTTTTCGTCTTGATACCAGCCTGATTTGCGGCCTGAACGATAGTCTCGCCCAAACGACGCTTACCAGCATCACTACTATCCTGCAAAATCTGACGGCTCACTGGCACATAAGCGAAGCGCTCCAAAACCCAGCCGTGCTGGACATTTCCGGACAGCTCAATCATGCGGAGTGCATCCGTCCCTATATCTAAGGCGAAGAAGTCGCCCACCCCATAACCTAGACTCATACCAAAATTATAGCATAAGCACAACAACAAACACAAGAAAAAATCCGCGACATGTGCGTGGATTTTTTCTCATACTCAAAGTGGATCCCGAAAGGAGGAATGTGTCCTCCCCTTGAGGGCGAATCCGCCTATACTTATACGTTGAATTTGAATTCTACCACATCTCCATCGCGCATCACGTAATCCTTCCCCTCCGTGCGCATGAGACCTGCTTCGCGAACAGCTTTTTCTGAGCCGAGTCGCACTAAATCATCATAAGAACAAATCGTTGCCGCAATAAAACCGCGCTGGAAATCCGTATGAATCACGCCGGCCGCTTCTGGCGCCGTTGCGCCTTTTGGAATCGTCCAAGCACGCGTCTCTTTTTTGCCAGCCGTCAAATAACTCTGCAATCCCAAAGTATCATAAGCAACGTGAACGAGCTGCGTCAAACCATCCTCGGTAATGCCGTAGCTATCCAAAAATTCCTGCTTGTCTTCTTTGCTCATGTCGGCCATCTCAGACTCAAGCTTCGCATTCACAAAAACACACTTTTGCGGCGCAACCATATCGGCCAACTCTTTGCGCTTTGCCTCGTCGGTTAATTCTTTTTCATCCATGTTAAACATAAAGAATACCGGCTTGCCAGACAACAAATCCAAGCCATCTACTGGCAAGATATGCGTCTGACCACTCTTCAAAGCATCGAGCGCCACAGTAGCCTGCTCTACACGCTTCGCCGCTTCCTTATCTCCGCCGCGCGCCTCTTTCTGAATCTTTGGCAAAGTCTTTTCCAAAGTCTCAATATCCGCAAGAGCAAGCTCCGTCTCTACGGTCTCAATATCGCGCTTCGGATCAGGACCGCCCGCGACATGCGTGACGTTCGCATCCTCAAATGCGCGCACGACATGGCAAATCACTGCGCATTCACGAATATTTGCTAGAAACTTATTGCCTAAGCCTTCGCCCTTCGATGCGCCAGCAATCAGGCCAGCGATATCGACAAATTCCACCGTCGCCGGCACTTTCTTGTCAGAATCAAACATCTTTGCGAGCACATCCAAACGCTCGTCTGGCACGCCAACAATTCCGGTATTTGGCTCAATCGTTGCAAACGGGTAATTCGCAGCCAAAGCACCAGCGTTCGTCAGCGCATTAAAAAGCGTGCTCTTCCCCACATTTGCTAAACCAACAATTCCAATTTTTAAACTCATATCTGTTATTTTACCACAAAAAAGCCGCAGCTGGTTGCTGCGGACTATAGTCTTACATTATAAGACGTGTTTTTAATCCTCTGTAAGGCCCCCACTCTCCTTTCCATTCAAGTTGCTTTGCCGTATGCGTACGCGCGCTCTCACTTTCCGTCATCGGAGAAAGAAGAACTCCCTCTTCTTCCAAATCCGGGAAGATTTCCTCCTTTATTACCGCCTTAAGTCCAGGACACCGCTTCGTAAAGAAATAGAAGCTGCCAGACTTAGTAGCCGCCATAAAGACCGGATACTCCGTAGTCAGAACGCTCATCATGCTTGCCATGTGCGACAAAGTCACACGCTTAATATAAAGGACGGACGAAGTAATAATGCCCTCCCCATTCTTGTAGCCATCCTTGTTTCTTACCTTGCCAAGAAGTGCGATAGACTCATCTAAGTCTACTCTCTCCATCGTATCATCGGCATAAAACTGACAGAATTTCTTCAACACCTCCGTCTCAATAACGCCACGATTTACAACGGCGTTCTCTGCGAAAAGATACCAATTTGTCAAAAAAGGAACAGTTTCAATAAACATAATAAGACCCTCCAGAAAATTTTAATGTACCATTTACCTTGACTCATTATACAACAAAAACACAAAAAAGTCAATACTTTTCTGCTATCATTTCTGATACTCTATTTTTCTGTAGTCGAAGTGCTCTCGAGATTCTGATTAACTGACCAAGAATTTGGAATCGTATTTAATAAATCGCTCGTATTATCCGTCGCATAAACAATAATGCTATGAACGCGTTGATCTTCACCGTCAAACAAGAATTCAAACGACCACATTTTCGTTTGCGTGTTATAAGAATAGACCTTATGCATACTGATTGCTCCGTGTTTCTCTGTCGTCATTTGTGGCAGCGACAAAGTTGGCGTGTTCTTCGCTCTCGCAAGTGCGTTATCCGCAATCGCTTTTGCGGTATCTGTCGCAGTTAAAGCAACCGAATTCATTGCAACCGACATCGTCTTGTCGCTGCTAGCATAAGTCAAACCGCCAGCCTCAACATTACGCGTCCATTCCTTCGGCACGGAAATATAGCCATGCTCAACCGAGCCAATTCTCTGCATTTCTACTTCTGGCTTAACTTCCTTTTCTGACTCATCTTCTTTCACCGCATTACTGCTAGAAGAGCTACTGCTGCCGGAAGTAGACTTCCCGCCCTTCTTTGGTGGGTTCATTAAATCAATCACAATCACGACAACTGAACCAATAATCACAGCAATACAAGCAATAATACCAATCAAAATCTTTGGATCAATCTTTTTACGTTGCTCTGCTGCTACGGCATCACGAGCGGCCTGTTCTGCTGCTGCCTGAGCGATACTAGAACGCGGCACGCCAACCATTAAAGGCGTCGCACCAGGAGTTTCTGGAATCATATTTGCGGGCGCAGTATAGATAGGCGCAGGAGCTGCTTGCTCTGGCGCTGGCACGGCGGATTCAGGATTCCCACCCTGAACGCTCGGATTACCTTGAATCTGATCGTTATCCATTTGAGGATAGTTTACCAGAAAAGCGCTTATGCTGTCAATTTTCACCTATAAATTAAAGCGAACCGTAAAATTCCTACGTGATATAATATATTTATGAGTAGAGAGGTAAGTTTTATCAACAAGCGCACTATTATTGGTGCAATATTAACTGTAATTATTATTATCGCTGCGGTAATCATTTTCATTCCAAAGCAGTCAGAGTTCCCGCTTTCCAGCCTGGAGCAATCTTCTGTAGAAGAGCGCACGGCAAAGGTCATGAACTATTTGGAAGAAATTGATAATAACGATCAGAACCGCAACTCCAGCGGCATTGAGGTCAACGGCTACGCCCTTGATCGCTATATCGCTTTCGCATTGGAATACAACTATAACGAAAACGATAAGGCAGAGATGTCTGCTTCAGATATCAAAGCTTTGCTCGAAGCAAACTTTGAAGGCGAATTTGACGAAGAGAAAATCAACAGCGTCGGTATTTCCCCACTTCTCCTCGACAAGAACGTCGGTCACGATCCAGTCGGCAAGGTTTATAACCTCCGCAAAGATTACGACAAACGCGCAATCGCGAACATTCCAGTCACCAAATATTTCGCAAAGCGCTACTTTACCAACAAAGATAAAACTATCTATACTGTCGTTTATGATAAATACACCGCCAAGAGCCCATACGATGTTCTTCCGCACATCAGCGGCGGCACCGGCGTCAAAGACTATCTAGAAGGCAAAGGCAAGATCATCGATCTCAAGAATGCCATTACTAGCGAAAATGCAAAAGAGATTACGAGCCCAGAAAAAGAAACAACCGTAGAATACACGCTCAAAGACAACAAACTCGTTGTAAAATCCATTAAATAATATATGCGTACTATCTACGTATGCTAAAATAAAAACATAACCGTTATTGAGTTATGAAGGTCAAAACACACAAAAAAAGATTATTGCTCCCCATTTTTGGAGTAATTGCATTGTCATTGGTGGGCATCACTTTTGCCTTTAACCGTGATTTTTCAATCTTCAACAACCTATTCAACCTCGGCTCAGACGAAGGCATCTTTACTGAATCTTTTGAATCCCCAGATGGTTGGACTCCTTGCGCAGAGACGCCAAAAACCGCTACTGCGACCAATCCAAATTCTACCCCGCGCTATGTCCGCATGAAGATCGATGATTATTGGCGCACTAAAGACAGTCAGACTAGCGAAGATGACCATACCACTAGCGACCTTCCAAAATCTTGGACTGACGACCAAAGTAAAATACACAACTATGCAGACATTAATTTCCAAAATAAAGAAGATTGGGCTCATGGTGATGATGATTGGTATTACTACCGTAATGCACTTGGCGCAAACGAAACTACGAGTTCCCTTCTAAAATCCGTCACTTTCAACTGTGAAGTAAACCTTTCCGGCGAAGTCGTTTATAGCGCGGATGGCAAAGTCGGCGTTTCTGGCGACAACGATTACGCCGACGCAAGATATCACGTTTATGTCACCTTCCAAATGCGCGCCGAAGAATGGGATTATGAAGAAATGCCAGAGAATATCGTCGCTCGCATCGAGCGCACCGGCAAACTATACGGTTCTATTATGGCAGCCGAGGCCAAAGCCATCGCTGGCGATACTATCACCTTGCTTGCCGATACCGAAGAAGTTGTCACAAACGAAAAGCAAGTCACTCTTGACCTCAACGGCCATACCGTTACTGGCTCTCTTACTAATACCGCATCCGGCAACATTACTCTAATTAACGGTGAGATTAATAACCCTAACGGCATCGCCGTTACCAACCGCGGTACTCTCACTATCGGCATCGACGATTACGACCCAGACACTGGCGTCGCCCTTATCGACAATAATAATATTCGCCTCATCGGTACAACCGCCGCGCTCAAACAAGATGAAATCGATAACTATAAATTCTACTTCTACGATGGCTATCTCGAAGGAGACATTGGTATCGTTGGTGGCTACGACGGCGCACCAAAATATCATAGCGTCGAAGATGCGCGTGACGTCTACTTCTTCCCTAACGTCGAACACCGCGAGACTACCGATCGCGACTATCAGCACATTGAACTAAAAGGTTCAGATAATGTTGTCTCAAAGACCTCCGTCCACGGCGATATCTACTACTACAACCTCCAAGATAACATCAATACTTCTGCCCAGACCGGCTACAAGATTTACGCCGTCCGCGATTTCCCGGCCAGCTACAATATTAATATTCCAGCCGATTCCGACATCATTTTCGACACCGTCGGCTACAACATCAGCCTCAACAACAATATTTCTATCGACGGCAGCTGGACGATCGAAAACAGCCAAAGCACCGTCGACGAAACTACTGGCGCAGTTACTTATGCCGGCGCCATTTCTACCCAACAAACAATTACTGGCGACGGCAACCTCACCCTCAAAAATTCCAAGGTTCAAAACGTCGCCAATACCAACACCCTCCTCTTCTCGGGCGGCTCTCTCACCATGCGCGGCGCTACCATCACTACTAACAATGGTATTGTAATTAATGTTAAAAGCGGCGCTACCTACGATATAGACAACACTTCCTATATTACTAGGACCAGTAGTGATCACACCGCAATCTACAACACGACTACCGACTTCGTCTGGGATACTGGTGGCAATATTAGAGGCAACTTCGCCCTCCAGAACGCCGCCGGCGCCAAAGCCACCATCAAGAATGGTACTTGGCGTGGTCGCGAAGCCGCAATAGATAATAGTACTTCAGCCGTAGTCACTATCGACGGCGGCACCTTCACAGCCGAATATGCCGGCATCAGGCAGGGCCAAACCACGATGAATGGCGGCAGTATCGTCCTTTCTTACAACCGCGGTCTTCAGGGCGTCATTCTCTCAGAGGGTGGTGCATCCTTCACGATGAATGGCGGCAATATTAACATCAGCAACCCTTCCACTGGCGCCCAGACGCAAACCGGCATCTACGCCCGAACCAACAGTCCGGTAAAAATCAATGGCGGCACCATTACGATGACTGCTCAGAAAGGTACTTCTTATGGTGTCTATGACTACGCCGGTGTCGTCACCGTCTCTGGCGATGCTAATATCTCCGCTACTTGTTCAAGCGGCAACGGCGTTGGCTTTTATGCGAGAAGCGGGAATAGTCATATTACAAGCGGCACAATCTACGGAAGCAAATATGGTGCCCAATCCGAGAACCAAAGCGCCGTTATCATAATCGGCACAAATGACGACACCTTATCGAAGGCTAGTCCATCCATTACTGGCGGCGATTATGCACTCTACGGCGGAGCCTTCCAGTTCTACGATGGCATACTCAAAGCCAATACCGCTACCACCCAAGACGGCATAATTCAAGCTATGCCAGAAGGAACCTATCTGTACGACACTACTGGCACCGAATATGCGCACGAAAGCTGGCTCGAAGAAGACGAAGCCTACCTTGCCGTTGGCGACGTCGAATACAATTCCCTATCCAAAGCCTACGCCGCAATCACTGGCGATTCCGGCACGATTCGCGTTATCAAAGATGCAGTTATCCCAACGACAATCCCAGCAAGCCCAGCCGGCAAAGACATTACAATTAATCTCGACGGCCACGTCCTTACTTATGCCCAAGCTCTCACTATTGCTACTGGCAGTACCATTACAATCAAAGACGACAGCGTAGACAAAACCGGCGCTATCCATAACTCGACCACCAATCACTACACTATCGTAAATCACGGCACACTTAATCTTCAATCTGGACTTATCGATAGCAAATATGATGCCGTCTTTAACCAAAATGGCACCTTCAACATGAGCGGCGGCACCATCAATTGTATCCGCATCTGCGTCTGGAATTACGCCCCAAATAGCGGCGATCAATCTATTATTAATCTATCTGGCGGCGAAATCGCAATCACCTCTACCGCTACCAACGAAGAACAGGAAGGCGTCCGCAATTACGGCGGAGTAACGAATATTACTGGCGGCCTCATCCGCATTGAGCGCGCTACAGGCACCAACGGCGCCTATGGTATTCGCGAACAAACAAACCATGGCGGCACTACGACTATCGATGCTGGCGAAGGCAATACCGCTATCTTAATTAATGTTCCAACCAGCAATGCTTACGGCGTCTTCGATTCCGTCACTTACGTTTTGTCTGGCGAAATTCATGTTACTGGCGGCGGCTCTCAAATTATTGGTTCATGGGCTCGCAGCACAAATACTATTCGCGGGGGTAAAATAGTCGCTACTGGCGTCGGCAATGCTAATAAAAACGTCTACGGCTTTCAGGGAAACTCGACTGTCTCTGGTGGCGAAATAGTCGCCACGACCGAATACGGCAATGCCTATGGCGGACATAACGAAAGCATCTATAGCAACTTCCCTATCAGCGGCGGCACTATTTCTGGTACTTCTATCAATGGCACTGGCTATGGCGCATTTGTCGGAAACTCCGCCGCCCATATCACCGGCGGCACCATCTACGGCAGCCATTATGGCGCATACAGCAACGGCACTCGCCACACCAAGACTATTGGCGTAAATGACGGCACCATCGACAAAAATGCCCTCGAAATTATTGGCGGACTATACGCTATCTACGGCAACTATTTCTACTTCTATGACGGCACTCTTCGCGGTCAGCACGCATACCAAGACGGCATCATTTCCGCCATTCCAACTGGCACCCAGTACCATATCGAAGCCTCCGCAGAATATGATGAAAACTGCTGGCTCATGGTCTCTCCAGATTATCTCCAAGTCGGCGAGGCTACCTTCAACTCCCTCCAAGGCGCCTTCAGTGCTATCACCGGCTCTTCTGGCACCATCAAGGTCATCGCCGATGCATCCGACGAAGCTACCAGCCCAGCCCTTCCATCTGGCAAAGAAATCACCTTCGACATCAATGGCCACAACGTCAATTACACTCAGCCACTACTCGTTAATACAGACTCTGCTATTCTTAATATCGTCGATAACAGCACCAACCAAGATGGCCGCCTCAACAACTCCAACAGCGCCCAGCCAACCATTCGCGCCACCGGAGGCACAGTCAATATTATATCCGGCACTATCTCTAGTAATTCTATAGCAATCTCGACAGAAGCCGATCGAAACCCTACTGTGAATATTAGCGGCGGCACTATCAATTGCGGTACGTCATGTATTTATGCAAGCCGCGCAAAAGTAAATATTACGGGTGGCCTCATCGAGCCTATAGATAATGGTAGCAGTGCCCAAAGTGGCATCTCCGGCTCAGGCACTATCACTCAAACTGGCGGCCTCATCCGCATCACTCGTAACGCCAGCTCTTCCAACACTAATGCCATCGCAGCATATACTGGTATTAATAACCTTACTATTAACAAAACTGGCTCCGAACCAGCTGCATATGTTAATGCCCAAAATGGCGCAAACGCATATGGTATCGAAAAATCCAATTCTACGCTTCAAAACGGTATCATTGATGTAACCGGCTATACTGCCTATGGCATCAAATGCAGTTTCCAAGAAAGCTTCACGCTCAATGGTGGCACTATTACCGTCAACGGCTACAAAGCCGCCTACGGTACATCTATGGGTCGCGGTACTATTAATAACATCGATATGACCGTCAACTCACAGACAAACACAGCCTACGGCATATGGGTTGGCACTAATACATATGTTGGCATCTATTACTATAGCATCGTGAATCTTAATAATGGCAATATTTCTGTCACTTCCCAAGCAGACAACGCCTACGGTGTATACGTCTACAATGGTGGCACCGGCTACGTACCGACCTTTAATATGACTGGCGGCGCCCTCACGAGCTCCGCACCAAATGGCACTAGCTACGGCGGTTATTCAGATCTAGGCGGTCGCACCGACATCACCACCAGAATTAATCTTACCGGTGGCGCCATCAAGGGTGGAGACTACGGTATCTATACCGCCGCTGCAAGCACGACAGTACTTGGCAACAACGATGGTACCCTAGACGATACCACACCTATTATCAACGGCGGCGAGTACGGTCTCTACGGCGGTAAAATCACTTTCTACGACGGCAAAATCAGAGGTACACTAAATGCCCTCAACGACATCCGCATCGTCAAGACAATCGCAGATGATGCCATGATTAACACCAGCAGCGAAGTTATCGATGGCGATACCTACGATGTTAAAACTCTTGTCGCTCCACATAATGTCGCCCAAATCGGCAGCATTGGCTATACTAGTATCGCCAACGCTATCGCTGCATCAAACGTCGGCGACACTATCGAGCTACTCGAAGATAATTACATCTACGGCACACTCGCCATTCCTTCCGATAAAGACGTTATTATCGATACCGCCGGCTTCGAAATCATTACCGGCTCGCAGATTATCAATAACGGTACCGTAACTATCACGAACTCTGCCTACCCAGACCAGAAGCCAACTTTGCGCTACGCAGAATCATCCTACTTCATCACCAACAATGCCGACGCCACCATGACCCTAGAAAAGCTCGCCATCAATGCAGCTTACGGCGTCAATAATATCGGCACCCTCACTATCAACGATATGGAAATTACCGCATCAACCACCGCCTTCAAAAACACTGGTACCGCCACGGGCAACAATCTAAACTTTAACAGCAACACTTATGCCTACTACAATGATGGTGGCTCTTCTAGCATCACCAGCCTCACTAGCACTAATGGCCAAATCTATAACAACTCCGGCGAACTCACCCTTATAAATAGCAATTCTACTATCAGTAAGAGTTCACCTACTACGAATATCCTGACTAATAATGGTACCGCTTCGCTAGTAGGCACTACCCTCTCGATAGACAACTCCGGCATCACTCAGGCTTGGGTCGAGGCACGCACAATTTACAACACGAGCACACTCAATATCACCCAGAACTCTAACATCAGCATCATCTGGGCAAGCTCAGGATGGTCAAATACCATCAGAACAATTCACAGCAACGGCGGTACCGTCACGATTGCCGATTCGGATATTGTCCTAACAGGCGGTTCCAATGATACTATCCATACTATCTACAACCCTACCGGAACTACAAACGTCCTTTCCGGTGACATCCGCTGTACTTCCACCAACCTATGTACAGGCATCGCTACCGACACTGGCACCATCACGCTCGGCGAGGCGGAGCCATCCGATTCCCAAGATTGGGGGCAACCAACCGCCCATGTCTCCACTACCAACCCAGCAATCTACTCTACTCACACCGGTGTCTCTTTCGGCAATGGCCACGTCAACTTCTACGATGGCGTCATCGCTGGCAAAAACACTGCCATCAACAAAGATCCATCTGTTGTAGAATATCTCTGGCATGTCATATCGGGCACCGATGCAGATAACTACAAATACATCATCCTTCAATACATGCAGTAACTCCCTTGCAACAAGTGCCATAATAAACACGCTCAAAGACAACAAACTCGTTGTAAAATCCATTAAATAACATTAAAATATAATCATAACCGTTATTTGAGTTATGAAGGTCAAAACACACAAACGTCGAATATTTTTCCCTATTTTTGGGATTGCAGTAGCAATACTGGTGGGTGGCACATTTGCCGTTAACCATGATTTTTCAATCTTTGAAAATCAGTTCCAGCTCGCAACTGACACTGCAGAATTTGTCGACACCTTCGAATCCCCGGAAGAATGGACTCCTTGCGAAGAAACGCCAAAAACCGCAATCGCAACCAACAAAAACGATACTCCACGCTATGTTCGCATGAAGATCGATGATTATTGGCGCCTCAAAAATAGCCAAATCAGCGACGACGACCATACTACTAGCGAACTAGACAAAACTTGGACCGACGACCAAAACATAGTCCACAGCTATGCTGAAATCAATTTCCAGAACGAAGAAGACTGGGCGCACGCTCAGGATGGTTGGTATTATTTCCGCAATCCAATCGCAAAGGACGAAAGCACTTCTTCCCTCCTTGAGTCTGTCACTTTCAACTGCGAAGTAAACCTTTCCGGCGAAGTCGTTTATAGCGCTGATGGCAAAGTTGGCGTTTCTGGCGACAACGATTACGCCGACGCAAAATATCACGTTTATGTCACCTTCCAAATGCGCGCCGAAGAATGGGATTATGAAGAAATACCAGATAATATCGTCGCTCGCATCGAGCGCACCGGCAAACTCTATGGCTCTATTATGGCTGCTCACGCTAAAGCCGAAGCAGGCGACACAATCACCCTCCTCGTCGATACTGAAGAAACCGTCACGAACGAAAAGCAAGTCACTCTTGATCTCAACGGTCATACTGTTATCGGTTCGCTCACGAACAACGGCAACCTCACACTTATCAACGGCGAAATCCGCAACCCTGACGGCGCTGCTGTCACAAACAACAGTATCCTCACCCTCGGCGTCAACGATTATGACCAAGACACTGGTGTCGCTCTCATTGATAACGAGAACGTCCGCCTCATCGGTACCACTGCCGGCATCGTGCAAACCAACAACACCTATCAGCTCTACTACTACGATGGCTACCTAGAAGGCGACGTTGGTCTAGTTGGCGGCTACGACGGCGCACCAATGTACCATAGCTATGCCGACGTTCAGGATGTTTATTTCTGGCCATATGTTTACAATCGTCAAACTGCAGACCAACACGCCTATCAGCACGTTGAGCTCCGTAGCGCAGATAACGCCGTTTCCAAGACTTCCGTCCATGGCGATATCTATTACATGGATTTCCAGAACAACATCGACTCTTCGGCTACCACCGGCTACACTATTTATGCCGTCAGCGACTACCCAACTTTCTCTGCTAGCTACAATATTACCGTCCCAGAAAACACGAATATCCTCTTCGATCTCGTCGGCCACAATATTCGCCTCAACAACCTCATTATATTCAATGGCAACATGACTATTATTGATAGCCAAAGCACGGTCGACCCGGATTCATGTGCGAAAACTTATGCCGGCGGTATCGCAATTCAGCAGCCTATTACCGGCAACGGCAGTTTAACAATTGAAAACACTAGAATATCTAACACAGTAAACAGCAATACCCTCCTTAAATTCGACGGCGCCCTCACCATGCGCGGCTCCACCCTATCCACTAACGACGGCTACGTCGTAGACGTTATGAATAATTCTAGCTATAGCCTAGATAAATGCTCCGTTATTACAGGGTACAGAGGAAATACTATCCATAATACCACCAGCGACTTCGTTTGGGATACCGGCGGTCTTGTTTATAGCCAAGGAGGCAACGCGATTCAAAACACTGCTAATTCAAAGTTCACGCTCAAAAATGGCACCATCCAAACCGATAGCGGTAACGCAATTGATAGCAATTATCAAAATACAACAGTAATAATTGACGGAGGCACGATTAAGACCGGCAATATCGGCATTTTCTCAGGCGATATCACAATGAATGGCGGCACAATTTTAGGTTCTCATTCCCGCAGTGTCACCGGTATCTTTATGGCTGATAACTACAACCTTACAATGAATGGCGGCGAAATTAATGTCAATTCGACCAGCGGTTACGCAATCGGCGTTGACGCTAGCCACTATTCTAATGGCGGCACCATGACATATAATCACGGCAGCATTATCGCAACCGCAGCGGGCGATGCTCGCGGCATTTATTCTAGAGCTCCATCCTATATTAATAATAGCGACTTTACCATCTCCCCATTTCTACTAGAGCCAACGGCTTCGGCGTCACTCAACAAGTTAACAATACATTCACAATCAAAGCTGGCAACATCTACGGTAGCACTTACGGCGCATACTCCGAAAGAGCGACCGGCGTTATTGTTATCGGTGATGCTAGCACCGAAATTACAAAAGATACTCCGATTGTTGCAGGTGGCAGCTATGGCATCTACGGCAGCAACTTCCGATTCTACGACGGCACACTCAAAGGAAATACTGATTCCTATAACCACCAAAATAGCCCTATCCAAGCCATCCCGGACGGCTCTGCTCTCCATGACGACACCGACGCTGAATACGATTACGCAACTTGGCTCGTAAATAGCGAAAACTATCTCCATGTTGTTGGTGGCGACGACTATAATTCCCTCGCGGCCGCCTATGCTGCTATCACCGGCGACACTGGCACTATTGAAGTTACAAAAAACTTCACTACAGAATCCCTCCTTGCATCCAGCCCAGAGAATAAAACCATCACCTTCGATCTTAAAGGCTTTGAACTAACATATGCCCAAAGTCTCACGGTCAGCAAAAACTCCACCTTCATCTTCCAGGATAGCGTCGGCGGCGGTGCACTTCACAACTCTACAACCACCAACAACACTATCGTGAATCACGGCACACTCAATATCCTATCCGGCACCATAGATAATAAAAGGAGTACTGTTTATAGTAGCACGGTTGCTGACGGCGGCAATGCTACTGTCAATATTTCTGGCGGTCTCATTAAATGTACCATTATCTGCGTCTATGAAGTAGGCTACTATAATCATCCCGCGAATATTAATATGTCTGGCGGCGAAATTGCCATCACCGAAGCTGCTAATGAAACCCAGATTGGCATTTATCACAGCCAGCCAGCAAACGTGAATATCACTGGCGGCCTAATCCATATTGAGCGCAACACTGGCTCTAATGCTGTTTATGTTATTCATGGCGCAATTAACAATGGCGGCGCCGTTACTATTAATGCGCCAGCCGACCAAACCGTCATTAAAGTCGACGTCCCAGCCGGCGAAGTTCGCGGCACATTCTGCGGCACTAACACACTCAAATCCGGCATCATTGATATCAAAACCTCCGGCGAAGCTTTAGGCTTAAATCCACAAGGCGGCGGCAGCAAACTTCAAGGTGGCACTATTAATGTTACAAATACTGGCGATGCATCGAATACCAGCAAAGCCTACGGCGCATACGGAAGCTTCAGTGAAGTCTCTGGCAATACCGTAATTAACGTTTCGTCAAATGCCGGCGATGCATATGGCATCTTTCATGACGACATTTATACCACTAATAACTTCACTAGTGGCACTATTACGGCCACATCCGCTTCTGGTACAGGCATCGGGTTCTTCTCAGGCAACGGTAAAGTAGTTATTACTGGCGGAAAAATTGAAGGTAGCACCTATGGCATGACTGGTACCAGCCGCTACCAAGAAACACGATTCGCCAAAATAATCGGCAGCGACGATGGTACCGTAGGCACAAGTTCACCGGAAATAATTGGCGGCACCTATGCGCTCAGCGGCTATATTTTCCACTTCTTTGATGGCGTTCTTCGCAGCAACAATAGTAATGGCGAAGCCGTTGCTAGTGGCACGATTCAGCAGATTCCTAGCGGCTACACTTACGCCTACGATCGTAACCACTCCACCTCCGCATACGAGGTGAGCGTCTGGCTGAAACAAGAAGTGGAATATCTGTCCGTAGATGGTCAACCATATAATAATCTCGCCGACGCCTATAACGCTATCACTGGCGATACCGGCACCATCAAAGTCATCGCAGATGTCGTCGTCAACGCTTCCCTTCCAAACTTCCCAGCAAATAAAAACATCACCTTTGATATCAACGGCCATCAGCTGACCTATTCTAACGCTATTACGATCAATAGCGGCGCAAGCAGCGTCCTCAATATTATCGATAGTGACCCAGACGGCACCGGCACTGGCTATCTCCACAACTCTAGCCAGAATACCAACACCATTTATGTCTACGCTGGCACAGTTAATATTCAATCTGGCAAAGTATCAAGCAGCAATAATACAACAATCAACGCAGGATACGCGTCAACTCTTAATGTTAGCGGCGGCACTATTGAATGTAATGTAACCTGTATATATTTTGATAGGTCCAATGTTATCATTACTGGCGGTCTAATCAACGTCAAAGACAATGGCGGAAGCGAACAGGTTGCCATCTCCGGCGACAGCAGTGGCAACCAAGGCGCCAGCATTACCGGCGGCCAAATTCGCATCGTCCGCGACGCAAATAGCACCAATACTTCCCGAGCCGTCGCAATCGGTTCCAGTAAAACCACCGTTAATGTTTCCAGTAATACTCCAGTAGTATATATTGAAAACCCAACCGGTGAAGCAGTCGCTATCGGCGAAAATATTAATAATACTGTCCAGGCAGGCAACTTCTCTGTCTCTGGCTTAAACGCATACGGTTTCAAAGACACTGACTACGGCGACAACGTCAACTGTAACATCAATGGCGGCACCTTCACCGTTAACGGTTCCGACACCGCAAACGCATTCTTTGGCGGTCCATGCACTATCAGAAACGTCAACGCAACCGCAACCGCCACTAACGGCAATGCCTACGGTATCCACCTATACGACCATCGTGACGTCAACGGTCATCACCCATACACTGAAACCGTCACCGGCGGCACCATTAGCGCCACCTCCACTAACGGCAACGCTTACGGCATCTATACACACTCCTTCCGCGGCACACTCAATGTTAGCGGTGGCTCAATTTCGAGTAGTGCACCAAACGGCACTAGCTATGGCATCATGACCGATTCCGAGAAACTGGCAACCATTAATCTCACTGGCGGCGAAATCGTCGGCGGCGATTATGGCATCTACGCATCCTCGGTTGGTGGCAGCTACTCAACCTTCACTCTCGGCACCAACGACAGTACTATAGATACCTCCACTCCAATCGTTCGCGGCGGTAACTACGGTACTTTCAACGGCCATATCAACTTCTACGACGGCAAGATTATGGGCGGCAACTATGCGTACAATGATGTTCGCTACATCAAATACGCTCCATCCAATGCCATCATTTACCAGGATTCTGAAACCATCAGCGGCGTCACCTATGACACTCGCTACCTGACCATCGTCACTGAAGTCGCAAAGATTGGCAGCACCAAGTATGACAGCCTTAGCGATGCCATCACGGCAGCGGGCACAGGCGATACTATTGAGCTCCTCAAGGACAACTATCTCTTCTACAATCTCGTTATTCCGTCCGGCAAGGACTTCACACTTGAAACTGCCGGCTTCAACATTATTACTGGTAACCAAATTGTCAACAACGGCGCCGTCACCATTGAAGCGCCAAGCACCGGCACTAATCCAACCTTCTCCTTCGTTGAAATGCCATACTTCATCGTAAACAACGCAGACGCCTCCCTCACTCTCAAGAATGTCAGTCTCAACACAAAGAACGGCATCGACAATAAAGGTACGCTCGTCGCAAATAACACTTCCGTCGTCGCAACTGGCACCGCAGTTAAGAACACCGGCCCAAGTGTAACGATTGATAGCGGTTCCCTTCTCTCTGGCGGCAGCCACGCGCTCTACAATGACGGCACGCTCACATCATTAGACAATGTTTCCGTCATTGATGGCGACATTTATAACAACTCCGGCAAGGTTACTATGAATGACCTCACCGCCGTCATCACAAGAAGCGCCAGCGATGAAAATCTAGACTATGCCCTCTACAACGCAGCTGGCAATGATATGGAAATCAGTAACTCTGATATATCGTATACGAATAATAGAAGAACATATGGCTCGCATGGTCTCGTCTATAATGCCAACAACTTAACTATCTCTGGATCGGTTCTCAACTTTGACGGCGATTACACTAATTACATCATCTACAACAATGGCAGTGCCACAACGACTATCTCCGGCTCCGATTTAAGCATCACTAGCCCAGAATACGACATCTACGGCATCTATAATCCATCCGGCACCGTCACGATAACAAGCGGTTCTGTTACCGCCAGCGATACCGGAAACCGAACAGCCTATGGCGTCTATACTAACACCGGTTCCATCACCTTCGGCGAAGCCGAGCCTACGACCTCACCAGATTATGGTCAGCCAACCGCCCACGTAGACAACACCAACCCAAGCATTCTCGCAACTGGCGGCGGCAACAGCACGGGTGTCTACTTCGGAAACGGCCACGTCTACTTCTATGATGGTATCCTGACCGGTACCGGCTCAGCCATCAACAAAGATCCTTCAGTCATCGAACATCTCTGGAAAACCAAGTCCGGGACAGACGCCAATAACAGACATTACATGATCCAAGAATTTGCTCAATAGTGGTATAATATTACCATAAGCATTTCGAGGAAATGAGAGGTCAAAAACACACATTCCGTATCCGGAAATTCCTACCCATCTTCGCGGTGGTCGGTATTTTGGCGGTCGTTGGTGGAGTGTTTGCTTTCAACCAAGATTCCGCTTTCTTCAATAACCAATTTGGCATAGCTAGCTATGAATCAGAATTCATTGAAACATTCGAATCCCCTGCCGACTGGGAGACCTGTCAGGAAGTGCCAAAAACGGTCGTTACTAAGAACAACTCTACTGGCAATTTCAAGGTACGCTTGAGCTACGAAGAATACTGGCGCAATGCCGCAGACGACGCCAACTTGCCACTCGTAAAAGACGGTGAGACTTTGGCTCTCATCAATTTCCAGAACGAAAATGACTGGACTCGCCATGGTAACTGGTATTACTACAACTACGAAGTCGAGCCAGGCGATTCTACTAATTCCCTATTCAAGTCAGTTACTTTGAACTGCGATGCGAACTTGGCCAAGTATAACGTTTGTGTGGACACTCCAACCGGCAAAGAATGCACCCAGCCAGAGAATGAATACGAAGCCGCAACTTATCACCTAAACATTAAAGTTCAGACCACCAGCGGCGAGTTTCCGCATGATGAACAGTATCACGTAACGCTTAATCCTAATGGCGGTACCTATGAAGGCAGTACGGATATTTACGATGCTTACCTACAGTACGGCACGGTAATTGACCTTGATTCAGTAACTTATCCAGAACATGAAATCGTGGACTGGACTCTAAACGGTACCGAATCCTACACTGATTCTACAATCACTATTACCGACGACACCGATCTTGTCGCCAACTGGCAAACTTCCATCTTCCATACCGTAACGGTAGATCCGAACGGTGGCTCACTTGATGGCGAAACCCAACCTATCTCCACTCGTGTTCGCAAAGGAGACAGTTATACTCTCACGAGCACCGAACCAACTATGGCTGGCCATCTCTTCACTGGCTGGACCGTAAATGGCCAACCACTCGCAAACTACACTTTTGCAGTAATGGATGACGTTACCATCACAGCAAACTGGGGTCCAATTATTGCTCAGAATACCCGCACTTCCAAACTCTACACTTCCCTCACTAATGCTGAAGCAGAAGCGCAATCTGGCGATACGATCAAACTTGTTAATAACGATGAAGAACACTTCACGAATACGAAGAACATCACATTAGACCTTAACGATTTCGTCGTTTCTGGTTCCGTTACAAATAATGGCACTATGACACTTCTTAATGGCGAAATTCGCAATGAGGATGGTGTTGCCTTTACAAACAACGGCACCCTCACCATGGGCATTAATGACCACATTGATGAAAATACCGCGAACGTCGTTTCGGACTATGTCCGCCTCATCGGTACTACAACTGGCCTAGACCAGAACGGAACGTTTAACTACTATGACGGCTACATCGAAGGTGAAGTCGCGCTTGAGGGCGGCTACAATGATTCTCCTTCCTATCGCAATACCTACGACGGCAAGATTGTCTATTACTTCCCTCTCGTTGATTCCTGCAAGAATCAGGAAACCTGCCAGCATGCAGAACTAGAAAGCTCCGACTTAGCACATTCGAAAACGATAGTCGGCGGCGACATTTATTACTACAACATCCAGGAAAACATTAACGCGTCCATGCGCACCGGTTACGATATCTACATCGTTCGCGACGACTTCGCTACCGGCTACGGCATCAATGTTCCAACCGACGCAGACATCGTAATTGACCTTGATGGCCATTCCTTCACAATGACTGATGCCATTACGGTTGATGGCAAACTTACCGTTCGCGATAGCAAAACTACCGTCACGCGTGGCGCAACTATTAACTATGCCGGCGAAATGTTTACACCGCAAACTACCGTGAATAACGGTACGCTCGTAATGAACAATTCCCGCATCACCGGCACCTCCGGCAACGACACAATTATTGGACGCGGCGCCCTCACCATGCGCGGCGCCCGCCTCGGCGCCACCACCGGCTACGTCATCCAACCACTCTCCGGCGTTACTTATGACCTGGATGATGATTCGTATTTTTACTCTACTAGTGCAAGCAAAGCAGCAGTCTATATAACTAGCGGAAAGATTAGCGACTTCGCATGGAATGCGGGTAACATATACGGTACCGACACAGCCGTCTATGTCTACACAGACTCTGCCGTTTCTACAACCCCAGTCTCCATTAACATTTCTGGTGGAACAATCCGCAGTTCTCGTATCGGCATTGAAACAAAAAGCAATACCGGCCATGGCCACAGCGCCGTAGACAAAACTGTCTCCTTTACGGGCGGTAGCATAATCCTCAACGAAGCAAAATCTTACTCTTACGGCATTCACACAGACAGCCAAACCAATCTAATCATATCCGCAAATAACGGCTCTACGCCAACTATCAATATTACTGGCGGTTCAAACAATGTCTATGGCGTATATACCGAAAACGGATCAAACAAAGAGATTACCCTAAACGGCGCAAGCATAAACGTAAGTTCTAATAGTAGCAACATTTATGGCATAATTACCGGTTATGCCTCCATCAATAATTCCAATATAACCGTCGACGGAAGCAGCAATGCATATGGCGTCTATGCTAACGATACGACTATAAAAAATAGCGAAATATCCGTGAATGTCACTAGATTTTATTCATGCAACAACCCCTCCAGCACCTATGACAAGCGTTACATTTATGGTTTACGGGCCCAAGGCAACGTAATCATAGAGGATACGGACGTAACCGTCACAAGCGCAGCAAACAATGCTTGCTATACTGGATACGGATTTTATAGTTACGGCCCCAACACCAATAATAAAATCCTAACAGGAACAGACATTCAGGTACGCGGTTTTGGTGCCGTAAACTACGGCGCCTACGCGTCCAGCAACGGACTCGTCATTGCAGGCGGTAAAATATATAGCGACAACTATGGGCTTTACGTCTACGACAATACCGTTGCAGTGATCGGGAGCAATGATGGAAATATAGATAAAGATTCGCCTGAAATCATTGGCAAAGACTATGCGTTATATGGAAGCGACACCGGCTATGTAAAATATTATGATGGTACATTGCGCGGCGGAGTTGAAGCATACAAAGATGGAATAATCTCCGCCATTCCAGACGGAACATCCTTCCATAAAGAAGAGTCTGCAGAATATGCCGAAAACTGTTGGCTAGTACCAGCTTCAAATTATCTTTCCGTAAATGGCGTTGGTTACAATTCCCTTCAACTAGCATACGATGCTATCACTGAAGACAGCGGGACAATCTACGTCACTGACGACGTAACCATAGAAGCAGTCTTGCCATCCAGCCCAGCAAATAAAACCATCACTTTCGACCTGAACGGTCATAATCTCATTTACACCCAGCCCCTCATTAACGGCGGAACTATGATCATTATTAACGGCGATCCCGAAAAAGAAGGAAAACTCAGTAACTACACGGAAAGCGTATCTACTATCATAAATAGAGGCAATCTGACCGTTAATTCTGGATCCATATTCGGAACCTACCGAGCAGTAGATAACCAAAACGGCAATTTCAATCTGAACGGCGGTATCATAGAAGGTACCGACACAGCCGTCTATGTCTACACAGACTCTGCCGTTTCTACAACCCCAGTCTCCATTAACATTTCTGGTGGAACAATCCGCAGTTCTCGTATCGGCATTGAAACAAAAAGCAATGCCTACCATGGCCACAGCGCCGTAGACAAAACTGTCTCCTTTACGGGCGGTAGCATAATCCTCAACGAAGCAAAATCTAACTCTTACGGCATTCACACAGACAGCCAAACCAATCTAATCATATCCGCAAATAACGGCTCTACGCCAACTATCAATATTACTGGCGGTTCAAACAATGTCTATGGCGTATATACCGAAAACGGATCAAACAAAGAGATTACCCTAAACGGCGCAAGCATAAACGTAAGTTCTAATAGTAGCAACATTTATGGCATAATTACCGGTTATGCCTCCATCAATAATTCCAATATAACCGTCGACGGAAGCAGCAATGCATATGGCGTCTATGCTAACGATACGACTATAAAAAATAGCGAAATATCCGTGAATGTCACTAGATTTTATTCATGCAACAACCCCTCCAGCACCTATGACAAGCGTTACATTTATGGTTTACGGGCCCAAGGCAACGTAATCATAGAGGATACGGACGTAACCGTCACAAGCGCAGCAAACAATGCTTGCTATACTGGATACGGATTTTATAGTTACGGCCCCAACACCAATAATAAAATCCTAACAGGAACAGACATTCAGGTACGCGGTTTTGGTGCCGTAAACTACGGCGCCTACGCGTCCAGCAACGGACTCGTCATTGCAGGCGGTAAAATATATAGCGACAACTATGGGCTTTACGTCTACGACAATACCGTTGCAGTGATCGGGAGCAATGATGGAAATATAGATAAAGATTCGCCTGAAATCATTGGCAAAGACTATGCGTTATATGGAAGCGACACCGGCTATGTAAAATATTATGATGGTACATTGCGCGGCGGAGTTGAAGCATATAGGGACGGCCTGGTCAAACAATTCGCAGACAATTCTATGCTACACGTCGAACAACAAACTATAGATAGTACCGAATACGAAACGCGCTGGCTGGTCAACGAAGATTATGTAGCAAAAATCGGTGAAGACAGAAAGTTTAAGCAACTCTCTGCTGCAATCGCCGCCGCCGAAGAAGATGACGAAATAGAACTTCTTATGGACAACTACATTACATCCGCAATTACTATCCCAGCAGAAAAAGATTTCTCCATAAAAACAAACGGCTATCGTATCATTCTTAGCAACCCTATAACCAATAATGGTAAAGTAGTAATTAATAATAATGCTACAACTAACATCCCAGACATTGCCTATCGCAGTTCCGACTATGCAATAATAAACAATACTAATGCAGAACTAACCCTGAAGAATATTAAACTTGACGCAAACTATGGCATAGAAAACAAAGGGGCACTCGCATTAGACAATATTTCCTCTACGGCATCAAAAACCGCAATCAAAAACACCGGTAATATCACAACGCAAAACTCCGTTTCCCTCTCCGGAGCAGACTACGCAATCTATAATGATGGCGGGAATGCGAACATGACGAGTGCTGCATTCGGTGAAAAATATATCTATAATTATTCCGGCTCATTAACTATCGCAAATAGTACCGCTTCAAAAATCGACAGCAGTACCGATTATATAGTCAACAAAGGTTCACTTATTATTAGCAACTCATCGATATCATCGGTCATCAATTCTTTTTCCGATGTTTCTTCCAATACAACCCGCGCCATATATAACACAGGAACCTTAACCCTCTCCAATAATACAACAATTAACCACAGTACGAACACAACTGGTGGAAGTTATTCCAGGTTCGATTCCATTTACAACGATGGCGGCATAGTTTACGCACTTTCCGCAACAATTATCGCAGACAATACAAATATAAGTGATACTTATAGCTCATACGATACGGCAGCCGTTTATTCCCCAACAGGCTCATTCACGATAGAAAGCGGCTCCATCTCCGCAACCGCAAAAGGCAAAACCTATGGCATCTACACCGACACCGGCACAATCACCATCGGTGTCCCAGAACCAGAAGATTCCGGCCACCACGGCGACGCAGATGCTGACGTGAAAATTAATAATCCAAATATCCAAGCAATCAGCACTGCTACGAACAACAGCTACAAACTTGGCGTTGGCGTCAAAAACAACGGCAGCAACGGCAAAGTCTACTACTACGACGGTCGCGTCGCCGGCTCTACGGCCGCGATGCCGGAAGAACCAACTAAGACCGAATTCCACTACGAAGTCTGCCGCGAGATGGATACGTCCGTCACGCCAAACATGGAATTCACGCGCCTATTCTGGGTACGCGAAGGCGGCCAATCCACCTGTACCAACGAATAGTGCTATAATATACCCCAATGTTAGTATCAGATTTTAATTACGACCTCCCAGAAGAGGCAATTGCTCAACATCCGCCAAAAGTTCGCGGCACTACTCGCCTGCTCGCTCTAAACAAGCAGACCGGCGAAATTACCGATAGTCACTATGCGAACTTGGACGAATTTTTGCAGCCCGGCGATCTTATCGTCCTGAACGACACTAAAGTTATGCGCAGCCGCGTCTTTACCGAACGCAAATCCGACGGTCACCCACGCGAGCTCGTCGTGCTCGAGCGTCACAATGGCGAAATTGACCATGTTATGTATCGCGGCAAACTCCACGCCGGCGAAGAATTAGTTGTCAAAAATGTCGCCACCGGCGAAAAGACCAACGATACCATCGTAATCGAAGAAATCCTCGGCAATGGCACCGCTACCGCCAAAGCCTCTCGCCCGCTCGAAGAAATCGCCCAAGATTACGGCAACGTTCCCCTTCCTCCATATATGCACCGCGATGCCGAAAAGGAAGACATCGAACGCTATCAAACTGTTTGGGCAAAAGACCTAGGCTCCGCCGCTGCGCCAACCGCCAGCCTCAACATGACCAAAGAGCTCATGAAAAAACTCACCAACAAAGGCATCCAAATTAAATACCTCACCCTCCATGTCGGTCTCGGCACTTTCTTGCCAATTCGCACCGATAACGTCGAGGAGCACCAGATGCATTCCGAATGGTTCCAAATTCCCGAAGACACCCTAAAAGCGATCCAGGGAACCAAGGCTGCCGGTCACCGCGTCATTGCCGTCGGCACCACCGTCACCCGCACCCTAGAATTCTGGGGCAAAACTGGCAAAACCGAAGGCGAAGACAACATCTTCATCTACCCAGGTTTCGAATTTAAAGTCATCGATGCCCTCGTCACAAACTTCCACGCCCCAAAATCTACCGTGCTCATGCTCACCGCCGCATTCGCAGGCTGGAAAAACCTCAAGCCGGCCTACGACCATGCCGTCCAATCCGGCTACAAACTACTCAGTTACGGCGATTCAATGTTTATTTATTAGTTACTATTACACTGTAACGTATCGCCGATATCTTCACCAAGTTTAACGACCATTCCCGACAATGTGCCGTTGAGATATCTTTGTCGCACCTTGCTGCTAGTATATTCATCTATCGAAACACCGAACAATAGCGCAGTAGAATCGTAATATTCATTAAACGGAGTATTGTCGCCTACGTACACCGGCGTGCCGCCGTTGATTGCATAACAATAATTATCATTCTTGCGGAAAATCTTAACTTTTCGTACGTTCGCTGCAGGAATCTTAATCTTAGCATTTAGTGTCTTCACGCGATCTTTCACGACGTTTAGACCCAAGAGATAGTTCGTCGTCGAACCATCATCGCGTCGGAAGACAAAACCAGGAAATTGCACGGAAGATTTTTCTAACGTCGCGCTTACAAACGTAGCTCTGCGACCATTCTTGCTAGGAATAAACTCGTCTATCGTGAACTCAACTGAGAAATCTTTATGCGCATTTTCTTTCGAGAATAAATGTACGCCCGTATCAATATATTTCTGATCTGCATATTCCGTACACTCATCACCCGTAATAACATCGGCATCTAATAAACCGGCATCTTTCCCTGAATCACTACTTAGCAAACCGTTGAAAGTGCATGCGCCTTGGTGCGAGTACACTGTCTTCAAACCAGTCTCTTTGTAGATTGGGCCAATCTCCACATCGGATTCCATTACGAATGAAATTTCTTCGTCGGTGCTATCGTTTGACCATTTTTCAAACTTCCAGCCGGCCCGCTCTTTTGCCTTCAAGTTAATTGTCTTACCATAATTATATTTTCCGGCCGGAGTAGTCGTCTCGATATACTGCGCATTTACTAGCTTCAATGTAAACTGCTCGCGTGCATACTTATAATGAATTGTCGTGCTACCGTCGCCATTGATTTTTGTTGGCTGAATCGCAGGTGCAATAAAATGCGCAAAATCTTCAGGTTGAACCATTGCATATTCGTCAGTCGTGCCAGTATGTTTAATAGCTGGCAGCGGTGCATACTCGTCACCATCAATATTCATCAGTTCGTATACTACATAATACGGCGTGTCCGTCCTCGCCTTCCAATTTGCATGCAAAGTAATCGCGCAGTTCGTATTGCAGAGATTTTTCACTTCTTGCTGATCGGCATATTCATTGCCGTTGTCGTCTTTCCAATTAATGAAGTCGTAACCCTTACGCTTAAAATAATTTTTCTTTATCGTCGCCGCTTCATCATAATTGATCTGCTGCGCCGTCATCGCACCACTCGTTGCCCCGTTCCCATCAAATTGCAATGTAGTCACATATGGAGCATACTTTTCGCGCAAAGTGATATCTTCCGTAATCGGCGTAGCAAAATCAAATGGTTCACCATCTTCAGACAACCATGCGTCAAAGTAATAACCTTCCTTCTCGTCTGGTACTACTACCGCCGCGGCATACTCGCCATAACCAATAATTTCTCTAGTAATTTCTTCTCCCCCATCTTCCGACACGAAGTGAACTACTAGCTCGTCATTCAATGTATAATTGCTTGCTAAGACCGCATCATAAACGCCGTCAGCCGCATTCGCAAACGGCAAAGGCAAGCAAGCAAAGGCCAATAATGCGCCCAGAATTATTAACTTTTTGCCGTTTTTCATTCTCTTGAATTGGAAGATGACAATCAACATTAATCCAATCACGCTCGCGGCCAAAATCACACCAAACATCGAAATATTGTCCCATGTACTTGGGTTAACGATAATAATCGTGGCTTCGCTGCCATCAGAAAATTCAAAGACAATCTCTATTTCCAAATTCTGGTTGCGGCGATTTACGTCACTTACCGGATTTGAATAAGTCGTCTTGAGAACAAAATCGAAGCTATCCCCCGCTTCAATTGTATCTTTCGCATAACTATTAAATTCATAAGTGAATAATTCGCCTTTATAGCTCGAAGAAATATTGTCTATTACCCTCGGTGTATTGCTGACATTTTTAATGCTCATCTTATACGTAACACTGTCACCGACCTTATGAAAGGTAACATTATTATTCACTCGATTATTATCAAAACCAGTGATATCGCCAGAGGTAGTCTCAGATTTATCCGTAATCTCTACGTTCGTAATTGCAAATGGTATCTCATCGGCAAATACTCTAAAAAGCCCAAAAACAGAAACAAAGACCATCAGTAAAATGGCTGCCACCTTAAAAAACAACCTATCTTTTCTTGACCTCATAATGCTTACCTTTATTATATAGGCAAACCGCTTATAATGCAAGAATTGCCGTATCTGTTATAATAGAGGTGATGTTGAAATTCGATATTGTCAAACAAAAAGGTCTCATGCGCGCTGGCGTAATTCACACTCCGCACGGCGATATTAAGACGCCTGCTTTTGTCGGCGCCGCCACTCGCGCTAGTGTCAAGGCAATCACTAACGCTCAGATGCGCGAACTTGGGAGCCAATCCATTCTCGCTAACACTTACCATCTCATTCTCGCTCCAGGTCCAGAACTTATTGAACAGGCCGGCGGTCTTGCTAAATTCACCAGCTGGGATGGTCCTAGCTTCACCGACTCTGGCGGCTTCCAAATGCTTTCCCTCACCGACGCGAAGATTGACCACGACGGCGTTACTTTCAAATCCCATATCAACGGCGACAAAATCCGCATGAACGCCGAGATTTCCATGCAAGCCCAATGGCAAATTGGCGCAGATATTCATATGGCCTTTGACCAAGCTATCGATTCTAAAGACAAAAATGAAGTCGAAAAAGCTATGCGCCGCACCCATGATTGGCTTCCGCGTAATATTAAAGAGCACAATCGTCTCGCTGAGCTCGCCAAGAAAAATGGTCAGCCCGAGCAATATCTCTATGCCGTTGTTCAGGGCGGCTTATTCGAAGATCTCCGCCGCGAATCCGCAGAATTCATGAGCGCTCAACCAGTCGACGGCTACGGCATCGGTTCCCTCTACACTACCGAGACACCAGAAACCGCCAACATGATCAAACTCACGAACGAAATACTACCGAACGAAAAACCAAAGCACCTCCTCGGTATGGGCAGCGAGCCACGCGACTTATTTATCGGCGCCATGTACGGCTGCGATACTTTCGACTGCGTTGCCCCAACCCGCCAAGCTCGCAACGGCGCGCTCTATACTCCAAACGGCCGCATCAATATCAAAAACGCCAAATACCGCGCCCAATTCTCACCAATCGATCCAGATTGTGATTGCTATTGTTGTAAAAATTACAACGCTGCCTATTTGCATCACCTCTATAAAGTAGACGAAATCACCGGCAAGACGCTCGCCAGCATTCATAACGAGCGCTTCGTCGTTCGCATCTGCGAAAACATCCGCAAGAGTATCCTCGACGACACCTTTGAAGATCACATGAACGACTTCATGCTAAAATATTATCATGAGTAAAACGTATAAAGTTACAGTTGATACTAAAACTTTTATCCGCTTTTGGCTGGTGATTCTCGGCTTTGCCGTCGTCGGCTTCCTTCTCTTTAAAGCCGCAACCGCCCTTCTCATTATTGGCGCTGCGCTCTTCTTTGCCCTCGCCATTAACCCACTCGTCCAGAAAATCGCCAAGCTTATTCCAGGCAACGGCATCAAGCTCCCTATCGCCATCGCCTACATTCTAGTCGTCGGCTTTCTCTCTGTTTTCCTCGCCATCGTCGTTCCGACCGTCGTGAACGAAACTGTCAATTTTGCCCGCAATCTTCCAGAAACTATCAAAGCTGTTTCCGGCGGATTTGGCTGGCTCAATGATTTTGGCCAAAGTATTGGCATTGAAAATCTCCAGGGTGAAATTCTCGCTAATATCCAGCGCTTCTCCTCATCTATCGTTAATGACTTCGGTGCAAACTTCGCCACCAGCATTAGCGCTATCGGCGGTTTCCTCGCAGCCACCATTCTCGTTCTCATTCTCGCACTCTTCATGCTCACTGAAGGTCCAAGCATCCTTGATCAATTCTGGAAAAACTTTAAGGGCGAAAAAGCGGAACATACCAAAAACGTCATCAATCGTATGGGTAACGTCTTCTCAAAATATGTTTCCAACGCCCTCACCGTCGCTATGGTCAACGCTTGCTGTACCGCAACCGCAGCCCTAATCACCTGCCTCTGCTTCGGGCTTGATCCAGGTCTCGCCCTTCCATTCGGTCTTATTACTGGCGTCTTCAGCCTCATCCCAATGTTCGGCTCATTTATCGGCGGCTGTCTCGTCGCCCTCCTTCTCGCCTTCAACGTCTGGGGTGCCGGCCTTGCCTTCTTCATTTATACAATCATCTATCTCCAGGTAGAGTCCAATCTTATCTCACCAAAAATCCAGGGCAAAGGTCTTCAGCTTCCTGCCCTCGCCGTCCTCGGCGCCGTCACTATTGGCGTCTACATGTTCGGCATTGTCGGCGCAATCGTTTCAATCCCAATCGCCGGATGTATCAAAATCCTTATTGAAGAATACGGCAAAAGCCAAAGTCAAAAAGCCTAGGCTTTATATTGCCACTTCACGCCGTCGGCGCTATCAAGTAGTTCAATTCCCTCTTCCAAAATCTCATCACGCAACCTATCTGCGGTCGCATATTCTTTGCTGGTCTTCGCCATCGTGCGCTCTTCAATCTTCGCTTTCAATTCATCCGAGATATCTGGTGTAGATTTACCAATCGCAAGACCAAATGCATCATCAATAAATTTCAAGAAATCATTGCTTGGCGCCAAACCACTCTTACATACCCCATCAAGCACCGCAAAGGCACCGGCGGAATTCAAATTTGAATTCAAACAATCCGTAATCTCTGCGCGCGCTTCAGCGAAATCCGAAGTCGGCACGCCCTGCCAACGCAAAGCCGCAAAGTTACGATAATTCATCAAGCGCGCGTGCGCAGCTGCAAGTTGTTCAAACGAAAAATCTCTCTCCGCCTGATAATGACCCTGATATAGCCACATCTTATAATCTACCGGCGAGTAGCCGCGCTCTTCCAAATCCGACAAATAATATACATTGCCAAGTGACTTTGAAATCTTCTGCCCTTCTACCGTAATGAAATTATTGTGTAGCCAAAAACGCGACATCTGCTGGCCGAACGCACCTTCCGTCTGCGCAATCTCATTCGTATGATGAACTGGAATATGGTCAATACCGCCACAGTGAATATCAATTGGCTCACCAAGTCTTTCGTGAATAATCGTAGAGCATTCCAAATGCCAGCCAGGATAACCCATACGACCACGGAATCCCCACTTCATCGCATGATCTTCGCCATCGCGAATCCATTTCCAAACTGCAAAGTCAGACGGATTGCGCTTCTCGTCCGAGAACTCAACGCGCGCACCGGCACGCAGATTCTCTATATCCAAACGCGCAAACTCAGCATACTTCGGGAATTTAGACGTATCGAAATACAAACCATCCGTCGTATCGTACAAATAACCCGCTTTATCCAAAGCCTCAACTAACTTCTTGTCCGCCTCAATAAAATCCGTCGCACGACAAACTTCATCAGGCTCAATCAGCCCGAGCTTGCGGAAATTCTCAAGATAATCATCCATGTACATCTGAGCAATTTCCCAAACCGTCTTGCCTTCACGGCGTGCGCCCTTCTCCATCTTATCTTCACCATCATCAGCGTCAGAAGTTAGGTGACCGACATCGGTAATATTAAGAACACGCTTCTCTTTCCAACCATTTAGGCGCAAAACACGAATCAATAAATCCCAATATACATACGCGGTAAAATTGCCGATATGCGCAAACGAATACACCGTCGGGCCACAAGTATAAATCTTTACCTCATCCGGATTAGCCGGGGTAAATTCTTCAATCTCATGTGACAGCGTATTATATAATTTCATATCCCTATTTTACCACTGTTATATCTTTATGTCGTTGCTCTCTGCCGTAGCCTCATCTATTTCAACACAACTCGCCGAAACCCTATAAATATTTAGGAGCGAATTCCCACCAAACTTTATTTCACGCAAATAGCAGAAATCGTAAGTCTTGCTTGCTATATTTTTCTTTGCGTATAAGCGCATCGTGAACTCATCATTCGTATCCGGATCAGAGTAACTGTTCATTAATTTCGGACTGAGCTTTCGCGAAATTTCCTTATCAATATTCATTGCCGCATCCGTCACGAACTTCTTTTTGTTTAGGTCTTCCTTCGTGGAATCCGTTACGGATATCGTAAAACCAGACACATAATCACTACGCGTCAACTTTGCACGCTTATAGCTACCCGATGAATTCTCATCGTAAAATACCATATCCGAAACTTGCGCCGAATAGAAATAGTGTTCCTTATTCGCGAGTTCGCGCACGCTTTCATCCAACCCATTAAACGCCGACGAAACATCTTTCGCACGGGATGACGTATGTGAAGAACGAATTGAGTCATGATCACCAAACACAATCAGCGCAAAGAATAGTACTACAAACATAATCACCGGAATCAAGAAAACAATCAATAATATTTTTGCTACTAACTTTGCCGCCTTTTTATTTGCTGCAATCTGATCTTCCGTTCTCTGGCCAACCGGCGTTTGGCTTGCCTTCGCGCCGACCATTCGGTCAATGCCAATAAAGTTCGCCATCTTCTCACCCATCATGCGTTCACTGGCTTTCGCAACCACGCCCTTCACGATGGAGTCGTTGCGACCAGCAATGCTTGCACTGCGCAAACGATTTCTGCGCCCAAGCGACACGTCGGTCTTCTTCAAATTCTTCACTTCCGACGGCGTCTCAGCCTCGTGCTTGTGGCGCGCGTTCATATTGCGATACTTCGCTGACTTAACCCAATAGAAGATAAAACCAGGTGTCAGGCCAGCCAGACCGAGCCAAAACGGATTATCATCATCTGTGTCAACGCCAAGCCAGAAACGAATCCAATACCAGCCCATAACAAGACCAATAATTTCCAAAATGCCAGAGACAATCAAAAGCCGCGTCTTATTAATTGGCACAGATCCCATCGTCTCACCAGTACGACCATTCACGGCGACATAATGCAACATCTTTTTACTACCGTTGTCTTGTAGATAGCTATAAAGCCAGACTGGCAAGTAAGCCGCTTTAAAGTTTGCCCCTTTCGTTGTTACATTTTCCAAAGACCACCGCGCACCACGGTTGTAATATTCCATCGATTCTTTAACTTTAAAACGCGCAATGTCGCCAACCTGCAATTTTAGTTGCGCGCGCAAATCATCAACATTCGTCGTGCGACGTTCCGATGCAAAACCGAGCAAATAATTCGGGTTCCATGCCACCGCATTTTCCGTATCAAATGGCATAATGGCATTAATAACGTTGTTCGTATTCACGCGCACATCCTGCTGAAGACGTTCGCTAGATGACTCTATCGTCAAATCGTCGACAAGCAAATCAAAGTCACGCGTCACCGCAAACGCTTCCGCATCATAATAAGTCGTCTTGTGATTTCCGCTGCCAGACGTATAGCGCCGAATCAAATGTTCTGCCTCGCCTTTCATCTCAGCATGCGCATTCACATCGACAATCATGTATGGCATATAAACGCCCATGACATTATCGGGCGCAAATTCTTTTTTGAATTTTGGATGGGCAAAGAATTTTCGTTTCTCTACAAACTCGCGAATCTTTTCTTCGGCAACAGATTTTTCGGCTTTAAATGGCAGAACCAAATCTGGCACTGCGCCATTTGGCATCTTTTCATTAATCGAAAGCGTATGCCGGCACCAGTGACAACGCGCGCTCGTCGCTTCATCCGTATTAACCACGACTTCCGCACCACAAGCCGGACACTTTAAGGTGACAATGACTTTTTCAGACGGAATAATATCTTTTGCGCCGCCGCCAATATTAATTCCCTTCAAACTTTCCACGCCGCCGCGCACGTTTGCCGGCTCGTCTTCAAAAAATGAGCGACAATTACTACACTTCAACTTACCAGATTTAATATCCAACCGAATATCAGACGCGCCACAATTCGGGCAACGGTTGATGCCATTTTTTTCTTGTGCCTTTATCTTTACCATATTATCGTCCACCTTTACCAATCATACGTAAATCCACTGCTAGAATCGCTCCCCGAACTCCAACTACCCCCAGAGTCATAACTGCTCCCAGAGTCCCAAGAGCTGGAGCTGGACGACGATCCGGAACTTCCGCTACCGCCGCTACCACCACCAGGCGCCAAGACAATCGCTGCGACAATCAAGAAAAACGCAATCCAGATAATAATACTTACCCAGTTCATATTGGATGTCTTTTTTGCGTGAGTATAGTTCGCGCCATTCTGGAAACGACCGCGCTCTACGCCGAGCATTTCGTCACGCCCATGCGACAAAGAACCAATCACGCGCTCATCATTGCGATACTCAATCTCTTTCTTTGGCGACTTACCCTTCTTGGACAATTTGTCCGTCGCCTTCATATCCTTCACTTCGAAGCGCGTTTCGTCCTCGTGATGATGACGTGCCTCGATATTTTGTCCAGACTTTCCACGCGTCGGCACGCAACCAACCGTCTCGCCAGTACGCGCATTTATTGCTATATAATATATACGCGATTCTTTCTCGGGCTTGAAACTATAGAGCCACACTGGCAAATATGCCGCCTTCCATTTGGAACCATTCACCTTTAGATGCTCGTGTTCCCAGTGAATGCCGCGATCATATCCTGGCGAATTAGTCTTAATCGCGCGGCGTGCCATATCCCCTGCCTGTAAAGCCACCACTTCCTTTAGACTATTCGTATCGACACTGCGACGCTCACTCGCAAAACCACGCAAGTAATTCGCGTTCCATGCCACCGCGTTCTCTGTATCGAACGGCAAAATCGCATTAATAATATTATTGGAATTAACGTAAGTATCCTGATTCAACCGACCAGCAGATGATTCAACCGTTAAATCATCAACTAGTAGGTCAAACTCGCGCGTAATCAAATATTCTTCATACTCATACAAGCCGCCACTCTTTGCTATAGTCTTTTGTGCCTCGCCGTCAGAAGTCCAATGCGCGTTAAGATCAATAATCATATATGGGAAATAAACCCCACGCACTTCTTCCGGCTTAAAGTTCTCTTTAAATTCCGCGAGCAACTCTGACGATTTTAAATCTACCGACTCGCGAATTTTCTCAATTGCCTCTTCCTTCGTAATGTGGAACGGCAAGACTAAATCCGGCACCGCACCGTTTGGCATCTTTTCGTTCGCAGAGAAAATATGGCGACACCAGTGGCAAGACGCACTCGTCGCTTCCTCGGTATTTAGCACCACCTCTGCTCCGCAAGCTGGACATTTGAAAGTCAAAACGATGTCCTCGCCCGGCACAATATCCGTTGCGCCCGCGTTGACCGTATCACCTTTCAACTTTTCCATGCCGCCAGTAGCGTTGTCGCTATTAGCATCAAAAAGCGTCTGGCAATATTTGCATTTCAATTTGCCCGCCGCAGTGTCGGTCTCGATATCGCTGCCCCCACAATGAGGGCAGCGATTCAGACCATTCTCGGCTGAAAGTTCAGCCATTCAGATTACTCCGCTGGAGTCTCTGGTGCTTTTGGTTCTTGTTGGGCAGCCTGCTGTTGCTGAACAGGATTGACGCCACCGTTATTCATGACGTTCATACCTGCAGCGCCCATCGCGCCCATGCCGAAGCCCATGCCCATGATGCCGTTTGTACCAGCATTGTTGCCAGCTGCATTCATGCCCTCAGCAATCTGAGTCTGAGCGTAGGCATTACCAACACCGCCCTGCATGAGGTTGCCAGTATTGAACTTGTTGATAAGATCGATAGATGGCTGATCCCAGTCGAGGCCACGTGGCTGAACATTTACGATCGCGAGACCATACTTAGTGCCCCACTGATAGTTCTGTTCAACAGCATCGTTGACGCTCTTTGCGAACTCAGTCGTACCGCCCTGAATATCGTCAATGGACTTACCGCCCTTAGTGAAGGCAGAAAGTGCAGTTGCGAGCGAACCGACAAAGCCGGAGAAGAGGCTTTCCTCTACGCCGCCATCACCTTCGCCGAGGTCAAACTGAGAGCGACCCTGACCAGAAGTGATATCGGTTGGGATGAGGTTCTTGAACATCAAAACTGGATCAACAACCTTAATGGTATAAGTACCGTTGCTAGTTACTGCAAGCATAGTGTTTGCGTAGTTAGCATCCTTGTAACGAATAGGATTCTGGGTGCCATATGGAAGACCCATGATATCCTTGAGGTTTACATAGTAAGCCTGCTGCTGGTTACCTGGCTGACCACCAAACTTGAACTGCTTGAAGCTCTGACCAAAGGTAGAAGCAAAGAAACCATCGCCAGCGAACATAGACTTTGCCTCTGGGATGTTTTCGGATGTATAAGTGTAACCACCTGGTTCAGCAATAACGCTTACAATTGCGCCGTTTTCTACAGTGATAAGACAGGTGCCTTCTGGAACCATGAACTTGGAACCGTTAGAAATAACGTTCTCGTTCTCTTCACCATCGTTGTTTTCGCTACCGTCTTTTTTGACTGCGACAGCCTTCGCGATTAGGGTATGATCGGTCATCGTGCTTGGCGGAGCCATGTATTCCAACCACTGGTTGGCAAATGAGCCACCGAGGGCACCACCGAAAGCTTTTAGAAATGCCATTCTGGGATTTCCTCCTTAAAGTTTCTATACCTTTATTATACCAAATTCCCCAAGGTTTTACGGTTATGCCCCTCTTCTTGACTTTTTAGCATAAGTTTGATATAATAGAAGTATATTTGGTAGACATAATTGCTACCGTGCCCAATCGAAAGATTGGGAATATTTTTTATTCAAGCAACGCCAATAGTTTCCGCTTTACTTCTTCTCTGTTTGCTCTGTCCAAACTGCCAATTTTCTTCTCTAGGCGCAAAACACTAACAGTCCGTATTTGCGATAAAGCCGCATATTGCTGTTTTCCATTAAAAATGAATGGGCAATACCATGAACCTGTTTTCGGCTGAGATGTTAGTGGCAATACTATTACGCCAAGAGCGCTTAATTTCTTATAGATATAGACCGGACGAGTAAATAATTCGCTCTTTCCGTTAATTTCTATCCCGACATTTTCTCCTACTCTGCACCACCAAATATCTCCATTTTTTACCTTCGGAATATCCTCGCGCGAATGCGCCAAAAACTTCTTCTTATTCCACTTTGTTAATTTTATTCATTTTTCTTTTAGACTATCCATGCCGAAAGTTTATCGTAAACTTTCAAAAAGCCAAGCATAGGCATGATAAGTTCTCTATAACCAATAAAAAAGAAGAGCCACGCTCTTCAAGTTTAGTAGTTAAATCATGGCCAACCCCCAACCATTTCCCATTACTCTTTACTTCCAAAACTGAATGTATATCAGTGCCCATTTTCCACTCCTTTTTATGTTATAATATTTTCAGCGAGCGCATTTCTAGGATACGCTCATGGTTTTTGGAGATAGTCGTTAGCTTAGCTAACGACTATTCTTTTTTCGCTTCGCTATTCTCAAGTCCAGCGTAACTACCACACGCCACATTTTCATGCGGACGAGCATAGCCCTCCTTTCTCGGGAAGCTCCAGCGGAGCCTAGAACGCTTTAGTCAAGCCCCCGGGTGAACGGGTTCGACTATGCGATGGGGCAAACTCCAACCCCGTGCCAATGAACTTAAAACAGCACCAAAAATAAGTGAAGCATAAGCTCAATATTTTCTCCGTTAGCTAATTAGTCGAAAACGGCCTCCACTCGCCATCTTGATCATATTCTTCGGAGTCCTGAAGATAGAATTTATCACCTTTCACATTTATAATTCCGCCCTTAAGATTCAAATCGGAATAATCACGAATGAATCGCTGCAGTGCCTCGGCTTTTTGACGGACGTGTTCGTTATCTGCCGTAAAGCCAGATTTCGTGTCATAAATACCGACCGAACCATCCTTGAATCGAATGATATAATCTGGATAAAACGCTGCGCGACGACCCTTTTGATTCTTATCCAAGAACTGATACGGCACCGCAAAGTAGCGCTCCATCTTTTCGCCGTTTTTATACCACCAATCAATTTGCGAGCTCGCGTTTAGCATGTCTTCAAACTTTTTCTCGGTACTCGGTGCATTCTTTTTGCGATAGTATTCTTCCATCGCGTTATTGCCGGACTTTGTTATCTCGTAATTCTCATTAAACTCATCCTGCGCCGGAACCATAAACGTCAACTCTTCCAGTTCCCTATCACGGCGCTTCTTCATTTCATCACGATTAACCGTGTCGTACATATCGAGCGCCCGTTCAAAAATCTCACCAAAAATTCTCTGGTTTTCTGCCGAACAAGCAAGCATCTTTTGAACTAGTTCAATATCCATATTCGCCTTGTGGAACCAAGCATACAACGTACCGCAAACAATCGATTTTGTACGCGCCCAGTTTTTGAACTGACCAGTACAACCGCGAAGCACAATATTAAAGATACGCTCAACATTTGCCGCATCCATATTAACTTTTAGCGTCTCATATTCAGACACTTCGTAGCTATCCAAATTCTCGATTACTGCATCGGCAATAATCGGAGCCTTCAGCTCTTCGTCGTAAATCTCAAGCTTCTCATCGATTTTTTCATAGCGTTCCTCGCCAACAATCATCGAGTCATCGACGTCAAAAGTCTGGTTGAGCACATTCTCGAGAATTGGCTTGAAGTCTGCGCGCAAATCGCCGTAATCTGTACGGTGAATGTAAACGCTCGGGAGTTCAATATTATTAATTCCCTCGCGCCTATAAGCCACCTGCATCTTGATAAGGTTCGAGCCATCCTTATCTTCCGGATCAATCTTCACTTCCGACAAATCCGTATAGACATAGGCCGTATTCAAGGCATCGAGCGGATAGTGCTTCGCCTCCGGCATGCGCATAATACGCCCGACCGTCTGAATCCTAAAGGTCTCGGATTTTGTATCGCGAAGCATCGCCATCACTTGTGCGCGTGGACAGTCCCAACCAAGCGCAATTGCTTGCTTAAAAATCAGAACATCAACCTGACTATTCGGCCGTTCGATATTTTCGAGATTCTTTTTGTCACCCGAAAGCCAAATCGCCATATTGCCATCAGAATAGCGATAACCTTTGTCTAGCAAAATATTCTCGATAATTTCCTTGTCTTTCAAATCAAGGTCAGACATCGTATCTTTATCATTCGGAAGCTGAATCAAGAGAAGCGGATTTACATTGATCCCCTGCTCCTTATACTTCGCCGCAAGTTCATTGCGCTTCTCGAGCGCGGCGTTCACCACAACTTCGACGGAGTTTTGCGAGTCGTCGATATTCTTCGCAATTTCGTTATTAAGAATGATTTCCTTTTTAATAAGCTCACTATCGATTACTTCACTAAACTCGACTTCTGTCATATGATAATCCCCACCCATCATCACGGCTTTTGGTGTTGCGGAAATCTCGAAAACTAAATCCGGCTTAATCACACCGTGAACCAAAGCTTGCGAATTCGTACCATAAAAAGTCTGATGGCTTTCATCGACAATCAGCATAATGCCGAGTCCGGCTGCACGAGTAGCATCCAAAACGTCCTGCAGATTCTTGCCGTCTTCGCCCTGGCGCACGGCTTTATTTGCCCATTCACCATCCTTCTGCTTAAACAATTTCTCCCAATTCGTGAATAAGACGGTATTGCGTGTTAAAGCACCCGAGCTCATCGAGTCGACATTCACTAGCTGATATTCCGTCTCCGCTAAGCGATCTGATAATTTCTTCAGAGACTGTTCATGAAGCTTATTTGGCGCCGCCCAGATAATCGCATACGGATGCAACTCAAAGAAATCTGCAAGATTGCGCAAAATCTCTGCCGCCATAATCGTCTTGCCCGAACCCGTTGGGCTTTTGAGGACAACTTCCGAAACCTTATCACTCTTCTTCTGCTCTTTTTTGACGAGAAAATCGCGAATATATTCCGACGTCTCAGCAATCGCCTCGATTTGGAAATCTTTCAGTTTCATACATCCTCCTTCTGCCTATACTTGTCGTCAAGCATTTTTATTTTTCTCATCTTTGCTTCTATACGCTTCTTGCGGTGCCAATTCCTTTGGGCTATAGCATCATTGCTCATCTTGCGTGCCTTAACGTCATCAAGCTCAATACCAGTACGTTCAAAAAACGCTCTTTTTCTCCCCTCTTCGATCGCATTGCTCACCGCTATCTCGTGATAATCTTCGTCTCGCTCTATCATATTGACTAAACTCCGCCACAATTCGCACTCTTCGCCCTCGAGCTTAAAACAAAGCTTTTTTGCTTCTTCCATAAGCAATCTGCGAACGATTTCGCTCCTAGACTCACCCAACACTTCAACCATAACACCTAACATTTGCCTTTGTTTCTCGGTTATTTTCACCAACAAATTTTTAGTATAATAACTATCTTCGGATGGGAGCCTGCTCATACATCCTCCTTCTTTGTCTCGACAACAATGTTTGCATAAGTTTTTAGCAAGCCCTCTGGCATCGCTACGAATTCGATTTCGAAATCCGTTTCATAATTATCTTCAAACGCATCACGGCTATACGAGAAAACATAAAGCTTAACGGGCTTATTCTCGCTATTCTTCTCTTTTATACTCTCGATAATCTCTTCGAGCGCAAATGGCTCAAAAACCATCCCGACAAAGCGCTCACTATTTTTATACAAAGCCAAATCTTCGTTCGCTTCAATCTGCTCATAGGCATTTTCTTTAACCTGAATAATGTCCTCAAGATAACGCACAATTTCCAGGCGATTCGCATCAATACTAGCCTTTTTCTCTTTATGCTCAATCTTGTAGTAGCGAAGATTTGCCGGAATACCGTCAGAATACTTGCTACCATCCTGACGCTTACCAGTAATTACCGTCTTTATGCGCGGATAGGTAATATCTTCCGCAATCTTTATCGAATCTGGACCTTTATCGCCATTGTTTGTGCAGAGAATAAACTGACGATGACCGCCATCTTCTTTGTTGAGCTCAAGGACAGCTTGGCCAGTTGTGCCGGAGCCGGCAAAGAAATCCAAAATCACGCTATTATCTTTAGAGGCTATTTTTTCAAGTTCGTATATTAGAGCAGTTGGTTTAGGATAACTAAAAAGATCCGACATTCCCAAGTCTTTTAGTTCATTATTTCCATTCGTATTAGAATACTCATTGTCTATAAAGTGTATTTGCGAGTAGTTCTTTTCTTTTTGAAGGTATTCTATATAATACCCATCCCTCCCCTTTTCGATAGATGCTTTCATATATTTTTTGGGGAATATCCGTCCATTTTTGAACGTGACGAAATCATTCTTGACTGCGAAATCATATTTATCTTTTGACCAGGTCCAACGGTATCCATTCTTTTCTTCTGTTTGGCCAGGATAGTAGATATGCCCGTCATGCTCAATAGGGTAATCTAATGATTTTATATAACCAAGGCTAATAGTATCTAGGGCTTGTTTAGTATGATATTTTCCGCGAATGCTCTCATATTCGTCTGAATACTTAAATGCAGGGTCGTTTTCTAAACTGATCTTATTAAAGCTCGTCAAATTGACATCTTTTGCATAACAAAGAATATAGTCGCAGTTTTTTGTAGATAATTTAGACTGCGTCTTGCCGCCCTTAACGGTAAGTCTAGGATATAAAGACACGTAATTATCTACGCCGAACACATCATCGCAAAGCACCTTTAATGCGGCTTGCTCATTGTCATCGATCGAAATAAAAATGACCCCATCGTCCTTTAGCAAATTCTTCGCCAACTTCAATCTTGGCTCCATAAAACTCAGCCACTTACTATGGCGAAATTCGTCTTCAGAATCTACGTAGTTATCGTTATAAATAAAGTCTTTATTACCAGTGTTATACGGCGGATCAATATAAATCACATCCACCTTACCAGCATGCGTATAGTTCAAAATCGACAACGCTTCAAAGTTGTCGCCTTCAATAATCAAATTCGTTGGTTCGCCTGGCGCATTCTCGATGCGTTTCTCTGTCACTTCCTGAAGATACGGCTGTTGAGTTTCAAAATCCTCAATCACCTGCTCTTTTTTATGCTCCCACACCAAGCCATATTTTTTATTCTTTTTCAGACGATTAATCTCGGCGAGAAGCTGCTCACGAGAATAATCGGCATACTTATCCGCACTCGCGGAGGCGCTTTCGCTCATAATCGTAGGTTCCAATTACTCTTATGGTTGATAATTGCCAAGCACTGCAATTTAATAAAAATTGCAGCCCCCGAGTTGCCGGCTGGAACCTACAATTTCGCGTTTTAGGCAGAAACTATAAGACCGACTCCTACGGGAGCTGCAATCAAAGTTTCTGCAAAAACGCAAAATCGTCTTCACTAAAACGCGTAAATTTCAAATTGTAAGTTCCACTTATTATTATATCTTATTTTCTCGAGCTAACAGAGATTTTATCGTGCCTATGCTTCACATTTTCCTCAGAATTTTTATCATTACCTCATGCATATCATCAAACGTTTTAGCCAATGGCTCAACCTCAAATCAAAAATACATTTCAAGAGCCAAACACCTCTATTTAAAGAAGGAGAGGTGTGGTGGTGTGCTATTGGAGAAAATGTTGGTACAGAAATAAATGGCAAAAGCGCGCAATTCTCTCGTCCAGTCTATGTTCTGCAAAAGCTCAATCGCTATTCCGCCTTGGTCGTTCCAGCGACAAGTAAAATTAAGGTCGGCGCATGGTATTACGAAATCATAATAGGCAACACAAAAAGTTCGCTCAACTTTGCCCAAATCCGAAATATTGACTCAAAACGATTAATCAACAGGATAGAGGAGCTCCCCTCGGACATACAGGCAAAGATCTACCATGCATTTCGTGTCTTTTCTCAAAACAAAAAATATACTCCTACTTACGTAGGAGGACGCGGGTATTCCCGAAAATCATCCGCGCATAAACGTACGGACCCTCATCAGAGGTAAGCTCCTTTCGGAACCTACTTATATTATACCACAAAAAAAGATTTCAGGACATGTGCCTGAAATCTTTTTCATCCTCAAAGAAGTTCCCGAAAGGAGGAACGTGTCCTCCTTTCGTAGCGAAGCGTTTATTAGCTCTTCTGATTCCAGCGCTCAATTGCGTCAGCAATAACCTGCTTCGCTTCATCGGCGCCAAAGAAACCCTTAACGTGCGTTGTGCCAGGCTTCTTCAAATCCTTGTAGTGATTAAAGTGAAATTCAATCTGCTCAATCAAACGCTTTGGCAAATCTTCAAGAGATTTGTAAGCATCGCCATTATTACGATCGTCATCAACAACGCAGATAATCTTGTCGTCTACTTCACCGTCATCTTCAAACTTCATTACGCCAAGCACGCGCGCGGTAAGATAAATACCAGTCGTAAGAGGCTGATCAGTGATCACAAGAGCGTCGAGCTCATCGCCGTCCACATCAAGCGTCTGTGGAATGAAACCATAGTTGCAAGGCTTCGCAAAAGCAATTGGCTCAATGCGATCGAGCATGAAGCAAGCGCGCTTCCTATCCCACTCAATCTTGTGATTGCTGCCAGTTGGAATTTCAATTACAACATTAATAGTACCTTCTTTGTAGTCGCCAGGATTCAAAATCTGGTTAAAATCTGCCATTATTACTCCTTTCGTTTCCCCTATTATACATCATCAGATATGTTATAATAAGCATAAGAAAAATATAGGAGAAAAAATGGTTAAAATTGCAATCAATGGGTTTGGGCGCATCGGTCGCAATGCCTTCAAAATTGCTTTTGAACGCAAAGACGCCGAGATTGTTGCTATTAACGACCTTACCGATGCCAAGACACTTGCGCATCTCTTAAAATACGATTCAAACTACGGCACTTACGAATATGACGTCAGCTACGACGACGAAAATATCATCGTCAATGGCAAAAAAATCCGTGTCCTTGCCGAAAAGGAGCCTGCCAACCTCCCATGGAAAGATATGGGGATCGATGTCGTCATCGAATCTACTGGCTTCTTTACCGACCCTGCAAAAGCTCGCGCTCACATCGAGGCCGGTGCCAAAAAAGTCGTCATCTCCGCCCCAGCTAAGGGCGAAGGCGCTAAGACTATCGTTCTCGGCGTCAACGAAGATCAGGTTTCTGCTGACGACGAAATTCTCTCCAACGCATCTTGTACTACCAACTGTATTGCCCCTGTTATGAAGGTTCTTGAGGACAATCTAGGCATCGAAAAAGCCATGATGACCACCGTTCACAGCTACACTGCTAGCCAGAAACTCCAGGACGCTCCGGCCAAGGATTTGCGCGAAGCTCGCAACGCTGCCGAAAACATTGTTCCTACGACTACCGGCGCCAGCAAAGCTGCCGCAAAAACCATTCCTAGCCTTCAGGGCAAGTTCAACGGTCTTTCTGTCCGCGTTCCAACCCCAGTTGTTTCACTCGCGGATATCACCGCTATCGCAAAGCGCCCAACTAGCGTTGAAGAAATCAATGATATCTTCCGCCGCGCTGCAAACGAAGATTACTACAGAGGCATCCTTGCCGCTACCGACGAAGAACTCGTCTCCATCGATTACCGCGGCAACAGCAACTCCGCAATCGTTGACTTGAAACTCACCGACGTCGTCGATGGCAACCTCATCAAGGTCGTCGCTTGGTATGACAACGAATGGGGCTACAGCAACCGCCTCGTAGAATTAAGTGTCGATTTCGGCAAAATGGGTCGCGAATAATATGCATATCTATCTCGGTGCCGACCATCGCGGCTATCAGCTAAAAAACGAGGTTATCGATTGGCTCGTTAGCCAGCAAATCCCTTACACGGATTTTGGCGCCACCGAATACAATGCCGAGGATGATTACAATGACTATGCCAAACTAGTCGCCAAAGCCATCCAAAGTGCTGACGACCCAGAAGCATTTGGTATTCTCATCTGTGGTTCCGGCCAAGGTATGTGCATGCAGGCAAACCGCTTCAAAGGCATCCGCGCTGCTCTCTGCCACACTGCCAGCGACGCGACCGAAACACGCGAACACAATAACGCAAACATTCTTTGCGTCTCCGCAGATAATTCCCGCGATCATTTCTCGGAAATTATCGACGCATTTCTCTCCACCCAACCATTACCAGACGAAAGATACAAGCGACGTAATCAAAAATTAGACGAGGACTATTAAAATGGCCATTTCTATCGTTGCCCCAACTATCCTTACCAAGAACCCAACCGAGTTCAAGGAAATCGTACAAAAATACCATCCATTCACTAAGCGTGCTCATATCGATATCTCTGACGGCACTCTTACTCCAAATGTCACCGTCAACGAGACTGCTTGTTGGTGGCCAAAAGGCTGGCAGGTAGATATTCATATGATGACCGCCAATCCTGCCGCTCACGTGGATAATCTCATTAAGCTTCATCCAAATCTGGTCATTTTCCACCCAGAATCCAAGGACGATCTCATCCCTATCTTTGATACGCTCAAAGAGAACGGTATGAAGGTTGGGATCGCTCTCCTAAAAGGCGTTTACCCTCCTGCCATCAAACCGCTCATTGAAGCCGCAGACTACGCCCTCATCTTTTCTGGCGACCTCGGTAAATACGGCGGCACCGCCGATACTCTACTTTTAGAAAAAGTCCCTCTAATTGAGGCGATTCACCCAGGTATCGAAATCGGCTGGGACGGCGGCGCAAATCTCAGCAACATCCGCACCCTCGTTCATGGCGGCATCACCGTTATTAATGTCGGTAGCGCAATTGCCGGCGCCGAAGATCCACAAAAAATGTATGAAGCCATGATGCTCGAAACTGAAAAGGAGGATCCAATTTAATGGCTCGTATCGTTAGCGTAGGCGCTGCTCTACAGGACGTCTATCTTATCGACCATGACGATTTCGGCACCAACAGCCGCGGTTTTTTCAACCAAATCGAGCTTGGTAGCAAGGTAGATATCGACAAAATCAAATTCGGCACCGGCGGTGGCGCAACTAACGCCGCGACCACTTTTGCTCGTTACGGCCATCAGTCTATCTTTATGGGCTGTATCGCCAACGACCCAGCCGGCCAAGCCATTATTAATTCCCTTGATGACGAAGGCATTGATTCCAGCTACATCACTTATCTCAATCGCCTCCAGACCGGTTATTCCGTCGTGCTTCTTGCCCCTAGCGGCGAGCGCACCATTCTAACCTGCCGTGGCGCCAGTGCTCATTTCGACGCTCTCAGCGCCAACGACTTGGACACCATTTACCCAGATTGGCTCTACATCACCACTTTCCATGGCGACATGGATATGCTTGATCAGTTCTTCACCAAGGCGAAAGCTCTTGGCGCCAAAATCATGTTTAACCCTGGTCTTTCCGAGCTTCAGCATACCCGCAAATTCCTCGGTCTTCTCTCTGATGTAGACGTTCTTCTCCTCAACAAAGAGGAAGCCAAGCAAGTCGTAGAGGGCAACCTCCTAACCGAGCTCATTTCCAAGATTAAAAACTACGTCCCTAACGTTATTATCACCAACGGCAATCAGGGCGCAATCGCCAGTGATGGCACCGAAATCTACCGCGTCGGTCTCTACGAGGACGTCAAAGTCAAAGATTCCACTGGCGCCGGCGACGCTTTCGGGTCCGGTTTCCTCGCCGCCTATGCTGACGGCAAATCATTTAAAGATTCCCTTCTCTTTGCTAGCGCTAACTCGACTTCCGTTGTTCAGCACATCGGCAGCAAAGACGGAATTATTACCAAACACACAAAACTTCATAACATGCCTATAGAGGAGGTTCGCTAATGGACGAAGCTATTACTAACTGGCTCGATGCTATTGCCAATGAAAAACTAAACGAAGATGATGTTGATCGCTCCCTTCGTTACGCTAAAGATTTGGAGCAGGGTTTGGCAAAAATCCGCACCTACGCTCAGGGCGTTACGGTTTTCGGCTCCGCTCGTCTCCCAGAAGATAGCAAATGGTGTAAGCTCGCCGAACAACTCGGTCAGCTCCTAGCTCAGAACGGTCACGCTGTTATTACCGGTGGCGGTCCAAGCATCATGCAGGCAGCAAACAAAGGTTGTTACGAAGCCGGCGGCCGCAGTATCGGTCTCAACATTCAGCTCCCACACGAGCAACACATCAACCCATACGTCACCGATACGATTGAATTCCGCTACTTCTTCGCTCGCAAGGTCATGCTCACCTTCTCCAGTAAAGTATTCGTCTTCTTCCCTGGTGGTTTCGGTACTCTTGATGAATTCTCCGAAATTCTCATCCTCATGCAGGAAGGCAAAATGCCAAAGATGCCAATGTTCCTCATCGGCAAAAACTATTGGAAACCATTGGATAAGTTCTTTGAAAGTCGCATGCAAAAAGAAGGTCTCATCAAGGCTAGCGACCGCAAAATCTTCAAGATTACCGACGATATCACAGAGGTCGTGAAGGCCGCCAACAAGATTGGCCACCCAAGTATCCACGATAACCTATATAATAATTACTCCGGCAAAAACAGCCACATTTAATAAAACCGCCTCCGGGCGGTTTTATTTTGCTACGACTCCTTCATCACCAAAGATTTCTTTGAGCCCTGAAACCAGGACGTCTTCCAGCTCTACCCTAAACGGCATACGCATCGCCTTTTTCTCTGGCCCAATCACTAAAATCACCTCAGACAAACCCGGATAAGTGCCGCAAATCTTCTTTAGATTCAACAACGCTTTCGTGTCGGACGAATCCTCAACACGCACGAACAATTTCTTTGGCTTCAATGGCTGCACATTCACATCACTTTCAGAAGTCTTGAAATGCGTTGCCGGCTTCTCTGCTGCCCGGCGATATCCACCGCCACCGCCTCCAACCGAAGTTGCCGCCACTTTACCACGTGGCTTCGCTGGTGCCACACCCTTCGTCGGCGTCTTCAAGGTCGCACCGGTTGACTCATAATTATCCAATTCCTCATCCGTCACAACCGTAATTTCTTCAGCATTAATCTTTGCCTCATCGGTCAAAACCCCATCGCGATCGCGCGCATTTACCTTACCAGACACTTTCACAACCGTATCAACCACTAGCTTCGCGCCAACCTCTTCAAAGGTGCGCGGGAAAACCGTCACTTCAATCTCGCCAAGCTTGTCTTCAATTTTCACAAACGCCATTTTTGACCCAGATTTCGTAATCAGCGTGCGCACATTCGTAATCAGACCGCCAACAATCACTGCTGCCCCGTCTAAATCTGGCTTAATCTCATTTGTAGGCATCGTCTGTTCTTGGAAATACGTATCATATTTATCGAGCGGATGCGCAGAGATATAAAGCCCCATTAAATCACGCTCCCACATCAACTGCTCTTTGTCAGTATATTTCGTTGGCGCCGGGACAATCTCAACTTCTGGCACTTCCGCCGCTGCACCCATTGCGCCGAACAAATCTGTCTGACCAGATGCCGCATCCTTTTGCATCTTGTTGCCGTAAGCCTGAATCTTATCCAAGTTGAACAACAAGTCCGAGCGGTCGCCAAAGCGGTCAAACACACCAGTCTTGATTGCCGATTCCCAAGACTTCTTATTAAACTTCGTCGCATTCACGCGCTTCGCGAAATCACAAATCGACTTGAACGGACCATTCTTGTCGCGCTCCTCAATCACTTCCTCCGCCAAAGCCTTGCCCATACCTTTAATCGCGGCTAGACCAAAGCGAATTTTCTTCTCTTTACCCACCGTTGCGAAGTCTGCATAAGACTCATTGATATCTGGACCAAGCACCGGAATACCCATGCGCTTACACTCGGTCATCTCAATCGCGAGACGATCCGTCCAGCGCATATCCGCCGTCATAAGTGCAGCCATAAATGCGTCTGGATAATAGGTCTTTAGATATGCCGTCCAATAAGCAACCAATGCATAACATGCCGCGTGACTCTTGTTGAAACAGTAGTTTGCGAAGTCAAGCAACTGACTCCAGAACGTTTCCGCAATCTCTTCTGTTGCCCCACCGACTTTTACCGCACCTTCAATGAAGAGCGGTTTCATCTTGTTCATGAGGTCAACTTTCTTCTTACCCACAGCCTTACGCAAAGTATCCGCCTGACCACCAGTAAAGCCACACCATTCCTTGGACGCCTGCATGAACTGCTCCTGGTAAATCAAAATGCCATAGGTATTCTTTAGCGAATTCTCAAGTCCTGGATGTAAATAAGTAATCGGCTCTTCCCCATGTTTACGCTTAATGAAGCTCTCAATAAACTGCATCGGACCCGGACGATAGAGCGCGTTCATAGCGATAAGATCATCAAACGCCGTCGGCTGAAGTTCACGCAGATAACGCTTCATGCCCGCAGATTCAAACTGGAATACGCCTGTCGTATCGCCGCGGCGGAACAACGCATACACATTATCGTCATCCAGCGGAATCTTGTTCATATCAATCGTCTTGCCATGAACCTTCTTAATAATACGCAGAGCCTGCTGAATCACCGAAAGGTTAGACAGACCCAAAAAGTCCATCTTAAGTAGACCGAGTTCCTCAACCTGCGGACCAGGATACTGCGTCGCGAGCGGGCCTTTTGCCGAAACTTCCAGCGGCATAAACTTCACCAAATCATCCGGCGCAATCACTACACCACAAGCGTGAACACCGTGCGAGCGAATCGTTCCCTCTAGGCGCATCGCGAGATCAATCACCTCTTTTGCCGTTGGATTTGTCTCATATTCATGTTTCAAATCCGGCTCATTTACAATCGCATCTTTGAGCTTCACATGATGCCCCATCACCGGATCTGGCACAAGCTTCGCAATCCTATCCGCCTCCGCATACGGCACATCGAGCACACGCGCCACATCGCGCACCGCGTTCTTCGCCATCATCTTGCCGAAAGTCACAATATTACTCACGCGACCTTTGCCATACTTCTGCGTACAGTATTCAATCACCTCATCACGACGGTTATCCTGAATATCAGTATCAATATCCGGCATCGAAATACGATCTGGATTCAAGAAGCGCTCAAAGAGCAAATCATATTTCAATGGATCCAAATCCGTAATATGAATCGCATACGCTAGCAACGAACCTGCCGCCGAACCACGTCCCGGACCATAAATAATTCCCTGATTCTTACCCCAGTTAATAAAGTCCTGCACGATAAGGAAGTAACCGTTATAACCCATCTTATCGACAACCGAAAGTTCGTAATCAATGCGCTCCAAAATCTCTTTCGAAAGAAGCGGGCGAATTTCTTCTACTGTCTTCGTTTGCGCTTCTTCTTTACTAAGATAGCCATAACGCTCCGCCAAACCGCGGAAGACCATATTATCCAAATACTGCTTCTCTGTCTCGCCTGTATCAATTGGAAATTTTGGAATCAAAATGCGCCCAAGATCAATCGTTACATTACAGCTATCCGCAATCTTCTTCGTATTCAAAATCGCTTGCGGACAAGTTTTCTGCCAACGTGGCAAAAGCTCATCCGGCGTAATGACATGCAATTGGAATTCTTTGAGCGACATGCGCTTCTCGTCCGTAATACGCGAACCCGTGCCAATACAAAGCAGCACCTCGTGCGCATCTTGGTCTTCGTGCTTGATATAGTGCGCATCACAAGTCACAACTAACGGCAAGCCAGTCTCTTCCGAGAACTTCATCAACTGATTGTTAATCTTATTCTGGACATCCCAATGCGTCGGCGAATCTGGATGGCCATGGTCCTGCATTTCTAGATAGAAACGGTCCTTAAAGACACCAGAATACCACTTAATCAGCTCACGCGCACGGTCCAAATCATCGTTGCGAATCGCCATCGAAATCTCAGAGCCCGCACAACCAGAAAGACAAATAATCCCCTCATTATACTGCTCCATTAGTTTATGATCGATGCGCGGTTTGTAATATTTACCGTCTGTCTCTGCAATCGTCAGCATCCGACAAAGATTTTCAAAACCTTTGTTTGTTTGCGCCAAAAGCGTAATGTGAAAACGCTCCTTATCGTAAGCTGGGTCGCGATCCTCAAGATTGCGCGCCGCCACATAAGCCTCAAGGCCCAAAATTGGTTTAATTCCAGCATCGTTTGCTGTCTTATAAAGCTCAATCAAGCCCGACATTGTACCGTGGTCAGTTACAGCCACTGCTTCCATGCCGGTTTCCTTTACGAGGTTCACCAACTCATCAACCTTCGTCAGGCCATCAAGAAGTGAGTAGTGCGTATGGTTATGCAAATGCACAAAATCACTCGGTTTAAGTTGAATATCCTCCTTCGCCATGTATCTATTCTATCACGTTATACCTCTTATGCTTGCCCCGTTTTCGGCGAAAATTTAAAATAAAAAAGTAATCGCCGCAGATTAAGCATCTTTAACAAGTCTACGGTTTTTTGCATAGCTCAAAATCTGAAAAATGGAGGTGGTATATTCAATGAGCAAAGCAGATAAACTTTTCGTTTCGATGTGTCGCGACGTTTTAGATAACGGCACAGACACCCAAGATCAATTAGTGCGGCCGCATTGGCCAGACGGAACCTCTGCCTATACTATCAAGCAGTTTGGCGTAGTTAACCGTTACAATTTGCAAGAAGAATTCCCCGCTATTACCCTACGTAAGACCGGCATTAAATCTGCAATTGACGAGATTCTCTGGATCTACCAGAAAAAATCCAACAACATTCACGATTTAAAGCCACACATTTGGGACGAGTGGGCAGATCCTGATGGCAGCATCAAAAAGGCTTACGGCTACCAAGCCGGACTCAAACACAAGTTCAAAGAAGGCGAATTCGACCAAGTCGACTACGCGCTTTACTTACTCAAGAATCAGCCTTTCAGTCGCCGAATCATCATTACGCTTTGGAACCCCGCAGATCTCGCCGAGATGAATTTGCAACCTTGCGCACTAATGTGCATTTTTAATGTCACGAAGCGCGACGGAAAACTAGTGCTCAATTTGCATTTAATCCAACGTTCGCAAGACATCTTGGCCGCAAACAACTGGAACGTCGTGCAGTACGCTGCGCTCCTTATGATGTTCGCTCAGGTTAACGACATGATTCCTGGCGAATTACTTCACACTATTACCGACGCTCATATTTATGACCGACATGTACCAATCATTGAGCGCATGCTCGACCGCGAGCAGTACCCTGCCCCAAAAGTAACCCTTGACCCCGCAATCAAGAATTTTTACGACTTCACGCCAGACAGCTTTATCGTCGAAGACTATCAGGCTGGACCGCAAGAAAAATTCGAGGTTGCAATCTAGAAAAAGGAGGTAATTCTATGTTTATAGTTGCAGTCGTCGACCGAAACTGGGCAATCGGTAAAGGCGGTGACTTGCTCTATAGGATCCCAGCTGACATGGTAAACTTTCGCGAAACCGTCTCGGGTAAAATTGTAGTTTATGGCAAAAACACTTTGCCGTTGCTACCGGAAGGCAAGCCCTTAGACTTTTGCGAAAACCTGATTCTGACTCATGACCGCATGTTTAGCTGTGATGGCGCAACTATCATTCATAGCATTGCAGAGTTAGAAAAATACCCCACCAATGACCTATACATTATCGGCGGGGCCAGTGTTTATCAGCAGCTGTACCAAAAGTGCAAGTATGCCATGCTCACGTACATCGACAACGTCACCTTAGATAGCGACGCGTTCTTCCCGGATTTATCCAAACTAGAAGAATGGGAAATTATCTCTCAGACGCCGGCCATCAAATACCAAGGCCTATCCTACATGTACGTAACCTATGTCAATTCGGCCGTAGACTAACCCGAAGCCACCTCAAAATACAGAGGTGGCTTTTTGCTCCCTCTTGACAAAACATAAGAAGTTTGCTATAGTAGACGTATTGGGTATCAAAAATAAAAACTTATACCAAAAGTGGAGAAAAAATGGAAAAACACGAGGATATTAACTCTATTAGTCCCGAGAAAAAACTCGAGACCCCAGCAGTAAAATCTGAATGGGAAAACATGGAACCAGAAACCGAAAAAGCCCCAACCATAGTTGATCTTCATACTCCAGAATATGATGAATTATTCGGAAAAGCCGAATACTACATCAAAACAGCCCCAGTCACAATCGTCCCCGTCACCGCAGAAGGTCTAGCAAGCGGTGAATATGCCGACAAAGACGTCTCTTATGACAAAGAAAAAGGCAAATACGTCTGTACTACCTGGTCCATGGTAGATAATAAAGAAACCGGCAAACGTGAAGCAAAAATCGAACAAGTTCGCGAAGTTAACCCAGGCGATTGGCTCGCAACTAACCCAAAAAAGTTTGAGACTGATCACCTTAATAACTATCCTATGTCCGATAAAAGCTTCCGTAAAACCTATCAAGCATCAGATCAGGAAAATATCTACTACAAGATAGTCCCTATCAAAATTATCGAGAACCCAACTGGCCACGATATTACCATTATTGACCCATGGAAACAAGACGAAGGAGTTACCATGAGCGGTGACGCACACTGTCGCCTCGCCGAGAATTATAAGGGCTTCCGCTACATTATTAGCGAAAACGACTTTAACAACACCTATGTTAAGACCGAAGCCCCTGAGTCTGAAGCTTAATAAAGACTAACAAAAAAATACCCCTCCGGGGGTATTTTTTATTTCGCCAATTTCAAGTAGTAAAAGCGTTCAACGTTTCCGAAGCGCCCAGCAACTTCGTTGTCGCGCTTCCCCGCTATCACAAATCCGTTCGTCTTTAGCCAAAGCTCAAAGTCCGCAATAATCTCGCGGCGCATCTTACTGTTCTTTACCACACCATTCTTCAACTGGAACGGTCGCGCCTCAAACTGCGGCTTTAACATTACTAAAAACTCGGTGCCCGGCGCAGCCAACATACGACGCGCGTAAGCTAGCACTTCACGCAAACTCACGAAGCTTACATCTGCCAAGATCAAATCCACCGGCTCACTCAAAGTAAACTCAAAGATGTCTGTTTTCTCGTGCAATTCCACTCGCGGGTCGAAGCAAAGCGGCGCCTTCATCTGGCCCGTACCCTTCTCTACCGCAATTACCTTGCTTGCGCCATTACGCAGCGCAAATTCCGTAAAGCCACCAGTTGACGAGCCGATATCCAGGACTACCTTGCCACGAAAATCCGCCTTCAGCGCCTTCGCCGCATCCGCAATCTTATATTCTGCTCTTCCAACTACTTCACTCATTTCGTTACCACTAATAATGGTTTGCTGACCTTCGAAATCTCAACTGTACGTACACCAGAAATCTTCTTATACTCACCCTCAGCCTGAATCATTACTGTCGTAGCCTCTGGGAAAACTAAGCAATCATAATCGCTATCCGCACCAGGCACACGCTTGAACACCGCCCTCAGCATCATCGGCACTAGTTTGCGGAACTTCGTCATCTGACCGGTCATGCTAAGGAACGCGCCCTCGCGCAAATACCAATCCGAGCCTTTCATAATCTTTGCAACCGAGCGACCATTCACGGCCATATAATCCGAAACCTTCTTGCACTCAGCGAATTCGTTTGACGAATCGCCCAGTACAAAAGCCTCCGGCAAAAACTTTCTCTTATGATTCTTAAACCACCATTTCACAAGAGTCATCAGACTAAAAATCGTCTTGCGACCGCCCTTGCGCAAAGTCTTACGCGTCTTCGGCGCATCAAAACAAGCGCACGCCTCCGCGAACATACCAAGCGTAAAATAGCACATACCGAAACGCCAGTGTTTGCCGTTAATCTTACATTCCAACGGGTAAACACGCTTCACGTGTCCCTTCAAAATATCCTCTAACTTCAAGCTACCAAAAGTACGAGCCACATCATTAAAGTTGCCGTAGCCAATCACGCCGAACTTCACGTTCTGCGCACGCGAAAGCATAATACCATTCACTGCAATATTTGCCGTGCCATCGCCACCTGCCGCAATCACCAAATCGCCAGAAGCAAGCACGCGCGCCAAACGGCGTGCGTTATCATCAACATTTGTCGGCGCAACTTCAAACTTGCCAACCATCACACCCTTCAGTCCTGAAAGACGGTCAATAATCTCGGTTTTCACCTTCGCGTAATGCGAACTGCGCGGATTGTAGACAATAAATAATCGCTTCATCTTGTGGCTAATAAACTATTCAACTCTTCTATTTTCGCATAAAATCCCAAAATGTCATCCCTTGACATTCCGGCAATCTCGTCTAGCGTGACGTTTTCGTATTTCTTATTCAAATCTTCCCCATTTTTCTCGAGCTTGCTATAGCCATCCGCCGTATATTGTTTCTTGAAATTCGCGAGCTCCGCTCTGTATTCCCCCAATTCCTCCGCCAAAGTTCTCAAGCCCTGGCTGCTAGAGTTTTTCAAAGTCGCCAAGTTCTCATCGGTCGGGTCAAGCAGCAACTTCACGTCGCCCCAAATCTTAGACAAAGACTCCAGTTTACCGAACTCGCCCTTCGCTTCGTTAAATTTCTCCGCCACTTCCTTATCTTTCGAAACATTTAACGCCTCGAATGAAGTAATATAATTCCTGCTCTTCGTGATTGCGCTCTCAAATTCATCAATTACCGCCTTGTCCGCATCCGAAAACTCTAGGCTAGTCGGCTTCGTGTCCAAAAACTTCTCTACCGATTCTTTCGTAGAAGCAATCGCCGACACATCGTCGCGCGCCTCGTTATAATTAATCCGCTCACGCGTCAGCGCCAACACACCAAACACACTAACGAGCGCCACTACCCCTAGCACGACCGCCAAAATGACAATCTTCTTCACGGAAACCGGCTTCTTTCCTCTCTCCTCTTTCTGCCTACGCATCAGAATTTCACCCACAATTCGCCAGCCAGTGGCCATACATTTGCCTTACAACCGCGCAAACCCGTCGACTGCTGCAGCATCACCGGCGCAACACCAGTCCCAGCCTCACATTTCTCTTCGTGCGGATGACCTAAATAATGTCCCGTCTCGTGGTTAATCACCATCTGGCGATAGCTCTTCAAGCTCTGTCCAACCGAATAATATGATTCCGTCGCATTCAACCAACGATCATCATTAATCAGCGCATAACTCCCAACGCGGCAGCTCAATTCCGCTGAACAAACCGTCGGAGAAAACGCCTTTATCTCTGCGCCAGACGCTAGCACCACATGCAGCTTGCCGCCGCTTGAAACTTCTTTAAACTTCACACCGGCACGAATCCACCCGCGCGAATCGCCATAAGTTTCCGCCACGAGTTTACGAAACTCTTCCAAATCCCCCTTCACGTTTCCGCGCTTTGAAACATCATAAGTTATCTCATAAGAAATCTTCGTCGCCGGCTTGTTCTTCTCGGCAATCGCCTGAATATCAGCCTGCGCCGTTGCCACTTCTTTCGCCACCGCCAAACTAACGATGCCGCTAAACACTATTCGTCCTCTTCTACAACCACGCTTGGGCACTCCACGATTCCCGCAAATGCCTCTTTCTCTTCATCAGATGAATCTTTGCATGGATTCTTTGCGTCCGCAGCGTTATAAGCCGCCAACTTCCACTGGTTATCTGCCAGCTTTGCGTAAACCAACGCGCGTGCCGTACCAGCCGCATTCGTCATCTTTAGGCTTGCGACCTTATAAACACCATTCACTTTCACTAAGTTAGTCGCCACATCCGTCGCATCAAAAGTCGTCACCGCACCGTATTTCTTCGTAAGAAGCGCCTTTATCTGCGCAATATCGCTACCGGTCAACATCTGGTCCTGGCCAATAACCGTCAATGCGCTACTCTGATCCTCAACCTTCAAAGCCGAATAAATATCCTTCAAGCGGTTATTCGTCTCAGTAACCGAAGACTCAAGCTTCGCATTCGCGACGTTAATATTATTCATGATAATAATCAAAGCAATAATCGCAATCAGCAAACCAGCGCCGATAATCATCGCGCAAATTGCCGCGCGCTGCCAAACATAATCAACAACCTTGCGACCACTCACTACGCCATTTGCATTTACTGCATTCACGACATTCATCTGAGTTCCACCATTAGTAGTAGTAGAAACATCCAACTGATTTGGCGCAGCATGTTCCACTGCGTTCATAAAATTCTGCTCTTGCGGATTCATAATTCCTCACCCAAAATTCTTATGTTTTTATTTTAGCATAAAATCACGTATAATCACTCTATAAAAATCGGCCCCCATCAACACTGCAAAGGAGGTGATTGCAATGCCCGGTTTTTTGTATCATTTAGCACTTAGCGAACAAGTTTTGAGAGAACGCCCTGATATCCAGGATGTCGGCGCCACAGATTTCCTGCTCGGTTGCCTCATTCCGGATCTCGCTGTGAACCGCGACGATTCCCATTATCGCGGCAAACTGCATGTCGGCGGTTGGAAAGTTCCCGGCCTCAGCCTTGCCAAGCGTGACTTACTGGACAAGCCAGACACCTTGCTGCTCGGCTGTTACTGCCATCTCTGGTTTGATCATTACTTCGTAATGTATCATCTGGCGAAGCAGTTCATCTGCACAAGCGATGCAGGCAACGAGCACGTCATTGACGCTCGTAATAGCAAGCTCTGGAACCTGTCCGATTTCCTCTCCCCTAAGGGACTCTACGGCGCTTACGATTGCGGCAATCGCCTGCTCATCGACGACCATCTGATGCCTGAAGATTTTTGGAACTTGCCGAAAAATGCGCCGAAAACCGGTCTGAATAATTTCGACAAGCGTATCACAGACAACTGGATGGATATCGCCGAACATTATCTCAAGGTTAAAAACCATGAAGATAACGGTATCTACTCGCCCGAAGAGTTGGAGACCATCCTCATGATGGCCAAGGACTACTTCCTCAAAGAGATTCGCTATATCAAATTCTAAAAAAGCGGCCCCGAATGGGGTCGTTTTTAATTTCAATCTGGCGGAGAGAACAGGATTCGAACCTGCGAGAGCCTTGCGACCCTACACGCTTTCCAAGCGTGCTCCTTCAACCACTCGGACACCTCTCCAGCTCTCTCCATACTACCACATTTTCCACCTCAACGCTAGCGTCTATTGACTTTTAATGTCGCTTGTGCTATAATATAAAAATGGTTTTGTGAAAAAACCAAATTCTATAGAAAGAGGTAACCTAAAATGGCAAAGGCTATCTTCGTATTACCAAACAGCACATTAAAAGACTCTATGGATGACATACCTAGCTACGGACAAATCTGTCCTAGCGATTATAAGTTTATCCATCCAGGGTCAGAAGAAAACCGTAAAAAAATGCTCCTCGATGATAATCGCGGAGTCAAAGACGGTGATGTGATCTACGCTTCGCATTATAGCATCAACGACGAAGGACACACCGAATGCTACACTGTAGCACTTGAATGCAGTCCGGGCGTAAGCAAGATACTTAAAGATCGCATCAAGAGATCATCATCTCGAGAAACAATATACGATATTGTTTTGAAATTAGAGCGTGAGATTGATGAAAGTCTCAAAAGCATGGCAGGTTGAAAAACCTGCCTTTTTTCTTGCCATTAGCAATTTTAAAAACCATAAAAACAGCGTATAATTAAAAGCAAATCGCAAATATCAACTTAATTTTTTTGGGACTCTATGGCGAATCAGAATAACGACACCATCATTGAGCTTAAGGGCATTTCAAAAAGGTACGGCTTTGGCGACGCCGAATCCTACGCTCTTCGCAACTTCAGCCTCTCCGTAAAACGCGGCGAATTCATCATGATAATGGGGCCATCCGGCTGTGGCAAAACCACCCTTCTAAACATCATTGGCTTGCTTGATCAGCCTAGCTCCGGCGAATATATTCTTGCCGGCAAAGATGTCGCCCGTGTCTCCGCCAGCAAAAAAGCCCGCTTCCGCGCCAAGGAAATCGGCTTCATTTTCCAAAACTTCAACCTTGTCCCAAATCTCTCGATTCTAGAGAACGTTTCCCTTCCGCTCATCTACAGCGGTCATCGCAAGACTCGCCGCCTCCACATGGCAGACAATATCCTAGAGCATTTCCACCTTCGCGAACGCGAATACTACATGCCATACCAGCTCTCTGGTGGTCAGCAGCAGCGCGTCGCTATCGCTCGCAGCCTTGTTGCCAACCCAAGCATCATCCTCGCGGATGAGCCAACCGGCAACCTCGACAGCCGCAATAGCCACATCATCATGGAAGAGCTTCAGGAAATCCACTCCATGGGCAACACCATCATCATGGTCACCCATAACCCTGCTCTCACCACTTACGCCACCCGCGTTATCAATATGCTCGATGGCGAAATTGATACCGATATCAAGACCGTTGACGATTCCGAACTTCCACGTGGCGGTAAGAACGAAAAGATTTCCGTCAAAGTTCTCCCAAGCCGCGACCCAATTCAGATGGAAATTACCTCTGAAAGCGATGTCGTAGTTTCCGGCGATAACGTCACTACTGCTGAAGCTACCGAGGAACTCGCCGAAAAGATTGAAGAAATCACCGAGGAAGCACCAGAGCCAGTCATCAAACCAAAGAAGTCTAGCTCTAAAAAATCTTCCAGCAAAAAGAGCAGCAAGAAAAAATCCACTAGCAAAAAAGGAGGCAAAAAATGAGATTTCTAGTAAACACCCATCTTCATCTCGCTATTGATAGCCTCCGCCAAAACCGTGGCCGCACTTTCTTGTCTGCACTCGGTATCGCAATCGGCGTCGCCAGCATCGTCCTTATTCTTTCCCTCACCGGCGGCATCAATCAGCTCATCAGCACCAATAGCAGCAAAGACAATGCTAACCTTATCCTCGTCCGCCCATCCAACGGCAAAGAGGCAACCGACAGCATTATCGATGAGCTCACCAGCACTAGCCAGTATTCCAAATCCAGCCTCACTCTAGAGGACGTGGAATCCATCAAAAAGGTCGATGGCGTCAAATCCGTCGCACCAATCGCAATCAGCAACGCCGCTATCACGATTGCCGGCAAAGCCTATCAGTCCACCACCATCGTTGCTACCAACCAGGATCTTAAGGATATCTTGAACTTCAAGCTCAAGAGCGGCCAGTTCCTCGATTATAGCCTCCGCGAGAATGTCGCGGTCCTTGGCCACACCATGGCTGAGCAGGTCTTTGGTACCACCGAGGCGACCACCCGCACCTTCAACTACGGCGGTCAGCAATTCATGGTTGTCGGTGTCCTCGATAAGATTAACGACCCAATCAACTTCAATGGCGTCGACTTTGATAACGCCATCATGATCAACGCAAAGTTTGCTAGCACCTTTGAATCATCTGTTCAGATTCAGCAAATTGATGTTCGCACTGAAACGACTGACGCTGTTGACGGTGCAAAGAACGCTATCAACGAGGCACTCAGCAAAGCCAAGAACGGCGACAACAACTACCGCATCATCACTGGCAACGAGAATATCCACCCAGCTGGTTCCCTTCTCTCTATTGTTTCCGGCATGCTCACGCTCGTAGCAAGCATCTCGCTCATCGTCGGCGGCGTTGGCATCATGAATATCATGCTCGTATCCGTTTCCGAGCGCACCCGCGAGATTGGCATCCGCAAAGCAGTCGGCGCAAGCTCCAGCCACATTCTCTTGCAGTTCTTGTTTGAATCGGTCATCCTCAGCGTCATTGGCGGCCTCATGGGCTTCATCCTAGGCTATATCTTCGCCTTCCTCATCTCTCTCATCACGCCATTTGCGCCACACATCTCCTGGCAGATTCTCGGTATTACCGGCTTCGTCAGCCTCGCTGTCGGCGTCGTATTTGGCGTCTACCCAGCGCTTAAAGCTGCTTGCAAAGACCCAATCACTAGCCTTAAGTTCTACCGCTAATTAAATAGCGCCACAAAAAAATATCCCCCGAAGGGGATATTTTTATTTACCGTTTTAGGCAAACTGTGGCAACTCAGGCGTCTGGATGAAGTGATGTGTCTTCAGCCTTAATAATGCTTCATTTCGCTTAGACCAACCATTCATATTCTTATATGTAGGTCTTTGCGTCATGACCTCATATCTCTGCTCTGGCGTCATTTCGTTCCAAGTCTTAAGCGCATCTTTGACCCAGTCCATAGTCACAGAGCTCTGAACAACCTCAGGAGCGAACTTCCTAATCGCTTCGTCAGAATACTCAAGTGGTCTCGTATCATTCACGTCTGTAATTGGCACGACATCGCCCGTATTTTCACCAGACTCATTATTTTCCGGAGCTGGCGCTGGAGCCGGTTCCGCAACTGGCTCTGCAACTGGTTCACCGCCACGATTACGGAAACCGTTTAGCAAGTTGGTTAATTCCTGGACCGTGAGCGCATTTTCGTCATCGATGCCTTGCGCTTCCATGTAGTCCATCATCTCTTTCGTACTAAACTCAGGCTCATTCAAAAGTCTGTTTTTCTCTTCATCTTCATTGTTTTCAGATTCAGTTTGATTGACTGGAGCTGGTTCTGGAGTAGGTTCCGAAGCTGGTTCTGGGGTTGGCTCAGAAGCAGGCTCGCCGCCACGGTTGCGGAAACCGTTGAGCAAGTTATTCAACTCTTGTACGTTGAGCGTAGTCTCATCTTCTATACCTTGCGCTTCCATGTAGTCCATCATCTCTTTGGTACTAAATTCAGGCGCATTCAAGAGTCTATTCTTTTCTTCCTGCTCAGCGCCACTTTCTGGCGTAGCTGGAGCGGCCGATTCTGACGTTGGCTCAGGAGCAGACTCGCCGCCACGGTTGCGGAAACCATTGAGCAAGTTATTCAACTCTTGCACGTTGAGCGTGGTCTCATCTTCGATGCCTTGCTCATCCATGTAATCCATCATCTCACGAGTACTAAACTCAGGCGCATTCAGGAGTCTGTTCTTCTCTTCCTGCTCAGCGGCGCTCTCTGGAGTCGTTGGCGCAGTTGGCGTTGGCTCACCACCCGCAGGTGCATTTTCACCCGGTAGAGTCAAATTCTGACGCCTTACTAATGGGACAGCAATACCTGGGCGTCCAAGATTATTCGCAATCCGTGAAACTGTCTCAGTAATGCGCTGACCGATAACGGTGCTAAACGTCTCAACCTCAGGGACCATCTCCGTAACGGTCGTCTCGTACATTGCATCCCCAGCCGTACCAGAACCACGAAGGCTTGCGAAGCTGCGAATCAATTCAGAGCCATCCGGGAGAGTCTCGCCAGTCCTCTGACAAATCGAAACACTGTAGAATGTGTTATTTGCTAACGCGTCTCTTACGCCAGGATTGTCTGAAATGAATTGCAGTGCATTGCCACCATTAACAACGCCTGGTGTATTTGGAATCAATATCGCACGGCTCGTGTTATCCAAGTAAACAGCGAGATAGATATCTCTCTGAACCGCAGGATCGCTTGCGTTAACAACGGTAGAACCATTAAACGACTCACCAGACATTCTAGCGTACCAAATACTATTATCACCGTTCACGCCCTGATAGCCACGCAACTCATTACCATCATAAATACCCGGCGTGTTGTTATGCAAGTACTCGATACTAGTCTTTACGCCATTGGCATCAACATATTCAGCGCCACTAACCTGCTCGACGTGCGTCGAAGGCTTATAGACAGTGTGTTGCCTATCGATAATGCGATAACCACGCGACTCGTAATCAGCCCTCTGCTGATCAGTCAATTTAACATTGTTTTCCGCGATAAAATTAGTCGTGTTCTGAATAATCTGCTCTTCCATGGTCTTAATACCAAGAACCGAAGCGAGCATCGTCTTTGTAGCATCAGGATTATTCACGCCAATATTAAGCGGCGCAAAGCGGATATCCATTGTATCGTTAAGCTTATCAAAGATACCATAGGAATTTGGATTAAATGTTGCAACCGTCTCTTGACCAACAACGCCGATCGCCGTACCGACCGCAACAGTCTTGGCAACCTGAGCCGCTACACGCTTACGCTGCAATTTTCTGAAGGCCGCATCTTTCTGGTTTATTTCGTCAACCAATCTATCGCCGGCATCTTGGACAGCTGCTACATAAGCATCGGTGTCATCTTCAGCGCCACGGTTCCTGAGCTCCACCTCAGCTCTTGCGAGCATAAGATCAAGCTTCAAGCGCTGATCTTCAATCGTTTCGGTGCTACCATCTCCAGTAAATCTAATGAAGTCCATCTTGAACTTATCGCCGAAATCAATACGTGCCTTCAAATCAGCGTAGTTTTTCAACAACTCAGCCGTATCGCCAGTGGCAATCAATTCCTCTAGTTGCCCTGTCGCAACAGATGCTTCACGGACGCTATACTGAACTTCGCTCATCTGATCATCGTACTTCGTGTTACCGATGCTTTCACCACGCGCAGTACGACGAGCCTGCTCGGCGCGATCGACCGCCACGCGGTTATGCTCCTTAAAGCCCTGGAACACACCAGCCACCAAAGACGAGCCAATCACAGGCGCAACAATTCTAGCCAAAGAGCTGGTACCGGCCTGCGTAGCATACATAATAATGCCAGCCGCCGTAGCAACTACCTCCGGCTGAACAATACCAAGTTTATCCGAAATCTTCTCAGACAACTCGTCGATCTTTGAACGGTGTGCCTCAGTACGAATTTGCGACTGATAATCCGCATCAATCAAGCGGAAACCCTTCATCACATTTTCAATACCACCTTCGTGATCGAAGCGCTCCTTAGCAGCCTTCGCAGTTTCGAGCAAAGTGTCAGAAACTAAGCTACCAACCGCTTCATAAGAAAGGCCCTGCTTATCATGAAGATCATGCTTTAATGCTTTCACTTGCTCATCAAAGTCATGCTCAGTTAAGTCGCCCTTTGCAAACTGCTCAATCAGTTCATGAACTTTTAGAGTAACCTTAGCTTCGTTGCTTTCCGCATCAAGCGCTGCGGCTTCTTTGCCTTTTTCGTACCTGTATACGACCTTCTTGCCGTCCTTATCGGTCTCGATGCCGTAAGCAACCATCGTATTGCCAGCTTCACTATGAAGAAGCGCGTCTTCCATACCTTCGGTGTAAGCCATCGTTAAGCGCTCGACAACTTTACCACCAGCGCCATCGCCTTCCTTGGTCCAATACTTACCAATATTCACGCCACGGACAGAATCTTCACCTTCCTGAATTGCTTCCATCGCTTCGCGTTCATACTGCAACAAAGTCCTGTCGCGCAAAATTTGACCAAAAATCAGGTTGCGAACAGCACGACCAATCGCACCACCCTTCTTACTCTCCAATTTTTCATGCAAAGCTTCTTCGGCGACCATACGTGCTGCAATTTTCGCATCACGTTCACGGTTCACCATCATTGCAATCAATGGGTCTTTCTCGGCGTTCTCGACCTTTTCGTCTTTTTCAGACTTCTCATCTTTGCCAGAATCATTTTCTGCCTGAAGTTTTGCTAGAACATCTTTAGCGGTTTTAATCGCATCTGGGTTATTCTTGAGATAGCCGACAAGGTGCGCCCAGTCTCTAGGTAAACCGTCTTCGCCGATGTAGGCGCGTTGTTCTTTATCCCAAGTTGCACCTTCGCGCATATCTTTGCGTGCTTTAATTAAATCTTGCGCAAGCTTATCGATATCAACCGGCTCTTCTTCCGACTCGCCTTTTTCGGACGCATCGCCCTCAGGCTTATCTTTCCCAGCATTTTCTTCATCAGGCTTATCTTCTTTCGGCTCATCTGGATTCTCAGGCTCTTCCGGATTCTCAGGCTCGTCTGGATTCTCAGGCTCTTCCGGAGAATCTCCACCATTAATCTCAGCCGTAATACGTTTTATCCACTCTTCATAAGTCTCGGTATAGTCACCCTTTTCATCCTTATGACGCGGGAACTCCGTGCGGAGAGCGTTCAACTCGCCTTCAGTAAACTTCCAGCCTTCTTCGCCCTCATGTTCTTTAATAATTCTGCGAATCGATTCTTTCGCAATACGATGCTGATAATCCTTCGGATCCTCCCCCTCGTTCTGAGCAAAATCAGGGTCATTCATCGTGTCAGTGAAACGCTCATACCAATCTTTATAAGTACGGCTAACATCTTTACCTTCACGAGTTTTCACGTATTCATTATTATCAATCAGCCATCCATTTTCATCAAAAACAGCATGGCTCATAATACCAGGCTTATCATGCTCGCCACCATGATAATCTTTTACTTTGTTTTCATTTTTTACTATTTCGTCATTTGTGAGGGGATCAAATTTTTTGGCTTCAGAAAAGCCATTTTCAACACCCAGCGCATCAACGCTATCTGGGCGTTCGGACATTTCCATTAATTTGCGCTGATAAGCAATGTCGTCTTTGGTGACATATTCGCTATGCCCATAATCTTTTGCAGCCTCTTCCGCTTCTTCTCTTTTCTTTTGCTCGGCTGCAGCTTTTTCTGCTGCCTCTCTTGCCATCTGCTGCCATGGATCGGAATCGCTAATTTCCCTCCTGGCATATGGATTATTATTTAGTTTTTCTGACATTTTCTTACTCCGCTACAGCTGCTGCTGGTTGTTTTGCTGTATCGCCTGCGCCACCGCCGAGGTAGAATGCACGGAACAAAATCATCGTTTCAAGTGCGACTTGCTGCGTATCGATGCCACAGTTCTTGATAAAGTCGGCTGCCTGATCGCTACCAAAGTTAGGATCATCAAGCTTAGTATTTAGCTCAGTTGCCTGTTCTTCAGTCAAGCGGTTCAAAGTCTCACGATCAATCTGCTTGATAAGACGATCTGTCATATCCTGCTTTAGCTGGTCGCGGATTTCACCCTCAACCTTAATACCTTTTTCCTGGAGCAAAGACTCCATAAAATCATCTAGATTTTGCATTTATTTTTGACCTCACAAATTATAATTATCCTTATGCTAAATTATACCACAAGCATAACCGGGACGAAAACGTAATTTCGCGATATAATTGTAAAGATGAAAATCTTAGGCATAGAATCTTCCTGCGACGAGACCGCCGCAGCTGTGATTGAGGACGGACAGAAAGTCTTGTCCAATGTTGTTGTGTCGCAAATTGATATCCATGCCGAATACGGCGGCGTCATTCCGGAAATCGCCGCACGCAGTCACATCGAGGCTATTAATCCAGTGATTCGCAAAGCTCTCAGCGACGCCGGCGAAACCATTGATTCCATTGACGCAATCGCCGTCACTCATACGCCCGGCCTAGTCGGTAGCCTGCTTATCGGTACCCTCGCCGCACGCACCCTTGCCGTCACCCACAACAAACCGTTTTACCCTGTTCACCACCTAAAATCTCACATTTACGCCAACTGGCTCAGTGGCTATCAGCCAGAATTTCCGCTCCTCGCAGCCGTAATCAGCGGCGGCCACACTCAAATCATCTACATGGAGCGCCACGATCATTTTGAAATTATCGGCAGTACACGTGATGACGCTATAGGCGAGTGTTTTGACAAAGTCGCTAAAATACTCGGCTTGCCATATCCGGGCGGTCCAAACATCGCGAAAATAGCCCTAAACGGCAATCCTGACCGCTACCAACTCCCGATTCCGAAAGTCGACGGTCTAGACTTCTCATTTAGCGGCATCAAGACCGCCGTTCTCCGCACCGTCCAAAAAGAGCTCGGTCTCCCTATTACTACTCCATCGCACGAGCTCAAAAACCACCTAAGCGAGCAACAAATTGCTGACTTTGCTGCCAGCTTCCAGAAAACCGCGGTTGACATTATCATCAAGAAACTAAAGAAAGCCACCGAGCTTCATCCGGAGGTCAAATCCATCCTCCTCGCCGGCGGCGTCTCCGCTAACGAACTACTTCGCGACGAACTCCACAAAGCCTTCGATGCTACCCATCAGGTTTACGTTCCGGAATTCAAATACAGCACCGACAATGGCGCCATGGTTGCCAGCGCCGCCTACTACTCCATTCAGGCCGGAGAAAAATCGAGCGATCCTTACTCGCTCGACATCTCCCCACGCTCAGTTATTCGTTAACTTCAACTTTTCGCACAACTTTCGTTTTGCGCTTCGCAATCTTTTTGATGCCGTCGCGCACCGCATTTCGCGTGCCACGTAACACCTTCATGCCAGCCTTTTTCACATTATTCAAACGATACTTCCCTGGCTGTAAAATCAGACGAAAACCACCGACATATTCTTCAATATCTACGCCAAAACCACTCTTAAATTCCAAGAGTTTGTTGTTCTCGGAAAAGTCACCGTCAATGCCGTAAAAGTTCGCGCGCTTCACGCCACGTTTCAAACAATCCTCTAATAGCCAATCCTGCAAAAATGTCATGCCGTTTAGTTTCTTGTAACGCTGCGTCGTGCCAGAAATAAAGCTCACGACTTCGTTCGGATGATAAATCAAAATCCTACCCGCAACCACGGCTTTATCTTCCTTACGACGCGCCACGATAAAACGTGTATTCTCGCCCCAAGCGTCCCACATCCATTCGTAATAGGACAGATAGCGACTCACGACACCATTCTTGTGGTTGCTCTGATCAACCGCCTCAGCGAGCATCGGAATTTCGGACTTTTCTTTTAGCTCATAAACCTCAAGTTCCGGACTAATCTTGCGGAGCTTGTTGCGCACATTCTTTTTATAGCTCGCGCGCACCTCGGTCATATCCTTAAAGCCCTTCAAATTTTTCACTGCCATCCAACGGTTCGCCTTGTTTTCAAGCTCCACCGTTCGGCCCATATAACTAAAACCAGCATCAGCAAAAATCTTCTCAAGTTTTGCGCCAGGCAAGCTCTTTAGAACCTCACCCTTCGCATCGCGAATCGCAAGCAAAGCCGGCGGAAATACTTCCAACGAAACAAACCCGTGTTCCTTCGCAAACGCAATGATCGACTTAATCCAAAATTTCACCAACTTCGTGTCGGCAAAATCCATAATCGGACCAAGCTGAACCAAAGCTTCCCCTCCCCGCTCCATCAACAAACAACCGGACAAAATTTTCTTCTCATCTTTTACGCCAAGCAAATAGACTTTCCAGCCCATTTTGCGACGAAGTTCCGCGCGCTCAGCCGACTGAAAAAAGTTACCGCAAGGCTGCTTGCGCTCGAATTTCGAAAGCTCAGAATCTGTAAGCTCCACAAATTTCATAGCTCTATTATACCCCAACGAGCACTTGCGTTATAATCTACTTATGAATTACGAGGAGTCCAGCCAGAAAATTCGCGAAAAGCTCGCGAAATTATCCGATACTAATGCCGAAGATTGGCATCTCTGCCTCAAGGCACGTTTTGGCATGGCGCTCGTTTTTGAAGCGATCCGCGACCGCATGGGTGCCGGCGAAGTTATCACTACGCCTTACACCTGTATCACTTCCGTAAACCCGATTCTCGTCGCTGGCCTCACCCCTGTTTATCACGATATCGACAAGAAAATTCTCAGCACCGGCAAGCCTAACGACAAGCTCTGTAAAGGAAAAACCAAAGCCATCGTCATGCAGCACACGCTCGGCATCATCGGCGACAAAACCGCCATTCGTAAATATGCCGACAAGCACAAAATCCTCCTTATCGAGGATGCCGCACACTGCGTCACCCGCTTTGCTCGCGACGAAAAAGGCAATATTCTCGCGGATATTTCCGTCCATTCTTTCGGTGTTGAAAAGATTCTCACTGGCACCAAATTCGGCGGCGCCATCTGGGTAAATCCAGAACTAAAGACTAAGCGCCCCGACCTCTATGAACGCATTAATGAAAAGTTTGCCCTGCTCAAGAAACCAGATCTTCATATGGGCTTTCGCGTTCGCACATATCGTCTAAATAACGCCATCATCCAGCGCCTTCATGGCAGACTCCGCCACGGCTTCCGCAACTTTGAAATCAAAGCCGGAATTCTCGAGCCGCCAATTTATCCATTCGAACAAGACGGCCAACAGGATGAACCACAAACTACTAATAAATATATCAACACACGCATACTAGAACAGCTTGGAAACCTCAAGCCAAACTACATACGACGCAGCGCAAATGTTGATTTATATCACACAAAATTACAATCAAAGCACTTCGCAAAAGTCACTAAACTTCACGAACCGCTTCTGGCCTTCCCAATTCTATTTAATACTGAAGAAAAAGCGAACGAAGCCTTCGATTTACTCAGTTCACAGGGGTATTTCATTCGCCGTTGGTACTCACCATTGCTATACCCTGGCCCAAATTCGCTTAAAATCTATCGCTATGATCCGAAAAAAGTTCCAATTGCCGAAGACGTCAGCAAACGCGTTTTATGCCTACCGACCGACCTTCCAATTATTGAAACTAATAAAATTATCAAGTTACTAACAGACCCAAAAAATATATCACCACGCGCATAAAATGAAACCACATTTTCTACAGTCCAAAGAGTGGGAAGAGTTCCAAAAAGCCGAAGGCTTCGAAATTTTTCGTGAAAAAGGCAAAAATTTCGAATTTATGGCCATTTTAAAGCCGACTTCACTCGGAAATTACCTATTTTTGCCCTACGGACCGACATTAAAGGACAAAAAATCCCTAAAATCCGCGATTTCAGCAATAAAAAAGCTCGCGCAAGAAAAAAAATGCATTTTTGCCCGCATTGAACCTACAATCCCCTTCTCCGCGGCCGAAATGAAAAAATTTGGCGCGAAAAAATCGCATCACATCGATCCGGAACACACATGGGTCCTAGATTTGCCAAAAACAGACGAAGAAATCTACCAAATTATCGGTAAAAACAAGGCCCGCGCACACCGAAATCGCAAAATTAAGGAAATTTCGCTCCGAACTAGCAAAAATCCGGAAGATATGAAAATTTTCTTCAAATTTTACGAATCCGTCGCCGAAAAAGACAATTTTCAGACAAACGAGCGCAAATACCTCGAAAATCAGCTAAAATTCGATTTCGCCACCCTATATATCGCGGAATTTCAAGGAAAACCAATCGGCGCCACCATCATGTATACCGGAAAAGACGCCTGTTATTACGCCTACGCCGGCGCCGACTACGAATTTCGCAAAAAAGAAGCCGGCGCAATTTTGCTGACCCAAATGCTCATGGACGCCCGCGCAGCCGGAAAGAAAATTTTCGATTTTTGGGGCATTACCACCTCTGAAAATCCGAAAGACCCGTGGTACGGTTTCACGAAATTCAAAAAATCCTTCGGCGGACGCCAAGTTGACTACGCCGGCACCTACGATATCCCTATAAATCGCAAAAAATATGCAATTTATTCCCTGCTCCGCCCAATAAACAAAATGAAACGAAAAATCACAAGAAAATAGCGCTCCTAAAGCGCTATTTTTTATCGAACTCATCTAAATCAAACAGCGGTCGCTTCCCTTCGTCCAAGATTTTTTGCGCCTTTTTTAGCAATTTTTCCAGCGCAACCTCGGAATTCGCGGAACCCACATGGACCGTCTTGATCAATTCCCCGTTTTTCTTCCAACAAACCTGCACGCCCGTCGCGCCGCTTGCCGTCTGGAATTTTCTAATAAACGCCATGCCTACATTTTAACATTTTTTCAACGCCTAACCACAAAGTCCTTATCCTTTATTAGAACCTGCTTGCATTAGCATCCCGCTTACGCTATAATAGAAATATCAAGCATGGTAGGCATGTTTGGTAGGTTAACGACGCAGAACGTAAGTTGGGTGAGACGCATTTAACGATACATTTTGCTAATTTTGTCAAATTTCACGTGAAAGTGATTATGCTATTTTGCATGCATTTTTCATGTGAAAATTTTTTTAACGAAAAAATCCACCCCTGTTAATGAGGGCAGGGAATTAATAGAAGGCCACGAACTTGTCACGAACTTGTCAAAAATACCCCATTTTGGATAGTTCAAAATATGTCATAATATGCCCACAAAACAGATAGAAAATATGGTATAATATGCCTTATGAAATTCAGCAAAGCTTACGAGCCGGATCAATACGAGCCAGAAATCTACGCCCTCTGGGAAAAATCCGGTGCATTTAAACCAACAGAAAACAAAAAAGCAAATAACTACACTATTGTCATGCCGCCGCCAAACGCTAACGGCAACCTTCACATTGGCCACGGTTTAACTATCGCTCTAGAGGATATTCTTACCCGTTATCACCGCCTAAAAGGGGATAACACCTGGTATATTCCTGGCGCCGATCACGCCGGTTTTGAGACCTGGGTCGTCTATGAGCGCAAACTAGAATCTGAAGGCAAAACCCGCTTTGATTACGGTCGCGATGACCTATATAAGCAGGTTTGGGACTTCGTCCACGAACAGCGCGGCAACATGGAGCTCCAGCTCCGCGCCCTCGGTGCGTCCTGCGACTGGGACAGCCTCACTTTCACCCTCGACCAAAAGGTCGTCGATACTGTCTATGACACCTTTGAAAAATTCTGGAAACAGGGCCTCATTTACAGAGGTCAGAAGCTCGTAAACTTTTGCACCAAACACCAAACCGCTTTTGCTGATATCGAAGTTACTCACAAGGATGAAAAGGGCAAACTTTGGAACATTGCTTATCCACTCGTAAAGCCTAAGGACGGCATTGAGGAAGTCGTCGTTTCCACCACCCGCCCAGAAACTCTCATGGGCGATACCGCTGTAGCTGTAAACCCAGAGGACAATCGTTATAAGAACATAATCGGTCAAAAAGTCAAGCTACCACTCACTGACCGTGAAATTGAAATTATCGCTGATGAGCACGCTGATCCAGAATACGGCACCGGCGTTGTGAAAATCACCCCAGCCCACGATCTAAACGACTACGAAGTAGGCCAGCGCCACAATCTCGACATGATCACCGTCATCGGTTTTGACGGTAAGATGACTGCTGATGCCGGCGCAAACTATGAAGGCCTCACCACCGCTGAAGCCCGCAAAAAGGTCCTCGCTGATCTAGAAGAGCAGGGACTTCTACGCGGCGAGCAGAACATTGTCCACTCCGTTGGACACTGTTACAAATGTGATACCGTGATTGAGCCGCTCCTAAAAGAGCAGTGGTTCGTCAACGTTGAGCCGCTCGCAAGGGAAGCCATCGCTGCGCTTGAACGCAACGAAATTAAATTCCACCCAGAGAACAAAAAGCGCGTTCTTATCAACTACCTCAAGAACCTCAAGGACTGGAACATTTCACGCCAGATTCCATGGGGCATTCCTATCCCAGCCTTTCAGAACGTTGATGATCCTACCGACTGGATTTTCGATAAACGCGTCGATCAGACCGAAATAGAGAAGAACGGCAAAACTTACCGCCGCGACGAAGATACCTTCGATACTTGGTTCAGCTCTGGTCAGTGGCCATATATTACCACCAGCGGCCGCAAGGCTCACTACCCAACCAGCGTCATGGAAACCGGCGCAGACCTCCTCTTCCAGTGGGTCGGCCGCATGATTATGCTCGGCCTCTACAACACCGGTGAAGTTCCATTCAAGGACGTTTATATGCACGGTATGGTGTTGGACGAAAAGGGCCAGAAGATGTCTAAATCCAAGGGTAACGTTATCAACCCAATCGAAATCGTCACCCAGTACGGTTCTGACGCGCTCCGCCTCGGTCTCATCGCCAGCCGCAGCGCCGGTGTCAACCAGGCCTTCAGCAGCAGCAAGGTCGTCGCAAGCCGCAACCTCTGTAATAAGCTTTGGAACATTTCACGCCTCATCCAGGATATGGTCGATAATGCCGAATCCGCCGACGGGGAAGCCGTAGCAGTAAACAACGGCGAGGATTGGATTTGCCGCGAAATCAACAAGACCAACAAAGAGATCCAGCGCCTCCTCGACAAGTACCGCTTTGCCGAAGCCGGCGACGCTATCTATGATCTTATCTGGAACAAATACGCCGACTGGTTCCTCGAGGGCGAGAAACTCTGGAAGAACATCCCACTCCTCAAGAAGACTCTCGAGAATGTCTTGATTATGCTTCATCCATTCGCTCCATTCGTTACTGAAACGATTTGGCAGACGCTCAGCTGGACTGAGGGCATGTGTGTCACGCAGAAATGGCCTTCTGAGCTCAAATTTAGCGCTACAAAGGCTAAGAGCTTCGAAGAGCTTATGACTATCGTCACGAACGTCAGAAGCCACTTCCAGAGCCTCCCAGGCGCTGGCAGCTATCCGGTCGCTTTCTACGACGATAAACTCGTCTACGATAACCAGCTTCTCATCCAGCACTACACCAAAGCTCCAGGCATCCCACAGATTCAGCCAGAAGACGCCAAAGGTCTCCACCTTGCGATTGCCGGTCATCCAAATATCTATCTTGAGATTCCAGCTGATATTCACGCTAAGTACAAGGCAAACCTCGAGGATCGCATCCTCAAACTCGGCCAGGAAATCAATACACTTGAAGCTCGCCTCCGCAATCCTAACTACGTAGAGAAAGCTCCAAAAGAACTCGTCGACGAAACCAAATCTCAGCTTACCACCAAGCAAGCCCTCCTTGACGATATGAAAGCCGAATTTGAGCTCGTCTAGCCCCACTCCTCTTGACAAATAATGCTTCTTATGCTAAAATAGAGGTAATAATTTTCGCTCGGTTATAAACCAGATAGGAGGTGGTGTTTATGAGTGAAATTTATAGAATCATTCCAGAAAAAGAGAGAGCATACGAGTGGGCGCACAGGCAGCAGATGCGATACTTCGAGAAACCTGAAGTATTTCACCTCGTAGATTTAGACGAGCTTGATATGAGACCATATACAACTGTCTCCATATTTCACAAAGAAGGTGGAGGAGGCAAAAAAGATCCCGATATCATTCGAGTCGAATGGCACGACAAAGGCTGCTTTAAGTACAGTATTCTGTCGAACTATAGCGAAATCAAGGAGAAATACCCAGCAATCGTTAAGATGTTCGAGCAGAATGCCCAAATCGCATACGACGTAGCTCTGCGCTTAAAGAAATCGTGCGCCGGGACTATCGGCCTCGACGACGATCTAAAAATCTATTACAGCTTTAAGTTATAATAAGCTGGCTCAACACCCCTTCGTTAGCGATGGGGTGCTTTTTAAACTATTGACAAAATGCTTATGATTTGCTATAGTATCAGCAGTGGGTATCTAAAACCAAAAAAACAAAAAGGAGACATAAATGGCAGAATTCAGCGAAAAAACGAGTAGCCAGAATAACAATAGTGAATGGGACGAGATCGCAAAGAAATCGAAACTCGGCGACATCACCTCTGAAGAGCAGACATCAGACGCAGTGTATACTCAACAACTAAAAACCCGTGACGGCTTCTCAGAAACCATTACCGCTAAGTCGCAGGAAGAGCTTGACGAAAAAGTAAAGGAATTCTACGAAGGCGAAGCAGACCGCTGGTCAAACCGATAATTGATTAGTTAAAAAGAGCAGGACAAAACCTGCTCTTTTTTATGCCAAGCTTAAAACGCCAACTTCTCCTGAACTTCTTTGAATTCATCCTCGGTTAGCTGCAACGTGCGGCCATATTCCCAAGTCTCATCCATCGGCATGAGATGAACATGCGCATGCGGCACATCCGTACCAATCACCTTCATTAAAGTGCGGCGACCAGACACCTCTTCCATGTGCGCCGCCACTTTTTTGGCGGCTGCCCACAAAGCGTGATAATCCTCATCAGGAAGCTCGTAAATCTTATCAACCTCAGCCTTCGGCACGACCAAAGTATGACCCTTGCTCTCTGGATTAATATCCAAAAACGCAAAAGTCTTCTCATCTTCGTAAATCTTATAAGACGGAATCTCGCCCGCGATAATCTTAGAAAAAATGCTTGCCATAAAAATCTCCTTTTCTCTATTTTAGCAAGAAAAAGGGAGCACGAAGCTCCATATTATAACATAGAATCTTGACAAAATCAAGGAAATTTGGTATAATTATAAGATAAAAAGAGAGGGGGAGCACCTTAAATGAGAAAAATAATGGCTATACTATTGTTGATTGGCCTTAGTCTCAATCTTGCCGCTTGTGCAACTGCGCAAACCACAGAGACGGAGACGGGCGAACCGACGATAGCGACGACAGCACCAACCGTCCCAGAGTCACCGATAGACTACTTGGTTTTAGTTAATAAAAACGTTAGTTTGCCGGACGGCTATGAGCAGGCAGTTTGCCTCGAAACCACCACCAGTGGCTACGGCGAACAAGTTCAGGTCGAGCGCAAAGCCTACGAGGCTTACCTTGCGCTTGAGGCCGACCTCGCCGAAATCGGGGTCGACATTGAAATCGACAGCGCGTATCGCTCCGTCGAAGAACAACAGGCCCTTTGGGACGAATGGATGATCATCTACGGAGAAGAATACACCCGTAGTCATCTGGCCGTCCCGGGCTACAGCGAGCATCACACCGGGCTTGCAATCGACATTTTTATCATCAAAAATGGCGAACGCATCAACGATAACGATGCTATGATCGCGGAGACCGAAATCTTCCAGCGCATCCACGAAAGGATCGCAATGTATGGTTTCATCCTCCGCTATCCTGAGGGCCGCGACGACGTTACTGGCTACGCTTATGAGCCATGGCACCTTCGTTACATCAACGATCCTGATCTTGCTCAGCAAATCACGGATCAAGGCTTGACGCTCGAGGAATATCTCGGTGTCGCATAAGCCAACAGAGCAGGCATTGCCTGCTCTTTTTGATATAATCAAATCATATGAGCGATATCAAAAAATACCAAGAACGCGCGTGGGCAAACAAGATTAAACACAACTTTAATCTCACCGATATCAATCTTGAATTCAACTACCTCTACGGGGAAGTTAGTGAAGCCTTTGACGCTTGGTACAAGAAAAAGGACGACCTCGGCTCCGAACTAGCCGACATCGCGATTTATCTCTTCGGCCTCTCTGAAATGCTCGGATTTGACCTTGATCAGGAAATCCAAAAGAAGATGGACATTAACGAACGCCGCGTCTATAAAAAAGTCGACGGCAAAGATATTAAGGAAGTTAAATGAATCTCGTAATTATCGGCTCCATTATTATCGCCAGCGTCGGCACCTTGGCGCATTTCCTCTACGATTTAACCAACCACAACAAATTCATCGGCCTCTTCGCCGCCGTCAACGAAAGCACTTGGGAGCACATCAAAATCGCCCTCACGCCAATTCTTCTCTGGAGCCTCTACGACGGCTTCGTTTTTGGCCAAAACCCTAACTATTTCCTCGCAAAACTCGCCTCTATCGCCACGCCAATCGTGGTCATCCCGGCAATTTACTACGGCTACAAAGCTATTTTAAAAAAGCGCATCTTCCCAATCGACATCGCCAGCTTCTTCATCGCCGTGTTCTTGAGCCAGTGGTTCTTCTATCTAATCATCAATCTTCCGGCCGTGCCGTATGTTGTCCAGTACCTCTCAATTCTCGGCACCTTCGTCCTCTTCGGCGCCTACGCCGTCCTCACCCTTTTCCCACTAGAATTCTTCATTTTCAAAGACCCAATCACGAAAAAATACGGCTTCCCAGCCCATTCCGAAGAATTCAACCCATTCAAAAAGAAAAAATAAGGAACAACGATGGAACAACACGAATTTAAGCCAGACAATTCCGAAGCACAAGAGCAAAAACCAGACGCAGAGCTCCGCCTCGGCGCAAGCGCACTTTCAGCAGCAAACTTCGACGCTCGCCATAGAGAAATCGTCGATTCTAGCTTTGAGAAGGCTCGCCAAAGTGGCGAGAAACTACCAGGGCAAAACCGCGAACGCAGAAACTACGCCTACCTCTCTCGCCTCGACAGACTGGTCGAAAAATACGGTAATGAAATAGAAAAACGCCTCTGGCAACAATCAATCAAAGATGATCTCCTTATTGACTATAACAACGTGCCAGAAACCTATTGGAATGCAAAGAAGCAGGAGCTCAGAGACAACGGCTACGGCAACATAGACTTAACCGAAAGACAAAAACACGAGCTAATCGAAAAAGAACGCGAAATCCAAAAAGAATCTCTAGAAAAATGGGTAAATTACCTCGGCGACGAGCATGCACCATATCCATTATGGTTCAAACTCTATGCCTGGGACGGCATGACGAAAATGGGCAAATACAACAAAGGCAAAGGTAGATATGAAACCAGAAACAACACCACAATCGCTCCGTACCCAAACCCGGACCCAGAAGTCTTAAGCGGCGTATTCGAAGTCGTAAATCGCTACTATGGCAACGACGAGAAAGAATTTTATACCGAGGATGGCGAAAGAAATATAGAACTCGAAGAGGTTGTTAAATCCGGCAACTTCCCAAAAATCTACAACGCCATCGAGCATGACATTGCGCCAATTATTGAGCCCCCAGAAGAAGCCGAAGACGTCCATGGCGAATGGATTGAATACAGCCTAGGGGACGAGGACGATATCGCAAGAGCAGCCAAAGGCACTGGCTGGTGCGTGGCATCATCATCAGTCGGAAGACATTATCTAGAATACGGGACGTATGGCAACGATGATGAATGGGATGATGATTGGGATGAAGATGATGAGGAGTACGGAGAACGAAGCGCAAACAAGGCAAAGTTCATTTTATTCCATATCCAAGACCCAGCAACCGGAAAGCTCTCAAAAAACGCCGTTGCCTCGATTAGGCTAGATCCAGACGGACAAGTCGCAGAAATCTCCGGCCTAAAATCCGGACAAGCCTTAAACGACTCCCTAGTCTCGACTGTTGAAGAAAAAGTAAAAACGCTCCCTGGAGGCGAAAAGTTCCTCAACGCATTTGCGGACAAACAAATGCTCATTCGTCTCGACCGAAAGATGCAAAACAACGAAAAGCTCACAGTTGATGAACTGAAATTTCTCTATGAAATAGATCGCCCAATCGAAATCCTAGATACATATATTGACAACGATCCGCGAATTTACGAACTAAGGAGAAAATACCAACCTACCGAGCTCCTTGATTACGACGAAGAAATGAACATAGACAATCTCATCAAACACCTCAGCGACAAAGAGAAATTAGAGAATTATAACCGTCTCGTAGAGCGGGGAGCCTCTATTTCTCTTCCTGAAATTGCAAAAGGCATGTACCACGAAGACGTCAAAGACAACATTGAAAAATTCATCGAATACGGAGCAAACATCGACGACATAATACCTTACGTCTATCACTTCAGTAGAGACGAATTCGAAGACGGTCTGCAAGATGATGATGTGAAAAAATATTTAGAGCTTGGAGCGGACCCAGACAAGCTCGCTGAGTATACCAACACATATTCGCTCAGCAGAAATCTAGATTTGTTTTTATCGCATGGCGCGCACATAAATTCCGTCATCCAATACTTTGATGAATACCAGATTTTCAAACATTTAGACACCATACTTGAACATGGCGCGAATATAGATGAAGTGGTTGCCCATATTCATTACGCCAACAAAAAAGAAATTGGAGTTCTCCTAGAACACGGAGCCAATATTGATGACGTCGTCTCCCATTTAGCGTCTTACGCGATATACGAAAATTACGGATATCTCAAAGAGCACGGAGCCGATATCAACAATCTCGCATCCCATCTAGACAATGAACATCTCGAAGGATACCACGTATACGATCTTCTCAGCACCGGCGCAGATCCGAATATCTTCATCCCGAACATGGAGCCAGAAACAATTGCCCAGTATCTTAGTCTACTCAAGGAACACGGAGCATCAATAGATGTCGAGCAATTACTGTCAAAGCTAAGTCCAGTAAAAATAATCAGATACTTTGATACACTTGTTGAAAATGGAGCGACTATCGATGTTAATAAGACATTGTCAGAGTTGCCGAACAGTAGCTTCGACATCTCGGAAGATATTATTCGCAATATAAATTCGCTCTTAGCGCACGGAGCAGACATAGATATAATAGTTAGCAAGCTTCATTGTCAGGATTTAGCCTATTACGTTAATGAGTTCTTAAATCATGGCGCCAACGTCGATACTATAGTATCAAAATTTAGAAAAGAAGGCATCGATCCATGGCTACATCGCGAACCATTACGCGATTTTCTCCAATACAGAAGAGCATACAACCAAAAACAATTTGAATAAAAAAGGCCAGGGATTACTCCCTGGCACTTCTTAATCTAAACAATGGATTCTTTTATAGTATTCCCACCCTCTTCCTTCAAAGTGAGGATAAGTGGCTTGATTCCACTCTATCCCATTTTTGAACACATATAACGCAAAAGAGGCTGCGTTGATATACTCCATAATGAATTGATCGGAATAGTTCCATATTCCTTGCTGGATATAATCTTCTAACCCTCCCGCAATCATATCGTCCGTCAGATTCTCTTTCAGTAGATCCCAACACTTCTCATAGAGTTCAAGAATATCATCAGCATCAATCCCGAATAACCGATACTCATCATCGAATACAAACTTGCCCTCCCCACACAGAGCGAAATAGATTGCACTTCCGATAACTCTGTCTTCAATTTTATCCGAGATGCACTCGAAAATATCCTTGTCAGAGAGATTTCTCCCGTCAACTATATGAAGATCTCCATACCAGTGAGTTAAAAACAACCACTGATCTTTAAAATCGACATCGATTTGGAATCTTCCAAAATCTCCACCGATCTCGTCATCGGAAAGAATGTGATAGAGGCACTTTCCGGGTGCCATATTCTCTCTGATAACATCGAAAGCAAACTCTAAACATATTTTGTTTTCGTAGTGGTCGCCAGCGGCAGCATCCTCCTGAATTTCTTCTTCTCCCGGGAACCCCTCCTTTCCATAGTTGACTTTGATCAGGAATTTCTGAGCTTCTGACAGCTTCCTGTCCATCCAATGGTCGAAAACCACTCCAGCTTTATCATTTGCCAGAATGTCCGATAATACGTCAGATGGACAATCTATTCCTGCATCTCGGAATAACTCCTCGAAATCAACTTCTCCCCAATGAAGGGAATTGCAAAACGCATTAAAATCTTCTTCATCAAATAAAAAGTTTTCACCTGCATGAGCAAAATCCATGTTTATCATACTTCATTCTCCTTATTAATACTTTCGCTTTTCCTTTTGGCTCGTTCCAGCTTCTAGCAAATAAAAACCAGGACGAGCCAAACGGCAAAAAGATAAAAGAGAATAAAGATCTCTTAATGTGCTAAAGTGGCATTCTCCCACGAATAAACAGATTATATCACATATAGTAAAAAATGTCAATAGTTTTCACAAAAAAGTCCCCGGCAACCAGCCGGGGCTTTTTGTTCTCATAATTTCTGGCGGAAGCGAGAGGATTCGAACCTCCGAGACATTGCTGCCCACACGATTTCGAGTCGTGCGCCTTCAACCACTCGGCCACGCTTCCACCATCTATCTTATCACAATCCACCCCTAATGCGAAGGCTACTCCTCTTCGCCATCCGGCTCGTATGACTCGTCCTCATCCTCGTCATACTCGTCTAATCCTGGAATATATTTTTCGTCATCATCCATCTTAAAATCCCTCCTTTTCCAACTATTATACCTTATTCGTAATTTGAGAATAAAAGACGTCAGATTGGTGTTTTCTTTGCGCGAAGCGCGCCTACTGGGCGAGCGAGCACAAAAAAACGCCGAGATGGCGTTCTTTTAGCTCAAATTATGGTATGCCCGATACGATTCGAACGTACGACCTTTAGCTCCGCAAGCTAACGCTCTATCCAGCTGAGCTACGGGCACACATATGTTTAATCAATTGTGGATCAATATACGTCCTAAAGGACGCATATTTCCACCGTTCAAAGATTAAACGAACATCGCGCAAGCTTACGCAAACGTGATAGACCATATTATAGCACATTTTTTCAAGAGATGGTATACTATTTTTATGGCAGAACAGCAGAAGAAATCCGGACTCAAACCAAAACTTCAAAAAGCCAAAGCAAAATTCTTTAAAACTTACTACAGCAATCCTGCAAAAGATTTGAAGATTATTGCAATCACAGGCACCAACGGGCGGGATATCACTGCGCACTTCATGCAGGAAATCATCAAGAATCGCGACAAACTCGCAGGTCTAATCATCGATCCGAAATCGACTTCTGACCTCTATAAGCAGCTCTACAAGATCTGGAAAACCGGCACCGATTACGCCGTCGTTTCCGTCAGTAGCAGCGCTCTCGCGAACCATCTTTTCTATGGCATGCCTATCCACACTGCCATCATTACTGACGATATCAACGAGGCTGGCAGCGACGATGCCAAAGCCATCCTCTTTAACACCAAGCCAGATTTCAGCATTCTCAATTACGACAGCCCAAGTTACCAGACTTTTGCTGAATATCCTAGCAAAACCGCAACACTTAGCTACGGCAACGACCGCGCCGCTGACCTAAAGGTTACCCCTGGCAAGCTCTACAAGCAGGGCGCCGAGGCAACCCTCACCTACAATAACGACCGCTTCGAGGTCGCCACTTACGTCGCCGACGAAAAGTCCTACCTCTACATGGCTGCCGCCGCTACCGCCGCTTTTGCGCTTGGTTTTGATTCAGACACCATCGTTGACGGCATCGCAAACTACGAACCTAAAGAAACTAAAACAGTTAAATGATAAATTCCAAACTACTCGTATCCGGAGCAGAATTTTTCGCTGACGATTACGAAATTAACCCATATTACAACAAAGAGACTATCGACGTCGAGAAGGCCAAGGCTGAGCACGCTGCTATTGTTGACTGCTTCAAGCAGGCCGGGATTGAGATTATCAAAGTCGCCGCTCCAGAAGGCTGCCAGGATGGCGTCTATACCGCTAACTGGGCACTCATCAAAGATGGCAAGGCTATTTTGTCGCGCCTCCCAGAGGCTCGCAAGGGCGAAGAACCTTACGCTAGGGCTCAACTCGAACAGCTCGGTTACAAATGCTACGAAGTTCCAAAAGACTATCTTTTCTCAGGGCAGGGCGATTCACTCCGCTGCGGCAACTACCTTTTTGCCGGCAGCGGCTACCGCTCCGACCCAGCCGCTCAGGCTTTCGCCGCTAAGACTCTCGGTTTAGAGCTCATCCAGCTCCACGCCAAACCTCAGTTGAATGCCGACGGTACCGAGCATATCAATCCGGTCACCAACCATGCCGACAGCTTCTGGTATGACCTCGATCTTGCGCTTTCCATCATTGACGACCACACTATCGCTTACTGCCCACAGGCCTTTGATGAAGCCTCCAACGCGCAGCTCGAAGCTCTCACCGATCTAGATAAAATCATCGTAGATTTCAACGAGTGCACCACCGGTTTTGCTTGTAATCTCGTTAGCACCGGCAAGCACGTCATTATGTCCAACCAGGCGCCAAAACTTCAGGCCGAACTCGAAAAACGCGGCCTCATTTGCCTCACGCCAGACGTCACGGAGCTCAAAAAAGGTGGCGGCTATATTCGCTGCGTTAGCCTCTGGTTAAGTTAGGATTTTTCAAGTATAATTAAGCCAACATAAGCATAACGGAGTTTTTTATGGAAGAAAACCAAAGCGTTCTCGCCAAGCCTGCTGCGCCAAAAGCGGAAAAAGCAGCGCCAGCTGACGCACCAAAAAAGAAATCTAACGCTGGCATTATTGTCGCAATCATCGTTGCTGCATTGATCCTCGCCGGCGGCGCAGTTGCTGCAGTTCTTATCATCACCAACCCATTTGGCTGGGGCAAAGACGATAAGGGAACAAGCCAGCAGGAAGACAAAAAGGCCGACGAAAAGAAGTCCGACAACGACAAGAAAGACGACGATAAGAAGGACGATAACAAGAAAGATGATGACGATGACGACGACACTGACGACAGTGACGACGCAGTTATCTCCAAGCCATATACTTCTAACGATGCTTACTACATCAAGATTAACGGAAAGAAATACAACTTCAACAACACCATCACCGAGGTAGAGGCATCCGGCTTCAAGATGCATTCCCAGGCAAAGGATCAGAAGGTCCCAGCAGGTGGTTACCTCATCCTTATCGGCGGTAGCAGACTCACCGATGACGACAGCAACGGTTTCGGCTACACCCCATACAACGATGGTAAAGAAAAAATCACCGTCGCTGAAGCAAAGCTCGGTAGCATCACTCTAACTACCCCAAGCAGCGACAAGGCAAAAGACGTTATCAAGAAGATCACCGTTTACGGCGGCATCCACATTGGTTCTAGCCTCTCCGACCTCAAGAAGGTCTTCGGCGAAGCAACCGAAACCAAGACCGCTTCTTACGGCGACACTTACGAATACAAAGATAGCACTTATCGCAAGTATTCCTTCAAGGTCAAAGATGGCGTCGTTGACGAAATCACCTGGACCAACTACGGCTCTCTAGTAAAATAAGTTAGCCCAACAAAATATCTCCGCGCGAAGCGGAGATATTTTTTTATTTCTTCTTGATTGCGGCTAGAGCCTTCTTGATCTCGTCCAGCTCATAGTAAGCGTCCACGCCATGCGCGCGTTCAATCGTCTTTTCGTTACCTTTGCCAAGGAACATTACCGTATCGCCTTTTTTCGCCATCTTACAGGCTTCCAAGATTGCGGTCGGTCTATCCAGGATTTTAATCAAATCCTTGCCATCCTTCTTGCCGCTCTCGCGTGCGCCTTCGGCAATCATCTCTAGGATTTCTTCACCTGGCGTATCGCGGTCATCTTCCTCAGTCAGGATAACGATATCCGCATATTTACCAGCAATCTGACCCTGCGGTTTGCGCTTGGATGGATCGCGACGGCCACCTGCCGAGCCAAACACTACAATCAAACGACCAGTCGTCGCCTTCTTCATATCAGGGAGCAACTTTTCAAAAGCATCCGGCGTATGAGCATAGTCCATAATCGCCGTAAAGCTCTGACCTTCGTCAATCTTCACCATACGACCTTCGACTTCCTTTAACGCAAAAATGCCGTCTGCAATCTCTTTATCCGTCAAACCAAGCCGACGACCAACCGCCACGCAGGCTAGGGAATTAGAAACGTTAAACTGACCAGCAATCTGCGTTTTAACTTTTAGGCCGTCAGAAGTTACATACTCTACGCCATCCGGACGCAACTTAATCTTCGTCGCCTTCAAGTCGCCATACTTAATACCGTAAGTCACATGCTTCGCCACGTCGCTTTCAAAGAAACCGGCAGACGGATCATCGGCATTAATCACACCAAATTTCGCCTTCTTGAACAGTTTGCGCTTTGCGTCACGATAACGCTCAAAAGTCTTGTGATAATCCAAATGCTCGTGCGTCACGTTGGTCATTACTGCCACATCAATCGGCACACCAAGGTCGCGATGCTGCGCGAGAGCATGGCTCGTAATCTCAAGCACCAAATATTCTGCACCCGCATCGGCAATCTTTTTAATTCGCTGATTCAGCAAACGCACATCAACCGTCGTCATATGCTCCATCTGCTCATGAATTTCATCCACACCCCAGCCGACCGTGGTCATCACACCGGCCTTGCGTCCGGATTCATTCAACATTTTCCAAATCATAAACGACGTCGTCGTCTTGCCATTCGTACCAGTTACACCAATTACCGTCATGCGCCTGCCAGGAAAGCCCTTTGCCGCGCCAAATATCGCCGCCTTACCAACGTGATAAGGAACAACTAAAGAATCATAAAATGGAATTTTCTCTTTTATACCCATGATACAATTTTAACATAGCAAAACTTGTTCTTTAAGGAGGTGATTATCTTGACTACGAAACGGATACTTCATTGGATTATTCCGGTGTTGTGGATCTTCCTAATCTTTGACCTTTCTACGCAATCCGGCAGCGACAGCAGCGCCTTGTCGCACTGGCTCGCCGACCGCATCGCAAGTTACGTCAATTCAGGTTACTTCCACGACTTTCTGCGTTCCGGCGCACACTTCTGCATTCATTTTATTCTGGCTGTCTTCGTCTACGCCGCCGCTCATGCAGATAAGTTCGATGCGTACTTCGTTACGATCTACATTTGCATCCCCGTCGCTTTCTGCGATGAGTTTACGCAAATTTTTATCCCCGGTCGCGATTTTGAACTCAGAGACATCGTGCTGAACATTTTCGGCATCATGCTCGCCCTCATTATTTGCACCGCAATCGCCCCGAAAAAAGCCGCCCCTCTCTAGAGTAAGGGGCGGTATTTTGGTATAATATTTACAGATATTTAGGAGTTTTTATGAGTAAATTTGACGACCAATACCTGGACTTATGCGAGCGCATTCTTCGCGACGGCGAACGCATCGTCAACTATTCCGCCACCGATAAACGCAAAGACAGTGGCGCCAAAAGCAACATCCCAGACCACGCCGCTCAGGGCGCCCTTCAGTCTGCTACGATTCGTCTCCCTCATCAGATTCTCCAATTTGACTTGTCCGAAGAATTCCCAATTCTCACTACTAAATTCGTTGCCTTCAAGACCGCCGTTCTTGAGATGCTTTGGATTTACCAGCAGCAGAGCAACGATGTCCGCTGGCTCCACGACCGCGGCATCAAAATTTGGGATGAATGGGAAATTCCAGAAGATGGCAAATACCAGGGTCGCGAGTGGGATCCAAAAGAATTCGCCCACACTATCGGCACCGCCTATGGCTGGATTGTAAAGCGCTATCAGCTCACTCAGAGCCTCATCGAAACCCTCAAGACCAACCCCGGCAACCGCCGCATGATTATGTCGCTCTGGCAAAACGAGTGGCTTCCAACCGCCGCGCTTCCTAGCTGTGTATGGAATACTCAGTGGCACGTCAGCAAAGCCGACAGCAAAAAGCCTCGCCTCAACATGATGGTTACTGTCCGTAGCAACGACGTTCCACTTGGCATGCCATTCAACGTCGCTCAGTACGCCGTGCTTTGCCACCTCATCGCACAAAGCGTTGGTATGGAAGCCGGTCAGATGACCTACGTCATTAACGACGCCCACATCTATGAAAACCAGATCGACGGCATTAAGGAGCAGCTCCGTCGCCGCGACGAAAAGCTCGCCAAAGACGGCAAACTTTATGACGCGCCAAAGCTCTGGATCAACCCAGAAATCACTGACTTCTTCAAGTTCGACAGCAGCAAAGAGCTCAAAGACATCCAGCTCATTGACTACCAGCATCAGGGCAAAATTAAGATGGATGTAACTGCGTAATGAGTTTCTCGCTAATCGCCGCAATTGGTCAAAACAACGAATTAGGCAAGAGTGGCCACCTCGTATTCAATATCCCTGGCGACCTCAAGTTTTTCAAAAACACCACTATGGGCCATCCGGTCTTAATGGGTATGAACACTTGGCGCAGCCTCCCGCATAGACTCCCCGGTCGCGAGCATTACATCATCACTTCGCACCCAGAAAATCTCCCAGGAGACCTACACCCCGTTTCCGACCTCGACCAATTCGTGGACGATTACAAAGAATCCGAAACAGAATTCTTCATTATTGGCGGTGGCTCAATTTACCGCCAACTTCTTCCTCATTGCGACAAACTCTATCTTACCGAAGTCCACGCCTCCGACGATGGCGCCGACACTTTCTTCCCAGTTTTCGATAAATCCGAATACACTCGCACCGTTCTTGGCCACGGCGAAGACAACGGCGTCACCTATGATCACGTATTATACGAAAGGAAACCACGCTAATGTCCAAAAATATCACCTGGCTTATTAATGATATTTCTCAGGTCGGCGGCATTGAACGCGTCGTTTGTAACCTTTCCAACTTCTTTGCTAAATCTGGCCACAACGTTAAAATTGTTTCGCTGAATACTCCAAGCGGCGCGCCACATTTCAAGCTTAGCGAATCTGTCGCCGTTGAACACCTCGGCTACCCAGCCGACCAGATTCTTGATCGCAAACGCCTCAAGTCTGCGATTGCTAGCTTCCTTAAAAAAGAGCAGAGCGATATTCTCATCACCTGCCACCCGTGGATTGCTATGCCAGTTTTACAACAAAAACGTCTCTTTAACGGCAAGATTATTTGCACCGAGCACGCAACCTGGGAATCATATAGCAAGATTCGCCGCATTCTCAACGCGCTTTATTATCGCCGCGCGGACCAGCTTGTCGTCCTAACCGAAAACGCCAAACGCATCTACAAAAATCACGGTGTCAAAAACGCGATTGTCATCCCGAATGCCATCACCGACTATCCAAAAACTACCGCACCGCTTAATCAAAAGGAACTTATTTCTGCCGGTCGTCTCATCGCAATTAAAGGCTACGACCGCCTCATTGAAGCTATCGCTCTTATTAAAGACGACTTCGCTGATTGGCATGTCACGATTTATGGCGACGGGGAAGAACACGACCGCCTCGTAGATTTAATTCACCAAAACCACCTCGAAGAGCTCGTCGCAATTGATCATTTCACTGACGAACTCCACAAAAAATTTCACACTTGCTCTGGTTTTATTATGTCGTCGCATAGCGAAGCCTTCCCAATGGTTTCGCTTGAGGCACTCGCAAACGGCGTCCCAATTATAAGTTTCGATATCCCGTCTCTTCGCGAAATTGACGCCGGCACCAAGACCATTATCTTCGCTCAGCAAGATAACGTCTCCGCGCTTTCCCGCCGCATCAAACACTACATCACTGAAGCTGACCGCAAAAAAATCGGCGAAGCTTCTCGCAAACTCGCCGACAATTATTCTCTCGAGAAAATCGGTGCCAAGTGGCTCAAACTAATTGGCTAACCTCTTAATCTAGACTTAGAGGTCATTATCGCTACTGCAATTTTCGGCCCAAAACCTAGTAGTCTAGCAACGAGCTTCTGTCTCTTTGAAGACTGCTTATTGCTTAAGATTTTCTTTCTATTATTTAATAGAATATTTTTTACCCGTGCATATTCATCTGGAAATTCTTTTTCTGCCTTAGCAAGCACTATCTGCTCCAAAATAAAGTAAGCCTCCATAAATACGCGCGCACGAGAATAAAAGCTCTTTTCGTCGTCATCGATTTTCATTACGATATCGAGGCTCTGCATCCGCTTCGGAGAAAAATGCTTCGTAGATAAGCTTCCACTCGACCGCACATACGAATAGAGCACAGAATCATTCAGCACAACCCTATTTGCCCCTTTCATTACTAGATAATTGAAATACAAATCCTCTGCCACCATAACATCAGGCATCCGAATTCTGCCTATTACCTTTTTAGAGAACAGCTTCGCGACTGGGCCATTATCTATCGACATCTGTAATAAATTTCGCACTGCCGTGTCACCGCTAACGACCGCCACTTTATCAGTCAGGCGCTCAAAATCTTTTTCCTTGTTTCTCTCATAGCGCGTGCAGACAATATCGGCTTCATTGTCCAATAAAAGCATTAGCATCTGCTCTAAATAATGCGGCGAAACAATGTCATCCGCGTCAACAAAACAGATATAATCACCCTTCGCATTATCGATACCGACATTCCTTGCTGACGCTGCGCCATTATTCTTAGTCCTCAAAACCCGGCAATTGGCCATGCTCGTATTCTTCAATATTTCGCTGGTTTTGTCCGTCGAGCCATCATCTACGACAATCACCTCATAATCGACATTTTTCTGTTCAAAAACAGATTCTAGACAACGTTTTATCGTCTTTTCGACATTATAAGCCGGAATAATCACGGATATTAGATTAGTCTTTGCCATAATTCTTCCTATATGCTCTCTCTATCAATTTTATCGTCAGATCTACGCTCACCATGCAACAAAGCGCATATCTGCGATTTTGTTTAGATAAATTCTTGTTGCTAAATGCATAGCGACTATTTCTTTTTGCCATCTTTTTGAGAGTTGTATAGTCGTCCTTATTTTCTTCAACTCCAGTTGCATGAATTGCCATCAGAGTCGATAATGCGTGCAGGAAGCAACCTGAACGCGCCGAAAGACATCCGCGAGGAGGGAACTGACACTGCTTCGCTTCATTTTCCAGCTTCTTTAACACTGGAATAATCTCTGCTTTTTTACTATCGTATGGCGAGTTTACCATACTTCCAGGAGTCGTCGAATATACGTACGTATAATCATTTACAACAGCTACATTGCCTATTTTCAGCCAGAATCGCGTATTAAACTCAAAATCCTCCGCATAACGTATATTCGAGAAGACCGTCTCTTTAAAAACTTCCTTGTTATACAATCTACCCCATGCTGCCGTTGGCACCACTCTATCCATAACGTCGCAGAACGTATCCAACCCGGATTGGACTTTTATCTTTTTTCCGAGTTTTTCTTTCTTTAAATTCTGGTCCACCATCGTGCAAACGACATCAACGCCTTTTGTTTCGGCAATCTCGACTAGATGCTCTAAGCAATGTTCGGTAATCTTATCGTCGGCATCCAGGAGATATATATATTTGCCATTCGAATGTTCTATGCCTGTATTTCTCGCAAAACCAAGACCACCATTCTTCTTCGATACTACTACCACTCTTTTATCTCTTTTAGCCAACTTATCGGCAATCGCCAAAGTTCCATCCGTTGACCCATCATTCACGATAATTATTTCAAGATTTTTATAACTTTGATTAATTACACTCAAAACACTTTCTTCAAGGAACTTCTCAGAATTATAAGAAGGAATTATTACTGATACTAATGGTCTTTTCATTTTATTTCCTTAAAAACTTTTTTACAAAAAACTTCAAATTATCGTTCTTAGCAAAACAAATTAACATTATTACATTTGGTACAACTAGTGCTATAGCAATATCTAGCGCGACTAACGGAATGCCGGTAAAACCTGTTACACTAGCGGCACAATTAGATATAAACAGCGATATCGTACAAATAGCTCCGGCTAACAACGCATACCCAACAGTTTCAATAATATACTGCCTATAAGATCTGCCGAACAAATTCTTGTAAACATATTTCGGATAACTATACACATAAAGCACTAAGCCGCTCAAAATTGTACCGAGGAATACGCCCGCCAAACCCATCATATTTACCAACGCAACACTTGCGACG